>Ga0207156_10314_pt1 | contig 11072 bp, 9 predicted proteins | sample Alteio_BWMinHeat_24_FD_153514 | JGI IMG/M metagenome (GOLD analysis project Ga0207156, IMG submission 153514) | Enriched cells from forest soil in Barre Woods Harvard Forest LTER site, Petersham, Massachusetts, United States -... | ecosystem: Environmental > Terrestrial > Soil > Temperate forest >...
AGCCATAGAGGTTCACGAAGGCGAAGATACGAACGTTGTCGCCGAGAACTACATCGGAAGCGATGCGTGCGAATTCAGAGGATATTTGTTTTGAGACGGAAACTTCTGCGGTCGCCGACATCAGGCAGCCCCCGAATACATGCGGAACGGATCGGATTCCAACTCGATCAATTTCCCGCGTTGGCGCATCGACCGCGAGGCGCTCTCGAGTATGCGGACCACCTGCAGCCCTGCGTAACCGTCAGTCAGACAGTCTGTGCCTTTGTTGATGCAGTCGGCGAAGTGCTGAATCTCGACCTTGAGGGCCTCGGACACGTCGAGTTGGGGAGCGAACATGTCGCCCGACCGATAGCCGACCAAGGCCTTGTAGAGCGAATCCGTTCCGGCCGTCACAGTGATCCCCTTGTCGTACACCTTGACTTTTTCGCTCGGTTCCATGTCGTCATAGACGATCATCTGTTTGCTGCCGCCGATCAGCGTGCGCCTGATCTTGACCGGGGACAACCAGTTCACGTTGACATGCGCGATCAGGTTTTCCTCAAAGAACATGGTGAGATAGGCGAGATTCTCCGTGCCGCCCGTGACGTGATTGATCCCGGTAGCCGCGACAGCGCACGGCATGGAAGGCAGGACATAGCTCATGATGGCAAGATCGTGCACCGCCAGATCCCAGATCACATCCACATCGCGTTGAAAGAGTCCCAGATTGATACGCGTGGAATCGTAGTAGTAGATGTCGCCGAGGCGTCCGGCGTCGACAAGGTCCTTGATTTTGCGAACCGCGCCCGTGTAGACGAAGGTGTGGTCGACGCATAGCACCAGATTGCGTCTTTCCGCCTCGGAGATGAGTTCGATGGCCTGTTCCGAGGTAGAGGTCATGGGCTTCTCGACCAGGACGTGCTTGCCACTCTGAAGGGCTTGCAGTGCCAGTTCATAATGAGCATGCACCGGAGTAGCGATTGCGATGGCATCAATTTCCGGGTTATTCAACAATTTGCGGTGGTCAGTCGTGACCTGTACCGACGGGTAACGGCTTTGAACCAGGTTAAGACGTTCTTCGCGCATGTCACTGACGGCGACCACCTGGGTTTCCGCCGCCTCAAACATGCTGCGAACGAGGTTGGGACCCCAGTAACCATACCCAATCACACCAACCTTAATCATCCGGACCTCTCTGGCGTTGCATTCTGCACCTGACTGGTTCACATTATGTGCATGCGATTGCACACTGGCGGGAAGCATGGACACCGGAACTGAGAAAGGTTTCTCCTGCGGCGAAAGAACAAATTACCTACGCACCCAGGTTGCAGATGCCTTGGCTGCATGCACGTCGTGCGCCAAAGCTCCGAGACGAAGTGTACGCTCGCTTTTCAGCGGATGCTTCGATGAGTTCAGACCAACTTGTTGATTGTGCGCCGCTACCGGGAAAGGGCCGAAGGCAGTGCAGCCTCGTTCATAGTTCGCATAAAGTTGCAGATTATCGACAAGTATTCCCGGCAATCGAGGGAGCGAACCACATAGGATCTGCCATCGCCAGCCGGCGCGGATGCAAAGACTGTGCGATCTGATGGAGCCCCGCGAGCGGATCTCCTCATACTTGATGCCCTGCACGGTCCATCCTCAACACAGGTGAAATGGGAATGGTCTTTTCAAGGACCCGGGACCAGCCCGCCTTTGGTCACCAAGTTGCTTGTGAACTATCGGAATGATGCATCTTGCGATCGTCACACATATTAGGATACCCAGACTCCTGGCCGCGATCTGCCTTCTCGGGTCCGTTGCATTTGGCCAAGAAACTTACACTGCCAAGGCCAATGTGCCTGCGCCGGACGCGGCAGCAGGAACGGCCGTCGGGAAGATCCCCGAGAGCGCTGCGTCCCAGTTCACGCTCGGCCCGGCCGACGTCGTTCACGTCAATGTCTGGAAGAACACGGAACTTTCTCAAACCGTGACGGTTGGGCCGGACGGGTTTATCTCTCTACCCCTTTTGAACGATATTCACGTGGCAGGGATGACAGCAAACGAGCTTGCGCGGGTACTCAACACAAAGCTGAATGACTACATCGTGAATCCCCAGGTCACGGTAAGCGTGGTGGATATCCGCAGCCGGCAAGTCTACGTTCTGGGGCAGGTGGGCAAACCGGGTAGCTACCCCCTTATTGGCCCCGTTAATGTTCTTCAACTTATTGCACAGGCCGGCGGACTCAGCACCTATGCCAACCGCAAGGGCATAACGATTCTGCGTGCAAGCAAAGGCGGAACGGAGAAGATCCATTTCAACTACAACAATGTGGTACACGGCGACGGGAAGCAAAACGTTTTCCTTCAGCCCGGCGATACGGTCGTAGTTCCGTAGCGGACAAAACGGGTGGAGCTCATGAAACGAATCTCGCTTCCGATCGTGCTCTTTGTGGCCTCTTGCGCTGGCGATCTCCTCGCCCAGTCGGCACCCGATGCCCAGAGCGATGGAAATACGATATCGACGACACAGACCCAGTCTGCGACGGATGGGACCGCGGACTCAACGGCGCCCTCAAGCGGCCAGGCAGAGAGGGTGCCGGAAGTCGCGGCGCTCGATGGCAGCGGATCCATCTCCATGTCACTGATTCGCAGGCCGCATCTGCTCATCGGCGGAACGGTAGCGGGTGGATATGACAGCGACCCGCTCAATCTTGGAACGGGCCCATCGACAGCGACTTACTCCTTCAGCCCCTATATCGGACTGCAAGGCGGGAATCTCAGAACCCAGATGATTGTTCAGTATCATCCCACCATCAGCCGATTCACGAGCTATGCGGGGCAGAGCATGAATCTTGCTTCACTTAAGGTCGCAAGCAGTTTTTCGCCGCGGTTTGAATGGACGCTCGGCATCATCGGCTATCACGGAGACGACTCTCTACGTCTCCTGGAGTCTGCGCGATCGAGCCCCGGGGACGGCGTCCCGGGGTCCGGAGTTGGGGCGGCATCGTTTCTACCGAATGCCGGAACCGTCACCGACGTGGAGGGTGGATTGGACCTGCATTATGCCCTCTCAGAGCGAAATTCCCTGGGCATGCGCTTGTCCGATTCGTACAATTCCACACCGGACTTGCACCAGAAGGGCAGCGTTGCGACCGTATACTTCAACTACACCCGTTCCGTTAGTCCAACTCTGAGTTTGCTTGTCTACGGGCAGAATGCCTATTACTACGGGGATTTGAACTGCACGGCGCTGGGAAGCGGCGTTGGGATGCGGTGGCAGGCGCAAGAAAGTACGATCATCGAGGCCAGGGGGGGACCCCAAATCGATAGCCCTGGCTGCAAGAGCCAGCAAGGATACGCATACAACGCATCCGTCACGAGAAAGTTGCCGTGGAAGTCGACGGTGTACTTAACGGCCGACCGGCAGCCAGTGATTTCTTTTCTGGGGTCGGGGCTGTGGCAGGATGACATCACCGCCGGGTATGAGCGCATCTTTCAGAACACTAACAGCTTGAGCATCAATGCTGGTTTCATCGACAGCACCACTCTGGTGGCCGCTTCCTCATATCGAGGAACCTTCTTCGATGCGTCCTATATGCGGGGAATTCACAGAGGCCTGTCGCTGCGGTGCGGCTACCGTATCTTCACCGGCCGTTCCGGGGAGACGGATATCAATCGCAACACGCTGCAAGTTGCGATCACATTTACGCCGAACACTCGCATGTCACTTCAATAGGTTAAGGAGCCCAATGCAGGGACCCATGAATCAAAGGCAACGCACACCCAACGACCCGATGTCGATCGTGCGGTACTGCAGGCGGGTGCTGATGAACCATGGTCATTTAATTGTTCTATTCAGCCTACTGCTGGCAGTTGCCGGGATCGTCGTAGTGTCATTAATTCCAGATCAGTACAAGGCAACCACGACGATCCTGGTGGATCCGCAGAAGATTCCTGAGCGATACGTCGCCTCAACGATCACGACCGATCTGAATGCTCACATGAGCACCTTGACGCAGCAAGTTCTGAGTTCCACGCGGCTACAGGAGGTCATCGATGCCGAGCACCTCTATCCGGACCTGCGGCCCAGGAAGTCGCGCGAACAGCTGCTGGACTACATGCGCTCGAAAATCAAGATCGAACTCAAGCAGGCCTCTGACGAGGGGATCAGCAGCTTCAGTATCTCTTACACCGATAAAGATCGATGGCAGGTTGCCTCAGTAACCAACCGGCTTGCGTCGAGCTTCATTGATTGGAACCTGAGCAACCGCCAGCAGCAGGCAATGGTGACGACACAATTCCTAGGAAACGAGTTGCAGCAGGCCAAGACAAGCCTTGAGGAGCAGGAATCGGCGCTTCAGGCGTTTCGAATGCAACACATTGGGTCAACCCCGGACCAACTCAACGTCAATATGCAGGCAATATCGAGACTGCAGGCCGATGTTCAGTCCAACGTGGACTCAATCAGCCGGTTGGACGAAGAGCGAATCCTGCTGACACAGCAGAGGCGAGTCGACACTCGCGATCCGTCAGCTCTGAGCGAACGCGACCGGCTTTTGCAGGAACGGAGTCGACTGGAGAACGATCTACAGAACTTGCGTCGCCAGTACACGGACACATATCCCGACGTGGTGAATGATGAGGCGCAATTGAAATCAGTCAATGCGCGGCTGGCAAACATGCCTGAGCCACCGAAGGGCTCGCCGACGATGTACGATGCCTCGACGCAAATGCGCCTGAGCCTCATCGACAAGCAGTTGGAACGGCACAAGGAGCAAATCGCTTCGTTACAACAGCAGATCGGCAGCTATCAAGGAAAGGTGCAGTCCGTTCCGGTTCTGGAAACCCAGATGGCCGAATTGACACGCAATTACGAGACCTCGAGACAGAACTATCAATCCTTATTGGACAAGAGACTCTCGGCCGGCATGTCGGAAGACCTGGAGAAGAAGCAACAGTCGGAGAGTTTCACCATACTCGATCCGGCGAGCACGCCGGAGCGGCCATTTGAACCGAGGCGGCTACCCCTGATGGGATCTGGCGTGCTGGCGGCAATCGTACTTTGCTGCGGGTCCACCATCGGTTTTGCGCTTTTGAAAGGAGCGGTGCGATCTGAGGCCGATGTGCAGGCTTTGCTGCCCGCGAAGGTGAAAATATTGGGAACCGTGCCGCCCATAACGTCTAAAGCCGACATGCGTCGATCGCGTTTAATGAGTTTTGAAGTCGTATTCGCATCCCTTCTCGCTTGCGCGGGACTAGTCCTGTTCTTCTTGAAGGTGCGACCAATCCTATGATCGCGAGAAACCCAATCGCTACTTTTGATCATGATCCGCGGGCACAGGACCCCGGCGCTTCGCTCTGGCTGAATCTCCAGCGGGATTTCCTGATTCATGCGGGCTCACGGCTGGTTTTTTTGACTGATCCGCACGGTCTGGCAGTCGAGAGCTATAAGCTACTCCGCACCCGGCTGTGCGCCATGAGCCCAAATGGGGGAGTACTTCTGGTGACGAGCCCGAATGCCGGGGACGGCAAGACCCTGACATCCACCAACCTCGCCTGGTCCCTTGCAGACACGGGAAAACATACGTGCCTCGTCGACCTGGACTTTCGAGCACCAGGAATGGGACGCTCAATGAATTATGAGATCCTCGCGGACGAGGATGGTGTGGCCGAGGTGCTCCAGGGCTCATCTGCCTTGTCGAAAGCGATTCGCCGCGTGAGCGGGACTTCACTTCATGTTCTCGGCATCAAAGAGCCTCAACCATCCAGTTCCCAGTTTCTGGCTCCCGAAACCATCCGCCCCATGTTGACCAAGCTCAGAGATATATTCGAGTGGGTCATCCTCGACATGCCGCCGGCGATCCCCATGTCCGATGTGTCCGAAGTCCTGCCCCATGTGGATGGTGCTCTCATGGTCGTCCGATCTGGAAAAACAAACAAGTCCCTGCTTCAACCCACCATCGATCTACTGGGGAGCAAATTGTGGGGAGCGGTCCTGAACGACGCCGTGATAAATGGGAGTGAATACTACTATGGCTATTATGGCTACGGAGATCGGTCCAAGAGGAAGGGATGATGGCTCGGAGCGGCGTCCTGTTAGCGCTCCTCGTTCCCCGGAGAACCGTACGAATGTTCCTCTGTTGGTTTAGGCCCGTTTTCGTGGCGCTGGCAGTCCCGATGGCTCTTGATGAATAAATCGGTCAGATCGCATCCTAACAGAGAATTCATCCCCGCACGCGGCCGGATGTGCAAGCTTCTTCGGTCTCAACAACGTCCTTCGGGCTCGTAGAATCGTGTACGAAAACCCGGCGCAGAATCTGGTCTACCTTGGCGCCGGCGTCATCCCAGCTGATTCCTTTTACGCTTCCGGCTGCGGTTGCCGACAACGACTCAAAATCAGGATCCACGACCACCGACTCCAGGGCGCTTGCCAATGCATGGGGATATGGTGGGGTGTAACGAGCAAAGTCGTTCGATAGGTCAGTTCTGACATCGACGGTATCATTCACAACAGGAATACATCCTGCGGCAAGCATTTCAAGGGCCACCAGCGATACGTTGGTGAAGGATAGGCTCAGTCCAGCGTAGCAACGGTTATAAATGGCATTGATCTCCGATGGAGATATACGTCCGTGATCATGGAACGCAAAAGGCATCTTGCCTATCTTGTCTCCATAAATGTGGATCTCGATATCTGGATGCCGCTTCGCAAATAGCTCAATACTCATGATGCCGAGTTCGAAACCTCTTCGCTCTGTTTCGCGTCGTGCATAGAAAACTATGCCGGAGCGACGAGTCTCACTGCGCCAATACTTCGACGTATCGCAGCCATAGGTGAAGGCTTCGACCGCCATCCCAAATTCGTGCTGCAGCCTTTCTGCGAAGCATCTTCCAATGCTTATGCCATGAAACCCCATACGATAGGAGTTCTCAGCTAGCAGACGTGATGTGCCAGCAGGATAGAAATCAGGCTCGTAGTCTTGAATAAAGTAGAATCGCTTGCCCGCGCAGTGCGAGTTGAAGATGGGGTAGGCGCTTTGCCAAGCGGTCGCGACGACGCAATGAGCATCCTCCATACCCGACTCTACGTTAGCGACCGGCCCGTGGAAATCGTAATAGTCGCGCACGATCGATTCATAATATCTGTGGTCGCCACCATAGACGTCGTAAAAATAAACTCGATTTCGGTAGCCATGACCTTCCAGATATCGAATCATTCTGAACATCGTAGTATGTCCGCCGGAACCACGCGACGGTGGCGTCGTGACCCAGTTCACGATGAGGTTTTCTCCTTGAACGATAGGCGGAATGGGAGCTTCAAAAGGGTGGGACAGGTCCGCGGCGATGACATCATTGGGGCGGACCAGCAGGATTCTGCTCTTGGGGGCGATCCACTCAGATGCGGCTCGTTGCGCCCGGCTGTTAATACCCGCTATCCCTTCAAGTTCCCAGAGTCTACGGATCTGTCGATAGCGACGACCGATCTGAATTCGTGCCTGATTGACCGAAAATTCCATTCGATTTTTGTCTCCTCACTGCGATCTAGATCCCGCAGGCTACATTACCGTAGTGAATTCGTATCGCCGCCCCCAGTTCAGTCACACTCCCCATCTCTGCCAACGCGCCTTCAACGCCCATCGGTGAACCTTGCGAGCCAATGCGGGCGCGGCAAATACTTGCGTTCTGTTGCAAAGAACCGGTCCAAGGCGGCGACGCCGACGAAGCGCTCGATATTCCGGCAGAGAGGTCGTTTGGTCATAAGCCTTGAGGGCGAACTCTTCCAGTTCTGCGACATGCGAGAGACTTTGATCATTCCGGTCGTATGCGCGGCAGGCGTCCCACAAAGCTTCGCGAGCGAGCGAGCGATAAGCCGAATTCTGCAGCAGGCTCAAATCTTCCCTCGAAGGCCGGCAGCGCGAAAAGAAGCTATCAAACGCAGCCTTCCGTTGGCGCAAGTCTACGAAACTTCCTCGAAAAGTGGTGCGCATCATGCTGTCGGAGTGCACCCGATAAAATGCCTGTGGAACCCTTCGGATATGAGCGATATTTGAAACTGCCGCAATTCGCAACCACATTTCGAGATCACCCGCGTGAGGCAAGTCGGGATTGTACCCGCCAACCTGGCGTTGAATACTTCCACGCACGACCACTTCAGGAGACGTGATCACGTTGTATCCAGCCCGGCACCTAAGTTGTAACCATTCCGTACCCCTCCAACTGGTATGCATGATCCGTTCCGACTTAACACAGGGCAGTTCCGCTTCGTCCCTAAAGTGAATGGCTCGCCCATACACAAGACCGATACTAGGGTCCGTTTCCATAACCTGCACGGCCCTGCTCAGGGAGCCTGGGGCAAGCATGTCATCGGCGGACAAAAGAACAACATAGTCACCCGTAGACCACTCGAGCAGCCCCTCATTGTAGGTTGCAATGTGTCCCTTGTTTTGCTCGTGGCGGCGAAAGTGAACGGTGCTGTGAGATGATGCCAGTTCCCCCCCCACGATTGGAGTGTCATCAGAAGAAGCGTCGTCGATCACGAGCACCCGAACATTCATTCCGGATTGCGACAACACGCTGTTGACGCAACCTCGCAGGTAGCGAGCATAGTTATAGCAAGGAATGACAACATCGACCGTGCTCTTCATATTTTCTCTCATGTCGGTGTGATGGAAATGGGTTTCTCTGGCGAATGTCTCTTGAATTATGCCGACGGCAAAGGATGCGAAGTTAATCGCCGCACCACTTCACCAACAGTCAAGATCTGAAATCCCTTTTCAAGACTGAGTGCGACGACATTGTCGAGCAGAGACGGCGTGCAGCCGAACGGAGACGGCGTGCGTTGCACATCGTGCGTATAGAAGATCAACCATCCGGACCGTCTCGCATTCTCGGAAAGCAGGGACTCGGCTCGCACCAACTGATCAATGTCTCCATAGAGACTATTGGCTCGCAAGAGATTCAAGTCGACCTCAGGACCATTGATTCCGGGGTAGATTCCGCGGCAACTACTGAGTTCGCTTGTCAGCCTCTTCTTGGACGCGAGTGTAACGTGCCCGTACGGGTAAGCGAAGTTATCCAACTCGTCGTTGCCTGTCATTCGGCGGGCGGTGTCCCTGCCCTGCAAAACATTTCTTTCAAAGTCTTCGAGGGAGACTCGGCAGGCAGACCAGTGACTGAAGGTATGAGAGCCCAGGTCGTGGCCGTCGCTCAGGAGAGACTCAAGATCGTCTTGAGTCAATTGAGGACCAAGCTCGTTGGTTGTATTCACCAGCCCAAAGGATGCGTAATAGGTGGCACGGACCCCAAGGCTCTTCAGAATTGCACCCCCGGCACTATAGGCGGTATGGGGGAAATCGTCGAAGCAAAATGAGACTACCGGCGGCCGAAGCTCGATGGAGCGCATGCGGCGGTACACCGAGCGAAGAAGAAACTGACGAGCCTCGCCCAAGCCGAGCTTGACCATTATCGGTCACCTGCAAGGGTTAGGCTGTCGGTCAATTGCAGATCGATGATTCCATCTTCCGGAAGTGCGCGGCCGTAAGGAAACACAAGCTGAGTAACACCGTCGGTTTCACCTGTCTCGGTCAAGCCGAGATCTTCGAAGACGCGCCCCGAAGGGAGGTTGCGCTGTGTCTTACGGTAATTGGCGTGGAAGTCCTTACCGGTTTCGTTCGAGTACTTGGCAATCATGGAGCGTAACAGGGCGTGTTCGACCCGTTTTGCCTGAATGCGGCAGCTGAACATCAGGTCCGTCAGACGCGGTTCGCGACGGTCAACGATTCCGAATCCTACAATACCGTAATTACCAAATCGATCTTCGCAAGCGAGGACATACGTATCCAAGTAAGTCGTCGAGATGATGTGACGCAGAAGGCTACGGTCATATCGATTCCCCGAAAAGTTCATCTGGTTGGTACGCTGTGTGAGTTCGTGAACGCGTTCTAGATTGTTCTCGGTCAGCGAGGTGACCGTGGCGCGGATATTGCAATGCTTCAGGAAATCTTTGTAATCGTCCTTGAAGCTGCCTTGAGCTTCTTTCCTTTCCTGTTCGGTCTTGTACAGCTTGCGCCGCATCATGCTTTCGGCGGTGATCGGAACGTTGAATTCCTCCCTTTCCGGGATAGACAGGTAATCTTTGGAATCAAGGGTCTTCACCCCCTTGCACATGGCCTCGACCTGCGTACGCTCGAACTCCTGATCGTCCACAAAGACCACGGAATCGATGCTGATATTGAGGTGAGCAACAACCTGGGCGACCGCCGCGCCTTTGGGTTCCCAGGAAATTTGCGGGCAGAAGAAAAAATCGCGCAGACCAAAATGTTGGAGCGCCGCCAGTGCCTCATCCAGGTTGTTCTTACTGGCAACCGACTGCAATATGCCCCGCCGATCCAGCTGCTCGATGATGGCTTGAATACCAGGTTTCAGGGTTAATCCGGCGAGTCCGTCCTCCACCAGAATCCCATCCCATAGCGTGTTATCCAGATCCCAGACCACGCATTTAATCGTCTGCGCCCGCGTCGTCTTTGCCTGCTTTGGTTTCTCCTGAACAAAGTCCAAAAGGCCAAAATACAAAGTGAGTTCTTTGTCGACTTCATTGGGAATGAGTTCCACGTTGAATGGATATGCGAGATCAAGGACCTCGGAGATCTCTCGATAGGGAATTCGCCTAAGCTGATAGCCAGGAAGGAGACTGACCAGCGTCTGATAGGGAACTCCTCGCTGCGCGCCGGCTGATCGGATCGTGATCGACAGATCGACCTGCCTGTCAGACGGGTTGTAGCACTCGACAATGAAGCCGGTTGGCGTCCCGCCGTTGCGGGTATCCCGGACTGCCTGGCGCTTTTTCCAGCTGTAGCGCTTGGTCACTGCGAGCTTTTTGAGCGGAACGGGCAGAGGCAGGTCGCGGAACACAGTTCCTAAACGATAGTCATTCTTCTCGCGACGTGCTGCTTCCGACAGCGAGTAGAGGTTGAGGCTGGCGGGCGTCCACAGTTTTCCCCATTGCTTGAATCGGATCTTCAGCAGGTAACCATTGATGGATCCAGGACAATCGATACGAACCATGCCGTCTACGAATCGGCGGCATCGTCCATCTTCTCGAGGACTGTACA
>Ga0207156_10318_pt1 | contig 10997 bp, 10 predicted proteins | sample Alteio_BWMinHeat_24_FD_153514 | JGI IMG/M metagenome (GOLD analysis project Ga0207156, IMG submission 153514) | Enriched cells from forest soil in Barre Woods Harvard Forest LTER site, Petersham, Massachusetts, United States -... | ecosystem: Environmental > Terrestrial > Soil > Temperate forest >...
GGCGCGCGAATCGCCCGGCCAAACTCTCGAAGCCACCGCCTTGGTCCATGAGGCGTATCTCCGCCTGGTCGACACGACCCAGGTTCAGCAGTGGAATAGCCGGGGGCATTTCTTCGCGGCCGCGGCCGAGGCGATGCGGCGAATCCTCGTCGAAAAAGCACGACACAAGGGGACTCTTAAAGCCGGCGGGGACCGCCATCGCCAAGAGATACCCGAAGTCGAAGCCCCGGATGCCGGGCCCAGTGTCGATCTCTTGGCACTAAACGAGGCGCTGGAAAAGCTCGAGCGCCAGGATCAACGCCGGGCGAATGTCGTGAAATTGCGATTTTTCGCCGGACTGACTATCGAGGAAACGGCTCTGGCGTTGGACATTTCCGCTTCAACGGCTGATAGCGACTGGGCTTATGCCCGCTGCTGGTTACGTTTGGAAATGGAAGGGCACAAAGGCGGACCGCTAGTCCCTTAAACCTGAAATTTATCGGGGAATTTGTTGGTATTTCTCGCACTATCTCTTGGACGCCCCGCTTCGATCGCCAGTGCCCGAGGATTCTCTTAATGAGCCTTTCAAACCTGAATGAAGCTGAAATCTTCGACATGGTCCGGCGAATCGATTCGCCTGAAGGCCGCCGCCTATGCATCCAGCAGACCTGCGGTCAGGACCAGCAGTTGCAAACCCGCGTGGCGGCCTTGATCCGCGTCTATGAGGAAAAGGACGGCTTTCTGGAGTCGCTGCCCGACACAATCGGATCTATCAGCAGTGCCCCTATCCGCGAGGCGATCGACTCCCAAATCGGTTCGTACAAGCTGATCGAAGAGATCGGCGAAGGCGGTTTCGGCGTGGTCTTTATGGCCGAGCAAAAGCAACCCTTGCGCCGCACGGTGGCACTTAAGATCCTCAAACCAGGGATGGACACCCGCCAGGTGATCGCCCGTTTCGAGGCTGAGCGCCAGGCACTGGCTCTCATGGACCACCCCAACATCGCCAAGGTGCTTGACGCGGGCACCACCGGTTTCGAGGGCGGCTCTGGCCGGCCCTATTTCGTCATGGAGTTGGTTCAAGGCATCCCGATCACCCGCTATTGCGGCGAGCGCTGTCTGAATCTGCGCGATCGGCTGAGTTTGTTTATCCCAGTGTGCCAGGCCATACAGCATGCGCACCAAAAAGGCATCATTCACCGCGACCTCAAACCGAGCAATGTATTGGTCGCCGACTATGATGGCCGACCGGTTCCTAAGATCATTGATTTCGGCGTGGCCAAGGCGCTCGGACACCCGCTAACGGAGCAAACGTTGACCACGGGTCTTGGCGGCATCATCGGCACTCCGCAATACATGAGTCCCGAACAGGCGGATTTTGTGACGCGGGACATCGATACCCGAGCCGATATCTATAGCCTGGGCGTTCTCTTATACGAGCTCTTGACGGGGACGACGCCGCTGACGCGCGAACGAGTCAAGCAGACGCCGGTCACCGAGTTATTGCGGATCATTCGCGAGGAGGAGCCATCCAAGCCGAGCAGCCGTGTGATTCATGATAAGAACTCGACAGCGTCAGTGGCCGCCAAGCGAAAAGTGGAATCCGCGCGCCTCCCCCAGGAGCTGCGCGGCGAACTGGATTGGATCGTGTTGAAGTGCCTTGAGAAGGAGCGCGATCGGCGTTATGTCACCGCCAATGGCCTGGCGCGCGACCTCGAGCGATTCTTGAACGATGAGACGGTGGAAGCCTGCCCTCCCTCGGCAGGTTACCGACTTCGCAAGTTTGCTCACAAGAACCGGAAACTGCTCGCCGTCGCCGCGGCGTTCGCCCTCCTCCTCACGGCCGGCACTGCTGTCAGTCTCTGGCAGGCCGTACGCGCAACCCGGGCCGAGCACACCTCCAATGAGCAACGCGACCGAGCCGAGGCGGAGGCCAGGCGATCCCGCAGAAATCTCTATGACGCTCACATGAGGTTGGCCCAGAGCGCCTGGGAAGAGGCTCGAGTCAAAAGAGTGCTCGAGTTACTGGAACAACACCGACCCAGGTTGGGTGAAGAGGACTTGCGAGGCTTCGAGTGGAACTATTTGCGCAGACTAACCGAGACGGCTCTTCTCACCTTCACAGGACACCAGGGCCTGGTCTGGAGCGTGGTTTTCAGTCCGGACGGAAGGCAGCTAGCCTCGGCAAGCGAGGATGGCACAGTGAAAGTGTGGGACGTTGCCAACGGCCGCGAAATACTAACCTTGAAGGAACATACTGGCCAAGTCGTGAGCGTGGCATTCAGCCCGGATGGGAAGCGGCTGGCCTCGGCAAGCCACGATCGAACCGTGAAGTTGTGGGACGCGGCCAGCGGCCGGGTCATACGGACCTTCGCGGGGCACGAGAACTGGGTGGTGAGCGTGGCGTTCAGCCCGGATGGTAATCGGCTGGCCTCGGCAAGCCATGATCGAACGGTAATGCTATGGGATACGGCCAGCGGCCGCGGCATACCCTTAAAGGGACACAGTCGTTTGGTTTCCAGTGTGGCATTCAGCCCCGATGGGAACACTGTAGCATCGGCCAGCGCGGACCAGACGGTGAAGGTGTGGAACGTAGCAAGGGGCCAGGTGACGCAGACCTTAGAAGGACACACTGACGAACTTAGTAGCGTAGCCTTCAGCCCGGATGGCAAGCGGCTGGCCTCAGCAGGTCTCGATTGGACTGTGAGAGTGTGGGAGGTTGCCAGCGGCCGCGAGCCGCTGACCTTAAGGGGGCATACCGACCGGATTTTTGGCGTGGCCTTCAGCCCCGACGGGAAACGAGTGGCCTCGGCCAGCATAGATCAGACGGTGAAGTTATGGGATTTGGCCAGAGGAATGGAGGCGCTAAGCTTGAAGGGCCACACCAGCTGGGTTTCGAGCGTAGCCTTCAGTCCGGATGGCAAGCGGCTCGCCTCAGCCAGCCATGATCGGACGGTAAAGGTGTGGGACGCACTAGCGGGCGGAGACACAATGATGGTCATAAGAGATCTTGCTCTGCCAAAGTGCGTGGCGTTCAGTCCGGGTGGGAAGCGGCTTGCCTCGGCAGGCGGGGATCAAAGGATTACGATATGGGACGCGGCCAGCGGCCGACCCAATCTAATCCTGAATGGTCACACCGCCGAGGTTCGAAGCATCGCGTTCAGTCCAGAGGGGAAGTGGCTGGCCTCGGGCAGTCTCGACAAAACCGTGAGGGTATGGGACGCGGAGAGCGGCCGGGAAATTCTTCCCCCTTTGAAGGGGGCGACGCACTGGGTTTTCAGTGTCGCGCTCAGTCCGGATAAAAAGCAGGTGGCGGCTGGCGGCATGGACAAGATGGTGAGAGTCTGGGACTTGGTCAGCGGCCAGGAGACGCTCGCCTTGCCGGGACATACGGGGGCTGTTGACGCCTTGGCTTTTAGCCCTAACGGCGAACGCCTGGCTTCGGCAGGCAAGGATGGGACGATTAAGTTGTGGGATCCGACGACCGGCCGGCTGATGCTTACTTGGAAAGCGGACACCATTGCCGTCAACAGCGTCGTTTTCAGTCCCGATGGCAGCCGTCTGGCCTCGGCCGGTGGAGATACGACGGTAAAGATTTGGGATGCGGTCAGCGGCCAGGAAATGCAAAAATTAGAAGGACACATCTCCGACGCCAACTGCGTGGCCTTCAGCCCGGATGGCAAGCGGCTGGCATCGGGCGGCGCAAGCGTGGATAAGACGGTGAAGGTCTGGGACTTAACTACGGGGCAGGAGACCTTGACCCTAAAGGGGCATATCCTTGGCATTCCAAGCGTCGCCTTCAGTCCGGATGGTCTGGAAATAGCATCGGCCAGCTTCGATGGGACCGTACGCGTCTACGACGCGCGGCCGTGGACCCCGCAGCTTCGAATCGAGCAAGAGGCCCGCAATCTGATCAGCCTCCTTTATGCAAACGTCGCATTGAAAACGGAAGTCATCCAGCGAATCGAACAGGACACCACGCTGAGTACTGAAGTGCGACAGGAGGCACTGGAGATGACCAAGCGTTGGCAACCTCCATGAAACGCAACATACGGCTTCCTTGATCCCTTCGGCGAGCCAGGTGAAATGCTTGGGCGAAATCATCTTGTCAATGAAGGCGAAGTTGCGAATGCCCTTGGCCAAAGCGGCTCACGAGGAACCCGTTAACTCAACCCGAGAGTCCGAGAGACTTTTAGGCTATTTTGAGGAACTCGGCGAATTGTTACCCTGGTTTGCGGCTCGCGCTCTTGCTTAAGAGAGTCGCAACCGGAGCAAAGATCGCGATTTTCTTGCGAAAAACGCAAGCTTTCCGCAATAAACTCTCGGCTGGCCCTGTTAACTCATTTCGACCGAATTTCGCAACCGAAAACCAGCTCGCTGATCGAGACTCAAGTCGGTACTCTCTCGGCAGGAATTATGGCAGATATTGGCAGAAAAAACCGACTTTTTGAACTAGCCTCCTCGCGACGGACCTTGAGCGTAACCAATTTGGAAATAATAGGTTGCGTCACAAAAGTGACGCAAAAATGAAAAATAATTATGTCACAATCACATTTGTTCAGTTAAGAGGGCCGGGCCGCTCTGCTCGTTGATGCGTGCCCAGAATTCACCTTCAAAATAAGGGTTTTTCAGCGCTTCCGAGGTGGCCCGGGCGCGCTTTTTGCGCTAGTTTCCACCCTTCATTTTGGCAGACTTTGTCCGAATTATGGCAGACTATGTACCTTTTGGGGGCGGAAACGTGCGTCTTCCTGCCAATTGGATTTGCCACCAAGGCTCCAGGCAAATTCTCCTTCAATATAAGATAGGCGTCCTCCTTATAAGATAGGCGTCCTCCTTCTCTGCAAAGCATGCCACCCATCCTCCACGTGCCTTTTGAACAATTCCCGGTTTGACGCTATTCAGTTTTCCCACATTTGATTTAGGAAAATCCCTTTTCTTAGTTTCGAGCCTGGAAGACGGGTTGCCGCTTCGAACCAGCGACACGGTCGCCGGGAGCGGCATCCCGTCCCGCATTCCAGGAGAAACTAATGAAAGTCCAATTGCGTCCGATCACGACAATCCGACCCTACGACCGAAACCCGCGTCTCAATGACCAGGCGGTTGATGCCGTGGCCGCATCGATTCGGGAATTCGGCTTCCGACAACCGATCGTGGTTGATGAAGAGGGAGTCATCATCGTCGGTCACACACGTTACAAGGCAGCGCTCAAACTGGGGCTCGACAAAGTTCCGGTCCACATCGCCATTGGTCTTACGCCGACTCAGATCAAGGCCTACCGGCTCGCCGACAATCAAACGGCCAGCCTGTCCCAGTGGGACTATGACTTGTTGCCCTTGGAGCTGGCCGAGTTGCAAAAGATGAATGTCGATCTGGATGTGACCGGTTTCTCGGCGGAGGAGATCCTCCGACTGTTGGAACCGTCGACCCCGGTTGGCCTGACCGATCCCGACGACATTCCCGAGCCACCGGACGAGCCAACCACCCGACTGGGAGACCTATGGCTCTTGGGACGTCACCGCCTTTTGTGCGGCGACTCGGCCAAGTCTCAGGATGTGGATCGCTTGCTGGCCGGCGCCCCGGTGCACTTGGCCAATACGGACCCACCTTACAACGTGAGAGTCGAGCCGCGCTCCAACAATGCCATTGCCGCCGGGATGAGTTCTTTTTCGGCGCCATCAACGGCAAGAAAGGCTGGGCAACTCAAGCATCACCAGGGCTTCGATGTGGCCAAGCATCCATCAAAGGTCAAAGCGACCCATAGGAAGATGCGACCCAAGGACCGACCGTTGGCCAATGACTATGTGACAGAAGAGGCCTTCGATCAGATGCTCGCAGCCTGGTTCGGAAACATCGCCCGGGTATTGCTGCCTGGTCGCGCGTTTTATATCTGGGGCGGCTATGCCAACTGCGGGAACTACCCACCGGTCCTGAAGGCCATGGGCCTTTACTTCTCCCAGGCGGTCATCTGGGTGAAGGAACATCCCGTCCTGACCCGCAAGGACTTCATGGGGAACCATGAATGGTGCTTTTATGGATGGCGGGAGGGAGCCGCCCATCAGTTCTTTGGCCCCAATAACGCCGTCGACGTTTGGTCCGTCAAAAAGATCAACCCGCAATCGATGGTCCATCTCACCGAGAAGCCAACCGAACTGGCCACGCGAGCAATCCAATATTCATCGCGCCGCGGAGAAAATGTCCTGGACTTATTTGGCGGCAGCGGCTCGACCTTGATCGCCGCCGAGCAGGCTGGCCGGCGCGCTTTCTTGATGGAACTCGATCCGCCTTATTGTGACGTGATCGTCACCCGGTGGGAGACATTCACCGGCCAGAAAGCCCGTCGGGAAACAGGCTCCAGTCCCAAGCGAAATGGTCGAGGAACCAAGAAAGAGGCAAGCCGTGGCCCGCAGTAGAAAAAATGCCGATGAGGCGCTGTTGCGAGGGCTGGCCTGTGGGGCCACGGTAGACAGCGCCGCCCGCGCCGCCGGGATCAGCGCCCGCACCGGCCATCGAAGGCTCAAGGAAGAAGCTTTTCAGAAGAGGCTTCGGGATGTGCGCGCCGAGATGGTGCAACGGACGGCAGGCATGTTGACCGGTTCCGGGTTGGAAGCCGGCAAGACGCTGGTTTCCCTCCTGGACTCGACGGTTCCCCCGACCGTTCGTCACGGCGCGGCCCGCACGATACTGGAGCTGGGTCTCAAGTTGCGCGAGAACGCGGAGATGGAGGAACGCATTGCCGCCTTGGAGGCTCGCGCCGCGCAGGGAGACCCAGGAGCCATTAACCACGGACTGTGACGGGTTTGCAAGCGTCTGACAACTGAAGTCCGTCTCGATCTGGAAAGGAGCGTATACGATGCGCCATCGACAATGGAGAAAGCGTCTTGCGATATTGGACGTGCTTCTGCCCCAGGCACCCACGGTTGACGTGCAGGAAAGGGAGAAGCGGCGCCGTCAGGTGATGCGCCGACTGGTTCGACTCTACGAGCAGGCCTGTCAGCTCATGACCGGGGAAGAGCAAATAAAAGTAGCGGAAGCGTTCAGGCAATGGTCCGAAGACGAGCAGGGACCTTATGCTTGGTGGTTTCGGGCGCTCTTCCGCGGCGATTGCCGTTTACCCGAGTTGGCTCCCGCGACCACGAAACAGTTATTGGTGGCGTGGTTGTCTCCCGAATGCGACCACATGACGCGCGTGTGCCGAAGCTGCGGATTGCTGTACCCGCAGCCGCGTTCTTCCCTGAGGGATTTGAAATTGTTGCCAGGAAAGAAATTCAGAGTTGGTCCCCCTCCCTGGTACGACTTTCCCGTCTTCTTCTCGAGCTGTCCCGGATGCGGAGCCTCGACCTTGGACATTGACTGGTCCCACCTGGTGTATCAAGCCGACCGACCTTGGAAGGCGCTGGACGGATACGCCGGTTGACCTTGTTCCACGAAGTTTAGAAACGATTGGTTAGCCTTTGGCTGGAGACTCGACTCCATGAGCATGAAAAATCGATTGGCAAAACTCGAAAAGATCATCGGCCGCAGGTCCTCCTGCCCCCAATGTCATGATTCGCCCATCCGGCAGATTTGCATTTATGAAGGGGTACCCGACGGCACGCAACGTCTGGTGCAGGGGACCCCGCCGGTCCCATGTTCCGCTTGCGGCCTGATGCCCTCGGGAGTGGGTATCTCTGAAATCATCTTCGCTCGGCCGACAGAAAGGTGAGCGGGACGGGATTCCTCCAGGTGAAATGTTCCATCAGGTTCCGGACCAAGTCGGCCCATAGTCGCCTTTGCTGGCTCCAGTCGAGAGTTGAGGCGATCGGTTGCAACCGGGCCAGGTGAATTGGATCGCGGCCTTGCCGCGTCGGAGGCAAGAACAAGATCTGCTCCTGGATATCCGGGGCCAAATGGAGCAGGTTCATGATCTGGGTTATCCGCGCCCGGCTCACGTGGCCCAGTTGGGCCAGCTCGCTGTAGTCCGCGATACCGCCGGCCTTGATCAGGTCTTCTAACCGGATGGCCAGGGCCATGAGGCGGGAGATGCGTGGCACTCGACTCGTCGTTGAGATAGAAGGGTTGCTTTTGCGGCCCCTACCGGGGACAAGATTACACTCGACGGTTAACGGTGCTCTCATCGGTCATTCTCCTTGGATGTCAGTTCGCCGTTCGAGTTCTGGTTGTCAAGAGAATGGAAAGTAATGGCGACCTTGCTCTCACGGCCGTCGTATTCGACTCGCTGAACCAAGCGCTGCACCAGCCGGGCTTGCTCGCCAGCGGGAAGCGCCTCCCAAACCGAATGGTCCCGGAACGGTGCCAGCGCTTCATCGGCTTTCCTCGAGCTTTGTCGGTTCGTGGCGATCTCCCGGATTTGCTCGACCACCAGCTTTTCAATTTCCAGGGCGGGGAGACATTTAGAAGGACAGGCCTGGCGGCCTCGCTTGAGCGCGTTGACACAAGCGTAGAACCGGTAGCGCTGGCCGCCGTTCTTAGCGGAAAAGCTTGGCGTCATGGCAAAGCCGCAGGGCTTGCAGCGCAAGATGCCCTTGAGCAAAGCATGAGATTCGGTCCGCTCGGTCGTGCCCGGACCTTGTTGGCCGAGCAGGTCATGGACCTGCTGCCAAATGTCTGTGGGAATAATGGCCGGGTGCTCACCTGGATGGACTTCTTTTTTGTATCTGACCTTGCCCAAGTAGACGGGGTTGGTGAGCAGGTGGTGTAGGCTGCTCTTGGTGAACGGCTGCCCGCCCCGAAAATGACCTTTGCGCGTTTGCCAACGCTTGGTCAACCAACCAAGCTTCTCCAGCTCTTTGACCACAGGGATCATTCCCTGGTGCTTGAGGTACAACTCAAAAATGGCCCGCACCCGGATCGCCTCTTCCTCGTTGATCACCAGCTTGGAATTTTGGACGTCATAGCCCAAGAGGGGATGGCCTCCGACCCATTTGCCTTTCCTGCGCGCGGCGGCGATCTTGTCGCGCGTTCGCTCGGAGATAATTTCTCTTTCGAACTGTGCGAAGGAAAGTAAGACATTCAGCACCAGCCGGCCCATGGAGGTGGCGGTATTGAATTGCTGCGTGATCGAAACGAAGGCGACTTGCCGTTTTTCAAAGGTCTCCATGATCCTGGCGAAATCGAGTAGCGAGCGGCTGAGCCGATCGACTTTGTAGACGATAACACAGTCGATCCGGCCTTGGTCGACATCGGCCAGGAGGCGCTGGAGGGCGGGCCGCTCCATGTTGCCGCCGGTAAAGCCGCCATCGTCGTAATGCCGGGGCGAACAGACCCAGGCCGCTTGCTTCTGGCTCTTGATGTAGGCCTCGGCCGATTCCCGTTGGGCATGGAGGGAATTGAATTCTTGGTCGAGCCCTTCTTCGGTAGACTTACGGGTATAGACGGCGCAACGGACCACCCGCGCGGCCTGGGCTCGGGGAAACTTGCTCATCGGGACCCTCCTTGCTTCAGAAGTCTGAAGAAGAGAAAGCCGTTCGTGTGGCTGCCGGTGATGGCCTTGGCTACTGCCGATAGAGACCCGTACACCGATCCTTCGAATTCGAATCCCTTGGGAAGAATGCGAACGTGCACCAGCCGGCCCTTGTAGAGGCGGCGGAGGATCTGGCCCGCCGGCGGCAAGCGGTTATCCGGCTCTTGGGTGCTTGGGGTGGAAGGTTTGTTTGATGACATGACCGGGGCAGACCTCGGGGGATTCAACCGCAAGTCGGCATCGTTGGCCAATTCGGCGGCGCGCTTCCTGGCGCGTTCGGACAAGCCTCCCTCGGCCAAGGCCTGCAATCGCCAAATGATCCTCCTCATCAACCAACGCTTGTTGCCCGCCCGCGTCTCCTCTCCGAACACCTGGGCATACTTGGCTCGCAATTCGCTCACGCTCATAACTTCGAGCGTTGCCACCTCTTTGGCGACGTCCACGTGCATACGTTTCTCCTTTCTCGTAGGAATCGAAGCGCCAACCCACACTGTCACTGAGCACCGAGAAAGCGCTGGCCTCAAGGCCAGGTTGGGATGATCTCGGGAAATTCTGCGCCTGAAATGAACTTGTCGAAATCTGAGAAATCCCAGTCGGAATTGCCTGGATTTCACTGGAAGCGCGAGGTAACTGATCCTGCTCTGACGGGCAGTGCGACGTCCGCGCTGCCGCTTATCTGCAAACCCCAAGAAAAGGGAGACGTGTCATGGCAGCATCGAAGATTCACCAGAATGGCAAGCCCAAGAAAACCCGGAAGAAGTCCGCCGAGACTAAAGGCAAAGGCAAGAAGCTCAGCGCCCTGGACGCCGCCGCCAAGGTGCTGGCTGAGACCGGCCAGCCCATGTCCTGCAAGGAGATGATCGAAGCGATGGCCCAAAAGGGCTACTGGTCTTCTCCTGGTGGCAAGACCCCGGGCTCGACTCTTTACTCCGGGATTCTTAAGGAGATCACCACTAAGGGGAGGGAATCCCGATTTAAGAAGACCGACCGCGGCCGCTTTGCCCGAGCCTAACGTTGTCTTATCAAAGAGGGCTGCCGTTCAACGGGACATTGATTCCCGGCGGCAGCTCTTTCTCCTTACCCGATTTCCTGATCATCCTATAAGGGTCGGCGTTCGAGGTGAGCAATCCCCGGAGGTGCCGTTTGGGGCCGGAGTACCGTGGCAGCAAGCGCTCAGCCGGCCCTTGGTGGCCGCCGTTGCTGCTGAACGATCTCGTGCAACGCCTGGTCCCAGGACAAAGCCGAGTTCTTCATCTTCCTCCGTAGCTTCTGCAGCAGCTTTGCGGGGATAATCGGGGCATCGACCGGTCGGGCCAGGGTAGCGTTCACCGCCTCCTGCACCATCTGTAAGCGCCAGGCACGGCGGAAGGCTCTTTCCAATACGTCCGATGGCGGCGTTAGCTTACGCACTCCGGCCTGTTGTAACCCGCGCTCCACGAACTGGAGTAATGATGCGGCCGTCATGGCGTTGAGCTCCACACGCTCGCCCCACCAGTGTCCCGGGCCCCCACCGCGCACCAGGAAGTTACACTCGTCCTCGGTAGCGCCACATTCCCGCAAA
>Ga0207156_10319_pt1 | contig 10972 bp, 6 predicted proteins | sample Alteio_BWMinHeat_24_FD_153514 | JGI IMG/M metagenome (GOLD analysis project Ga0207156, IMG submission 153514) | Enriched cells from forest soil in Barre Woods Harvard Forest LTER site, Petersham, Massachusetts, United States -... | ecosystem: Environmental > Terrestrial > Soil > Temperate forest >...
GGCGATTTTGGCTGATCGAATCAATGAATCCCCTTCCTTGGGCTTAAAAGAAGCTTCTATAAAATATCCCCACCCCCGTGATCCGGATGCATTGATTGAATCGATACGCCGTGCAATGACCGATTTTATCTCACATGAGTTAGAGCTCTGGATAAGAGATATGGAACCTAAGGGTGACCCCGATTTCGCTCGATACCAGACACTCGTTTCGTTGACCAGTAATCCTGTCGGAAAAAGCGTGGAAGAGAATCTTATGTCAGGGTTTGGCACGGGAAACTTTACGATTTTGGGAATGCTTGGTGCGATACCAAAACTATACGCGAACCAATTCGGTCATGAGATCTCGCAACCCGAATATGAACAACTTCTTGCGCAGAGTTTGCGTTTAGCGCAACAAATTGCCTCGGCGGGGCTGGATGCGATGGCGCATTTGGACCGCATTTCAAACACCTTCATCAATCCGGATGCTCCTGAAGCAGGGATGAAGCATGATTACACCAGACTTTTTGAAATTGAACAAAAAGGAACTTGGCTTGAATTACACTTCAAAAAAGGCGACTATTATCTCTATGATAGTAAATCGGCAGTACCAAGAACTCCGACGTTAGGTTGCATTGCCTTAGTGGCCACTGGGCCATCACGCAAAAATGTGATTCACGAACTTTTCGAATGGATCACCCAAATTTGCGAAAAATACTATTTCCCTTACTTTTTCAAATCCCAAGCCAGCGGAGGATGAGGTTGCTGAGGAAGTTGTAAAGAGATTCAGCCAGCAGTTAGTTATAGACCGCCGCAAGGAGCTCCATTGGACGAATTTTGCATTTCCACTTCGATGGCATGGATTCGCTTTTCGATCTGCGTAAGCTTGCGGCTGAACCGGTTCACCGATTGGAGATAAGCGGCGGATTGGTCGTTGAGTCGGTTAAGTTGTTTCCAAGCCACGTACTGTCTGGCTGCGTCATACCAATTATCGAGCATGTCTTTGGTGACTGACACATAGTCGAACGCCTTGGCCGCGCCCTGGGAAACGTGAAATATTTTTTGCACATGCGGGTCGTTGATGAACGCCAGAAAATTCTCGTAGCGCTTCTCCCACACCGAATCTTTATCGTTTCCGCGCATCCGGTTATCGACTTCTCTCGTTGCATTGCTGGTCTCAATCCATTCGAACTTGCCGATGACTTTTACGATCTCATCCCGTTGCCCAGACAGGATCTTGAACGCGGCATCATATTGCTTCCGTTGGTCCGGCGTCATTTCTGGGCTTGTTCGCTTTGTGACCGCGTCGCGCAATTCGCCGTTGGCTTCCTCGAGCCGGCGATCGAAAATGTCGTGCGTGAAATGAATGGATGCTCCAAGCAAGGCGCCGGGAAGCTTTTCCCAGGCGCTGTCTTCGATTTCTTTCACGGTGTCCATCGACTCTCGTCTTGACTCCTGGTTCCCCGCCATCGCGTGATTTAAGCCTTCAAGTGTTTTCTGAACCACTTCGGCTTCGTGATGAAGCGCGTTTAGCGTTTCGGAGCACGACGGAAGGGGCTGGGGAGGAGTGGCCTTCATAGGAGGATCGGGCTCGCGCAAAAGAGCGGGGGTGTTTCCTTCCAGCTTGACCGGTTCCGGCGACGACGGAGCGCTGGCGACTTCTTGAATAGCATTGGGATTATTCGATCCGCAAACGACTTTCGATGATCCGAAGAAATCCCTTTCTTCATGACAATCTTTCAACTCGGGACGCGATGCGGAGCCGCCGTTCCTATCGACGCCGGCGCTGGAGGCGGAAGTGCCGCTTTGTGCGAAATTCCCGGCCACATCTTTCACGTCGCTTACTCCCCCGGTGTTCGGGTTAAAGCCGATGATGACGCCGTGGGCCGGAGGCGGCCCCGGTTGCTCTTCAATGCTTTGCTTGATCAGATTCCAATTTTGATCGACGCGAAAATCGATGCCGCCGGAAGCGCTCATGACTTCTCCAACCGGCGAATTCTGCACCGCGATTTCCATGTGCACGACGCCGGGAACTTGAGCCGGCGGCTCCCATGAGCCTCTCCCGGGAGCCGGAAGGACCACTTTGATCCCCTTTTGTTTAAGCCAATCGGCGATGGCCATCACTTTCATACTTTCACGAAGATCCAGAAGAACCGGAAACTTTGCGGCAAGCGGATCATACAAGGCGGTCAGCTCGTCGGCATACTGCTTCAGCGACGGGTCCTCGATGCTTTCTCTCGCCAACAACAAAAGTGTCCCGTTGTCGCGGAGCGCGGGGAAACGGGATTCGAATTTTCCGGATGCTTCAGGTCCATATTTTTCCATATGGAGCCGAACCGGCGTTTTTCCGAATCGCACGCTCTTGCCATCCGCCGATTCGGAAAGCTCGAAGCCATCGGCTGCAAACCAGGTATGCCCTTCGGTGGCGGGCGCGTTGCTTACGGTTTGACGCCACTCAAAGTAGGTTCGATATCCAGCGATATCTGATTTGATCTCGGGCATGTCCATGAGGTTTTTTCCGAACACGTCGGCGTCAAAGGCGACCTTCGCCAGAAGCGAGTTCGCGGAGAGACCGTCGTAAACGGGGACAACCACCGGCGACACGCCGAGAACGTCGCGCATGACGTCGGGAGGAACGTGGATGAAGGCTCGACTGCCGACGAGTGAGTGGAAAGCGTCTTTCTGGACTTGCACCGTGTCGTCTTGAGACATGTTGAGCGTTTTTTCAAACGCCATGCTCCAGTCGGTTCCACCCTGCTGAAGCGACTGATATTCATTGAGATAGCGATTCTCGTCCATCTTATAGGCCCGGGCGATTCCACGGAACACCCAAGCGAACAATGTCTCACGAGAATCGGCATCGCCGTTTGCAAATCCAGCAACCGCGTTGAGGTAGGCCATCGTATCAGACAGGACAAGAGGAGCGGTTGCGTTAAAGAGGTGCATGAACGGGGAACGCTTGTTGCCGTCCTCATCCATCACCTCTTGATTTGCGGTTCCAGCATTGGCGGCTCGTTCCACCTCATCGACCACCTTCATCACTTTTCCCGCATCCGGATATCCCGCGACGGGAAGGACCGCGTTCCAAAAGCTCATCTTGTCCATCCCTTCCTGAACGTTCGCGCCGAGCATCCGGAACCACCAGGCTCCGGTTTTCGTGAGCTGGTCGTTCTCGAAGACGTGAGCCAGGTTGTCTGTCAGTTGCAAGTCGGGCATGTTGAAAGCGCGATCAATCGATTGTCTCGACTCAGGTGTCCACTCGAGGCTGAATGTCGGATTTCGGCTGTCAAGAGCGGCGGCAAGATAGTCAAGATAAGGAACGGGCCGCGGCGCGCCATCTGCGGCAGAGTGGCCGAAGAGTGTCAATTTTCCCTTAGTGGGATCGACGATTGCGCCGTCCAACACATCGAAGCTTCCGCGCGCGGGATCGTAGAACCCGCTTGCATAGTGAGCCTCTGTCGAATCGCCGGAGCCGGAGGATGAAGGCGTGTTTGACGGCATGGCGGATGAAGGAGTTGCGTCGATTGAATTGTTGACGTTTGCAGAAGGGGTGGAGGCGGCGGGAGGAAACCAGACGGCTTTGCTCTCGGAGGTGAGAACGTATTGAATGTCACCAGAGACACGTTGTTTTGGCGATCCACAAGCCGCAAGATCGGAAGAACTGTAGACAAAGGAAAGTTGATGTCCGTCGGGTGAAATCGTGACGGCTGTCGCTAAGCCATTGCGCAGCGGGCAAGAGTTTTCGCCAATCTGTAGGCCAAATGCTTTGCGGAAAAAGGCGGAGGTCTCTTTGTCGGCGCCCGGTTCAAAAGCAAGCCAGTGAAGATTCGTCGATTGAGGATCGCTAAACGAAGCGCGGAGATTGAGAGCATGGGTGTTGGCGTCTTGAGTAACTTTCTTTTTCCCGGCGAACGCCAACCCGACTACCCCGAAGAGAGCCGGCATAAGTAAGTTCCGTTTGGTGGAAGTCAAGACGATCTCGTTTTGGTATCCTTCAATCGTGCCGTCGTCCTTCTTAACAAAGCTGAACTTTCCGGTCAGTACCGGCCCCCCTTCTTTCCCGCCTATAACGCTTATCTTCTCATCCCAATCCCCGACGAACGAATCAAGCACGCGTGTTCGCGCCGCTGTCCCCTCTTCCTTCATCTTGCGGACCGCCTCTTCTTGTTGCTTGCGCTTCTCTTCCTCGGCGTGTTTGCGTTCAGCTTCCGCGCTAGCCACAGCCTCTTCTTGTTCGCGCACTTTGGCGCGGGTCGCCTCGTCCTTCATCTCCTGAAGCGCATAAATCCGATCCTTTAACTCTCTCACGGCGGCGGCCGGCGGTCCGGCTAAAAGCGCGTAACGCAAGAGATCGATCGCGTCATCATAGCGTTTCCGTTTCTGTAGCGCCGAGGCCGTCGAAGCATAGGCTGTTCCCCACCAGGGCGCCGCCGCGATCGACTGCCGGCATTCTTCGATCGCCCGGTCAATGTCTTCGTCGGTTGAAGCCGACTTCAAGGCGGTTTCAGCGTAAACCAAATGGCGGCGGGCTTCTTCGGGAATAGGAGACTTATCTTTCATGCGGGCAGCCAGGCGAAGGATCCGCTCCCGAAGCAGTTTGTTGTCCGGTTTGGCCTGAAGCTGAAGAACCAGTTTATCGAGTGTTTTTACGGCGCCATGCTTTGCGGCCGGCTCGGCTATCGTTTGCGGCGCGGATTCGACAACAAACATGAAACAGAAAAGGAGAAAAACCGCTACATACCTTTGACACTTCATTGTTGTGCGGTGATTTTCTAGATTCGTTCTGCGCGTCCTCTTCTTTTAAAAGGAAATCTCGCCTCCGATTTTTTCTTCATGCAGCACGGCGTTGACGGCTCATGGCGAACGAGGCATACCAGAGGCCGCCAATCTTAATCACAGCCCACCCTACCCCTCCAAAGAGCGCTCCCTTCCACAATTCCTTTATTGACAACTTCCCATGAGGAGTTAAGATTCGATAGCCCATGAGAAAGATCAGAAAATCCAAAATGAGTGTGATAACAATACTTGTGATTCGAAGCAGCATCTTTTCGGTTCCGCTCAAGGCCGCTCCATGAATCACGCCGGAACTCCCAGCGGATATCAAGACCAGCATGCTCAACAAAATGAGCGAGCCCAGCGAGGAAGCGGTCTGCCGAATCATTCCTTGGTTTTTAGAGATGCGAAAAATTCGGGCTAAAGACCAACTTGCCGCATGCGCCATCCCAAGCCCTGTCCAGATTAACCCGGCAAACCCGATGATACCGAGAGTCGTACGCGCCTGATTCAAAGCTTTTAAATTGTGAGAAAGAAGCTCTTGGATGCCGGGAACAAAGCTGAACAATCTTCCCTCCCAGGCCGCCTGACTTGCGGTGTCACCGGCAAAAAGCCATCCCAGAAGAAACAAGTTCACCAAAAGCAATGGGTAGACAGCGAGGAAGGCATTGTAAGTGATGGCCGCCGCGAGATATCCCCCTGAGTCGTGTTGATAGCGCTTGTAAGTCTTGAAAAGGAGTTGAATGAAACGAGAACCCATCGGGGGTTTTCTTCGACAATGTCCTGCTTCGTACCCTACGGGGACAATTGAAAAATTTTCGCCGTCTCTGCAGAAAAAAGTCTTAGCCCAACTCGTTCTTTAATTATATGAAATGTTCAGAGAGAAATTTGGGAAAGAAGGCATTATGGGCCGATGGAAGTCGGCCTTACTCTCTTGTTTTTTGAGTTCGCCTTCCAAACGTTGAAGAATGATGGGAAGTCTATCAATAGACGCTTGCACTAAGGCAAAGGATCGACCTTGGTCCATAGTTTCGAGTTTATTTCTTGCTTCACCATCAGAATGGAGAGCTGCAAACATTTCAGCATAAGTTTCAGCAGGCGATTTCGCGATCTTTTCGTAGTCGCTGATGAATTCGCCGCTGGCGATATGTCGTAGGTGCGCTGCGTCAAGTTTTGGTTTAAATTGAATATAATATTCGCGGTCGTGTGTTCTAAGAATATCTTCGATCTCATGACCTTTCTCATGCATGGCCGTCCAATCTTTTCCCGCTTCTTCTTGCAGAACTTTTCTTAGATAAATAATGGATCTAGCCTGGGCTATGTATAGGCCGAGCGTGCTATCGTGGTCCCAATCTTTGACAGCATTATAAGTGCCTTGATTCATCCAAAATGTTTTTCCGGTTGTAGGCTCAACCCTACAATATAAACGCGGGATCACCACATTTTTCCCGATTTTGCCTAATTGCATGACCTCTAGATCGCTTATGTTCTTTCCCCGAGTGGTTGGATTTAAGAGAGCAAGGATCTCCAGGAATTTTTCTACATCCTCCCTTTTCTTTGCTCCATGCCTGTGTGCTACATCCACCAGACACGAAGAAGAATCCAAAGGCGACTCCAAGTTCGAAGCGAGTGACAAAAGATAAATTCGTCCAGAGCCTGAATACAAGGTCAGGTCCTCCAAATCTTTATGCTTTTTCAATTGAAGACTATAGATTTCATTGGCGATGGGCCCTCTTTTGGGATCATCCTTTGGCAAGGCGTTGAATCTTTTCTCTGCGTCGTTAATCCAATCATTATATAAGTCATCCATCTTGTCTGCGACCGCCAATACCTTATCAGACGTTTGCTGAAGATCCGGCGTGGAAAATATTTTCGGGTCAACAGACTTTATAATGCCTGAAGCCAGAAGACTTTGCCTTGGAGTAATGTAATCAGCTTTGTACTTTTTTTCGGCCAAGGAGATTTTTGGACCACTCATTTTTTCTCCGCCGGTAAGGACAAAGACTCCGGTATGATGATACTTTAAGGAGAGAATTAAAGATTCAAGCGGTAGACGGTCATAACACTTTTGAAGCCTTTGAACATCGTCCAAATGAGGTGGACCATCTACGGTGGGTTGAATAAGTTTAGCTACAATTTCGTCTTTTTTTGTTTTTACGTCTGCTGCTTTTCGCAGTTCTTTCTCTTTGAGAAAATCGGCAAGGTTTGGCAGTTCATTTCTTCTTTCTGTTGTACTATCGACTGGCTCGGCTCCCGCTGACAGTAAGGAATTTGCCCCTGCCCCAACGGCAAGGGTTGCAGCAAGAAAAGTCCATCTCATAACTGCGCCAAATGATCCGACTCTCATAATTGCACCTCAAGGTGTTAAGTTGCCGCTTGCTATGTTAGTGTAAACTTTAGCACTAAATTTTAAATGCGTCAAGAGGCCTCTTGTGGAAAACCTGGGGATGAGTCAATTTTCAATCCAAGTCGATGGGGTGGTTCGTTCTAGAAGAAGAAGTATTGCGCTTGTCATTACAGACGAAGCTAAGTTAATTGTGAAGGCGCCTTTGCGAACCTCGGATCACGAAATCAGGCGTCTCGTTCAAAAACACGAATCGTGGATTGTCAAAAAGAGAAATGAATTGCAGTCAAGGCCCAAGGCGCCCCTGATTATGAGGGACAAAACGGAAATCGAACGCCTTATTTTTGAGAGAATGATGCATTTTTCAGACATGACAGGGCTTCATCCCGCTTCGATTAAAATTTCAGAGGCAAAGACTCGTTGGGGTTCCTGCAGCCCAAAAGGTCACGTAAAAATCAGCGGGCGTTTAGGGTCGGCGCCTCTTGAAATCATCGATTATGTTATTGTGCACGAATTGGTCCATCTCGAAGAAAAGAACCACGCCAAACGTTTTTGGAAAAAGGTTGAAGCGATTCTCCCCGATTATAAGGAACGAAGAAAATGGCTGCGATTGAATCGCATCTCACTTAAAAATTTCCCATAATCCGGCTCTTGTAAGCCTTTGACTTCCATCGGTATATAAAGACCTCCACGTTGCTCCGTTGGTCTGAACCCAAATTGCCAGTAAAGCTTATAAGCCGAATGATTTCTCTTTGACACCTCGAGTGAGCACGACGTTGATTTCCACTCGCGGACACTCCAAGATAAAACGCCATGAAGAAGTTGTTTTCCTACTCCTCGACTTCGAACTTCGGCATCCACTCCAAAACTGTCTAATCGGGGCCGAGTTACATCGGCGTATGGGCCAAGGCGTGCATCATTCCCGCTTTTTAGCAAAGTTACAGCCACGATGCGTCGTCGGCTGGAGGTCGCAATGAAGCAAGCCCATTCTGATTTGAATGTTCTTAACATGTAGAAATCATTGGTGGTCTGAGCCCCAGGAAAGACTTGTTCTATCAAATGAAGTCCGCCAAGTATCTCGTTTTTTTTAGTGGCCTTTTTCACGGCAACGGTAAGCAGCGAGGACGATTGGCGATCAGCGCCGCGTCTTGGTGTAAAGGTGAGTGGTGCGGATAAAATGGACATCGTGCGCTAAGAAACGCTCTGGCGATTTTCTTGATAATTAATGAAGTAGATGCCGTTCAGTCGAAGTTTTCTTCCTAGGCTGTCGTTCATTCTTGTAAGGTGCTGATGAAAATCGCTACGTTGCACGTGTCGCACTCCCAAGTGAAGGACGGTCTTCTCTTTCCCGTTTGGAAAACGCCAGGTAGAGCGCTCCCCTACTTCCGTAAACCAAAGTTCAGAAAGAAGCAAACGGGAGCGCCTATTTTCATATAATACTCTGGCCTCCAATAAATCGATCCCTACGGTTGAAACACCAAAAGTAGTAAGATGATAGATAATCGATGGCCCGATGTTCCAACCTTGATAATTTTTGCCGACAATCAGATTATTGAAGTGGCCGCTCCGCCTCCAGGGTCCGCGTGGCCTATCAATTTCCAGGCTACCAAACCCACTCACCTTTTCATCCGCTTCCGCTACCCTCATGATGATTTCGTGATTATTCAAATCATGTGCTATATCCTCACGAGAATACGGGAGTTCGGGACAGACATCTCGATGCATTTCCGCTACCACCGGAATATCTTCGATTTCCATGGGGCGGATTTTTAATCGGGTAAATGGAGGGGACCCTTCTTTTGGGAGATGACTTATCATGAAGCCCATTTTATGAGATATTTACAATAAAATGAAAAGAAATCCTTGTCAAAATTTGGCGGAAAATTCAAGCATAAAGCGGCGTTCTTCGACAAAGCGAGTACCGGAGAAATTTGAAAGTAGATTTAAGATTCGTTTGTTATTAAAAAGATTGAGCACCACGAACGAAGTCTTGAGGCCGCCTGAATCGAATCCTATCTTAAGATCGGTGATAAAGCGCGATTGCCGCCCGTGAATGCCAAATGGAAAAACTCCATCCTTATTATAAGCCACGATGGCATCTTGCGGAAAGCCGCTTCCATACTTGTCGTCAACAGCGGTGTAGAGTCCGTTTTTCCATTTATACGAAGGGCCGAACGTGATGAGCGAATTTTCGAAATGATCGACCAGCGGAATCGTTGCAGTTCCGGGAGAAGGCTGCTGGATGTGCATCGACGTTCCGGAAAAATTAAAAAAAACATTTAGCCCCTCTCGATTCTGGGTGATGGCTGAGAACTCCACGCCGACCGTTTGTCCGCTTGGAAAATTAATGGGCACAAAAACCGGCAAGTTGGAAAGCGGAATAAGAAGCGCCAAATCCAATGGATCGCGATAATTCTTTTCATAAGCATCGAGTTTCATGACTAGCGAGCCAGTTGGCTGCACTTCATAACTGATTTCACCCATCGACGTTTTCTGTGGAATGACGTTCGTAGCACCTGTCGGGTCCGGTTCCAGCGGCGGCGCGGTGAAAAGGCGATCAAAGGACCATCGCAGCGCCTCGGTCGGCGAAAAGGCGTATGAAAAATTGAAAAGAGGGCTAACCTGCATTGTGCTGACATTACGTCCGTTGTTGTATCGATCCAATCGAACGCCGACATTAGCCGAGAATTTATCGGTGAGCTGGACGGTATCGCCCGCAAAGAGTCCGCCGTCAAAACCGCTTCGATGATCTTGCGCGATGTATTCGTGGACGCCTCCCGGAAGGAGGCCTGAATTTCCCGCATCGACGATATCAATAGTGTCATCCATTCGTATAAAATTGGCTGTTCCTCCCCATCGAAGGATGTTTTTGGAAGATAAATTGTCGGTAAAAATAGCGTTCAGCAATTTTTGAGATCCGGTGCGGCTTAAATTTGGAAGAAACGGATTCCCGGGATCTTCCGGATTTTGCGGGAGCAGTTCGGCGGCGGCATTGGGCATGGTGATGGGACTGGCGGGAGTCCACAGATTAAAAACCCCGTTATTCCCTACCCCTTGATGCGAGCCAAGAAATGAAAAACCAAAAAGCATCTCCATCACTTCAGAAAAACGATGCCGGAGCGAAAAAACACCCAGCATATTATTTTCCCTTTGCCACTGATAGATGCCGAGAGATTGCTCACTGGGAGTGTTCGGAAGATTCAGGCGCAGATTTTGCGTTGCAACCGTTAGATTGATTTTGTCATTTGGATTGGCGAACGCAAGATGCAAAAGTGAATTTTCGTCATCCCCTTGATTGTTTAAGGTTTGAAAATTCGGATTGGGAGCTTCAAGCCGCAAATTGGTGTGATTGATTGAATCTCCAAAAAAATAACTCCAGCGTCCGTCGCCGCTTTCTCCTCCTGCCATAACCACACCGCCGGCTTGACCATGGTCGCCCCCATTCGACCGAACCTCGTAAAAAGACCCTCCCCCACCGCTTCGCGTGACGAGATTCAGAACACCTCCGAGCTGGCCTCCAAATGTGGCGTCGTAGGCGCCTGTTCTCACCTCCATGTTTTGGAGAAAACGAGGATCGACCAAGGATCCAATTTGCGACTGCAAAGGTATCGGCAAAAGAACGCCATCCATTTCAAGGCTCATCGAACGGTGCTCGCCGCGAAAATGAAGCAGGCCCTGAGAATCGGCGGTCACCCCTGGACTCAAGTTGGCGGCACTCGCCAATGAGTGATCGTCGGCCATTCGTGTTTCAATGAAATTTCGATCTTTAAAAGTGGAGGCGCCCGCCGTGTCTTTCGCATTCATGAGCAGCCGTTTAGAATGAATCGTTACAATTTTTTCTGTTCCCTTGGGCGTTAATACAAATGAAATTTCTGT
>Ga0207156_10320_pt1 | contig 10905 bp, 7 predicted proteins | sample Alteio_BWMinHeat_24_FD_153514 | JGI IMG/M metagenome (GOLD analysis project Ga0207156, IMG submission 153514) | Enriched cells from forest soil in Barre Woods Harvard Forest LTER site, Petersham, Massachusetts, United States -... | ecosystem: Environmental > Terrestrial > Soil > Temperate forest >...
AAGCACAAAACGGGATGCCTGGCGGCGCTAATAATTGCAAAGGGAAAACGGGCGTTGATCTCCACCTAAAAATCCCTATGGGAACCCTCATCAAAGATCCCAAAAATGGGGAAGTCCTCTTCGATTTTACTGAAGCTGGACAAACCTGGGAAATCTGCAGGGGTGGACGTGGCGGCAAAGGGAACAGCCGTTTCAAAACAGCAACTCACCAAGCTCCTTTTGTTTGCACAAAAGGAACAGATGGCGAAGAAATTGAAGTTGAGCTCGAACTAAAGTTAATTGCGGATGTCGGCTTTGTAGGGATGCCAAACGCGGGTAAATCTACCCTCATTTCTGAACTGGCCCACATTGAAGTGAAGATTGCCCCTTACCCATTTACGACTTTACGTCCTAATTTAGGCATTGTTGAGTTTGACGACTTTAATCGAATCCTCATTGCAGATATCCCTGGCATCATCGAAAATGCTCATGAAAATAAAGGTCTTGGCTTTTCATTTTTAAGACACATTGAAAGGACCTCATCGCTCATTTATGTAATTGAATTAGCTCTTTATCAAGACCGCGATCCTTTTGAAGAATTTCTGATGCTGCGCCGCGAGTTAGACGCCTATAGTCCGAGCATGCTTGAAAAACCTTTCCTCGTCGCTCTCAACAAAATCGACCAAGAAGGGTCACAAGAACTTGCAGCGGCCTTCCAAGAGCGCTATCCGTACGATCCATCTACTCTTTTTATTATTTCAGCACTCGAAAATATCAATCTTGAGCCTCTCAAACAGGCCATGCGTAAAAATGCAAATAAATTGCAACGGACAGCCGCCTTCATGACGGAGAACGATCTCGCTTTGGCCCGCTTGTGAAAAACCTTTTTTTTAAAGGTTTTTTCTTTTGTTTAGCATTTACCCACCTTAAATCAGAAGAATACAGTCCTCCCAACGACCAACTTCTAGTGATCTTTGGCTCTAGTGGCTACGTACTCTATAAATCACTAGACTTTGCAAACGACCATGGATTTCGCTACTTCAAGATTCTATCTTATGAATTCAAGGGATTTGAGCATGAAGTAACAGGCATTTGTAAATCTGATCGGAAACAAGGACTTTTTTTCGAACTTAAAGATGATAATGCAACAATCGGACTTTTGTGTTTTGAAGAAAAGCCGAATGACACGTATATCATCGACGTAGAAAAATATCGCTCACTTCTTGAAGAAGTCGATCAAGTTGACGATTGATTTTTTCCAATAGGACGCGGAACGCTTCGGTCAAAAAGGGCAAAAAGAGCCCCAATTACAATGAGTAGTACCCCAACTAAGACCCAATAATCAGGTACTTCTCCCAAAATCCACCATCCCAAAAGACCACTAAACACCACACTCAGATAACTCACTGTGCTTACCTTGCTGGCAGGCGCATGTGTAAAAGCCTTCGTCAATGTGTATTGGAAGATCAACGCACAAAGTCCACTTAAAAATAAATAGAGCCATTGCATTGGATCAGAAATCGGCGTCCAATCCAAAACCATGGGGAAAAAACTAATGACAGCACCGATCAAAAAATAGTAAGAAAGGATCGTCTTAGTGCTTTCTGTTTTAGATAACTGACGGACCGTCGTTAATGAAATAGCTCCAAGTAAGCCACCTAATAGCCCGACCATACTTCCTAATTGAAAAAAGTCTCCTCCAGGACGTAAGAGAATCAAAACCCCGATAAATCCAATAAAAACAGCCAAAAACCGTCTTTTAGAAACCAAAAGCTTTAGCCATATCAAAACGACGAATGGGATAAATAAAGGCGCTGTATTTACAAGAGTCACTGCATTCACTAATGGAAGCACTTGAATTGCAAAAAAATAGGCATAAAGAGCCGCAAGACTGGCTAGATTTCTAACAAGTTGTCTCGGGATTTTTTTTACTGAAAAAGTCACTTGGGCCCGAAAGAGCATCCATAGAATAATGGGCAATCCTAAGGCAAAACGGGAAAAAACTAGAGTGGGCACGGAGGCAGAAGTGCTCAATTTTGCAAAAAGAGCAACCCCTGAACTCGATAGAGCTGCTATGATCCCATAAAGAAAGCCGTGATGTTCTTTATGCAAAATTCCCTTCTTCTCTTTCGTCTATTTAAGTCCCTTCTTATACTGCCCGGACTATAAAAACCAAGATTTTAAAACTCTCGATTCGAGAATTTAAATAAAAAGAGTCTTTTAAAAATGTCCAATTTATTGTACAGTGAAATAAAGACATTGCAAGTACGATGTACGAACTACTCAAAACTCCTGAATTCGAAGAGTGGTATGATGAGCAGCCACTTAAAGCAAAGTTCCAAATAGACGAGAGACTTTTACATATCATCTATAATGGACATTTTGGTACCCATAAGGACCTCACTGAGGAGGTCTGGGAATTAAAATGGAAAAACGGGAGGCGCGTCTACTATGCTTATCTTGCTAAATATAAACTTTTACTCCTATTAGGAGGGAATAAAAATGGCCAAGACAAAGACATCAAGCAAGCACAAAAAATCTTCCAGAAATACGCCGAAGAAGACATATCGCCTAAAAAAAGGAATAATGCTGTCAAAGCATAATCCTTTAAAGACATTAGCGAATGAAAAACTTGTTGCGCAAGCCTTCTGGGAGTGTCTCAGAGATAATGACCCCGAAGGAGCTGCAGAGATTATTGCAATTCACTTGAGCGCATTGAACAAGTCCCGTTTGGCGAAAGTTGAAGAGATTCCTCGTTCAACGATTTATCACAGCCTTCGAAACAAGAACCCTACTCTGAAAACAGTCGCTAAACTCATTCACTGCTGTTTGTGAACGAAAAACTATAATTGCTTTCTCTTCTTAAATTTGTCGAGATACTCGAGCGCCTTGCCTGTGCCTAAGCAAACAGCCAAGAGTGGATTCGGAGCTACAAAAACAGGAAGTCCTGTCTCTTTAATGAGAGCCTTATCAAGCCCTTTCATTAAAGCGCCGCCACCTGCTAAAACCATACCGCGCTCTACGAGATCGGCAGCAAGCTCCGGAGGACACTTTTCAAGAGTGAGTTTGACACTTTCAATGATCTGCTGAATTGGCTCGGCCAAACATTCTCGAATTTCAACAGAGTTAATCCGTTTGGTGATTGGAAGACCTGCAACTTGGTCTCTTCCACGCACTTCCATCTCTAGCTCATTATTGCCCAACGGATAGGCAGAGCCAATCGTCATTTTGATCTCTTCCGCAGTACGGGGACCAATCATGAGATTATAAGTTCTACGCATGTAATTCATGATGCAATCATCAAACTCATCCCCAGCGATACGAAGACTGCGCGATTCGACAATACCACCCAAAGAAATGATCGCAATTTCAGTCGTACCACCACCGATGTCGATGATCATATTGCCAGAAGGCTCATGCACAGGAAGATCTACGCCGATTGCAGCAGCCATAGGCTCTTCAATTAAAATCACTTCCTTAGCACCCGCATGGAGAGCTGAATCTTCCACTGCCCGCTTTTCCACGCCTGTAATTCCCGAAGGAACAGCGATCAAAATGCGAGGACGGAAAAGACTGCGAGAAGGAGTCACTCTCTTAATGAGAGCTTTCAACATCCCTTCAGCGATTTCAAAATCGGCGATAACGCCATCTTTCATAGGACGAACAGCATGAATTTTACGAGGCGTCTTACCAAGCATCGCTTTTGCCGTATGTCCAACTGCAAGAACTTCATTGGTCAAGGAATCCACGGCCACCACAGAGGGTTCAGCAAGGACAATTCCTTTGCCACGAACAAATACAAGCGTGTTTGCAGTTCCTAAGTCGATCCCAATGTCGCTAGAAAAAATCCCAGACAATCGGTTGAATCTTTTCGAGAACCGATTACGGAGTTTATCAATAATTTGTAGAGCTTGGCCAGTAGTTGGTTTATTCATAATTTCAAGTTTGTAAAAGTTCTAGTACATCTTCCCAGGTCAGTTTCGCAATGGCTTCATCATCGCAGCTCACAACTTTCTTGACCAATCCTTTTTTACGTCGCTGCATTTCTACAATCTTCTCTTCAATTGTATTCAATGTAATCAGCTTATAAGAAGAAACGGAGTTCTTCTGGCCAATGCGGTGAACACGGTCGGTCGCTTGGTTCTCGACAGCGGGATTCCACCACATGTCGTAATGAATGACCGTATCTGCACCCACGAGGTTAAGTCCAGTGCCTCCCGCTTTGAGAGAGACGAGGAAAACGGGGATTTTTGGATTTTCATTAAACTCTTTGACCACGTCAAGACGATTTTTCGTACTTCCATCGAGATAAGAGAAGGAAATCCCTCTTTGCTCAAAGTCCTCACGCATGATTTGAAGCATTCTCGTGTATTGGCTGAAGATCACCGTCTTGTGATTGCTTGCGACAAGTGTCTGGAGAAGTTCCAGAAGCATATCGTATTTCGATGAATCTCCAATCTCCGCTTTTTCTTTGGCAAAGATCGCAGGATGACAGCAGATCTGCTTGAGCCGAGTCAATGTCGCAAGAACATGGATTTGAACTTTATCAAACCCATCCCGTTCGACCAGTTTGACCAGTTCATCACGAGCCGATGCAGCATACGATTTATAAAGTTCAAGCTGAACGTTGGAAAGCTGGCAATGGTACACAATCTCAGAAACAGGCGGTAAATCGTGAAGTACATCGCTTTTCATGCGGCGCAAAATAAAAGGAGACACTTTTTTGCGTAAGTACTCGATATTTTGAACGTGCTGCTCTCCAGTTCCTCGAATGTAATTTTCCACAAACCGATCATACGTGCTGAGAAAGCCCGGCATGAGGAAGTCCATTAAACTCCATAGCTCATCCAGCGAATTTTCTATCGGTGTACCCGTTAAAATAAGACGATGAGCCGCTTGAATCATCTTGACCGATTTGGCATTGCGAGTGCCCCGATTTTTGATGTGCTGTGCTTCATCTAAAATCGCATAGGAAAAATTCATTTGACTATAGGTTTCTATGTCTTTTTGAAGCAGCGTATAGGAAGTGATAATCACATCGTAATCAGTTAACTTTGCAAGAAACTTTTTACGCTGATTCGGAATGCCGTCAATCACCATTGCTCGCAACTTCGGATTGAACTTATGCAGTTCCTCTTTCCAATTATAAAGAAGCGATGTAGGGCAGACGATAAGCGAGTGGGCATCTTTATTTTTAAGTTGGTTTTGAGTGATCGCACAAATTGCCTGAACTGTTTTTCCAAGACCCATATCATCTGCAAGAATCCCGTTGAGATACATGAGACGAAGTCGCTCCAACCAATGAACCCCTTCAGCTTGGTAAGGACGTAGCTCTGCTTTAACATCTTTTGGAATCACAGATGGGGTGATCGCTGTCTGACCGAGCATCTGAGATCGAATCTCAAGGAGCTTTTCTGACATCGTAAACTCTACAGGCAGTCCCTCAAAAGCCTTCGGCTCGATGGTAGCCAAATTCCAAAGCGGTTTTTGCTCTCTATGATCATCGAGCTTTTTAATCCCAAGCTCATCAAAAAGCTGTACAAGCTTGGCTATTCTGTCTAAATCGAGCACTAAAATTTTTGAAAAACGGGAAATTTCTTTGGTCCGCTTTGCATCGAGCTCCAGGTACGATCTTTTCGCTGAGAGACACTCCCAAAGCAGCTCTAATTTCACACCACGCAAAGATCCATTCACCAACAAATCAATATCGTAGTAACCAAGTGTACTGCTCGCATCGAGCTTGAGCTTGAAAGTGGTTTCATCGTAGATAAATTGATCGAGAAGATTTTGTGGACATTCAAACTGCACTCGATGTTGATTGCGCGGAATCACACCGGTCATGAATTCAACAATTTTCTTTTCCGTCTTAGCAGAATAAGCACTTGTTTGTGGATTAAAGACAAAATCTTGGAAGAGTTCTTCGACAATTTGCCGCTCTTCTACGAGATTGCGAGCCAAAATCCCCTGCTCGGTAGCAAAAGTTTTGATATGATCATAAGTCAGTTTTGAAGAAAGAGAAGGGACCTCTTGACCATCATAAGAGAAAAAGAGAACTGCATCCAACTCTCCATCGAGATAAGTGAGTTGGCAGCGTGCTCCCAATTTGCCCACAAAAGGCAATGTCACAAAACGTTCGATGATGTCGATGTTCGTGACCTCAGCAAATCGTTTGAGCTCAGGTAGAGCATTTTCCACAAATGTGCCAAAAAGAGGCTCCGGAACAGTCATATCCCGAATCGTGTTCAGATTCAAAAGATGAGTCCTCTTGATAAAAGAAGGGAACCGGTAATACGTATCTTGCTGAATCATTCCAGGCTGTGCACACTCAAAAAGAGTGACATCTTCAAGAGCCCAGCAATTTTCTCCCACGACAAGCTTCGGTTTAAAAAGAATTTTTGCAGCGGGTGGATCAATATATTCTAATTGGAAGCGCAAAAGGACCGGATTCGGGGCATATCTCAATGGAGTTTCAAGGGTTCCAAGATAAAGACAAGGCAATGGGGCAAATTCGTCATCTAAATTTTTAAAGCCTCTCGGACCTGATTGACTAATGGCTATCTCATGCGTTTTTGCCAAGAGAAGGCCAAACACTTCGGGATCGATTTGCGCAATACGGCTAGCTCTTTCGTTCTGCGAATTTTCCAACATCCGAGCATGATCCATGATCAGTTGGAGTAAAGAGGCCCCAATTGAATCAAAACTCTTCAATGAGAAAAAAAGCCGCCTACCGCCAACAAAAAGAGGTTCTTCATAACGAACCGCTTCTAAAAATCCTTTCAACTGAGAAATCTGGAGCGGCTTAGATCTAAAAGGAAGACGTAAAGCCAATTGAAATTCGACTTTTCCCTTCTTTTCTCCTTGAAGTGATTGCGGATTAAAAATCACAGCTAGCTCTGCTTGCGCAAGAGAACTTTCTTCTTGAGGTAAAAAGAATGGAGAATGAGATAAAACTTCAGAAGAAGCAGTATATTCCTGCAACACTTGCTTTTGGTAGCGGGCATCTTGTTTAACGACTTCTTTATTCTCTGCCTCTTTAATCGCTTCGATCAACTCTAGTTTTTGATGAGCTTCTAACCCATCATGCTTGGAGATATCTGCTTCTTTCGAATATTCGATCAGCAGTGAATCAATTTTTTCTTCCAAAAAGAAAATCAGGGCAGCTAAATGCTGACAATCATATCTGCTCGGGCAATCGCAATTTGTATGAACGGCGGTCGATTCAAATCGATCCACTTCAATTTCACTTTCATACGTACTGTCATAATTGCTCAGGATCTTGCTGCTAAAACGAATAGCTTCATTATCAAGCTTGATAATTTTTGCCATCAAGATCTTGTTCTTTTCAAAAAGGTGACGCCCCTCTTTTAAAATAGCAGAAGAGAAGTCTTGTCTGAGTTTGCGAAAGTTCAACATAATCACGCACTTTCAGTTGGTCCGAATCCTTACGTTTACAATTTTTCAAAAACAACTGCAACAAAAAATTTTACCTAAATCGGCATATACCTGCTAAAAATTATTTTTGCCTTGCTCAAAAAAATCAAGCTACCTTATATTTGTACACTTTAACATTAACTAGAGTGGTAAAAAGTTGACCAGATGCTCTGGCGAGGCAAAGCCAGATCAAAGCGCAAGCGGTCTGAACGAGAAGGTCATAGTAAATCTATGACCGCCGAGAAAAGATTGATATGGCAAAGCCGTAGCGAGCAGATTGTCACCTTTTTACCACTCTAGTTAATAATGCGGGCGTAGCTCAGTGGTAGAGCATCACGTTGCCAACGTGAGGGTCGTGAGTTCGAGCCTCATCGCCCGCTATCTTTGATAATTTTTATCTTCCGGAGTATACGTGTCTCAAACAGCCCCAACCAATGATCTCGAATTAACTGGCGAACAAGTTCATGTTGTCATTCATCGTAAACCTGGATGTCGCATCCAAATGGATGTGAGAACCAATGCTACGATGTTGAAAGAAGCACAAAAAAATGCTGTTAAGACGGTAAGCAAAGAAATTTCTTTGCCTGGATTTCGTAAAGGACGAGCTCCCGATGAGATGATTTTAAAAAAATTTCCGAACGACGTGGAAAAGCAGTTACATAAAGCCGTTGCCGATTTAGCTTTTATCGCAGCTCAAAAAGTGGCCAAAGTACCTGTTTTAAATAATAATTCACCGATCTCTTTTGACATGAAAAAGAAATCAGCAGAAGGTGCTGAAGTCGCATTCTCCTTCGAAACAGAACCTACTATTCCTCAAGTCGACCCAAAAGGCTTTGTTGCAAAACCTGTAGAGAGAGCCGAAGTAGCTGAAAAACAAATTGAAGAAGCGATCAGGCAGATGCGCTTTTTCTACGCTCAGTGGACACCCGTACAAGATCGACCGATTCAAGACGGTGATTACATCATGATCGATCTTGATACAGTAGATGGAGACGTAGTCCAAAACGTATTCCATCACATTCGCTTCGAAGTTTCCAAAGAGCGGATGGCTAATTGGATGAAAAATTTAGTCAAAGGGGCAAAAGCTGGCGACGTACTAGATGGCCTTAGCGAACCTGATGAGACAGCAACTGAAGAAGAGAAAAAAGAATTTAAGCCTAAAAACATCCGTTTATCAGTTCTAAAAGTAGAAGAAGCTGCTCTTCCTGAGCTAGACGATGAATTTGCCAAAAAAGTAGGGGCTGTGGATGTAGCTCATATGCGTCAATCCATCTCTGATTTGTTGAACAAGCAAGCGGATGATAAAGTACGAAACGATCTACGTGAACAGGTTAATGATTACTTGGTCGCAGAATATCTCTTTGATCTACCCCAATCTCTCATTGACGCAGAAAGAAAACATCGTCTCAGCCAGCTTACGCAAGATAAAAGATTCAAAGCAGATTGGCAGAAAATGTCTCAAGAAGAGAGAAAAACTCTTGAAGAAAAGTTAATTGATGAAGCAAGCCAAGCGGTTCGAATTTTCTACCTTTCGCGCCAAATTGTGCAAAGCCAAAAAATCCCGGTCACCCATCAAGAAGTGCAAAACGAAGCTATATCTGTTTACCAATCTCATGGGGCCCAAGGCGGAGATGTCGACCAAATGCCGAAGGAGATCTATGCTTTGGCTTTATCCAAAGTCATTTTATCAAAAGCACAAGACTTCATTATTCACTCTTCCGGCTCAACGGAACAAAAAAGCTTGAAATAGTAGTTAAAGACAACTATAAAAAGGAAAAACAAACAGTGAGGTTGGAATGTCTTTAACGCCATACGTGATCGAAGATACTGGGCGCGGTGAACGCTCAATGGATATTTTTTCCCGTCTTTTAAAAGATCGAATTATTTTCATCGGGACTGATATTACCGATCAAGTGGCTAACGTCGTTGTAGCTCAACTTTTATTTTTGAAAATGGAAGATCCGAAAAAAGACATCAACCTCTACATCAATTCTAACGGCGGACAAATTACCGCAGGCTTAGCGATCATCGACACGATGCTCTTTTTGGGCTGCGATATCAATACATACTGCATTGGACAGGCTGTATCGATGGCGGCATTGCTTTTAGCTGCAGGCACTAAAGGAAAAAGATTTGTTCTTCCTCATAGCCGAATCATGATTCACCAACCCTATGGTGGTGTGATGGGAACTTCTGAAGATATTGCGCTGCAAGCCAAAGAGATTTTAGCGCTGAAAAAAATCACCTCATCGTTGATGGCGCGCTTTACTGGCCAGTCAATTGAGAAAATCCACGAAGACTCTGAAAGAGATTTTTACATGGATCCTGAAGCAGCCGTGAAATACGGGATTGTCGATCATATCGCCAAACCTAACTCTATCAATCCAAATGAGCGCAAAACACCAGAGATGCACGCAACTGTATGACAAAAAAAAGTTCAAACGAAACAGCTAGCTGTTCTTTTTGCGGTAGAACCGAAGACATCGTAGAAAAGCTGATATCAGGGCCGAATGCCTATATCTGTGATAAATGCGTCACTCTTTGCGTCGATATCGTACAAAAGAAGCCAGTGAATTATGAGATGAAGCTCCTTAAACCTAAAGAGATCAAGAATCATCTCGATGAATACATCATTGGTCAAGAATCTGCTAAAAAGACCATTGCTGTGGCTGTTTACAATCATTATAAACGGATCCGTTCCTTATCCAAACAATCTGAGATCGAATACAGCAAATCAAATGTGATGCTCATCGGCCCAACTGGATCGGGCAAAACATTGATGGCGCGAACTCTTGCCCTTATCTTAGATGTCCCCTTTGCGATCTCCGATGCGACTACTTTAACAGAAGCTGGTTATGTAGGCGAAGATGTCGAAAACATCATTTTGCGTCTTTTGCAATCTGCTGACTATGATGTAGCCAAAGCAGAACATGGGATTATCTATGTCGATGAAATCGACAAAATCCGCAAAACCACTTCGAATGTCTCGATCACACGCGATGTGTCGGGTGAAGGGGTGCAGCAAGCTCTTCTGAAAATCGTTGAAGGAACAGTTGCGAACGTCCCTCCTAAAGGTGGCAGAAAACATCCGAACCAAGAGTATATCAAGGTCAACACGCAAAATATCCTCTTCATCGTGGGAGGAGCCTTCGTCCACCTTGATAAAATGATTGCAAAAAGACTTGGAAAAAGCACAATTGGCTTCGATGCTGCGACTAAAAAAGCGATCGACACACACGAGACAAATTATTTGTTATCGAAAGTAGAACCTGAAGATCTGATCTCTTTTGGGATGATCCCCGAATTTATCGGCCGTTTTAACAGTATTGCAAATTGCAATGAGTTGACAACTGAGGATCTCGTTGAGATCTTGGTCAGACCCAAAAATGCGATCATCAAACAATACCAGCAACTTTTTGCTGAAGAAAATGTGAAGCTGGACTTTACTGAGAGAGCGCTTCAGGCGATTGCTAAAAAAGCGAAAGAAACAGGTAC
>Ga0207156_10321_pt1 | contig 10897 bp, 6 predicted proteins | sample Alteio_BWMinHeat_24_FD_153514 | JGI IMG/M metagenome (GOLD analysis project Ga0207156, IMG submission 153514) | Enriched cells from forest soil in Barre Woods Harvard Forest LTER site, Petersham, Massachusetts, United States -... | ecosystem: Environmental > Terrestrial > Soil > Temperate forest >...
GCCTGAAAACAACGGGTAATGAGGCCGTTCGCGAATGCCGGGTCGCGTTTGTGCCAAGCGCTATTCTAGGAATGCCGCATCTGCTTGCCGCCTTGCGCGCCACGACTAATGCGCCGCGTTGTCTTGCGAGTCATTTCGGGTTAACACGATCAATAAAGGTCCAGTATTCCAAACACGCCAAGCGTTTGGTATTATTGCCGCATGATTGGGGGTCGATCGGCCCTTTGGCCCAACAAGGAATCAATAATTAATAGGACGGTGGATCAACTGTGCGACGACCACCACCGCAATGGCGGCTATCTGAGTAGCGACAGCGTTATACGCTTGGTCCAAAAGCGTGGACTCGACGCTGAGGATGATCAGCTTGTTCGAGAAGGACTTCTACGGCGCGGCGTTGAGGTTGACGAGCCTGAAGATTACATTGAGGACTCGCAAACCAAGCAGACCTACGGTTCGGGTACCCTTAAGCGCTATCTAGTGGCGATAACGGACACTGGGCTTCTGCGACCCGAGGAGGAAATTGTATTAGCAAGGAGAATACAGGCGGGGAAGGCTGCGCGGAGCGCTTTGGGCAGCGGACCTTTCGAAGCCTCTGGCATCGATTCTCTAAAGCGGCAAATAGATGTAGGCGACGCTGCAAGACGTCAGATGATTGCTGCTAATCTTAGGCTTGTAGTAAGCATCGCGAAACGATATGGTGGCCGCTCTGACCTTGACCTTCTGGACCTGATCCAGGAGGGTAATTTCGGGCTTTTCGCGGCAGTGGACAGGTTCGATCACACGAAAGGGTTCAAGTTCTCGACTTATGCGACCTGGTGGATACGGCAGGCCGTTAGCCGCGCTATCGCGGACCGGGGCAGCCTAATCCGATTGCCAGTGCACGTTCACGAGTCACTAGGCCGCGCGAGACAAATCCGAATCTCTCTTACAAGAGAGCGCAACGGGCAGGAGCCTAACACAGCCGATATCGCTGAGCAGATGGGGTGGTCGCCCGAGCGCTTGCAGGCCGTCATAGATATCGGAAGGCGTCCGCTGTCGCTGGACGTCCCGACACCGGGGACAGACGACCCACCGGGAAGGCTCGTCAGGGCCCACGTTGAGCCAAGTCCGGAGCAGGTTCTTTATCATCAAGAGATGGCATCGGCGATAGCAGCGGCGTTGGAGCAGCTCAAACCACGTGAGCGAATGATTCTTGAACGGCGCTACGGCCTAGAGGGGCGGAGACCGGAAACCCTAGAGGAGATCGGCCAATCACTGAGTGTCACTCGAGAAAGGGTGCGGCAGATCGAGGCTGCTGCGATGGATAGGCTGAAGAAAGGCCCCCGGATCCCCCTGTTGAGAGCTTTCGAACCAAATGAGGTGGCAGGAGAGGCAGGAGCGAAATAATCAAGGGAGAGTTCTCAGACGCACTTCGCCGGAAAGGCTATCGAAAATGGACCTCTACTCAGCCGCGACGACCTTCATGAGATGGTTGGACGAGCAGGTCTTATTCTGCGCTCGGGGAGACCTGCTGGACAATCTGGAAGTGGAGCCAAATGGACGATTCTGGCTCGGCCGGCTTGCTCCGGAGGAGTCGGTCAGCGAATCCGCATTAGGTGAGCGAGGTGAGCGCCTTGAGCCTTGCGCCATCGGGGCCCGACTCAGGACCGACGGAGTCTTCCCTCGGTCATTCACAGTAACAGTTCGGGCCCGCGTTTGGATCTTCAACGGCGAGGTCTGGAAGAAGCTGCCTCCGCTTCAAGACCCTTTTGACATTTACATAGAGGACGCGCAGCCCTCCGAGCGCTCTTTCGGTCGCGAGGCGCTCACCAACTCGCTGACAACGATTTGCGGAGCCGAAGGCCTTTCTTGCGAGGTGCGGATCGAGCTTAGAGATGACGCCGACGGAACGCCTGAGCTGACCGTCTTACTTGTCAATACGTCTCCCTCGGAGCACCAGGGCTTCAGAGACACGAATCTGTATGAATGCTCGATCGAAATCGCGGGACTCGAGCCGATTCCGTTTATCCTAGAATCTCTTCCCGATTCGTTCCGTTATGATCGCAGGGTTCTAGCGTATGGCATCAATTGTGGTGTGGAGCTAACCGAACACGGTTCGCTCCAAACGGTTGACGCTGTCGCGGTAGAGAAGGATAGACCCAGCTACTGGAGTGTAAGCGAGCCGCTGCCCAACCTAACCTTCTCAGGCCTTTCGGAGAACCCAATTCCGCATTTGAAACAGCTCGTAGCCGCACATGCGATGTGGGGAGTTCACGCGTGGGGCGAAAAGATAGGAGCCCGCGCCCAAGAAGAGACCTGGTCGCCCTCGATGTTGGCGGAAGCTGAGTGTGCTGCGCGCGAATTTGGAGTAGAGAGTGAGCGAATGACGGAAGGTATCCGCCTTCTGGAATCGGACCCGCGTCTCCTCAAGGCGTTCAAGCTAATGAATCGCGCTCTTTCACATGCGGCAGGAGGCCGCTACGATTCGTGGCGCCCGTTTCAAGTAGGCTTTCTCCTCGCCAACCTGGCGAGCGTCGCTCGTGAAGACAACAGCGCAAACGTAGCGGACGTCGTTTGGTTCGCGACTGGCGGGGGCAAAACTGAGACTTACCTAGGTCTGCTTGTTACCGCTGCCCTCCACGACAGGTCAAGGGGCAAGCTGACCGGCATAACCGCTTGGAGCAGGTTCCCCCTCAGGATGCTGTCGCTACAGCAGACCCAGCGCTTCGCTGACGCTCTAGCGGGCGCTGAAATTGTGCGCCGGCAAGGAGGCTTACCAGGCGATCCATTTTCCGTCGGCTTCCTGGTAGGTCAGGGCGGGACTCCAAACTCTCTGAAGGAAGAGGCGGGCAGCGGCGAGCCAGACGTTGATGACGATGAGATGCCCGGTCGCTACCGGGTTCTCCTTACGTGCCCTTTCTGCCGCTCTGAGGACATCGCTATGGCCTTCGACCGCAGGCTTTGGCGGCTTGAGCACCGATGCCTTAACGATGCGTGCGCGTGGCCTGAAAGAGCGCTGCCATTCTTCATTATCGACGACGAGATATATCGATTTCTGCCGACTGTAATCGTGGGAACGTTGGATAAGGCAGCGACAATCGCCATGCAGACAGGTATGAGGGGTTTGGTTGGCCCGCCATTTGGACTTTGCTCTCAGGAAGGCCACGGCCATACATATGCGCCGCGCAGCAACAGGCCAACCGGATGCCTAGTTCCGGGATGCAGGGGGAAGCGGCAACCGTTGCTGATGAATAACGACCTCTACGCGCCGTCATTCCGGCTGCAAGATGAGCTCCATTTGTTGAAGGACAGTCTGGGTGCCGTCGATTCGCACTACGAGTCTCTGTTGGATCACTTGGAGGAGCGGATCTCGGGTCGCAAGCCTAAGATCCTCGCATCCTCAGCGACCCTCACAGGCTACGATCGCCAAATCCAACTGCTCTATCAGCGTGAAGGCAGGGTATTCCCGGTTCCCGGTCCTTCTTTCGATGAAGGGTTCTGGACCAACTCTGGCGACAAGGTCGCCCGCCGGTACGTTGCAGTCGCTCCTCGGGGCGTGACTATAGAATACGCAGTTGACCGAACCGTAACCGAGGTGCAAAGGATAGTCCGGGCCCTTGACAAGGACCCGGCGGCGGTCTGTAAAGCGGCAGGGATCGACCCGTCTTTCGCTGCGGATCTTCTGTCGCTATACGGCGTAAACGTGGTCTATGGGAATACGATACGGGACTTGGAAGCTGTGGCTCGTTCCCTTGAAACCCAGATTGATGTTGAAGGGCTAGTCAACACCGCGTCTTTAACCGGCAAGACTGACTTCGAAGAAGTCAGGGTCATACTCGGTCGGCTCCAGAACCCGGAAGAGGACTTGGATGCGAGGCTTCACGTCGTTACCGCCTCGTCGATGATGTCCCATGGGGTTGATATCGACCGCCTCAATATAATGGTCATGCTAGGAATACCGCTCGGAGCTGCCGAGTTCATACAGACGACAGCAAGAGTTGGCCGGGCCTGGCCCGGCGTGGTGTACGTGATGCACAAGATTGCCCGCGAACGGGACGCGAGCGTGTTCAGATGCTTCGATAAATTCGTCCTTCAAGGGGACCGATTCGTGGAGCCCATTCCGATCACGCGGCGGAGCCGTAAGGTGCTCGAAAAGACCGTCGCCGGCCTATTCCTCGCGCGTGTTCTTCACATTCATGAGGCCCAAAGCGCCCTGGCGTTAACAACAGTTTCAAATCTAAGAAGATATTTTTCGGGCGCGGGCATCGGCGAAGAGGCCGAGCTAAGCGAGATGATCGCAATGCTCAAGTTCGACAGCGGCCTCGATGATGCACTCAGGAACGATCTTCAGCGTTGGTTGGAGCGATTCTTTTCAAGCCTGAATAATCCGGGTGGAACGTTCCGCTTTCCTTGGGAACTGAGTCCCACTGGTCGGCCTATGCGATCCTTGCGCGACGTAGAGGAGGAAGCCCCAGTGCTGGGGTATTGAGGGTTTATGAAAGAGTATAGGAGTACGTCTCAGATCCTATTCGGCTTCCTTCCCGAGCAAACCGTCGACCTCAGGGGGAAGGTCTGGAAGGTCAAGGAATGGGTTGATCCTAGGGCGAAGTCGGTCGATCCCGCCACGCTGAGGCAGGAGCTTGAGCGGCAGTTGGCGCCGTGGGCGGCCGCAGGCAAGGACGGCTCGTACCTTGAACAACTCCGGCGTGGCTTTGCCGTCCGCTTCTACTCGTTGAATCGCGAAGGTGGTGTCAGGGTTGAGAAGTTCCCGCAAAACTGGGTCTGCAAAGTCTGTAATAGGTTCTATCAGAGCCTTGAACCAAGTGTCTGTCAATGCGGATGTTCCAGATTTGGCCAGTTACCATTCGTGGGCTTCCATGATGAGTGCGGTGCGATCTCGGCTCCCTATATAAAACCTTGCGCTGCGCATAAGCAGATAAGGATACGGTTCCCCGGAACCGCCCGGGCCGAAGAGATACGGTTCTCGTGCCCGATCTGCGACAAGATACTGCAAAAGGGATTTGGCTTCCGTGCCTGCACGTGTGGCAAAGGAAGGACGACTTTCAACGTACACCGTGCCGCGTCGGTGTTTTCGCCGAGAACACTCGCAATGATAAACCCACCCTCAAGCGAAAAGGTGCAGAGAATTCGCGATGCTGGCGGAGCGAGCAAGGCGCTGTCTTGGGTGCTGGGCGGCCTAAAGGAACGCACATTCGACGAGCTTGAGGTAACGAGAGAATCTTTTGCCTCGAGTCTGCTGAAGCAGGGTATCCCCAAAAGCCTTGTCGAGCAGATGGTCGAGCAGGCGATTCAAGCGGGAGCTATCGGCAGGAGCAGTCCCAAAGTGAACTTGGGCGCGGCGAAGCTCCAAGAGGCTGAGAAAGCGGCGGTTGATATCGCGTTGGCACTTGTCGACTCCAGAACAAGAATAGTAGATATGCTTGATCGGTCTGTGCCGGGTTCAGATCTGGCTGGAAAGTACCAATTCGGTTACGCACGAGGCCTCGCCAAAATCGGGCTTGAGAGCATCGAGTTTCTTGATAGCTTCCCCGTGGCGACTGGTTGCTATGGGTATACCAGGGGTCCGATGGACGCGGGCGCGTCCCGCTTGGTGCCTTTCCGGAATAGGCAAGGGGACTACGTGGTTTATGGCGATGTCGCTAAAACCGAGGCACTCTTTGTTCGGCTCGATCCACACCTCATTGGCAAATGGCTGGCGCGGGCCGGATGCCAGCTCGACGCCTGGGTAGATCCGGCATCTGCTCGGCAATCGATACTTCGTGCAACCGATATCCCAAAGCCGGGAGAGAGTGTCGAACCAACTAGACCTGGTGTGAGACTCCTAACAGTAGTACACAGCTTCGCGCACTGGTTCGTCCGCCAACTTGCGGTTCACTCGGGAGTCGAGAGGAACGCTCTCTCGGAGTTCCTAATTCCGCAACATTGTTCATTCTTCATATATGCGGCGAGCCGTGGGGACTTTGTGCTGGGCGGACTCCAGGCAGTGTTTGAGACAGGGCTTGACAGCCTCCTAAATGAACTCGCGGCGTCAGACATGCGGTGCGCGTTAGATCCCGGGTGCTTGAGGGTCGGCGGCGCCTGCGTGGCTTGCCTTCATCTGGGCGAAACCTCGTGTCGCTATTACAACCGTTTTCTCGGCAGGGCTACGCTCACCGGGCCGGACGGCTACCTGCCATTAGTTAGGGCGGCGGGATAATGTGCGAACCAATGCGATTTCCGACGAGACTTCGTCCGCGTCGAGTGGTCCACGCTGTCAGCTATGAATGCGAGCGCGTGACTCGGGCCGAATACTCTTTGGCCTGACTTGGAGATTTCGTTTGGCGAATTAGATATTGCCTGTATACTGGTTTTCTTGAAGGCGCAAGGTTCAGCCGCCTTAGGAGCCTGTGTCCGGAGCTTCTCAGCAATCGATAAGCGGATCCATTTTGGCCCATCTACATGATGGCCCGTCTCTAATCGAGTACTTCTGATGGTGAGGGCGGAAGGATGCAGCGCAACATGCTCAAAAATCAGTAGATGCGATGACCGGAGAAGAATGCTGCGAGCCGCTCAATCATTGTGTCAGGATCGAAGGTCTCGCACTCCCAGAGGACCAAGACTTCCCAACCGAGCGCCTTCAACTGGCCCGTCTTCGCCGCATCTCGCTCGATGTTGCGCGCGAATTTGTCTGTCCAGTATGCTGTGCGGGTCTTAGGGGTCGTCGTAAGGAAACAATTTTGGTGTCGATGCCAGAAGCATCCATGCACGAATATGACCTTTCCCAGCTTCGGAAAGACCAAATCCGGTGTTCCGGGCAGACTGCGACAGTGGAGGCGAAACCGATAGCCCAGGCGATGAGCAAGTCGGCGAACCACGAGCTCCGGTTTCGAGTCTTTGTTTCGAACTCGAGCCATCAAGGCGGAGCGCTTGGGGTCGACGGGTTCTCCAGCGAGCATTTTCTTCGGAATGCAACGGTCTGTCTGTCGTGTCTTGCCCATAACCAGCACCTCATATCTTAACCCATGAAGAGCCGAAGATTCGTTGTGGACGCGGCCCTCCTACATGAGCTGGGAGAAAGATTAATTGGGCGTCCTGCGATCGCGTTGGGCGAATTGGTGAAGAACTCGTTTGATGCTGATGCGGCGACCTGTCGGATTGAGTTCGGTAAGGATGAGATCGTAATATCCGACGACGGTACTGGGATGGCGGAAGATGATTTCCTGAGGTATTGGATGCGCGTTGGCACCACTCACAAAGTCGATCAGGCGGTCTCGAAAAAGCATAGTCGCCCGCTGACAGGTTCTAAGGGGATTGGTAGACTGTCGGCACAGTTTCTTGCAGACGAGATCGAGCTCGAAACCACTTCAGCCAACGAGCAACGGCGGTCTGTCTATGCGAAGGTCGATTGGAGGAAAGCTGTTCGGGGACAAGATCTGAGAACGGTGAATGTCCGATGGGAAGTGCGATCGAACGTGGTCGCCTATCCAGGCGGAAGCAAATCAGGGACTCGCATTACGCTGAAGAATTTGAAGAGTGAATGGGGCGTGGATGACATTCGTCTTCTCGGGGACGAAGTCTGGATGCTTCGTTCACCATTCCGTCGTTTCAGAAGAGACACTGGGACTGGAAGCGCGCAGGACTTTGATATTGAAATCGAAGCATCGGAAATAACCGGTGGTCGCGAAGCCTTCGATGAAAAGTTTCGTGTGGTCTTTTCGAATTGGAAGGCTCGCATCCGTGGAACCCTTGAGGATGGAAGAGCGAAAGGGAGAGCAAGCATATCTGTCGAGTTCCGTAAGGGCTATCCAGAGGGATCGGAGGAAGCCGTTCGGTTTCGCGAGATCGTCCGACTACCGATTCAACAGGACGACAGCCGTAAATCAGGAGACAGGGACGAGTCGCTGGACGAGACGGATTTGCCGGTCAAGGCGAAATCGCCATCTCGGCTGAAATCGCTGGTTGATAACGCCGCGTTCGAGGTTCTCGTCTTCAAAGCCGAGGGCCGTCAGCCAGGAGGGATATCCGTCAGCGACCTTCGCAGGTACCTTGAGAAATTCGGGAACGTTTCGGTCTACGATGCCGGGTTTCGACTGCCGTACTACGGTTCCGGCAGAGGAGATGCTGCTGGCCAGGACTGGCTGTTGATCGCTGCGGACCAAGGGCGAAGGCTGAATGCCTCGGAACTCCTTCCCCAGCATTTGCGCACGCAAAACAAATACATGCAGGATCTCCCTGCGCCTGGCCGGATTTTTGGCGCAGTAGACATAGACACCAATCACGAGCGCGCGGTCGCGCAGAAAGCGAAGGCCCGGCCCGGTGAGTGGCTTCAGATTCAACCAGGTCGAGATCGATTGCACGACAACCAAGCGTTCGATCAACTCCGGGATCTCGTGCGACTCTCGCTCGATTTCTACGCGAATCGATACCGAGTCCTTGCCCTTAAAATGGCCGAGAAGAGGCGGGCAAAAGAGCCAGTCTCACGAAAATATGACCGCGCCATCGAGGTTCTAGAGAGCCATAAGCCTGAGATGCGTGCGCCCGTATTCGTTGAGATCAGGCGCGAGCTCCGCGACGCTCGCAAAGCCGCTGTGGCCGAGGAAGAAACGGGTGATCAGCGGACCGCGTTGCTGGCCCCGTTGGCATCCGCAGGTATGGCGGCCCTTGCCCTGAATCACGAAATCTCGCGAGAGACCGGCTTTCTGCGCGGAATTTCTACCCGACTGCGGCGCATCGCAGCGAAACACAACGTTCGCGAGCTTCAAGAGATTGCTGACGAATTCGACGAGGCGAATCGGCGTCTAGACTCACTTCGGGAGCTATTTGCCCCACTGCTCTCGGACATAGACAAGTCAGCAACTGACCGCTTGAGGGTGCGCGCTGTGGTAGACCAAGTCGTAGGCGCAATGCACGCTCTGATGCCGGGCGTGAACTTTGACCGCGCTGGAATCCCGATGGATCTTCGATTCCCAATAGGTTCCTTGGCAGAGTGGAATGCGCTGCTACAGAATGTGCTATCGAATGCTTGGAACGCCTTGCTTGACAGCAACAAAGCACAAGTGTCATTTTCCGGTGGAAGAGATCGACGAGGCCGCGAATGGCTGCACGTGAGCGACTCAGGACAGGGACTCGATGTTCCCCTATCAGACGCAGACAAATTGTTCGAACCGTTCGAGCGCCGAATCACGATCAGCGACGACAAACGATCCATCGCAATCGGCGGTCAAGGCCTCGGCTTAGCGATCGTTCGTATGATTGCCCATCGTCGATCAGCGACCGTCGGCTTTGTCCCGCCTGAGGGAGGTTTCTCGACGACGTTCGAGATTGCTTGGAGAGGAGCAAAACAATGAGGGTTCTAGTTTGCGATGACATTGAGCGCCGCTGTGCGGAGGTGGTCGACAGCATCCGCGAAGCCGGGCAGCCAAATCCCCAAGTCCTCGTTGGGCCAGACTTGACAGAAGAGTTGAGTAAGCTCTTCGCGAGTATCCGCGAGTACATGGCAGATGATGCGACCACCTACAAGGGTGCCGACAGGTCACCTTTTGACGATGCAGATATCATTATTCTTGACAATAATCTCACACATTTGCATGTTACGGGTGCGCGTTTGACGGCGGAATCGATCGCGGGCTACATCCGGGCGTTTACCGAGGCATCTTATATCGTTTCCCTGAACAAGAATCCGGACGTTGATTTTGACCTCCGTTACCTAATGGGTGACTACTCCACGCGGGCAGACCTCGCCCTGAATACAGAACATCTCTCGAACCCTGCGTTGTGGACGAGAAATCAAGCGATGGCGAAAGGCGGGTTTCTTCCGTGGTATTGGCCGCGGCTTGAGAAAATAGCCGACCGGCGGCAGGCGCAGCAGAGGTTTGTCCTAGAACATCTCGACGATTCGGTCTTCTCAACCTTGGGTTTCGAGGAGGAGGCGATTAGTTCTCTCCCCGCTCATGCGATAGGTGCGCTGTCTCCAAGGGCTGACTTGGCAAAAGTTGATCAGGACACCATTCCAATAAATGAACTGACCTTTCGCCAGGTTTTCATGGCAGAGAATAGATCCCTTCCCGTAGAAGAAGAGCGCGAAAAGCTCAATAAAGGAGAACAAGAGGGAATTCCAGGGATTCGCGAGACTATTGCCCGCATCGTTGCAGCCGACATTGATCATTGGTTTCGGCGAGACATCCTCGGTCCACAGGAAACGCTAGTTGATATACCGCACTTGCTCCTGCGGATGCCATTCTTGCTCGGCACGAGAGCTAGTGATCTAGAAGAGTGGAATAAGTCCGCCGTCGCGAATTCGACGCCTTACGGATTAGAGCAGAGACTCTATGACGCACACTTGGCAGAAAGGAAGTTTGTGCAGGACACTTGGGTGCCCTTTGCTTGTTTCTGGTGGCACAAATTGAAGGCTGACGAAAGTCTCAACGAGTTGTTCTTCGCGGCAAAAGAAGGGGATTGGGCAGACGCCGTGTTCTGCGAGGACACGTCCGCATTCGCCGCACGCGAGCCGACGAAAGGGGTGTCGCCCGTTGAGTTCCCCGCGGAATTCGATGGGTCGTGGACTCACCGGTATGTCTCCCGGATCGAAGGCGTTCACTATGCGCCTAGGAGCCAATTGGCGCTTTAAGTTGTCATAAATGCCGGAATATCAAATATGGCGATAGATTTGGTAACGCTGATGAAACTCTATGCGCGGCTAGGAATCGCCCATTGGCAAGCTGCACCTTCTCCGTCCAGGCGGATAGCGTCTTTCGCTCTTGCGAACCGAATCGCCGAGAACGAGTTCGAAGCTAATAGAACCATTGACGCAAATTTGAACTTGGGCGGGGACGAACGAGGCAGGTTCATCCCGATGCCGAAAGTCAACCACGCCGGGGTTCTTCATTGCTTCTTTCTTCCCTTTAAGGCGGAACGCAGA
>Ga0207156_10323_pt1 | contig 10825 bp, 6 predicted proteins | sample Alteio_BWMinHeat_24_FD_153514 | JGI IMG/M metagenome (GOLD analysis project Ga0207156, IMG submission 153514) | Enriched cells from forest soil in Barre Woods Harvard Forest LTER site, Petersham, Massachusetts, United States -... | ecosystem: Environmental > Terrestrial > Soil > Temperate forest >...
AATTTTTTATGGGAGTGTCCGCTTTGGCGGACTCTTTGATTTTAAGGGAGAAAGTTGCGTGCAGGAAATGTTATATTGATGAAAATAGATGACTTACAGAGGCTTCAGGTAGTTTTTATTACAAAGAGAATTATTCGCCGTTATTGAAGGGATTTTTCACTTCGCCAATATCGCTATCGCAATATTGGCTCCCTTCAGAATGACAGTCTATGGAGGATGAGTGGTGTGCGTGTGAAATGTTATAATGTTGAAAAATAATGGGCTTACGAGGGCTTCAGCGCTTATCGGCGAAAGCTTAAACTTCAAAGCTTAAATCTTAAATATGTGAGAAATTTACTTTTTTTATTTAATGGGTGAAACCTTTTGAAGCCCTGTGTGTCTTTACATACGTTACGACAAAGCACGAACACCTTATTACCCCGAAAGATGGGGTGCGTGCTATTTCCAAATTAGTATTATTCATTAGAGAAAAACCATGAAATATTTGAAACATATAGCCTTAGCGATTATTCTCGGGGCAATTTTTACAATATCGGCTTATGCCGATGGCAAGCCGAATGGCAATCATGATAATGGCGGCGGATTCGGCAAATTCACGAATTATGGCCTGAGCGATTCCTGTTGGAATGTCTTCTTAGGGCAGTTATCGGCTTCCGATGCTGCGAAACTTTCTGCCGATCAGAAGACCATTAGCGGAGATCAGGCTCAGATCGATACGCTGACCCAGCAGATATTTACACTTCTTAAGAACGCAACCGGCAAACGTGATTCCACAACTCGTGTCAAAGTCGAAGCACTGGAACAGCAGATCGTAACGTTGCAAAAAGCAAGCGGAGCGGCACAGATTGATATTGATTCCATCCTCAAAACAAACAGCGCGCTTTTTGAAACCATCGAAGAAAATTGCGGCAAGCACGAAGACGGCGGACATGGCGATACGACTAAAGGTCATGGCGATCCCACTCCTCCGAATACGGGAGGCAAAGGCCATTTCGGCTTAAGCGATTCATGCTGGAATATTTTCCTTTCGCAGGTTTCCCCAGCCGATACGGCGCAGCTTGCAGCAGATCTGAAGATCCTCGCTTCGGACCAATTGCAGATCGATACACTTCTCAAGCAGATCAGAGCAATCAAAGGCAGCTTGAAAGATTCGACCGTCCGTGCAGAGTATAAAGCATTATTGGCGCAGATCAACGTCATAGTCAAAGCAAGCGAAACTGCCGAAAAGGATTATGCTTCTATCATAAAGAAGTATGGTACGATCCTTCAGAGCATTCGCCAGGATTGCGGCAGACATACCCATAAAGGTAATGCCGGCGATCCGACAAACGGCTTGACGGTCGGCGACATCGTTCCGAATCCTGCAACGGTCGGAAGTTCTGCAAGTTTGACGATCACGCTCACCGCCGATGCCGAAGTATTTATCACCGTAGGCAGTGCAATTGCACAAGGCCCGCCGGTAAAGGTGATCTTTAACGGAGCCCTCACGGCCGGTACGCATACGCAAGCCCTTGATTTAACTGGATTCGGGGCAGGCGTGTATATCGTGACGATTCAATCGGGCAACGCAATAGTAGCAAGGAAACTTGTACTCCAATAATTATCGGAATATTTTCTCGAAGAAAAAGGCGTGTCGGAAGACGCGCCTTTCTTTTCTGAGCCATAATTTTATGCGATGAAGAAAATTATTGAGCTATTTTCTTCAATCGTTCTTAATCTTTTCTTTCCATAAAACCAAGGTTCAGATAATCTTTTCTCGATATAATTTTTCACATAGCTCCGAAAGCTCTTCGCAGCCCTTTTTCGTTAATATCTTTTCCAGACCTCTGGTGAATTCGACAACAAGCGGAGCAATTTTATCGATGAGGGCAATGCCCTTCGGAGTAATGATCGTAAGCGATTCACGTTTATCTTCTTTCCCTCGTTTACGGGTGATCAATCCTTGATCCTGGAGGCGGTCAAGTATCCGCGTCACATCGGGGGATTGTTCGAGAACTCTTGAGGCGATCTCCGAGCGTGGATGTCCGTCGGGATAGACGCCTTTCAAAATTCGAAGCACGTTATATTGACGCCGCGTAATGCCGAACTTCTGGAATACCGCTTCCATATCGCTTTCGACAAAACGTGAAGCGACAAATAAGTTAAGCATCGCATCAAGACCCGGCTCCATCGGAATGGATTGTTTGAGCCAGGTTCGTAAGATTTTTCCCATGTAGTTGCTTGAAGTAAGTGTTTTAACACGCTATTAGGAAGGAATTCGTTCCATCCAATCCGGGCAATTCGTGTTCCTATCTTTAATGACACGGAAACAAACCATTTATTACAAAATCTTGTAATAAAAGTACCTTCCTCCCCATACTTCAAATGCAAAAAAAATCGTCAGTGAAAAAGAAGCTCTATATTGCCGGCAGTATCCTGCTATGTCTTGCCCTGGCTTTTTGGATATTTACCTCCTTCTTTCTCGATGACATTCTTACAAGCGTTACTCCTGAAAAACTAAATAATGCTATCCGAGTTATCACCCATGGTCGTTTTATCGTAAAAACCGGAAGGATCACCTATCATAACGGCTCTATCATTTGCCGCGATTTTCAGTTAAGCCGCCTTCATTACGATACCAGCGAGCAATCGACGACACTTAAATTATTTTACGCCGATACGATACGATTTACCGGTGTAAGCTTGTGGGGTCTGATGATGGGAAAAGAAGTAACGATGAAGAGCATGGAAATCAATATGCCGAAATTTTATTTAACCGACGCGAAGAAAGAAGAACATTCTCCCGATGTCGTTAAAGATTCCATCAAGCTTCCCGTTACATCTTTCGATAGCGTGGTGCTCAATGATATTCGGATCTTTTCACCGGATCTTCTGCATCCAAACGAGCAATCTTCATTCGAAGGAATGCGGGTGAAACTCTCAGGATTTTTATTCAATCCGGAAAGTCTTTCCCAAGCGCCACTGCTTTATTCCAAGCAAGTTGATTTCGCAGTTTCTTCAGCGAATTATCTTTCTGCAGATAGTTTTTACGTGATGCAATTGCGAAATCTTCGTGCGCGAGTTGCCGATTCGCTCCTTCTTATCGATAGCTTCACCTATAAACCAAATTATTCGGAGGATGTTTTTGCTCTAAAGCATCGCTATCAGACGGGCAGCGTGAAATTTTGCTGTACAAAACTACGTATGGAAGGAATAAATATCCGGAGACTCTCCCTTGCCGATGGCCTCGAATTCCGAAAATTCGAAACCGGCTCATGGTTCGTCGATACATATCTTGATAGGCGCAGACCGCCCGATCCTCATCCTCCAGCAGTGGAAATGCCAAATGAACTTCTCTCCTCGCTGCCGTATACTTTTAATGCTGATTCGATCTGTTTGCGAAACGGCATGATACGTATCCGTGAACGTGCACCTGGCAGCCTGAAACCTGGAGTCTTATTTTTTGATCGGGCAAATGCGTTGCTTTCTCCGATAGTTTCCGATTCGGGAAACAAAAAATTTGAAACCCCAACACATATCTCTTTCAACGCATATTTTATAGGTCAGGCATTACTCCGATCGAGTTGGGAATATCCACTTCGGCATAAATCTTTCGATCTGACTATTCATGCTACTCTCGGAAGTTTCGATGCAAAAAAATTGAATGCCTGGCTTGTTCCATTCGAAAGACTTGAGGTAACTGATGGAATACTTGATAGTGGAAAAATCGAGATGAATATCCGCTCAGCAGTAGCAACGACAACTGTCATCCCTTACTACAGAAATTTTTCTTCAAAGATATTACCGGCTGATGTAAAGAAAAGCGGTGGGCTTCTCGAAGGCTTCAAGACATTTTGGGCAAAGACTTTTGTTGTTCGCAGTAATAATACAAATGGAAATGCGAAGGCTGGTACGACGAGCCTTATGCATACATCAGATCAGGATCTGATGCAATTCATTTGGCGTTTATTGCGAAAATCACTCGGACAAGTAGTCGGAGGATTTCAGTAGAGTCTTTTATGAAGGATTTTTTCTGACGTTTTGATTGTCTGTTATCTAACTCTCTCTTCTTTTTTTTCCAATATATTCTCTCTCCCCGTAATTCTATTCTTATGATGCCATGATGCAGCACGAAAGGCATATTCACCTCAATCATACCGTCAAAGCGGTTATTTATTTCTTCTTTGGGCTTGTCTTATTCCTTCTCGTCGCAAGCTGGGTATTTTTTACATATTTCTTCGAGGACTTCCTGAATTCCTATGCAGTTCCGAAACTTGAAGAAGCGGCTCTCACTGCAACGCACGGAGTATACCGTCTCAAACTCGATAGAATCGCCTATATCCATCATAGAGTTTACTGCATGGGCTTCGATCTTGAGAGTGTAAAATATGATTCCGGCGCTAAAGGAATTGCACTGAAACGAGTGTTCGTCGATACAGTTGAATTTACCGGCGTGAGTATTTTAAAAATTGTTTTAGGCAAGGGCTTAGCGATGACAAGTATTCAGATGGATTCTCCTAAAGTGTACATGACCGATCTAGCACAGGAAAAACCTACGCCGAAAGATCTGACCGCTGATTCGCTAAAGATCGTAAACGCAGCTCCGAGGAAATTACCCGTTATTTCATTCGATAGTATCGCACTTCGCGATATTCGCCTCTATCTTCCCGGCCGTTTCGGAGAGCACGATCCGCCGTCGTTCCGCGGAATTATGTTTCGGCTGACAGATTTTTCTTTCAATTCGGATACGAAGGAAGCACAGCCTGTGCTTTTTTCAAAACGCGCGGATATAGCGATTCCAAACGTTACCTATCCGATCGGTAACGGCATGTATTCGCTGTGGTTCAGGAATCTTCGCGGTAATTCCGAAGACTCAACGATTACTGCAGATAATTTCGGTTACGTACCGAATTACTCCGAGGAGGCCTTTACTGCGCGGCAAAAATATGCGTCTGCACGGCTCGATTTCCGGTGTACAGGAATTCGTTTCGAAGGAATGAATTTCGTCAGCTCTTTTTCCAATGCAAATATTGTCTTCCGAAAATTTTCTGCCGCATCATGGAATTTCGATTCGTATGAAGATTATTCGAAACCATCTAACCCGTATCCAGCTGCAGCAGTAATGCCGAATGAACTTGTCAGTTCACTTCCCGTAAAGATCGACGTGGATTCACTTATTCTTCATAATGGCAAAATAAAAATACGTGAGCGAGAAGGGCCGGCGTATGGAGTAATGGATTTCGACCGCGCATTCATCGCCATTTCTCCGATTTCCAAAGATACGATGAGTCCGAGATATCTGAAGCCCTCGACTATCACAATGCGGGCACTCTTTCTCGGGCAAGCCTCTCTGAACGCTACTGCGTTATACCCGCTGCATCAAAAGGATTTTAATATGAGTCTTCATGCGACTCTCGGATCCTTCGATGCAAAAAAATTAAATGGCTGGCTCGTTCCATTCGCACGTCTGGAAGTACAGGATGGCACCGTTCAAAGCGCAAAGATCGATATGACGGTACAATCAGGAATTGCAACAACGACGGTTGTTCCGTTGTATCAAAAATTTAAAGTAAAGATCTTGCCAAAAGATCCGAAGCAGAAAAGCGGACTTATGGAGAAGATCAAAACATTCGCCGCCGGTGCATTTATCATTGAAAACGATAACCCGGATGAAAATGGGAAGCTCAAAACAGGGAGTACGACGCGTCCTCATGCTATGGAAGAACCGATCATGGGATTTATCTGGTATGCTTTGCGAAAATCTTTAGGGCAAGTTATCGGAGGATTTCAATAAATGAAGAATATATAATCATCTATGGGAAAGTTGTAAGGAATTTTCACTTATCTAACAAACCTTTTATCCTCGATAAGCATTAGAGACATGCATGAAATCATTAAGGAAAGGATCTCTCGCCAGAAAGATCATCTATATACTCGGCAGTCTTCTGATTCTCGTCGCTATTTCCATTTGGATTTTTTTTACGTATTATTTCGAAGAATCCGTTAATGATTTCCTGACTCCCAAATTACAAGAAATGGTCAAAGCTGCAACGAATGGCCGTTTTCAACTCTCCATCGGCAGGATTATTCGGAAAGATGGAATGCTTTATTGCACTAATTTCGAACTACTGCGAGTTCGCTACGACAGCACGGAATCCGGTTTTACCGTGCAGAGGCTTACCGAAGATACTGTATGGCTCAAGGGTTTACATGTTATGAGTTTATTGCGCGGAAACGGATCGTTTATGACTCGGCTGGAAATGCACTCCCCGAAAATATTCGTAACCGAAGTACCTCCATGGAATGAGCATGGGAAAGTGACAGATACAATTTCTATGCGTCTTCCTGATAAATTGCCGGTAATTGCGTTCGACAGTATTGTCATCACCGATATACTTATTACTCTTCCCGAAAAATACCGCGCTTCCTTTGGTGATTCTGTCATTCGAGGCGCTTCCGCTCGGCTTGCAGATTTCCGTCTCGATAATGCAACGATCATTTCTGAGCCTTTGCTTTATTCGAAACATGTTAATCTCGAATTGCCTAAAATCCGTTTAAATATGGAAGAAGGATTATATGCCGTAGAAGCAGGTCCACTTCACGCCCAACTCACTGATTCTCTTATTGCGATCGATAGTGTAACGCTCTCTTCTAATTATTCTGAAGAGGAATTCACGGCAAAAGACAAATACATTCGCGGGAGAATGGATTTCCACTGCACAAATATTCATGTGCAAGGTTTCGATATGGATAAGCTGACCGAAGATAAAACGCTTGCAGTACATAGCTGTTCAGTAGGCTCCTGGTCAGTTGATTATTACAGTGATAAACGCAAACCGCGTGATCCGCATCCAGAAGCCGCACTGATGCCAAATGAGGTTGTGCGTGAATTTCACATGCCTGTCAATATCGATTCCCTCATTCTTGATGACGGAAGAATAAAAATCCGTGAACGGGCGCCGGGAAGCATTCAGGCCGGCGTTATCACGTTTGATCATGTGAAGATCAGCGCCTATCCTTACTCCACGGATTCTTCCTGCTCTAATTGTGGCAAGCCGACAAAGATATCGGTATCTGCCCTGTTCCTCGGCGAAGCTCCGATAACAGCAACTGCATCATGCGCGCTTCAACATTCCGGATTCGACATGGAGATCGAAGCATCGGTCGGGAAATTTTCTGCAAAACGTCTTAATAGTTTTCTTATCCCGAATGAAAGAAAAGAAGTGACTGACGGAACAATTGAAGACGGTGATCTCAAGATGAATATCCGCAATGGCGTTGCGACCACAACCGTTACGCCGCATTATAAGAATCTCGCAATGAAAATTCTGCCAAAAGAAGCCGGCGGAACACGGGGCCTGATCGAAGGGCTGAAAACATTTGTCGCCAATACGTTCGTTCTCCGTTCCAATAACAGCGGCGCGACTGCAATTTCCGGCACTACAATGTACACTCATAGAAAAGAGGAAGAATTCCTCCAATTTATTTGGATCGCACTGAGGAAATCATTAGGAAAAGTGATCGGCGGCTTCGATTGAGTTTTTCTAATTCATTATCTTGCAATCACAAACTGACTGGTTACCGGAATCCCGCTTTCATCACTTATTCGGAAATAATAATTACCCGAAGATAGCTCCGAAAGGTCCAATTGCACCATGTTTCCAGTAGTCGTACCGCTCCTTTGGATGGCTCCGAGCGCATCAAATAACTGAAAATGAAGCAGCCTTCCATCGTTTTTCAGTCTAATTTGAACTGAATTACGGGCAGGGTTAGGAATAATGCTTGTAATGGCATACGCAATGCCGTATTCAATGAAGTGAGAAAGAGCCGTATTGCCGCAGCCGATCAACGTAAATTGCGAAATGTTACTATCTGCTAATGTCGTGAGACATCCAGATGAATGCGTTGCTCCTGTGAGAACAATATCCGTTTCCAGAGTATCGGTAACATAGGCAACCGAGCGAAGCTTGCCAAGTTCAGTTATGCCGTTGAAGCTAAAGGTTGAATCGAAGTACAAAGAAACCGCTGCGTTTGTGCTTGTTACCTTCAATGGACCGGCTGTTACTTTATTGATTGGAATAAATGCAAAGGGAGTTAGAAGATCGGTATTCAGGGAATAGGTAAGATCAACGGAGTTCAACCCGGTAATATTCTGAAGACTCTTAACCATAAGAGGAGTTCCGATCGTATCTCCCGCTTTACCAAAGAGTGAAGCCGATGGCACATAAAAATTAATTGTAGGTACGCCCAACGGAGAAAGCGTAAATACGAAACTCGTGTCAATAGATTGAGAGTGATCGTTAGCAAAATGCAGATGAATAGTATAGCTTCCTCCTCCCGAGGGCACGGAGAAAATTCTCAGTAAAAGGCTATCACGGAGGCTGTCTACGGCATTATGATGTTTAAATATATCTGAGAATTGTGATGAATCCAACCCATCGATCTTAAAACTTTTTAAGGTTGTAAAAAAGCAGGAAAGACTTTGGAATGTCATTAGTAATTGCGAAGTATCACATGCAAATGCAGCAGGAGTGAGATTTTGGGTTATTGCAATACTTGTCGATAGAAATTTTGGCGATAAGGTAAAATCGAAACTCGTATCTATGGTCTGGAATTCATCGTTAACAAAATGCATATTTACATTATATGTGTTTACTCCTGCGGGCACCCCGAATATTTGTACCAAAATAGTATCCGGAATCCCATCACATGCAAGATGATGCTTCCACACAGTGTTAAACTGTGTCGAATCCAAACCGTTGATCTTCAAGTTTTTGAGTGAAGTCAAATTACAGGAAAGACTTTCGATGAATATGCGCAAAAGCGACGTATCACAAATTGTTGCAGCAGAAGACAGGTCATGCACAATCGAAACGCTCGACGGAATCCCCGCAGGAGTGAGCGTCCCATCGCCGCCGTCTATTGTTTTCCAGAACTTGTGATCAGCGTCATCGGCATAGACGACTGCACCGTTACCGACTACCGAGAGATTGCGAAAATCTTTATCATCTATTTCTGTAAAATTTGGACCATTAATATAACTCCAGTTCATTCCTCGATCTTGTGAGCGCCATAATCCATTCCTTATATTTGCGCTCGAATCCTGAGCGCCCTTTGCATCACAAACGTAGAGTACACAATTATTGCCGGCAATCCATGCACCGATCTCGAACGGCACAAAGAGTGTATTCCAATTGGCGCCAAAATCAGATGAATGCATGACGAAATAGTTATCGGCATTTGACGCATCATTAACAAATAATACTGTTCTGAGTATATCTTTACAATGAGGGAAAGCAAAAAAACCCCTCGTCAGGCTATTACTGAAATTATCAAGCGGATTCGAAGACCAATTTTTACCATTATCGGTTGAATACACTAAAGACATATTTTGGGAAGTATCGATACTTTCTGCGTAGACCATACTGTCATTATTTCCAAAAACATACGGAGTCGGTATCTTTGGAAAGCTGATATTTAAATTGGATACCTGTACCAATACAGTATCCCAGGAATTCCCATCGTCACTTGACTGGATAAGCGGACCCCAATTGACCCCATTAGGAATAATGGGCGAGCCGCCAAATGCGAAAACTTTATTGCCAAAAGCATAAACAGAAGTGAAGGCTATAGCACCGTTGTAAATCCTGTGCCATGTGTTTCCCATATCCCCGGTTTCATAGACGCCATCGGAGCCTGCAGCATATCCGTGATTAATATCCGTAAAATAAAGTTGAGAGAGAGAAAGATTTTTATTATCAAAGAAAGGAAGGGCTGTCCAGCTAATACCACCGTCTGTTGTTCTTTGCAAATGTGGTGCGAAGAGCCCATCAGAATTGAACACGAACCCGGTATTTTCATTAAGAAAATACGGAGTATCAAAAATCGAGGAGTTTGGATCGGTTACCTGATTCCAATGCTGTCCCGATGCCACACTATGCAAGAAAAAAAAAATTACAGAAGTAAGCACTGCATTGCCAATGCAGCTTTTGATCCCTTCCCCGGGCTTTATATATAATCTTGAGTCCTGTGGCATAGCGTAAAAACACTTATGGGGGGGGAAAGTTACAGTATTTCAACCATTAACTCAACAATGGTTTGCAGAGATTATGCAATTAAGAAACAGTTAATTCTACACTCTAAAATACTCCCATTTTCCTCCATTCCCTTATTATGGATCTTATATATATGCTGTCTCGCCATGCAGAGATTCATCAAGCCCGATCTGTTCCTCCCGCTCTGCTACTTTGACAGGAGTGATCATATTTATCACCATAAGCATGACGTAGGTAAATCCGAATGCATATATGGAGGCTCCGACAGTCACTCCCATTTGAACCAGAAAAAAACCGGTATTACCTAATATTAAACCATTGACGCCGCTTGAGTTAACTGCCGAATCCGCAAAAACGCCGAGGAGAATTACTCCCAAACACCCGCCGACTCCGTGAACACCCCAGACATCGAGAGCGTCGTCCCAGCCGCGCTTATTTTTCATCTGCACGGCAAAATAGCAGACAAGCCCAGCTGCAATACCGATAAGAACGGCGCTTTGCGTCGTCACATACCCTGCGGCCGGTGTGATCGTTGCAAGACCTGCAACAGCTCCAGTCAGAAGTCCGAGGAATTTCGGTTTTCTCGAAGCCCGCCATTCCAGAAGAAGCCATGTCATGGCCGCAAACGATGCAGCAATATCGGTATTCAAAAATGCAAGCGCCGTCACGCTATCGACTTTAAACTGGCTGCCAGCATTAAATCCATACCATCCGAACCATAAAAGCCCGGTACCAAGCGCAACCAGAGGAATGCTATGCGCCTGAGAATCAGTGACTTTGCGTTTACCGAC
>Ga0207156_10324_pt1 | contig 10788 bp, 8 predicted proteins | sample Alteio_BWMinHeat_24_FD_153514 | JGI IMG/M metagenome (GOLD analysis project Ga0207156, IMG submission 153514) | Enriched cells from forest soil in Barre Woods Harvard Forest LTER site, Petersham, Massachusetts, United States -... | ecosystem: Environmental > Terrestrial > Soil > Temperate forest >...
AGCTGGCCAGTTGCAGGGAGCCGCGTGTTCCGCAGGGGGAGTTCAGTTCCGGCTGGACGGCGATGGCCAGGTGATTGCTGGAATCGGCGGAAATGTAGTACGGAAAATACTTCCACCCGCCCGGCTCAGGCTGCGGAAGCGTAACGCTCTGCGTTCCCGCCAATTCCAGCGCACCAGAGCTCTCGCGCTGGTAGCTGACGATTTCCGGTTCGTCGCAGGTCCCGGAGAGTCCGGCCACCGTACCGTAAGCATAGGTGTCGCTGCCTGAAAGGACCGGCGGATAGTAATACACATTCATTGTGCCGGACGGGTCGTTGTACGGAATGATGCTTGCAAGATATGAAATCACGCCGGAACTCGCGATTTTGAATGACTGAAAGGCGACGCACAGGATTGCCTGGTTCTGGTTCTCAGTGCCCGAGACATCGACATAGAGGTCCTGGCCGGTGCGGTCAAGAACGCCGAACTGCGCGGTTCCGCATTGTTTTCCGTTGTAGTCCTGGGTGCTGATCTGCGCGACCTGTCTCCCGATCGCGCCATTGGAAGCCAGCGCGTAGACGTGTACGTTGTCTTCGCCTAGGCTGACGAAGTGGATTCCGCTGACGCCGATCATCTGGCCGGTGATTGGGAACGGGGAGCCGGCGACCAGCGTCAGTCGTCCGTTGGATGCGGCGTTGTAGAGGGTGACACCTTTGGAAGTCTGAACATAGACATCGGCGACGGGGGTTTGGGCGCACATGGCCTGGGTACACAGGGCGGCCGACAGGGAAAGGGACGCGACAACAGTTTTCAGCATATTGGGGGGGGACCAAGTACTTTCTTCGGAAATTGCTTCCGATCGGCGAACATCAGATTAGATGCATCCTAGCCGCGATTTCTCATGAGTTCTGAGCAGAATCGCTCGAACCTTCCGATCGAGCCCGCCTCTTGCGCTGAGCGAATGGAATACTCAGCTGCGAACACCGTCATCCCTTCACTCTCATATTCTTGAATGCACGTTGCTGTGCCTCCGGATCTTGGCACTGCGGCAAGAGCCGACACTGTGATTGTCGGGCTCCGAGCGGGGAAGGTTTGTATCCAATTGCACAGATCGCGAGCTGCTTCTGATGGGAGGATCACGACGAGGGGCGTGCAGGGCCTCCGAAACCTCACGATCCTTCGCGATTGGCCGGACACTTCATCCGGGTATGCTTCGCCGCGACTGTGACTGCTCAAATTATGCGGTTCACGAGGCCCGCTCAACACAAAGACATGAGAGTGATTTATCCCCGAGGGAATTGGGAGACAAGAAAATTTGGCACACAAAAGTGTTCAACGAAAAGGATGCGAAATCAGTGTGGACAGAAAACTGAAGCACAACAGGATTGACCTCCCACTGCCGGCGGCCATAGGTGGCTTCGGCGTCTGGTGGGACAAGACTCACCGCGAGCACGCAGCCATGATTGCTCAACTGTCCGCACTCATGAGTGCGCCTCGTCAAGTGGACTCAGGTCGCGGGTCTCACAACAGGCACGCCAGTTGATCAGTTTTGCAGACCTCTCGCTTTCATCGCTCGCACCATCAGCTCGGCCGTACGGATTACGTTATGAATTGGGATAAGACTATATGCGCGTCCCGCACTGAGGTCGTCTGGCAGAGCTGCGTCGCAAAAGGGAGTCACTCACCAGCATTGTTGCTGCTCCTCTGCTTTTTTGCATGTGCCTGCAGCACGCAGCCAGTACCTCAGTCGAGACATGCGGGAAATGGAGAGACCCCAGAGCAGGTTGGCGGGCAACTACACACAATAGCTGCTGAAGGAGTTCTTCCTTGGCTTCGGTGGGCGAATTTTAGCGATTGCCGCCAGAATGTTCAGGCGATGTATGAGGCAATCAACTATGCGCCTGCATGGGTGCGGGAGGGCCAGGCAACCCCGCAGGCTTTGGCCGTGATTTCGGCGCTGGTAAACAGCCAGACAAAAGGGCTTAATCCCGAAGACTACGATGCATCGCACTGGCCTTCGCGACTGATTGCACTGAAAGCTGCACCCGGAAGCGCAGATACCGTGGCACAATTTGATGCGGCTCTTACGATCAATGCCATGCGGTATCTCTCTAACCTGCGCATCGGAAGGGTCAATCCAAAACCCGTCGAGTTCGGGATTGATCTCGACCAGATACACTACGATCTCCCACACTATCTGGCCCAGCAGATTTTGACCGCGAGCAATTTGCCGGACACATTGAACAGGGTGGAACCTCAGCACCTGGGATACAAACGCACCGAGACGGCGTTACAGACCTACTTGACTCTTGCAGCTCAGGATCAGGGCGTTCAGCTGCCGGATCCACGTCAAACCGTGACTGCGGGTGAGGCCTACAGCGGCGTTGAGCAGTTGGACAAGCGCCTGCGTCTGCTCGGCGATTTGCCCCAAACCGCAGTCGTCGCGGCAGGTCCAGCCATCTACGAAGGGCCCCTGGTGGAAGCGGCAAGCACTTTCAGGCCCGGCATGGGATGAAAGCCGACGGCAATCTGGACCGAGGCACGATACGCCAGTTGAACACGCCATTGGGCGTCCGTGTGGTCCAGTTGAATGATTCCCTTGAGAGGTGGAGATGGCTGCCACCGGATTATCCACGATTTCCGGTTATGGTAAACGTTCCAGGCTTCAGGTTGCGGGTATTCTCGGATGATCACCACGTTGCGATGCGTATGAATGTCGTAGTGGGACAAGCGGTCCGGCACCAGACTCCCATGTTTGCCAAGGAAATGAAGTACATCGTTTTTCGTCCGTATTGGAATCTTCCCTTGGATATTACTCGCGCGGAGACCGTTCCCAGACTCCGGAGGGACCCTCATTATCTTACGCGCAAGGGGTTCGAGGTTACAGATCACAGTGGACAGATTGCGGTCAGTGGGGCAGTGAACGCCAATACGCTGGCAGAGATACAATCCGGAAAGCTTCTGGTACGCCAGAAGCCCGGACAGTCCAATGCGCTAGGGTTAATGAAGTTCATTTTCCCCAATGAATTCGACGTCTACCTCCACAGCACTCCGTCGCCGCAGTTGTTCAATCAATCACGCCGCGATTTCAGCCACGGATGTATTCGCGTGGAAAAGCCTGCGGAACTTGCGGACTGGCTTCTACGGGACCAGCCAGAGTGGACCTTGGAGAAGATAAGGGCAGCTATGCAATCGGGTCCGGACAATCAGCAGGTGAACCTTTCCATGCCGCTGCCAGTCGTTATAGTGTATCTGACCGCGATCGTCGAGGAAGATGGGCAAGTTTACTTCTTCAATGACATTTATGGTCACGACAGCGCGCTCAAGGCTGCGCTTGCAAAAGGTCAACCCTATCAGTGATTGAAGGCCGTGCTACCAGCGCCGCACTGGGCCAACGTCGACATGCACAAAATCCGATTGGGCATAATAACCCACGTCGCCTTTTTGCAGTGACAATGCCGCATCGCGAACTTTTGCGGTCGATATTCCCGGAATTCGAATGTCGATCGCTTTGGCCTCCATGTGCTGGCTATTCAAGACCACGCCGTAACCATGCTCGCGGAGATAGCCGTTGCTCCACGCCTTATTCCACTGATCTGCAACCTTGATTGCTGAAGCAATAATGTAGGCGAGAATGGTCGACACAACAACGATCGAAATCGCCGCGACATCAGATGACAACCGATACAGTGCAAAGGCGACGGTGGCACCGATAGCTAGAATCACTACGAAGCTCAGTGCTTGAAAGGAACTGCTCTGCTTCATATGAACGGCCTCTTAGTCTGCGTCACAAACTGGAAGTCCCCACGGACGGATTTGAAGATCAATCAGGCCAATACAATCTCACCATGCACGGTGTAAGAGTTATGCTCAGTCCCCGTGAGGATGTCTCTTGCTTTGCTTACGGCGTCCGGCGTCCCATGGACAACGAGCAGGAATTTGTTGGTTTTTAAGGCAATTTCGTACTTGAGAACGCTGTCCTTCGGAACACCAATACTCACCAGGGCCGCTCCCACCGCACTAACGCCTCCGACTACTGCCGCCCCTTCGAGTCCGGCTATGATCCATGCCACCAGTGGTCCGGCCACGAGAATCGGTCCGATACCCGGTATTGCAAAGAGCGCCGAACCAAACAGAAGTCCCCAGAATCCGCCCCAGAATGCACCCGCCTTGCCCCAGTACTTCATCCGGTCACCGATGTCATAGTAGCCAACGACATGCTCATCTGTATGCGTGTCTTTCGCTGCAATCGAGAGAGTCCTCATATCAATCCCGGCCTTTTGCAACTCTTTGATGGCCCGTTCGGCCTGTTCGTGCATGTCATAGATGGCCACTACAGAATTTGTCGTGATCATTGCTCTCTCCCTGTTCCTGAATTTGAGCGAAAGTCTCTCTCGGAATGCCGCACATTGAACACGGCTGTACAAAGCGAGGTACGTATCTGCAAGCGACAGAGAATCGGGTTCAAACGCGGTGATCGGGTGCCGTACAGTCGAACCGCTTGCAACTTCAGCGTTTCACTCTGGGGCGGCGCACGCTGAGCAATTGAGCACACGATGGAGGAAACGCGGCCGGCGCGCGGCCAGCCAGGGCGATTTCAACTTGAAGGGAGCACATAGCCGGGATCAGATGCGCAATATTGCTCAGCCATCGCATTCATGGCAAAGGAGAATGAGAGTGTAAACGTTACCCAGATTCGCCGAGGAGACCACAATGGCCGAACACCACGCTCTTCCTTCGATTCCCACAAAGATCCTGTTGCCCATCGACTTCAGTCCTTCTTCGCAGGCCGCACTAGAAATGGCTGCCGACCTTGCTCTGCACTTCCATGCCGAACTCCATCTTGTGAACGTCATCCCGTTTTTTGCCTCGACAACCTTTCCCGACTTTGTTCCGGAAGAGGCGTTCCTGAAGGAGGCACGGAGTCGCGCTGAGAAGGACCTGGCCAAGTGCATTGCGGTACTGAAGGTTCGGAGGGTCAAGGCAAGCTTCAGTGTCGAGGCCGGTAATGACGTGGCTGGAACCATCATGGACGTTTTGGACCGCGAAAAGATCGACATGATCGTGATCTCTACCCACGGCATTTCTGGATGGCATCCGCTGGTGTTTGGCTCGATTGCCGAAAAGGTTGTGAAGCTCGCGCAATGCCCACTTTTGCTTCTCCGCTCGGCCAAGCCCGAAACCAGCGTGAAGACGGGATCCGGGCGCTCCATGGAATGGTGGTAGCTAGGAAGCCGGTACGGGAGACCGATTGTGAGCGCAACGTCTATCCCGGCCCGATCATTTAGTTCGGTCGTAGACTCGAACGGGAACAAAACCACGAGAGGGCTTACGAGCGATGTGGCGCGAGCCCGTCTTGAAAGAGATGGCCCGAATGCGACACCGGATACCACTGATCATCCGATGCGCAATGCATTAGCCAAATTCTGGGCGCCTGTTCCGTGGCTGCTTGAAGCTTCAGTCGTGCTTGAAATTGTTCTGCATAAGTACTATGAGGCTGGGGTCATTGCGAGCCTGCTGGTCTTCAACGCTGCGCTCGCTTACTTCCAGGAGAGCCGGGCACGGCAACACTGGCGGCTCTGAAGTCGCGCCTTGCTCTCAGCGCATCTGTCGAGCGCGATGGCACATGGAGGACGGTACCGGCAGCAGAATTGGTACGCGATGATCTGGTAAAACTGTCGCTTGGCGGAGTGGTGGCTGCCGATGTACATGTGACCAGCGAGTCGGTCGAACTTGATCAGTCGATGCTCACTGGTGAGTCTCTTCCCGTTGAAGCGGGTCCAGGGGCCGACACGTATGCCGAGGCGCTCGTTCACCGTGGCGAAGCAATTGCCATCGTGACGGCAACGGGTTCCCGCACAAAATTCGGTCGCACGGCTGAACTCGTCCGGACTGCACATGTGGTGAGCACGCAGCAAAAAGCCGTGCTCAGCATAGTGCGCAACCTGGCGATCTTCAATTGCCTGGTAATCCTCGCCATGGGGGTCTATGCCTACCGCCAAGCCATCCCGTGGAGTGAGGTTGTTCCCTTATTGCTCACTGCAATCCTTGCCGCGATCCCAGTGGCATTACCCGCGACCTTCACGCTGGCGGCGGCGATTGGAGCTCGCACGCTGGCGAAGAATGGGGTGCTCCCGACAAGACTCTCTGCCGTGGACGAAGCTGCATCGATCGACGTCCTGTGCTCGGATAAAACGGGAACTCTTACCCGCAATGAGCTTTCTGTAACAAGCGTTCGCCCCTTGCCCGGCTTGGACGAAGCGCACGTTCTTGGGATGGCAGCGCTGGCAAGTTCTGAAGGTGGTCAGGACCCAGTCGATGCCGCAATCCGCCTTGCCGCGTTGAGGAAGCCGGATTCTGGCATACCTAAGTTGGTGACGTTTGTTCCTTTCGATCCGATCAGGAAAACCGCCGAAGCAACCGCAACAGATCCGAAGAATGGTTCACTGCGCATCATCAAGGGAGCGTTCACGGCGGTCGTGGCTCTTTCGGACCCATCTCCGGCCTCTGCGGCTATCGTTGATGAACTGGAGAAGCAAGGATTCAGAGTTCTGGCAGTTGCCGCGGGTAGGGCTGCGGCCATGCGAATCATTGGATTGATCGCCCTTAGCGACCCTCCGCGGACCGACTCCAGCTCTCTGATCTCCGAATTGCGCGGCCTCGGTGTACGCGTAGTTATGGTCACAGGGGATGCTCCGATAACTGCCGAAATTGTAGCGCAGGAGGTAGGCCTGAATGGCGCTGTCTGCCCGCCGGGAAAGCTTTCCAGTGCCATCAGGCCAGAGGATTTCGCAGTCTTCGCAGGGATCCTTCCGGAGGGCAAGTTTGACCTCGTCAAGGCCTTCCAGAAGAGTGGGTTCACAGTAGGGATGTGTGGGGATGGCGCAAACGATGCTCCGGCTCTCCGGCAGGCTCAAATCGGCATCGCCGTGTCCTCTGCAACCGACGTGGCGAAGTCTGCTGCAGGCGTCGTACTGACCGAATCTGGCCTGTGCGGGATTGTATCTGCGGTAAAAGAGGGCCGCACAACGTTTCAGCGCATTCTTACCTATACGCTGAATTCGGTAATGAAGAAGATCCTGCAGGTACTTCTCCTGGCTGTGGGGCTTATCCTGACGGGACATGCGGTCCTGACGCCCATGCTGATGGTCATCGTGATGATCCCCGGCGACTTCCTTGCATTGTCACTAACCACTGATCGGGTGAGGCCTTCGAAGGTGCCCAATTCCTGGCAGATCGGCAGGATTACTCTTGCAGGAGTGATATTCGGGATATTCTTCCTCGCTTTCTCCACGACAATTCTCGCTGTCGGCAAATTCCAGTTGCATCTCGGCATCGAAGGGCTCCAAACTCTCTCCGTGGTAGGCATTGTGTTTGGGAGTCGGGCCACAACCTATGTCATTCGCGATCGCCAACACCTGTGGGGATTGAGGCCGAGCATTTGGCTCGTACTTTCTTCTGTCGCCGATGTACTGATTATCTCGACGCTGGCGGCAGTTGGAATCGTACTGACGCCATTGCCCATCGCAGTAATACTGGGTGTGTTCGCCGCGGCAATCGTCTTCGGCCTGCTGCTGATGATCGTCAAGATTCCAATCTCCGCTCGCCTTCACATCAGCTGACGAAACAACTGCTTGTTTTGGTCCACCGATCTCTTGATGCGAGTATCTGACCGATGCCGATAGCCGGCTTAACGCGTCCCGACCGCCAATTATTGTCGATGCACCCGCTTTCACCGCATCTTCTCTTGAGCTGTACTGCACAGCGCAGAGCCCAGCTCCAGGCTCACACTGTCTTGGAGGCTTTATGCCTCCTTGCGTGGCGGATTCGAACGTACCACTGTTTCTATCGCCCAACTTCAACGATTCATGGAGAGATAGGAAGGAACCGTCAAGATGGCTACTAAGGAACTCCCCGTCAGCGTCGATCGGAATGGCTCAGTTCAGCCATTGAGCAGGGACCTCGATCAAGCTGGAAATTCTTCCGGATTCATCTTCGACGTGAGTCTGTCGTCAGCTATTGCGGCAGAGGGGAGAATTGAGGTACAAGCTCCGTTACCCAAAGGACCGCTTTCACCGGATACGCTCGACAAGATGAATCGCTACTGGCGTGCGGCGAACTACCTATGCATCGGCCAGATCTATTTATTTGAAAACCCTCTGCTTCGCGAGCCACTCAATGCAGAGCAGATCAAACCGCGTCTCCTCGGACACTGGGGTACGTCGCCGGGACAAAACCTCGTCTACGTCCATCTGAACCGCCTCATCAAAGAACATGATGCCGACATCATCTATATCTCCGGGCCTGGCCATGGAGGCCCCTCACTCAATGCCTGTTCTTATCTTGAAGGCTCGTACACGGAGGTTCACCCAGAGATCACTACCGATGAAGACGGGCTGCGTCTCATGTTTCGGAAATTCTCGACGCCGGGTGGCGTCCCCAGCCATTGCGGACCGCATGTTCCGAACTCAATGCATGAGGGCGGAGAACTGGGCTATTCGCTGGTTCATGCTTTCGGTGCAGCATTCGACAATCCGGATCTGATTGTTGCCTGCGTGATTGGGGATGGCGAGTCCGAGACGTGCCCGCTTGAAGGAAGCTGGAAGTCGGTCAACTTCCTCAACCCTGTGCGAGATGGAGCGGTCCTGCCAATCCTTCACTTGAACGGCTATAAGATCTCTGGACCGACTGCGCAGGCGCGCACCAGCGATGCAGATTTGAAGGCTCTCTATATAGGACGTGGCTACAAGCCCCATTTTGTTGAGGGAGATGATCCGGAAGTCGTGCATCAGCTCCTGGCGGGCGCACTGGACGACTGCTACGCAGAAATTCGCTCTATTCAAGTGGACGCCCGCACGAATGGCTTCAAGAAGCAGCCTATTTGGCCCATGATGATCCTGCGCACACCTAAGGGTTGGACCTGCCCAAAGGAAGTGGATGGCATCCCCATCGAAGGTACTTTCCGTGCACATCAGGTTCCGCTCGCGACCGTTCGCGAAAACCCCGAACATCTCAGAATTCTGCAAGCGTGGATGAAGAGTTACAAGCCAGAAGAACTCTTCGATAAGAACGGCTCATTTATCACCGAACTGGCGGCGCTGGCGCCAGTCGGTAACCGGCGGATGGGCGGGAACCCCCATGTGAATGGCGGACGAAAGCTGATCACACTCGCTCTACCAGATTTCACCAATTATGCCCTCGATATCCCGGGGCCGGGCCAGGTTTTGGCGGAGGCGCCGCGTAAGCTCGGCGAGTTCTTCCGCGACATTTTCAAAATGAACCTCACGACTTTTCGCATGTTCTGCCCCGATGAAACGGATTCCAATCGTCTCAACGCCGTCTTCGAGGCCACCAAGCGCTGCTCCATGGCCGAACTCGTCTCGATCGATGACCACCTCGGCCCAGATGGCCGCGTGTTGGAGGTATTGAGCGAACATCTTTGCGAAGGGTGGCTGGAGGGCTACCTGCTTACGGGCCGCCATGGGATGTGGTCTTCCTACGAGGCATTCGCACAGGTCGTCGATTCAATGGTGACGCAGCATGCCAAGTGGCTCGAGCAATGCCACGACTATGAATGGCGCAAGCCCATCGCTTCTCTGAATATTCTGCTCACGAGTCATGCATGGCGCAACGATCACAATGGTTTCAGCCACCAGGCGACCGGTTTCGTAGATAATGCACTGGCACGCAGGAGCGATACTGTTCGAGCGTACTATCCTCCGGACACCAACTGCCTGCTTAGCGTTTTCGATCATTGCCTTCGAAGCCGAAATTACGTCAACATCGTCACCTGCGGAAAGCAGCCTCAACTCCAGTGGCTGAACATGGACGAGGCTCTTGAGCATTGCTCACGCGGGGCATCGACGTGGAAGTTTGCAACTAACGATGAAGGCAAAGATCCGGATGTAGTACTTGCCTGCGCGGGTGACGTTCCGACCATTGAGATCTGTGCAACATCCTGGCTGCTCCAGAAACACGTGCCCGGCATCAAGGTGCGCGTCGTCAACGTTGTGGACCTGATGACTCTGATGTATCCGGATAAGCATCCGCACGGGATGGACGAAATGTCTTTCAATGCGCTCTTCACTGAAAGTGCTCCCGTGATCTTCGCCTTTCACAACAATCGCTGGCTCATTCATACCTTAGTTCATGGGCGATCGAACGAGGCTCGCTTCCATGTCCATGGCTATATTGACGAGGGTACGACCACCACACCGTTTGACATGGTTGTGTTGAACCAGATGAGCCGGTTCCACCTTGCCATCGACGCATTGAAGCACATCCCCCGGCTTCGCGTGCAGGCAGGCGACGCAACCCGGCTATTCAACAGGAAGCTGAACGAACACTACGACTACATTCGTCAGTACCTTGAGGATATGCCCGAGATCAGGAACTGGCATTGGACGGCCGACTTTAGAGACTCGGATGCTCCTGCTCCGCTGGCCAAAGGACATGCGAAGAAGGCCATATTCACCGACAGTTAAGCGACAAGCCGGTGAAAATCCCAACTGGAGTTAGATAGTCGGAGCTAGGTGGTTGCGATTGCGAGTTCCGCGCATGCAGGGGAGACATTGAATGATCCGAAGGCGCCTATCGATTGGTTAAGGGATGGATGGAATGCAGGCTTTGGTTCAGTTAGCACTCAACTTGCATTGGTCCTGGAACGATGCCGCGGACGAACTGTGGGACGAAGTCAACCGCGCTTCGCAGGGTAGATTCCGCGCTGGGCGCCGCCTATCAGGCCTCCAAGCGAGGAGCAGTTGATGATGGCGCCGCTGCCTTGCTCGCATTTGCTGCAGCTCAAACTTC
>Ga0207156_10325_pt1 | contig 10743 bp, 9 predicted proteins | sample Alteio_BWMinHeat_24_FD_153514 | JGI IMG/M metagenome (GOLD analysis project Ga0207156, IMG submission 153514) | Enriched cells from forest soil in Barre Woods Harvard Forest LTER site, Petersham, Massachusetts, United States -... | ecosystem: Environmental > Terrestrial > Soil > Temperate forest >...
GCCAACCAGTTTCTGATATAATCACCGGTTTGGCGCGGGCGGCGCTGATAAGTTGTGCGAAACGGTCTGCGACAAAGGCGACTGCCGTGTCGACCTGGACCCCCTCCCAGTAAGGGTAGACATTCGCGAAGATCACATCGACGGCGGAAACTAGGTCGGGGTGCGAGAGGAGAATACCGTAGATCTCGGCCGTAGTTACCGGGATGCTGGGCGCGGCTTGCTTGACGCGTTCGATGTACGCGATAAGCTGGGCTTCCGAAAGATCGCCCCGGCGCAAAACTTCACTGCCGACGATCAGCACATCGGCGTGGCCGGCCTGCGCGATTTCGATCAGGCTGGCGATCTCTGTCTCGTTAGCGGTTGTGTCTCTGCTGAGCCAGGCCCCCACGGCGGCTTTAACGCCGAACTTGTGCGCCCATTGCCCCGCCACCCCTAAGCCTCCGCTTGTGCCAAATGTTCTTAACCACAGCGTTGATTGAGCGATCGCCCTCACCCGCTTTTTCATCTGCGACCTGCTGATTTGCGATCCTTGATTGGGGTCTTGTCCCTTCAAGAACGGTGAGAAATTCAAGCCATACAGCATCCCCGGTCCAGGCACGACGGTGTCTATGTTGAATGCCCCAGTGTGCACATCGGCGCATCCGGGCCTTTGAATGGCTATCGGGCCCGATGTAGCGCCAACAGGCGCCGTTGCCGTGATCTGGTTCGGGCTGTTGATGGTGAACTGCGCCGGAATGTTGTTCGCAAATACGACGGAGGTTACGCCTGACAGGTTAGCGCCTGCAATCATCACCTCGCTGCGCACGGTTCCGTGTGCCGGGCTGATGCTGGTGACGGTCTGACACGCTAACGGAAGGGTGATGCTGCCGGTCTGGGCATCGGGGCATCCGGGTTTGCTCAAGGTGATGGGGCCGGACACGGCGCCGCTGGGCACGATCGCGGTAATTTGGCCGTCGCTATCGACGGTGAAGGCAGCCGCAACGGAATTGGAGAATGCGACGGCGTTGACGCCCGTGAAATTGACGCCCGTGATGGTGACTTTCGCTCCGACGCTGGCCGTTCCCGGGCTAACCCCCGTGACTCCGGGACACGGAGGAGTAATCGAGAAGTTCGTTTCAGCAGAGACCGCGCTTGCGGGGTCGAGCGCCTCGGCCCTCGCGCGGCCTTCCCCTTTTACGGTCGCCATGCACCAGGAATATCTGAAACAGTAATCGCGGATGCGCGCGCTACCGAGCGACTCGAGCGCCGGGATTCCGGCTCCATTCCAGCCGTTGTTAAAGGATGCGCAGGAGTCGTCCTGATTCAGGCCGGCATCATCCGCAACGGCGATTAACAAAAGCGTTCCATTCGGGACCCGGTTTAAGTAAGCGACCATTGCTTGCATCGCCGTCCCCGAATCTCGCGTTCCCCACGTGTCGAAGTTCTGTACGGGGCCAGCTAGATTGCCGGTCTGGGGATCTATCGCGGCGACATTGAATCCTCGCCCGCCGGCCCCGCCGCCGGTCATCTGGTAAAACAGAACGTTGTCTTTGAAGAACCGGGCAACTCCGTACTGAAACACATACTCTTGGGCGTTGGTCCCTTCGGACTGGGCGCGAAAGTCGATTGCCTGGGGCGCCTGACTGGTGTTTCGAGCGTAGGTCTCGCGACCAGATTGCTTCGGCTCGGCTGCAGGCGCCGCCGATGTTCCCGCAGCGCGCGGCGCGCCGAAGACATTAGCGTTGACGTCGGTTGTCGACCGGAGCCCAAGAAAATCGGCCGCGGGGCGCACTCCCGCGCAGGAAGCTATGGTCACGAACAGAATCGCAATGACGAGGTGTCTCATTTCTCCTCCTTGCAACCCCTCGGGTTTGTCGGCAAAGGCGGCTTCCGCCTTCTAGCAACCGAACCGCCGAGAGTCGTGCTTTCTCAGGATCTTTTGTTTTCGACGCATTATGGCACAGGAAACGGCGGGCCGAGCATTTGGTCCGAAATGAAGTTGGGGCCAAAAGCATCGGCCGCAGTTGCTCAGATATTCGCGTGGCGGAATGAGGGCGTCGAAAACCGGTCGAGCTGAATGTCGGCAAGAATCTCTACCTGCCAGTTCTCATAGAACGTCAAATCGTCTTGCGGCGGCCTGACTTCTTCCAGCTCGATCTCCGCCATGATAAATCCCCCGCTCAGGAGCGCGCGCCGGAGCAGCGGGCGATGCCGCGTGCGCAGCAAATGCGCCCAACTCAATGTCTCTTGGCCGCCCATGCCGAAGGCGCAGAGCAACCCCGGTCCACCAGGCCAGGCTTCCGGCATTGAAGCCAGGTAGGCCGCGGTGAGCGAAGCCGCTCCAACGTGCTTCTGCCTGTCGCACGAATCGTAGACCGATCCGCCGTATTGCTTGAATTGGACGTTGCGCTTGTTGAACCCCGGCGGAAGTTGTCGGCTTACAACTTCTGATAAAATCACTTGAGACCGGGAACAGTGCTGAAAGAAGAGCCTCAGAGCGCGAAAGACTTTCTCCTCAAGCGTGGTGTTGCTTTTGACCAAAGGCTTCCTTGGCTGATCGATCTCATCGTCCAGGGGCGGCCTGGTTGTGAGCAGTAACAAATCACCACGGTGCAGAAATCCCTCATCTACCTCGCGGCGATTGGCCCTCTCCTTGTGGGGATAATTTAGGAGGAGACCACCGTAGCGATAGCCGGATTTAAAGAGCGGTTCAGACAGCTCCAAGGCGGCATCTCCATCGCGGAGCTGATGGAGCAACAACTCTCGATCCTTCTTCTCCGCGGTGAAGTAGCTGAATCTGTAGAAGTGCTTCGTAGTCATTCGCCTCCTGTAGCGAAGATCAAGACAAACCGCCTATCGAGATGCACTAGAGCAAACCTGCATTGAGCCCTACTATATATAGACGCAAAGCGCCGGTGAAATAATGCACGCGGGCCCGAAAAACTTGGGCGCCAACTTACGTCCGCAATCCCGCTCCGACCCCTAATACGTTGGGCTTTCTTCGGCATTAGCATGCGGAAGCTTAGATGGACCGTCGCCGACCTAGGCGGAACCTGAGACTCCACGCGGCTCAAGCCGGTGGTATCTCGGATGTGTCTCGGGCGCGTGAGGTCAAACTGAAAAAGATGTGAAAGAATTGGACCGCTCTTCTCAGCGATACGGGCGAAGAGCACCCGTCCGATTGATTCACACCCTCTGAGACTCCGCACGGCTCAAGCGGGTGGCACCTGAATGTACCGGCTTTAGCCGGGCAGTGCCACGGTGCGGGCGGTTTCGAGGAAGCCGGTCTTGCGAAACGAAGGGGACGCGCGGAAGAACACGAGAATGCGAGTGATGGTGGAGTGGATTCGTCGGGCTCCTCCGCGAGGCACTACCCGGCTGAAGGCGGTACTACGAACAGAGCCGCCCGCCTGTCGCGCGATTACCAGCGCGAGCGCCAGGGATTCGAGAGTGGAGACCTGACGGCCCTCGTTGTGCGAGCGCTCTGCGCGTGTGTTGGGAGTGACGTAAGTGACGTTAATGACGTTAGCGACATTCGGTCCAAGGATGAACGGCGGAATTCCTGCTAACCGGTAAAGTGGTCGAGGCCGCCAGACAGGTAGCGGCAGAGGAGGAACTGGACATCGACGCGGATCACATTACTCCGCGCAAGCTGGGATGCCTATTGAAGAAGGGGCGGTTCGGCAAGCGCGAGGCAGGGGCCGGCGTGCGCGGCTGGAACATCAAGAGGGCCGAATTTGGGCGCTGGGCAGCGTCTCTGGGATTGGGCGCGGGGAAGAACGCGTTGCAAGAAGCAGGGGAAGCGTCGCCAGCCGGCCAGCAAGACTAGCCGAAGAGAGAGGAGCCCCAGGAGCAGGATCCAAAGCCCAGCGCGAGGCCTCGCAGCGAGCGCTCGAAGCAGATTGATAGGACTATGGAGCGCGCCGAGAGACTATTTGGGACAAGCTCTCGAGCACACCCGCCACACATGAGGAGAAGTGTGTCTATACAGACAGATCATGAAGACCATGGGCTAGATTGCGGCGATTACGGGGGATTCGGTCGAGCCACCCCCGCAACTAACGTCATTAACGTCACTAACGTCACAGGAAGCCGATCCTCGCCCAACTCGGAACTCGGAACCCGGAACTCGGAACATAGAACCTCTTTGATGGCCCGTGTCCGGGCTGCCGTGCGAAGCAGACCTTTTGAGGCATCCGACCCTGCGTATCGCTCCTCTGGCCCACGTGCCCGCGCTGGCGCAATCGATGGCTCTAAGGTTTCGGATTTCCGCGCTGGGCAGTTGACATCTGGTGGGGTAGGTATTCCGCTGAAGAACGGCTGCCGATTCAGGTGAGAACGACCACGCGGTCGGAGGGCAGCGACGATGGCGTTTGAGTGATGGCCTCGGTGGCCGGTGTGGTCAACGGCTGAGGGCCGCCGGATTCCCTTCGGAAAGCGGTGTTTACTCTAACGACGTTGGGGCTTTCAGGCTCTCTGGACGGCCGGTCTCACCTTCTTTCCGCTCTCCTATGGAGGCTTTCATTGCTATGCCTTCTTTCTTCATTTCATTGTCCAGTTCGACAACCTCAATTTGAGCAGTGAGCTTCTCATTGTCCGCCCTTAAAACCTCAACCTGAGTGCTAAGCGTTTCATTCTCCAGACTTAGTTTTTCGAGCTCCTCTCGAAGCTCTTCGAGCTTTGCTCGATACATCGATATTTTGCCTGCGAGGGATTGGTTCTCAATTCGGCGAAGCCATTCTTGTTGGACAGCGTCAATGAGGATGTTCGGCCGAAACATCGCTTTAAGCTTACCTATAGCTCCCGACCTTTGTCTGACCGCATCCAAAGACTCAGCCAAGTCGTTAACCAGCGCCATCCAAAACACGAGGTCAGAGCGGTTTTGAGCAGGTTTGATAAGATAAGAAATGGAAGGAAGGAATTTGCGGACAGATCCATAACTTGTCTTCGCGGACTTGCTTTGAAATATTTCTCGTGAAAACTCGTCCAACCAGATTGGGCGGAACCGATAATTCATACTCGGCGTGAATGCCTCTTTCGAGAGCCTGTCGGTAATCGATTAAGCCATGCGCTAATTGTGATTCGGCCTCCTCCTTCTCTCTTACCCAAACCCGTTTTTGAAGAGAGGCGGTAATTTCAAATCTGCTATCGAGGTACGCCGTCCCTAGCGTCGAAGCAAGGGTTATTGAATAGACAAAATGGGATACGAGGCCCTCTGGTATATTACATATTCTCACGAGCGCTATCGCTATCGCGCAGCCAATAGCCCCTCCTGCGACAGCAATACTCCCGAACTTCGCAAACCGCTGAGGAAGTTTGGAGGGATCAAGCATCTCTTCCCAAAGGAGGGAGCGTTTTTTCAGTCGCCCTCTCTGATCAGACGTTTTTCCCGGTGCGTCGGGTCAAGGTGTCATTTCTTTTGAGCGCAAACCCGATGAGATATGTGCTAACTCCTACGGACGCTGATATACCGATTGCTCCTGGAACAACGACCTGTATGATATACTCAATATATGAGTCACGGTGAAGCGGCTGTAGTACGAACCAAAGAAGACTGCAGAAGAAGGCGATCAGGAACAGTTTTGCTCTAATCCGCGAGAGCCTAAGCATATCAATGGTGATTGCCAGGCTTTTTTGTGGCGACTCAGTATTGCTAATATCTTTCTCCATTGCGATTCTTGAGATTCTCATTGTTTTGACCGACTGCTGTCAAATCACCAGAATCGAAATCCTCAGGATATCAAACTTGACCAGTTCTATACCTCCATCTCAGCGCTCGTGAAGTGAGGTGGAATCTTGCTGGAAATTGATCAGTGTCGCTATCTGCCGCGGATTGAAGGACTACGATAAAGCCGCTTAGGGCCGGAACGCGCACGAGATCGCCGACCCCTAAGCGCTAGAGGACAGCGCGCAGTCGCGTCGGTGAGCCCTGGGAGAGGGAGAATAGCGGACCCGAGCGAGCATAAACCGAGCAGCGCTCACGTCCACGCAGGTAGCAGGCGTTGAAAAATGAGCGGAGCGTTATAAGCCGTTATCGCCATTTCGCTCCGTTCCTCTTTCGAAGAGAACCGTCTCCGACACAGGACGGGAGATTAGCCGCCGAAGATTCTGGAAGGGAAACATAGATGGCCCTACGATTCGATCCAAGTGGCGATTGTCTCGATCGCGTCGTCAAATTTATATGCCAACATACTGAATAGCGCAGAGGCGAACCGCAGCCTCCCCGGGTCCAGATCGCCTCTTTGGAGGTACGCGTAGAGTTTTCGCATCGTTGGATTCGCAAGATTGATCCATAGCTCATTTCCCACCTTCCAGGACTTCTTCGTCGGCAATCCGCTAATCTCTACGAACTTAGCGGAGGTCCCCAGCTCTTGTCGTACGGAGCTCGGAACAGGCCTTGATCGTTGTTTCCCTTCAATAACGTTCGTCTTAACCAAATCCACGGCGGGGCGTTTGTGAAATTCTAGATAAGCGTTGATCAAAGCAGCCTCTAGGACCGGCTTGTCATGATCATTCCGAACCGTTGAAACTACGACATTGCCCTCCTGCGCCATGAGCGCGGACTGCAGCTCTACAAAGTCGTCCTCCTTGTGGTACACGAGTTTCCCATCAATATTGGCAAGTTCGCTGACGAATCGGCCCGGCTCATATTGAAGGTATATGGCTTCGGCAAACATCTCCCGCAAGGATCCAAGTTTTATTCCGTCGTCTCGCTTATATCTTCTCACGAAGTATTCGTCTAGTTCCCTTAGTATGCGTTCCTTAGAGCGCTCATCTGATCGCGCGTACATATGCGTTAGGACCAATGCGGAAAAGTCACGCTGCGTATTATCCCTACGACTCGTATAACGGACTAGGGCTGGCACTAGGGCAAAGCTCTTTCCAGCAATCTCCGCCTTCTTTCGCCTGAACCGCTCATCCCGTACCACGCGGTCCCGCCCGGCTGGCAGGCTCAGTGATTTCGAAGAAAAATTAAAAACGGCATCGCAGAAGGACATGTTAGCTGGAAGCCATTCCGCAATAAGGTCGCGAGTAACGAAAATACCTTCATTCAGTACGTCGACCTCTCCCTCCCGATCGAGTATGCCATCGAACCCTGTTTCTGGCAGCCAGATCGATCCACTGTAGTCATCGCCTTGTATACTGATACCTACGGTATCCCGTTCTGAATCGAAATACCTAGTCCCCTCGACGGTCACGGCCTCGGTTACCGCGATTTTAAGTATTTCATCTCTCGTCGACGCGGCGAGTTCCGGGTCCCAATCCAAATCTAGCCGCCTCATTTCGGCCTGATGGACCATCCGGAAGTAGTAATCCATGGCGTCGCCCACATCGACCTGTCCTCGTTTCTCGCCTGGCAATTCGACTATGACAGTCGTTCCCACAGAAAGGTCGCTGGCCTTTTCCGGTTTAACGCTGTCCGAAACACTGCTCAAGCGGAACTGGAGTGGCGTTTCCCCCTCTTTGCGGGTTCGGATTGTGATGTCTTTGGATGCCTTAAAGCACGAGAGTAGGCCGATTCCGAATGCTGCAATGAGGTCCTTCCCTAATGTCTTTTGCAGAAGATTAACGACCTCGCTGTTCGACGAAATACTATTCCCAATCCACAAAAGAGTATCCTGAACATCACTCAGATCCATGCCGATTCCATTGTCATCTATGCGGAGGGCCTTGACGTGGCTGTGGTCCGTGAAAACAGTCAACAGGATCTGAGGCGTATAGGCGGCGCTGCGCCGAAGTTCCTTCGCCCGGCGCAATAGACAAGAATCCAGGCTATTCTGGACAAGCTCCCGAATGAATACGTCTTCCCGTTCGTATACACCCTCAATCAAGAGCTTCAGAATGGCGGGTGTGTTGGCATTAAACTGGAGCGTCTGATCGAGTGGAGACTCAAGGCGGCTCTCAATTAATTCGACTCCCCTTATTGGCCTCAGAACCGTCTCGAAATATGGCCGTACGGTCGCGAGTTGCTGCTCGATAAGCTGCTTGTATTCTCCAACTGCAGCGGCACCTTGATCGCTGAATGTCAGAGCGCTCATGAGAATGACATCTTCCTCCCGTGTGATTCCCGAGATCTGCAGGTGCCTTCGCCAGTGAGACGAACTGTCCTCGTTCAAGTCAAGGTGTCTGAGAACAATCTCCGGAGCCCGGGAGGCGTCTGCATGGCAAAGGTCGGCAAGCGAAAGGCACGCACCGAGCTTGCGCAAATCCAAAACCTCCGGCCCCAGCACGACTCTTTGAGCTATGTCGCCTATACCTGAGACGCCGTGCCCCTGGATTACCTCGGCGATCGCATTGGCCTCATGAATAGACAATCCTAACAAATCGACGTTCCTTAGAAGAAAGTCTCGCGCTCCTTGGATATGCTCTTGCCTCGCTTTGAGTTCATCTCCTGGTTTGCGAGGAATCATTAGGGCGTCGTGAAAAAAGGTCGCGCAAATAAGGCAAAACAGCTCCGAAGCATTGAAGGCCTTGAGGTCAATCTCCGGTAGAAGCCAATCGTAATTTCCCTCTACAGCAGAAACGTGGGAGAGTCCGTGCGGTGTAAAGGTAAGGTGCGTCCCACCCTGAGAATATTCGAGCAACTGGCGAGCCTTCAGTTCGACTACTTGCAGGCGCGCATTGTATTCGGTGGAAAGCTCCTGAATTCTCTGACGTATTTTAGATGTAATCATTGTGTCCTTGAGACCCCTCTTCCATCAAGCGGTGGGGCAATTTAGAAACTCGCTGAGGGGAGTTTCATCGGCAGGGATGTCTCTTCAAACTGGAGCCCTGTTTTCGATCTCTTGCGGGGCGGCGAATAACCTACTTGCCCTTTCGAGGCGCTCCGATCGCCTCCTTTTGTATTTGCAGAGCACGCCATTCAGCAACTTCGGCCATCGCTAGCTCCTCCATAGTGACAACAAAACTCTCGAGTGCAACTCCCCCGTCACCGTCTGGTCGATATCTTTCAGTGGTTTGAGTCTCGAATTTTATTAGTTCGCTCTTAAGCGCCTCGCAGGTGTAGGCGCGCGAAACCCAAGTTTCACGCCAATGGAAGATACCAGACAGCGCTGCAGCCATCGTGCCCAAAGCAGCCGGCAATGCTTGAATTGGCTTCGGGAGGTCCGACCATAGAATGAGTATAGGAGTGAGCCCCCCCGAAAGCAACTGACAAGAACTGGGATGTCTGGTAGAGCAGCCGCGAAATCCGCTTGTTCTTCTCGTACCAGACTATCATCTCCCTGCACCTATCCACGGCTTTCGCGACCCTTGACGCGGTATTGTGCGGAGCTAAGCTCATCTTGGGCACATCAATCTGTAATCTAGTAGGGAGATCCCCCGCGCCAAGCCTATTGACACAAAGAACTACGCGCCTAATGTATCCGCCGACCCTTGAGATGTCAATGGCAAACGCCAGCAGTGCGCCATTCTGAGCAGCCCATTTTGTTGTCTCGCCGATCTACTGTGATCTATTAGGCAAAAACGCTAAGAGATCAGACGTAAAGGCCTTTAGCCTTGTCGCCTCTCCACGATAACGATGCTGTTTGAGAACATCGTCTACCCGTCGCGCGCAGTTCTTGAATATCTTGGTAGACTTTTCCTCATTGTAAAGTGTGGCACACAATCCCTCACAATACCTGTTCATTTCATTCTTCGCAGTTAACGGAGGAAGCTTTGTTCCCATCCGGTAGAGCAGTGTCAGGTGGTGCCTGAATGGTCTAAAACGAGGCGGTATTGTTCCCTCTCGGATTAGCCGCTCGAGACGAAAGAGCAAATACGCGCTCGCATAATATGGGTAGAGGTTGTGGGAGTCCTGGAAGATCCTATTCTTGTACGCCTGGAGTAGTTCCCCGTAATAGCGATGCGTGCTGTGCGGCTCATTGAGAAAGGTGCCAATAAAGCATTTTACCTGCGTCGCAATAGAAATAATTTGGTATTTCCTCACCGCGGAATCCTCATATTGCTTGGATCGGCGCTCGTAATACAGCCGTTGTCCCCCGTCATGTTTAAACGATGTATAGAACTCTTCAAGCTTCTTGTGAAAGGGCGACAACGCAGCAAACGCCTCTATCTTAACTTCTGTCTGCCGGTTGGTTGCCTTAATGATCAGGTTTGTAACATCAAGGTCAATCGTCTCAATTAGCTTGATGGAAAGCGAAGCATCTCGATCTAGAGCCTCCCTATACTTATAAAGTACGTGGCTCGTCTGGCAGCCGTTAACAATCTGATAATCTCGAAGCTTGAAAGTCGTACCAGTTTGGCTTATGGCCTTGGCTACAATAGTTATGCCGTTATTGAGAATCGGCAACAAATCCCTCTGAGCGTTATTTCTCAAGGTAGACGCGATTTCGTGGTTTACAGGATTGTCCCCTTGGTAATCGCGTATGTTGTCGTAAAATACTGTTCGCTGCAAGGCTCCGTCCTTATCAGTAATCAGTTTCAAGTACTCCTTACAAGGAAGGATTCCTATGTAAGCCTGTCGCACTCCCTTTATCTTCGGCAAAATTGTATGCTGAGAGAATTCAATCTCTTTTAACGTCTTTCGGCGCAACTCCTGGTAAATCTGTCTCAGTCTTTCGGCGTCGATTGCGCTGAATTCGACGTCGCTAAAAAGCTTGGTTCCCCTCAGGAGTGCCGTTTCTTGCGTAATCCGCCCTACTAGCGCCTCGTCCGATGTCCATTCCCCAGTAGTGACGTAATACAGTTGGCAAAGAGGGTTTGTGGCCATATGAATCGAGGAGTCGTATATATATTCCTTGATATCGCGGAGGCGTTTTATGT
>Ga0207156_10327_pt1 | contig 10696 bp, 13 predicted proteins | sample Alteio_BWMinHeat_24_FD_153514 | JGI IMG/M metagenome (GOLD analysis project Ga0207156, IMG submission 153514) | Enriched cells from forest soil in Barre Woods Harvard Forest LTER site, Petersham, Massachusetts, United States -... | ecosystem: Environmental > Terrestrial > Soil > Temperate forest >...
CAACACCAACTACTTCCATGTTGTCTTCACCCTGCCCCACGAACTGAACCCGCTGGTACTGACTTCACGCACGCCACTGCTTAACCTGCTGTTCGATGCCAGTTCCCAGACCCTGCTCGAAGTGGCCGCTGATCCCAAGCGTCTCGGCGCGGAGATCGGATTCCTATCCATCCTGCACACATGGGGATCCAACCTGCTGCCACACCCTCACTCATGATGCCCGGCATTATCATCTCCTTTGTTTTCAGTGAAGAGGATGGTCTGGTTTTCCGTACATCCCCCTTGTAGAACCAGCTTGCCTGTACGACGCAGTCGGTCGATGATGCTCCGAATCGGTTCTGTGTCTAAATCAGCACGACGAATCTGCCACGGAGCGCGTGGTGTCACCTGCTCACGTTCCAGTAATCCCGCCTCGACCAGTCGTTCGATGCTGCGATGGCTCACGCCACATATTCGCGCAGCTTCATTGAGGCTGACTCGGTCTGGATCGGGTAATGCTCGATTTTGTCCCGCAATCGAATGGTTTCGTCGCGCGGTGGCCACACGGATCTGATTCCAACGCTTTCCCTTGCCGGTGGAATAACCGAGACGATTCAAGACCGAAGCGATCTGGTCATCGCCGTGGCGCACAGCCATTCGGCGAATGATATCCAGAGCTTCCATCGGGGTGGCACATTCGGCGGCCGAGCGTGGCCGCTGCATTTCGAGCTGAGTGTGCACTCCGCCTTTCCAGTGGACCGTGAGATGAAGAGTTCCTGTGGCCTCATCGGAGCGTACGATGATCTCTTCAAGTACCGTTCGGAAGATCATCTTCTTCAGTTCGGGGGGACATTGTTCACTTTCCCAGACAGAGGAAAAGTTATCGCCCATCGCTCGGAATGTGCTTCCTCTTCGGACGATAAAGCATATCGCTTTTCGTTGAGCTCCGAGAGCTTTTGCTTCGTCCTGGCGATTTTCTCCAGCTTCTCGTTCCAGCGACGTTCCAGTTCGCCGGCTGCCAGGCGATTCCTGGCGTCAACAGAATCGTATTGTTCGAAGGCCTTTCTGGCTTCGTACTCCAACTGTTCGAGTTTACTAATCAGAGCTATGCGTTGCGCTGCATCGCCGACGCTTAACTCCTCGAGCGCGCGCAGACTGGCATCAACTCCCAGCGGGGATATTACCTGAAGCACTTCTTTGCTCAGGCGTCGATCCACGGATGCACTGCCGAAGCCGATGCAATACCGTCCACCATCTGCGAATTCGCCCTTGCAGAGATAGCGCGCATGCGTGCCGCGAGCTCCCCAGTATCGAACATGGAGCTTGCGACCACAGTGACCACAACGAAGAAGCCCAACCAGCAGACCCTGTCCGACTCGAATCGCGGTCATGGACTCATCCCCCTGCCAGTTTACGGAATTACGCCGCATTATCCGTTGGTTCTCTTCATAAGTGGCCCAGTCTATGTAACCTTCATGATGATCGCGGATGAACACACGGCAGTTTTCGGCTCGGCGATAGGCGGTCTGGCGCTTTTTCAACTGGCCATCAACCAATATAGCCTCGACCGGACGCCGGCCCCATACGTAGGCTCCTGCATAGAACGGGTTGACCAGGATGTCGCGCACTAATGCTTGGGTGGGAACCTTCCACACCAGTCCAGTCCCCCGAATCGCGTTCGCTGGTAGTTCGATGTCATGATCGCGGAACCAAAGGAACACCTGACGAGCGCTCCACCGCTCTCTGAACTTCAGGAACACCAGTTGAATGGCTTCGCGGACACGCTGATCAGGATGCAAGGCGACCTTGCCCATAGGATCGAGGAAATACCCAACTGGAAGGCGCTTGAACATCTCTCCGCGACGCGCCTTCGACTCCTGCCCTGCGTGCATCCGTTGCCGTAGAACCTTCAGTTCAACGACACTTAGCGTTCCCTTGATGCCCAGAACCAGTTGGTCATCAAGGTAATTCAGATCATAGATCTGACCGATCCCGGGCAGAGTTTTCGCTCCTTGAGCAGATACGCCTGGTAGCTGCGCAAGTGTTCCGGACCAAGCTTGTCGGGCGACTTGCCGAAGTGCTGTGCGAACCGCTCGACGAAGCGTAGATAGTACCGGATCGTCCTCTCAGAGTAGTTGCGACGCTCGAGCTCTTCGAGCATCATTTTGCGTAGGTGGGTCACAGTGGGTTACCTCCTGTGCACCACACGCTAAACCAGCCACAAAACTACTCGACAGCCACAACTGCAGCGGCCGCGGCGCCTGCGGCTTCGTTCTCACCGCCCAGACTTCTTTAACCGGTCGGTTAACGAAGAGTCGGCCACGATCCAACCGGAGCGGCGGGTTAATTCTCAGTGGGCATCTCGGCATGATCGATGACAAGGACCTTGACCGGTCCTCGTGCCGATTCGAGCTTCAGCCCAACCTGTTCCTTGAGTGCGGTAAATATTGAAGGACCAGCGTCGGACTTTGAGGTGGAACTGTCAGTGCCGCTCCTTGCGGCATCCGTGCCGGTTTCAGGCGTCCATTTGAGGGCAATGTCATATCTTCCCTGAATCCCCGTCTTGTCGATCACCACGCGGCCCAGCTCTCTCGAAAGCTCCTGTGTGAGGGCTTCTGCAATTTCTGTAAGGGTCATGCCTTTCGCGGAGAATTGGCCGTCGCCCGACGAGGTACCGGCGTCCCCTGGAGCGTTCTTCGACTCCTGAAGGATGGGTCCGTTCTTTGCGGCGACCAAAGCGTAGACGGGAAGTTCGCGCATCTCCCAATGAACTGCGATTTTAAAGCGGTCGGCTAGGAGTTGTTGAAACATGGCCTGCATCTCAGCTCTGCGCTGGTCGCGGCTCAACGTTTTCAGACGTTCGGCAGCTGCGCTTTCCAACTTTGCCTCAATGTCGAATCGCTCCGAGTCGAGCCACTTGGGACCGCCCAGAATGCGAGGTTGCGGAATTCCGTAGGCCGAATATTCCATGAGGTTCTTCAACTGGATGTTGGTTGCGGTGAACCGACCGTTATTGAAATTAGAACCCGAACTGCCACTGCCGGACTTGTTCAGTTTTACGGTGCTCACTTCAAATGCCGCCGGTGCGGCAGTTGGAGGGGTGCGCGGCTGCGGAACTGCGGGTTGCGTTGCACTGGTTTGAGTGAAACCGGGTCCCAGAGCCGCGGGCTGAATCATATGATGGTTGGAAGTTTGCTCACTCACCGGAACAGGCTGTTGCGCAGCAGAGAGTAACGGGAGAAACGTCAGAAACCCGAGCCAGGTTGATTGAGATCGTCCCATATGCCCCTCCGTAGTGATTGTTCCATGAATAATCCCCGCGAAGTATGTCGATGAGCGAATGACGTGGAACAACTGTGACCGTTCGTTGACGCACGAGTCGAGCGTCCGGTCAGCGAAATTAAGGGTTCCGGGCAGATCACCGTCCACCCTTCCCTAACCGGATTAGGAGTCTGCCGCCCATCCGGTAAGGCAGGCGAAGAATCGGCATAGGTCCGAGTCGGCCACGACTCGCCCGAAGCTGGCGAATTCGCGCGTGTTTCGCTTGAGGGACGCCGCTTAGAAGGGCCCTTGGTCCACTATTCGTATCTCAGTGCAACCATGGGGTCGACGCGCGCAGCTCGCCGAGCTGGAACATAGGCGGCTAGCATTGCGATCAGGAAGAAGAGGATCGAGACACCGGCGAATGACACCGCATCGAACGCGCTCACGCGGAACAGAAGAGCCCGCATTAAATGCGTGGCGACGGTAGCACCAATAAGCCCGATGGCCAAACCCACGAGCACGGGACGCGTTGTCTCGCGAAGGATCATGACAATCACATCGCGCTTTCTCGCCCCCAAGGCCATTCGGATTCCCACTTCCCGGTGCGGCGGACCACCGCGTAGCTCACCGTCCCGTAGATCCCCACTGACGCTAGAAGCAAACCCAGCGCGCCGAGCATCGACGCAAACATTGCAGAAAGGCGCGAAATCACGAACTGCGGGCTTTGTGTGAGCATATCGTCGAGCGTTTCCGAGTAAGCCACCAGGTTTGAGTCCTGGTCTCGCGCCAGTCCGCTGATCTGGTTCACCAGCAGCCGGGGATCGCCCTCGGTTCGAATCAGCAAAGGGCGGTCCTCGAGCCTGGCCGAAGGAAGCATCAGATAAATCTTGCTCGAATCCGTGCCGTCCAGCAGCACCCCGCGCGTGTCGCGTACCGTGCCGATCACCCGGTACGAGGTGCCCTGGGGAATCAACTCGCTGCCCCAATGCGGTTGGTTCGAGGCGTCCAGCGCCAGGTTTTCACCAATCGGATTCTTGCCCGGCCACAGGTCCGCCGCCGCCGACTGGCTGAGAATCGCTACCGGCTCCCGTTGCTGGTCAGGTCTGAATCCGCTCCCGGAACTGATGGGTATGTCCATGGTCTCAAAGTAATTGTCTCGGACGTAGGTGTAATAGAGCGTCCTCTCCGTGTTCGGGCTTCCGGGCCGGTTGCCTTTCAGAACCACGGTCGCCGAGCGGAATCCGCCGCCGTTGGGCGGCCTTCCGATGGTCACGTTCCGCACTCCCGGCAGAGCGAGAATCTGTGCGCGCAACGCCAGGATTTCCCGCGTCTGCCTCTCGGGGGTGTAGCCGAAGCCGTCAGGAAAATTCAAGTCCAGGCCAAGCACGTGCTTCGTCTCATAGCCGGTTTTCAATTCCAGTACACGCATGGAGCTCCGAATCAGTACTCCGCCGGCTATCAGCAGACAAGGCTCACCGTGACTTGAATCCCAATCAACACCTCGCGTAAGCGTCCCCGGCCCGCAGCCAGCACCGGCAACCCGCCTTCTTCCTTCAATGCCGAAGTCAGGTTCGGCTTCGACGACTCGAGCGCCGGTACTAATCCAAAAATCACTGCCGCCAGCAGCGAGATTGCGAAGACAAAGCCGAATATCTGCATGTCCGGCGTAACATGCAACGCCAATGCACCCCACTCCGCGGGCAGAGTCGCGGAGATTTCCACCACCAGCACGTGCAGCACGCACCAGGTCATCAGCAGCGACACGGCTCCCGAGATCAACCCCAGCAGTGCACTCTCCGTAAGCAGTTGCCGGATCAGCCTGCCCCGTTTCGCGCCTAACGAAAGGCGCACGCCCATCTCCTTTTGCCGCGCTACCGATCGCGCCAGTTGCAGGCTGGCCAGGTTGGCACACGCAATCAACAGCACCATGCCCACCGCGCACATGATGAGCGCAATGGCGAAACTCAACTCAGTACCCACTTCTTGCCCGAAAGGAGAACCGGGATAGATCTGAATTGTCTTCGGCTTGCTGTCTGCCGATTGCGGCGCATGCAGAACGCGCAGTTGTTCCGCCAGGATGTTCATCTCCGCCTGCGCTTCGCTCAGCCTTGTTCCGCGCTGTAGTCGCCCATACAAGCGGCAGCATGTATTCTCGCGATCCTCCAGCATCGTGCTGCCCGCATGCAACACAGCCTGCTCGCGCAGAGGTAGCCAGAACTCCGGCACATTGAGGTTTGTGCCCATGAAGTCGCGCGGGGTGATGCCGATGATGGTGAAAGCTGCGCCATTCATCTTAATCGTCTTGCCCACCACCCCCGGATCGCTTTCGAATCGTCGCTGCCAGTAGTTCCAACTGATGAGAGCAATGGGAGCATCTTTATCGCCACCAGATTCTTCAGCGCTGAAGACTCGCCCGCGGGCCGCGCGTACACCGAGTACCGAAAAGTAGTTGTCAGATACGAGGGAAGCCGTAACGTACTCTGCTCCTCCGGCCATCAGGCTGGGCATGCGAAACCCCGCTGCCCGCGCCAGCGCCCCGCCCATCGAGCCGCCCACATTCGCCGCGCCTCCGATGCCGGTAAGCGCGACTTCGTCTCCCGTAGCCGCGACCAACCCAGCGAAGACGTGGTTGTGATCCCGGTACGCCTCGAAATCCGGATAACTGAACGCGGGACGCCCTTTGCCTGCATAATCGATGGCGCTGATATTCACCATCTGTCCGTTATCCTTCGCGTCGATACCCCGCATCATGAACGCCCGGTAAACGGTAAAGATCGCTGTGTTCACTCCAATTCCCAGGCCGAGCGCCAGGATAGCAATGGCAGTGAAGGAAACGTGCTTCAAGAGCATGCGAGCCGCGAATCGAATGTCCTGCCAAACAGTTTCGGGGAGCGTGAAAACATCGATGTCGCCCATCATCTCTTTCCATCGCGCGACATTTCCGAATCGCTGCCGCGCGTTGGCGCGGGCTCCCTCTTTTCCCATGCCGTGTTCGGTATTCCACTTCTCGCGCATCGCAAGATGGAACTCGAGTTCCTCATCCAGGTCGGATGAGTGCTTCTCGCGGTTCCACAAACTCCGTATCCGGCTTATCCAACCCACGGTTTACCTCGCTAGGCTTGCCCGCCGGCAAAGGTCAATACGCGCGCAACTGCCTCGGTCAGTTGCTTCCAGCTCTTCTCCTCGGCGGTGAGCTGCTTCCGTGCGGCAGCAGTTAGCTTGTAATAGCGTGCCCGGCGGTTGTTCTCGCTTATGCCCCACTCTGCCGCGATCCAACCCTCCTGTTCCATTCGGTGCAAGGCAGGATAAAGCGAACCCTCTTCCACGCGCAGTGCCCGGTCTGAGACCTGCTGGATATGCAGAGTGATGGCCCACCCGTGCATAGGGCCCTGCAAAAGCGTCTTCAAGACGAGCAGTGCGAGCGTTCCCTGCAAAGTGTCGTTTTTGTGCGCAGCCACTACGGGTATCACCTTCCTATAGCTAGCTATGTAAATTAACCCAGCGCTGTATCGACTGTCAATGGCTGTGGCAATTTGTGAAACAACCTGGCGAGTAACATATTCGGCGCTGAAAGGGGGATGTTGCATAAAAGGTAACTGACGAGTGGGCCACTGACGAGTGGGCCACTGACGAGTGGGCCACTGACGAGTGGGTCACGATACACTCGGAATGCAATCTCACCGCGAGTCGTCGAACCACCGAGGCGAGAATATGAACCCTCACTATCACTGGCTGACAGAGGGAGTGGAACTCCTAAGCTTCTTCCTGTTTGCTCCCGCGCTTGCGATTCTCATTGCTTACAAGGGGTGGCGAGAAAGAGACAACCCGAAGGGGTATGGAATGCGGTGTGTTGCGTCCGGCGGGACTGCCGCTGTGCTCTTTTGTGTCGCTAGGTGGATGGACGCCGATATCAGAACCCCGCAGTATCTGGTTCAGTGGGCCTGTGTTGTGCTTATCGTCCTTTTGCTTGGAGTGTGTGCAGGATCGTTCTTCGCCGTGCTTCTCGGCATCTGGCATTGGCACAAATCAACTCGCACAACTTGATCAGAGAATGGCGACAAATGGACCGCACAAGGGGCAATGATCATCCACGCGGTCGAGTCACCGCCGATCCTTCCCCTACTCAGTTTTCGACAGGACCAGTTGCTTGTCTGGGCGAAGAGCTGGAATACGTCGAGTCGGCACGATTTGCCGTGCTAGCAATAGTCAACAACAGAAAAGTCTGGTGCCCGATTTGCCGATATGCATGGCGCAGCCGTCACATCCAGTCCTGCACAAATAATTGACTTCAGCGTGACCGGATGATGACAAGCCGATGGGTCTAGCCATTGTACTTTGCATGCATGAGGAACAAAATCATTCGCAATGATAGCAAAACTTACTCCCATCTTACTTGTCTCGATCTTTATTGGAATGCAGTTCATTCCGACTCCCGGAGTCTCCAAGACTTCGACAACCGGAACGCATACTGCGAAGATGACCAACCCGCGAGTCGGTAAAATTCTGGATCGCTCATGCCAGGACTGCCACTCTAACCGTACAGCCTGGCCATGGTACAGCCATGTCGCGCCTGTTTCGTGGTTTGTCGCCAAGCACGTCAACAAGGGCCGTGAAATTCTGAACTTCTCCGAGTGGGCAACTCAGCCCCCCTCCGAGGGCGAGCGCATGCTAATCTGCGACGCGGTCTCCGACGGCAGGATGCCGCTCTCTGGGTACACGGCGATTCATCGCAATGCGAGGCTCTCGAAGCGGGATGTCGAAGTGATTTGTGCGTGGGCCGATGCTCCGAGCACATCTATGACGTCGACGCACGTTGACAAATCGCAGACGCGCTAACGCTGGCGAGAACAAAGCCGCGCTGGCACGGGAGTTCGGCATCTCGCGGGAGACTCTGTATCAGTACCTCAGGGCGGCGGACGCGCTACAGACGGCGTAGCGGCTCATACAAGGCACAACAAACCCTCGTCCATTCGTGGATGGGGTTTTGTTTTCTCCTCTTTCTCTCACCAGTTCTTGGCCAAGCTCAGTTGCTTTCCGGGCGAAAATCTGGCATATGGAAGAGTAGTCCACCTTTCGCTCGGAACCGCAAATCGCAAGACTCGTTTGTGGCGAAAAGCACAGCGATTCGACTCAGAATGCGCTACGATGTGGTGATGATCCAAAGAGTTCTGCTAGCTGTACTGGCGCTGGGGCCAGTGTTTCTCTCCGCTTCGGATACTCCAACCCCGCCGGACATGCTGAAAGGAGCTAGCCAACAGGCAGCCCTGTTGAGTGATTCCGACCGCCCATTTGTCATGGATGTTGACTTCACGGTCCAACTGAACCCTCCAATGCAGGGTCAGCTACGGCTGAGGTGGGAAGCCAAGGACCGGTGGTGGAGCAGGGTGTCCATGGGCAAATTTGAACAGATCAAGTTTCAGAAGGGCGAGTCGACGTACACGTTGCGTAACGTCTATTTCACACCCAAACAGATCGACGATCTGATGGGTCTGATTCGTGTGGGAGAGGTATACCAAAAACTCATGACGCGAGCAGAGAAGCAACGCATCGAAGGTGGCGTGCGCCTAGATTGCATGGAGGCCCAGAACCCAGACCCGAAGTTCAAACGGGAACACTTTGAGGTGTGCGTTGATTCAACGACGCACGACATCGTGGCCGAAACAAGAAGATACACTGGCTATGCGAGCGACGATGTTTACGGAAAACAATTCAGTGATTTCGTCAACTTCGGAGGACATCGCTATCCACGCAAGTTCGAGTCCCTCAAGGACGGACACCTGACGATGTCTGCAAGCGTCACCCAGCTGCAAGAATCCCCTCTCGATCCGAAGCTCCTAGTTCCACCACCGGGCGCAATCGAACGCCGCGAATGCCCAGACAAGAAGCCCCCGGAGGTGCTAGATCAGCCGACCCCAAACTACGACCCGCGAAACCACGGGAAGACAGAAACGGATGCGCAGGTAACGGTTCTGACCGACGGCACTATCGGCAATGTTCAAATCGTCGGCAGTGCAGATCGGGCACACGATAACTTGGTGATGGAGGCGCTCAAGAAATGGAAGTTCAAGCCCGCCATGTGCGGCGCAGACCCAGTCGTCGCCGATATCTATGTCTCGCTGGTTTTCGAGACTCCGTTCATTCGGTAGCTTATTGCTGGCTCTCGCCCATTCTGAGCGTACCGCCCAACCGTACTTACCGGCTGGTAATGTACGGATCGCCCACGATACGCTCGGAACCGTAACCAAGCGCCGCCTCGGCCCGTCCGGATGAACACGATCGGTGCCCATCAACTATTCTTTGACCTATGAAAAAATGCACGAGGCTTTTCTTCGGACTGTTTGCCTTCAGTCTCCTCTGGCACCCCGCTCAGGCCCCAGCACAAGGATCGGAGACGCACTGTTCAAGCTCACTGTCTCTGATCGGCAAAGTGTTTACTAAGGCAGTCACAGTGCTCCGGTCAAAGACCGCAATACCGCTTCGCCTACCAACATGCGTTTCGGGATTGGGCTCGGCGGAGGACGAACTTTATGCGATCGTGGAGTCAGTAGATGAGGGCGGGTACGTCGTCGTTCTAGGAGCTACTCCAGATTGCAAAGGACAACACGCTTGCTCTTACGGGACGATGATCGGAACTTCTCGCCCACTCGATCACATTGACGAATACGACGTGAAACGCCGCCCAAGAACTCTGGTAAAGCTCCACCACGGGCTCACAGGTTATTTCTACGCGTCTGTTTGTGGTGCCTATTGCAGCGACTCGTTTATCACTTGGACTGAGGCCGCACACCACTACATCATTGGCTTGAAAGCTGAAAGAAGGTCCAACCTGCTTGCGTCTGTGAACTCAGCAATCGAAGCCAGCGAAGTGCAATGGAAGTGACCCAAGAAGGTGACTGATGAATGTCGGTTTCATCCTTGGCTCTGACGTTCCGGTCCGATCACCGCGCGCCCTTCCCTAATCGGATTAGGAGGCCGGGGCCGAAGCCGAGGGCAGGCGAATAGACGTCAAAGGGACGAGTCGGCCACGATTCGCTCGCAACCGGACAATAAACTGCGTTGCCTGGACCGCAATTATGGATGCGCTGGTGGCGTAGTCTGCGGGGGATTTAGGTCTAAGACGATGTTGCCGTGGTCATCTTTATGGTAATTAATCTGCACCGTCATGACCAACGGCACTCCGTGGCCATTCTTCTTCCCTGGCGTGAAGCGCCACGTTCGCACAGCCTTCACAGCGTCAGCGTTGGTCGCCTTGTCCAATCCGTGAATCACTTCCGAACTGCACACGTAGCCCCTGTCGCTGACGACGGTGAGCAGCGTGATTGAGTCCTTATTCGGCGTTGGTGAGATCGCATTCGATGCGGCGGGAGCACGTGGCGCAGGAGGGCAAGTGCCTCAGACAGGACAAAATAGCGCCGATCCAGTAATACCGACTCTGCCTCTTTGCAGGCCGCCT
>Ga0207156_10328_pt1 | contig 10655 bp, 14 predicted proteins | sample Alteio_BWMinHeat_24_FD_153514 | JGI IMG/M metagenome (GOLD analysis project Ga0207156, IMG submission 153514) | Enriched cells from forest soil in Barre Woods Harvard Forest LTER site, Petersham, Massachusetts, United States -... | ecosystem: Environmental > Terrestrial > Soil > Temperate forest >...
ACTTCCAGGCTTCGAAAATACCCTTACCAACGAGGTCTCTTAAATCCACTTCACCTTCTAGTCCATCGTCAAAACGAATCCAGACCTGATAATGAGGTCGTGGCATGCAGTCAACGATTTTAATTCTCTTGAAGTCCATACTCTTCCATTTAGTGGAGAGGAGGGATTATAGAATAACTTTTGCAATTTTCCTAATCAGAAGTTCTGAAATGGAGGACATTGAAGTCGTCTCTAGCTCGGATGATAAGAGCCAAAATCGCAACCTGAATGCCTCCTTCTCTCTTGATCACCTAAATGATTTGCTGATAGACTGGTCCTTTTTCTACGAGTTGATAAAATTTATGCCAGAGATTAGTAGGTTTTTAGGGATTATTATTAAAATGTTTATCAAGGAGCACAACCCGCCTCATTTCCATGCATTTTATGGTGAATATGCAGCTGTTTTTAGTATTGAAACCGGACAAATGATTCAGGGAGACTTGCCTGCAAAAAAAAGCAGCTTTAGTAATAGCTTGGGCAATTATTCACCAAAAAGAATTGCTAAAAAACTGGAATAGTTTATTAAAAGGCTCAGAAGCTAAAAAAATCGACCCTTTAAGGTAGGATTATGCTAATACGAGTGAAAAAAGTGGAATATCTGCGTGAATACAAGCTCAAAATCTTTTTCAATGATGGGAAAACAAAAATAGTCGATTTTGAGAATTGGATTTCCGAAGGAAAAGGCTACCTCAGACTTTTAAAGGATGTTGAGTTTTTTAAAAAAGTTCACTTAGATGATTGTAAATATTCTATTTGCTGGCCCAATGGGGCCGATTTTTGCCCTGATGTTCTTTATGAGGTTGGACAAGATGTGCCAAAGAACCGCGTCATCAAGCGTCCCAAAAAGACTCAAAAACGTTTAACGAAAGAGAGTAGCTCGAGACGTAAAAGAAAAATCAATCCATCAACCAAATAGAAACTTCTGTCTCTTTTTGCTGGGTATATGGGATTGGAATTCGCATTAAAAGGCCTCGTTCTAAAGTGGACATTTTCCGGTATAAGGGCAATTGTGGGTTGCTCGTCTTTCATTTTTTCTCTAGATTAAAAGGCTACCTGTTATACTTTGGGCATGAAAAATGCAGCTCAGATCTCTTTAACCACATCTCGACTTATTCTTCGTCTTCCCAACGAAGACGACAGCATTAAATTCCAAGCTTTTGATGACCGAAACAAGGAGCATCTTTCTCCATGGAGATCTGCAACTGGAGAGTTAAAGATAGATCACAAAACTCAAGTGATTAAATGGGAACAAGAATTTAAAGAAGGGAAGTCGATCCGGTTTTTATTGTTTCTGAAAGAAAATTTTGAAGATGAAATCATCGGTTTCTGTAATTTTTCTCAAATTTTTCGAGGACCGTTACAAGCCTGCTATTTAGGGTATCACATTGACCATAGTCTAGAAGGAAATGGGCTTATGTTAGAGGCAGTGGGAAAAGCCATTCAATATATGTTTGAAGAGCAAAAACTTCATCGAATTATGGCTAATTATATGCCCTCAAATATAAGGAGCGCTAAATTACTCCACAAACTCGGATTTGTAATTGAAGGGCATGCTAAAAAATATCTTCTTATCAACGGGCAATGGGAAGATCATATCCTAACTTCTCTAACGAATGAAAACTGGCTTTCTTAAACTGTAGTTTTATCTAAAAACTGAAGCCGGCTCCAGCTCGCACTGTAGGAACCAAAGTCGCAACCTGTTTTTCTAGAATCCCTGTTATACCCCCATCCACAAAACCATGGAATCGTCGTTCATTAGGGAACTCAGAGGAAAATTGAAAGCCTATCCAGGTAACCGCAAGAGGATAGAAAGCATGTCGGTTACTGATTAATCCTGGGCCTCCACCTAAATAAACTCCTGACCGTTTACTTTTGAAATGATAGAGATAGGAAAGTGAAGTTTTGTAAGAAATGCCCGCATCCAAATCTAGAGGATTGTAAGGAAGAATGCTTAGATCTAATTCAGCTCCATTGGCACCTTTTTGAGTTCGTACACTCAGTCCAATGCTTGGCATAAAGCTTTGAAATATACCAGCATTGATAGCTCCATAAAATCCCATATCAATTAAGATAGGATTTCCCGGTGTTAAAGGAAGAGAGGAATCGATTTTGACTACTTGCTGAGAGTTCATAGCTAATTCAGAACCTTCCTCTTGTGCGAATACGAACTGCGTAAAAACAGCCATTGATAGAAGAAAAGAGTGTGAAAATAGTCTCATGAAAATCTCCTGTCTTTTTAGCTCCAGATGGCAACAGCTGTAGCATGAGTGGTCGAATGACTTATTGAGACAAGAACTCTTGGATTATGAAAATGCTTTTTGACCGCTTCAGAAAAGTGCACTTCGGGCTTTCCTTTTTCATCGCCGAGAACTTCGATATCATGCCAAGATACTTCCGCACCAAATCCAGTGCCTAATGCTTTCGTAATCGCTTCTTTAGCTGCAAACCGACCAGCAAAATGGGGGACAGGATCTTTGAATTTATAGCAGTAATCTTGCTCTCTTTGTGTAAAAAGACGATCGAGAAAGTGCTGGCCATGCCTTTCAATGCTTTGCCGAATGCGCTCGATTTCAATGATATCAGTGCCAAGACCTTGAGGGTTATTGTCCTTCGTCGTCATAAGAAGTATACCCCTCTTCTCCATCTTGGATATTACAGAAAATCATGCGGCCTGATGTAGTGTGCTTAACAGAAAGAACTTTGGCGTCAATTGTTTCGCCGACAAAAGGTCCGCCACCATTGACAACGACCATAGTTCCATCTTCTAGATAGCCAACACCCTGCCTAGGTTCTTTTCCGTAGCGTTGGATTTTAATCCGAATATGCTCTCCAGCTTGCATGAGAGGCTTGAGTGCATTGGAAAGAGCGTGGATGTTGATGAATCGAACTCCTTCGATCGCAGCTGTCTGAATACGGCTGATGTCAGCTGTCAAAACATTCGAGTCAAGAAGCCGCGCTAAGCGAAGCATTTTGCCCATCTGATCTTTGATCTCTGGAAAATCTGTATCATTATAGCGAAGATCTAGATCAGGAATCGCTTCTAGTTTTTTTATAATTTCTAAAGCCCGTTTGGCTTTATGGTGTAAAGCTTCGTCTTCAGATTCAGCTTGAATATAGAATTCTTTCACTAGAAAACGGGGCAGAATGAGTTGATGATCCACAATGCCTGATGCCGCGAGATCAATAACACGTGCATCAGAGAGGACTGACGCTTCAATGAGAAGATCTTTTTTCTTTTGCACTGTCGATGTGAATCTAACAAAAGGAATGCTGATGTAAAGCTCATCTGAAGCTCGAAGGGTCATTAATGTTCCCAAGTAAACACCGAATAGGAAAAGAGCAATTTCAATCACTTCAAGAACTTGGGGCTGCAAATGGATCGAAGCTGAGCTAATATCAAGAATTGCAGAGAAAATAAGCACGAGAGCTTCTCCCATCAGATAGCCAACGAAAAGGCCGATGATGGCGATGTTGAAGGCGCGCAGATTAAATCGCTTAAACAGAAGATCAAAACCAATCAAAGCAAAGCCTAAAACTAATCCCAAAGCTAGGCCAATTGCTAAATTTCCTCCTGTGTACCCTTGAGGACCCGCAATCATATACGTAGTCATAAAAAAAACACTGAGGATCGTGAAAAGAATACGTATAAAAACAAGAGAAAGATTCATTGAGCCCTACCTAATTCTTTTTGAGGATTGTAGAAGCTCATCTTAATTTTTGTCGACAAACTTAAGAAAATTTTGCTACTATCTTTGGCATGAATCATCGTGCATGGATCGTAATTTCAGGTTTTATTTGGTTTTTCATGGGGGCTTTTCTTCTTTACAAAGGTCTTCTTCTGATCACCCAAGCTGCTTTTCAAGTGGGTTCCCTTTGCTATCAGCTCCAAGGGATTTTTAAAACACCTCAACAAGCTGCCACTATCTTTATGGCTATTGGGCTTTTATTGGGTTTTTTAAAAGGACGTTTTGTTTTGGCAAAAACCGTGAAGCGAGTCGTCAACCGTATCACCTCATTGCCTTTGCCTATTCGCTTGAAGGATGCTTACAGTCCTGCTTATTGGATTTTGATTGGATCCATGATGCTCTTGGGAATGACCTTCCGCTTCTTGCCGATTCCAGTAGATCTTAGAGGCGTCATCGATATTGCTATCGGGTCTGCTTTGATCAACGGAGCGATGCTCTATTTCCGAATGGCCAAGTCAATACCTCGTGCAGCCACAAATTAAAGTTTGTGCATGTTCACTTATGGTACTGGCTTCCTCTTTCAATCTCCAAGGCGCGGTAAAGCTGTTCAACTAGAATAAGCCGCGTCATTTGGTGAGTGAAAGTAAGCGGGGATAGACTCCACCGAAATTGGGCCTTTTTAATTAGAGTTTGAGACAACCCTTCAGCTCCTCCAATTACAAAAACAAGACGCAATCCTAATTTAACCATTTTCTGACTCCAGCCTTCACTTGTGAGCAGTTCTCCTTTGGGATCGAGGGCTATGAAGGATTCTTGATTTGCTAAAACTTCGAGTTGGGCATCGTCCTTTGCAAGCACCCATTCAATGGATAGCTTTCCTTCAAGCCGTTTTTCATACTCGGAAAGAGCAACTGAGAGCCATTGTTCTTTGCACTTGCCAATTGTTAAAATTTTGATTTTAAACATATTTTTCCTAATATAGAATATACCTTATGGCCTTCATTTATTGGGATCCAAAACCTGAAATATTTATCCTACCCGTTCTTCATTGGCCCGTCCTTTGGTATGGGGTTTTGTTTGCATTGGGATTTGCTCTAGGTTTTCCCGTCTTTGTTGGGATTCTGACTCGCTTTTTAGGAAAATCGGAGAAGAAAAAAGCAGTTCAAATCACCGATCGATTGACAGCCTATCTCGTGATTGGAACCGTAATTGGCGCAAGAGTTGGGCATTTTCTCTTTTATGAGAACCCTGCAAGTTACCTCAAAAATCCTTTAGAAATCTTCCGCATCTGGGAAGGGGGGCTTGCAAGTCATGGAGCAGCTGTTGGCATCATCTTGAGTGTCATTCTTTTCAGCTATCGGATTCGGCCTATTGCCCCTACTCTCACTTGGATACGACTTCTCGATTTTGTTTGTGTTCCGACGGCAATGGCAGCTTTTTGTATTCGCGTAGGAAATTTCATCAATCAAGAAATCCTTGGCACTCCTACAAATGTTCCTTGGGCAGTTATTTTTGGCCATCCTGCAGATCGGAGTCTCCCAATTCCTCGCCACCCAGTACAGATTTATGAAGCGTTATTTTACTTGGCTGTCTTTTTCTTCCTTTGGCGTCTCACCTTTATCAAAAGGTTTTTACACGCTCAAGGAAAGCTCATTGGACTTTTTTTAATTCTCATTTTTGGCTTCCGTTTTGGGATTGAATTTTTTAAAACGGAACAGAGCCATCTTCTCTCGGCATCATCTTTTACGATGGGGCAGTTGCTGAGTATTCCTGCTGTTCTTGGGGGACTTTTTCTTTATTGGAAGGGATGTAATACCAACTATCAAAAATAACTTGCATTTCGGCTAGCGTGAAAGCTCCCTAGAATCCACGATCGTAGGGCTATCGCAAACTGCTCTGTATTAATTCAATACAGGGCAGTTTACGATCGTTGATTATAGGGGCTTTGACGCAGCCCAAATGGTTGTTATTTCTGATAATTGGTATAAACATCAGACTAAATATTGATCGAACCAATCTCCAGCAAGCTTGGCTACGATCTCTAATTTTCCAGGTTCTTCAAAAAGATGTGTAGCACCGGGTACAATTTCCATTTTTTTGGTGCACTTTAGAGAATCAAATGCAGTTTTGTTAAGCTCAATGACTTCTCCATCTAATTCACCGACAATCAATAAAGTTGCCGCCTTCACTTGCGATAAGGCTTTTTTTTCAGCAAGATCCGGTCTTCCTCCTCGGGATACAATAGCTTCCACTTTTTTTAGAGAAGCCGCCATAAGAGCTGCCGCAGCTCCTGTACTGGCACCAAAATACCCCAAAGGCAATTGGTGGCGCTCTGTAACCCAATCTGTTACTTGAAGTAGCCGTTCAGTAAGGAAGGTAATGTTAAATCGGAGCTCAGATGTTCGGTCATCAATGGTTTCTTCTTGTAAGGTCAAAAGATCAAATAAGAGTGTTGAAAAACCTCTAGATTGCAATTTTTTTGCCACAAATTGATTACGTGAACTGTGACGAGAGCTCCCACTTCCATGAACAAAAATGACGAGTCCTTGTGATTTTGGCAAAGTAGTAAGATCCCCAAAAAGAGTACGGGAATTGACTCGAATTGATATCTCGCTCATTTTAATAACTCCATGACTTCTTGGTCTTCTACCTGAGGAAATTGATCGTAAAATTGACTCACTCCCATGAAAGAATCGGGTTTAAAAAGACAAATCATTTCGTCCACTTCTTGTTTTAGTTCTTCAATTGTATCGGGAGGGCCAATAGGTACTGCTACAACAATTCGTTTCGCTTTGCTCTTTTTCATCCAGAGAATGGATGCACGCATAGTAGAACCTGTGGCAATCCCATCATCAATCAGAAGAACTGTCAATCCTTCAAAGTTTTGTGGTGTCTTATTTTTACGAAAAAGAGAAAGACGCCTTTGTGCCTCTTGTTTTTCCTTAGCTACTATCTTGTCGATATAGGCACCGTTTGCACCGACTGCGGCTATTATCTTTTGATCGAGCCAAACAATATCGCCAGCAATGGCTCCGATCGCAAGCTCTTCATTAAAAGGAGCCCCTATTTTGCGAGGAACTATGATATCCAAAGAGATCTGAAGTGTTTGGGCAACTATGGATGCCACCACAACTCCACCTCGAGGCAGTCCGATGGCAACTGTTTGCGGTGCTTTTTTATACTTCAAAAGAGCTTGGCTTAAGCGCTGTCCAGCGTCTTTTCGATCCTTAAAATTCATAGTTGTCACTGTCAAATATGTACTTGATAAAATCAACTCCTTTCTTATTGACCCATATGCCCTACTCTAGGATAATGGAATGCAAAGTATTTATTGGAGGCGGACATGAATTTTATCCATATCGCAGGCAACCTTGGCGCAGATCCAGAAGTGCGTTTCACTTCTAGCGGGAAGAAAGTAACCACAATGAAAGTAGCTAGCCGCTCTAGAAGAGGCAAAAACGGCGAAGAAATGACCATTTGGTGGCGCGTAACCATTTGGGGTGATCAATTCGACAAAATGATCACATTTTTAAAGAAAGGCTCTGCAGTCATGGTCTATGGCGATCTCCATAAGCCTGAAATTTTCACCGATCGCGAAGGCAAACCTCAAGTTTCATTAGATATTACTGCAGCTCATATCGAGTTTAGCCCATTTGGGAAACCAGGCGGAGCTCAAAGCGGACAAGAAGGAGCCTCATCGAATCCTTCCAATGCAGGACCTGCTCCCTTTGGTGGACAACAAGTAGAAAACTCTTATATGGGATTTTCTGGAGCTGCTAAAGCAGGTGCAACGCAGGGTAAAGGAGAAACATTTGATGATGAGGTCCCATTTTGAAGTTTACCTTTATCCCTCAAGTTGAAAAACAAAAGAGCGATTTGCTGGTGATCCCTTTTTGGGAAGGGCCTAAGGCTGCTGCTGATTATGGCTCATTTCAATTAGAGGGTTTGTTGGATTTTACTGGGAAAAATGGGGAAACTTGTTTTTGCTATGAAAAGGGAGAACGGATTTTACTCATTGGTTTGGGTAAGCAAGAAGCTGCGACTATTGAGGCTTTAAGAAAAGCGTATTCGAGTGTTGTTCGAGCAACTCAAGCAAAAAAAATAAAGCACATTGCTGTCTTATTTCCCAAATGTAAGCAAAAAGAAGAGTTTTTCCAAGGGCTTGTTGAAGGACTTCTCTTAACTAGTTATTCTTTTACCTACAAAAAACACGCTCTAAAAGAAAATCCGATCGTGCTGTTAGAAAAAGTAACACTCATCGGCATTGAAGAAACAGCTCTTTTAGCTAAATTAGAGACGATTTGTACAGGGGTTCATTTTGTTCGAGATCTCATCAATGCAAATGCAGATGAGAAAACAGAACAGCTTATCTCTGCAGCAAAAAAACTTCATCCGAAAATAAAGACGACCATTTTCAATAAGAAAAAGCTCGAAGATGAGAAAATGGGACTCATCCTCGCAGTCAACCGCTCCTCCACCGTAGATCCTTGTTTAATCCAATCTGCGTATCGAGGAAATCCAAAATCTAAAGAACACATTGTTCTGGTTGGGAAGGGAGTGACTTATGATACAGGTGGACTCAGCTTGAAGCCAACCGATGGCATGTTGACTATGAAATGCGATATGTCAGGTGCTGCTACTGTTTTGGGAGCCGTTAAAATCGCTGCAGAATTAGGGCTCAAAGTCAATGTAACAGCTCTTGCCCCAGTCACAGAAAATTGCATCGGCTCAAAAAGCTATAAATTAGGCGACGTTTATCATTCTTATTCTGGTAAAACAGTCGAGATCAACAATACAGATGCTGAAGGAAGACTTATTTTGGCAGATGCTCTTTCTTATGCGGTTGAAAATCTCAAGCCAACCTATATGATTGATCTAGCCACTTTAACAGGCGCTTGCGTAGTTGCTCTTGGAGAAGACATCGCTGGACTCTTTTCAAATAATGATACACTTGCAGAGGAACTTTTGGAATCTTCAGATCGGACAGATGAGCTCATTTGGCGTCTACCGATTCATAACGAATATAAAGACTCATTTAAGTCGGAAATTGCCGATCTAGTCAATAGCGGAGGAAGGGAAGCTGGAGCTACAAAGGCTGCCATTTTTCTCCAAGAGTTTGTAGGTGAAACTCCTTGGGCTCATCTAGACATTGCAGGTCCTGCCTATTTGTCCAAACCAAAGCATTATAACCCGACGAAAGGGACGGGCCATTGCGTTAGATTGCTCGTCGACTTTTTGCAGAGGCAGTCGCAAAACTCCACGACAGAGAAAAATCGATGATTTTGGGCCATCTTGAGAGGCAACGTAAGGCGTTGCCGTACTGTGCCGACGGTTGCCTGCCCAAGTGGGCAGGCGAGAAGGCTCAGTCACGAGATGGTTCAAAAGGGCGATTTTGCTCGTCGGAGAGTTTGCGATTGGCTCTGGGAGAAAAATCTGAATGAGATGGCAAGTTTCTTCGTCTCAAAAATTAGTCGCTTTTTTGCAAGGGCAGCTAGGGGATTATTCAGGTAAGTTTTTGCGCCGCTTATTGGAGGCAAATCTTTGCCGTATCAATGGCAAAGTGGAAAGGTTTGGCTCCCGAGTCGTTCTTGGCGGCGATGCAGTTGAATTGGCCCCGAGCTGGAAATCTCTTTTAGCTCCCCAAAAGACATTAGCAATCGAAACTCTATATGAAAATGACTCTTTAAAGATCGTAAGTAAACCAGCCGGCTGGGTTTGTACAGATGCTCAAGCTCTAAGTTCTTTTGGTCCCAATCATTATTTAGTTCATCGCCTCGATAAAGACACAACTGGTTTACTCATATTAGCAAAAAGCATCCCTGATAGAGATCTGCTCATGGGAGCTTTTGAACGGCGAGAAATTAAAAAAACCTATTTGGCTTTGGTCGATGGAGTGCCTATTGAAGAAGAGGGGACTCGAAGCAGTCTTTTAGCAAAAAGAAGCTCTTTTGATGGACAGACAATCTGGGGCTCATCGTCTAAAGGGGTGAGTGCAATCACTTATTGGAAAAAATTGGCAGTGGGAAAAAAAGCAACTCTTGTTCAGTGCGAACCCGTTACGGGTCGAACTCATCAGATCCGTATCCACATGGCTGAAATGGGACACCCCATCTTAGTGGATCGACAATACGCTAAAAGCTTTTCTTGCCCACTTTTTGTTCAAAGGCCTCTTTTACACGCATATCGACTCCGGTTTTCTTTTCAAGAAACCCAAATTGACGTTACGGCTCCTTTATTTGTCGACATCCGTGAAGCTTTGAGGAGTGTTGGGATTGATATTCGACATCTTGGTCAGTTTCTTGGAAAAGAAGAGTAGAATAATCCCAGGGACGAATGTCATCACAACGAAAATGGCAAAAAAGTTGTAGAGTCCACCCATCTTCTCCATAAATCCTGCGAGTAACCCTCCATTATAGAAAGCAATTCCTACACAAACATACCAAAATCCAATACCTAATGCAGTATAACGTGCTGGGGCCAGTTTGCTGACCATCGAAAGACCAATCGGTGCCAAGAGCATTTCCCCAATTGCCATGAGAAAATAGGCGCCCACGAGATAACTGGAAGAAACGTTGGCAGTTGTTGCTTTTGCTGGGATGTGAGCCGATGCCAACATCATGACAATAAAGCAAGCTCCGATGAAAAAAAGGCTCAGGGCTGTTTTTGTAGCAGGAGATGGGTCTTTATTGATTTTTTGTAATTTTGCGTAAAGAATTGCAAGAAGTGGAGCTAAAAGAATTAAAAAGAAACTCTCGCTCGACATGAAGACCCCTTCAGGTACATGGATGGAGCCAACCTGTTTATTCATAAATTCATGCGCAAAAATGGCCATCGATGAAAAGCCTTGGTTATAAGCAATCCAGAAAACAATTGAAATAAGACAGAAAACTGCAATTACGAAGAGGCGGTTTTTCTCCAATGGACTCAATT
>Ga0207156_10053_pt2 | contig 10654 bp, 2 predicted proteins | sample Alteio_BWMinHeat_24_FD_153514 | JGI IMG/M metagenome (GOLD analysis project Ga0207156, IMG submission 153514) | Enriched cells from forest soil in Barre Woods Harvard Forest LTER site, Petersham, Massachusetts, United States -... | ecosystem: Environmental > Terrestrial > Soil > Temperate forest >...
CTTGGCTTTTTCTGGGTCTGTAACGCGGTAGCTGAAGCGAATGATCAACCCGGACTCCACTGCTTTGACGCTGGGGTCTTCAATTCCCCATACCGCTTCCAAAATCGCCGCTTCTCGATTGGAGATCCTGGGGGGCTGATTGCGATAGGGAGTTGAAGCTGTCGAAGGTTTCGCGACAGGGGCGGTCGATTGAGCGTTCAACGGTGAAACAGACATGCTGCCGGCGAGTATCCCCGCAAGCAGCATGGCTGCTACCGTTTCCACTCCAAGATTCAACACATTTCTCCTCTTTGACATCTGATAGTCCCTTTTTCGCGAGCGCCGGACTTGCGAGGGCCGGCGTCCTGCGGTTTGCATCGCGCTCTGCGTTGGAGTACCACCGTTTGATTAGAGGTTTCGATTGGGAAGAAGGGCTGGTCAGGCCCAACGATAACTGCTAGAGCTACATTCCAGCAATTCCGGCCTTGCAAGTGCTGACCCCGGTACTGATCGGAATCTTGGCAAGCGCAGCCTCCATCGCGCCCAGCTCCGACCGGTATGCTGCGCTTTCCCCATCGTCGCCGATCTCCGACGAATGACCGGAGATGACGAGGTTTCGCAGCAGCTGGTATTTCGGCGACGATTTCGGATCGACCGATTCGCAGTAGGAGAGAATCGCTTCCATTTGCGCAAGACTACCTTCCGAAAGGTGGGAGTGGGCTGGCGATGGTGCGGGTGCTGGCTTGGTTTTGATTGGCGTTATCGCGTGAGAGAGCGAGGAAACAGCCAAAACTGTTCCCGTAATCAGAGTGACTGAAAACCTAAGGCACATAATTCCCCCAATGGGCACATCAAGAAAATGTGCTGCTGCCCGCACGTCTCTCTGTGCCAGGCTTTCGACTTAACCCCGTGTTGCCCACTTACTGCATCTCAGGTTGAATCGATTGAGCGGCGATGCTGCCCGCGGCCGAAGCCGCGAACAGCATCTTCGCTAGTTCGCGTAGTTCAACCTCATTGAGCCGTTCCGTTCAGGGTTGACGTCTGCGTCCCGGCAAGGTCATTTACCGAGACGGACGCTGGCTTGAGTCCGGTCCCTTGTGCAGTCAGCGGCTTGAATTGCACGGTGACGATGCAGGTTCCGCCCACAGCCAGGGTTGTGTTAGTCATCAGTTGGCCGCCGCCTGCCGGACCGCAGGTCGAGAGCAAGTGGACGATGCTCCAGTTAGCAACGTTCGCGGCCGTACCGCCCAGAGCTCCCTGAGCGATGCCGGTCAGCGGCACGTTGCCGGTGTTGGTGAGCGTGAACATCTGAACTGGATCAAGCGTGCAGGCGAGTATTCCTGCGAAGCCAGTGCCCGGGCAATTCCTGGCATGAGCTACGGTCCACGTAGTTGGCGTCAGTGTTGCGGCCCTGACATCCGCGACGCCCGTACCGCTGAGCGCCACCGGCGAACCAGTGACCGCAACGTTGGCAAAGATGCTGAGAGTGCCCGACACTGCGCCAAGTGCGGTCGGGGTGAACACTACGTTGATGGTGCAGGTAGCGCCCGCATTCAGGGTTGCGGTGCAGGTGCCGCCCGACGTCGAGAAGACCGTCGACGAGTAGCTCAGCGCGATGCCAGTTCCGGCTGCCGTGCCGGTGTTATGCAGCGTCAGAGTTCTAGCTGCGGTTGGGAAGCCAATGCCCGCATTGCCGAAGGCCAGCGGACCGCCCGTTACACTGAGTGCCGCCACCGGAGGAGCCGAGCCGAACTCGATCGCGCCTGGGTCAAAGTGATTGACACCGCTGGTGGCAGGGTCTCCGGGTTCCGGCCTCAAGTTGCCAAAGAAGTCCGTCTTGGGCACGAGGGCGTAGTTCGGTTCATTCGTCGGGATCGCCGCCGGTGTGCCGTCAAACGATGCCGCTGGCGCATAGTTGGCAAGGGTTGTGTTGGTGACCGGGTTCAACAGCGACAGCGGTCCCCAGCGCAGGTTGATCCAGTTGTTGCCCTCGTCGACCGTTGCAACCGGAGTCAGGTTGAAGATCGGGTTGGGCACGCTGGCGTCGGAAATGCCCGGCGGCACCGACCAACCCGACGACCCAAACTCCGGTGGTTGCCGCGAGCCATCGCAGTACTGGCTGACAAAGTTCGGAGCCGTTGTACTGTTGGTGGAGGAATAGCCGGTAGTGCTGGTGATGATCGAGTGGATCGGTGCGAGGGTCACACCGGACTCATGGCCAGTGATAGTCATGTCGCCGCGCGCACCGATGTCCCAGTAAGTGGCCGGAACGCAGGCGCCGGTGCCTCCCGTGATTGTCACGCCGGCGCCATGTGCTGTCGTGGCGTCGGTCTGAGACTGGGTCGGGGCCAGCGTTGAGGTGAAGGCGTTATAGAGCGAGACCACATTCTGCTGGTATTGCGCGCTGAGAGCGCCCACGCCGATGTAGTACGCACTGTTCTGCCAGAAGATGTTGTTTTCGAGCAGCGGATACGAGTAAGTCTTGCAGGTTCCGTTTGTGGCGGTTGTGCCCTGGTAGTGGTTCGGGGGGCAGGTGATCGTGGCCGGCAGATTAGCATTCAGGATCGCGCTGTTCTGGATGCTCACCAGTCCTGAGACTTGTGGGCAGGAGGTCTCCGTGCCAACCACGCAATTGGTTCCTGCTGCGCTGGCCAAGGGAGCCCCAATGGTCGTGAACAGGATTCCAGCCGAAGCCGTGGTCGAGTTGGAAACCACCGTGTTGTTGATGAAGTTGACGTTTAAAGAGTCAAGCATCGAGACTCCGGCGCCATCCCATCCGGCCACGTTGTCCGCGATGATGTTGTTGGTAATCGCGGGCGAGTACCACTGGGACGGCGTTCTCGGGAAGGCAAGTACATCCGAACCGTTGACGCTCTGGAGGCGCAGGCCGCCGCCGCTGCCCGATTCCGCAGCGTTGCCCATGATCAGGTTGGCATTGATCACCAGGCCCGGACCCGTGCCGTCGCTGGGGAGGACCGAGCCGGGAGCAAAGGTGCTGCAGTCCTGGTCAGTCGTTGCGCCGCAGGGCGGAGCAATGTCGGGCGAGCCCATGACGAGCAAGCCGCCGCCATTAGCCGGTATGGTTGGGTTGAGGCTCTGGTTGAAGAGGATGGAGTTGTGTTCGATGTCGCCGTTGTAGCTCATTCCAATGTGAGCGACACCGCCGCCGTCTCCGCTGCTCAGGTTGCCGCATATCCAGTTGTAGTTGAACTTGTAGTAGTCAGAGCCGGTGCAGATGCTGGTGCCGCCCGCCCCAGCCGGTGTGGAAGAGAACAGTTCATCACCGGTAGAGGAGTTCAACGAGATGTTGTTGTGGTGGATGTTGACGTTCAAATTCTCGCAATAGGGCAACTGCGCGCCGGTCGCAACTCCAGAGGTCACGCAGGAGCCGGGGATCAAGTTTGTGGTAGAGCCCTGAATATATTCGGGAGCAAATTCGCCCTGGCCAACGTTGATGCCGCCCGAGAGCGATCCTGCATTGCTGTTGATCCGGTTATTGGCGATTTGCAGGTTATGTCCATAGGCATGGACGAAGATGCCACCGCCACCCTGTGAACTGTCGGTGATGGTCAATCCGTCGATGCTCGAGGGGTTGCACATGTAGTTGCTGGGGAACGGATTGGTCGCAACGGTACTGCTGGTGTGGCAGAGGCGATTCGTATCGCCCGTGCCATATGCATAGGTCCCGGCTGCGGTCACAGGCCCAGTGAGGAGGGTCGTGCCGGTTGGGAACGCCCCCTCAGTAGATCCAATGATCCCTGGGGACGCGAAGTTGACGCCCTTGGCCAGTACGGTAATTCCCGCACCTTCGAGGGCGCCCATCAGGGATGGCTCTTGCAACAGTTGGGCCAGGTTGCCATTGAGCGTAGCGTCCCACCCAATGACGGGCTCAGCCGGTAGCGGATCCACCGTTGCATTTGCGCCGTCGAACGCATGGAAGTAGTTCCACCCTGTACCCGGGCAACTGACTGTGCCCGACGGATCATACGGGTTGGTTGCAGTGACGGGTGTTCCCTGAAGACTCAAGCCGAAAAGGCAATTGACGTGCTGGCGCCACGGATCGAGCTTGCCGGCGGGTTGAGTGTTGGCGTTGATGATGGTCGTAGCCGCACCGACCCCTTGCAGCCGGATGGGCTTCCACATCAACAGCAGTTCATTGTGGTTGGCGGTGGTCTTGGTGGTTAAACCGGCGGTCGAACATGCCACACCAGATGCAGTCGCGGTGTTGCAAGTCGGATCCACGATGATCAGGTCGCCCGGTGCCGCGCCGTCTATCGCAGCCTGGACCGTGCCTGAGGCCGCGACGTGGGTCGGAGCTTTGCCGCCAATGGTGACGGTAACGGTGTCGATCGACTGCTTACCGTTGCCTGCCGTGATTTGCAGTTGGCCGCACTGTGCGGTCGAGCCGCCGTACTGCGCCTGCTGCTGCACGGCGCAGTTCGCCACGCCCGGGGGTACCGTGACCGTGATCGAGGTGTCGCTCCAGTTTGTGACCGGCGCACTGAGTCCGCCGATGGTCACTGTTCCGGTTCCCTGCGTCGCGCCAAAGCCGTAGTGGCGGGTGACGGTTTTCTGATTGGACGGTGCGGTGGTAGCCGCGGGCCCGGAGTAGGCATAGTTGGGCACCGTCTGGTCGCCCAAAGCGGTGATCGTGAGGGTGTGCAATGCAGCGCTCACCCATGGTCCGATCTGGTCGCCGTCGACTTCAGCAATCGCCGGGGTAAGAGCCGGATAGGCGCAGTCAACGTTGTTGTACCCGGCGCCTGCAAAGGCAGACGTGGGCACGACGGGCGTATCGAGATACGTAGTGGCTCCTGGCATGAACGGCAGTTCATAGCAGAACTGGCTGTATCCGGGGGCAAACAGTGGGTCGGTAATCGTGGTCCCATTCGGTCCGGAAATCGGGCCGGGGTCGTTCATGCAGAAGACCATCATTGAGGGTGAGTACCCGGTTGGATTCGGCGGGTTGACTTCCCACGTCGAATACGTCATGCCATCAAATGCTCCCCAGTGGTCCGCATACACGCGCGAGATTTCGTTTCCAGCCCAATCCCTGACTGCAACCGGCAGGTCTGGCGGAGAGAACTTCTCGCCGAACATCGGAGAGAACGGATCGAATTCCGAAGTGTAGTCGTCGGTGATGATTCCAGTGAACTTTCCTGCGACGTGCGTCGAGGTAAAGATGTAAAACTTTGCGATCGCACCCATCTGGTCGTTGAGGGTCACTTCCTTGCGGTCGCATAGCGGTCGGGTGGCTCCGGCGAACGCAGCTACCTGATGCGCTTGCGGGTAAATGCTCATGTAGTCGGGCACAATGCGCATTTCGCCGACGCATGGCCAGATGGGCTCTGGGATGAATCCCGGGACGATGCCTTCCTCTGGCGAGGCTCCCAAACTCTGAGTGGGATTCTGGGCGTTGAACTGGTTGTAGCCGGGACCAGGGTATTGCTGAGAAGAAGCCACCGAAGCCTGGTCGGGGATGATGAAGATGTTGCCCAACCCGCCAAACTCCTGAGTGACCGGAGCAATGAAGTTGTCACCGATGAGGATGTTCTTGTCCTCCTCTTTGACCAGCTCGAAGCCCGGGGGCACAACTACTTCCACCACGTACTTGCCCTTAGGCAGTTGCGGGATACCGTAGTACAGATCACTCGTTGGTACTGCAGTGTTCGGAGTGCAAATGGTGCAGTTCGTTCCGGCGGTAGTAGGCTTACCGTTAGCGTCAACGGCAGTCACGCTGGGGAACTTGTACATGCCGTCGTAGGGCGCCGGCTGGATCTGGTTCCAGTTGTGCATGCCGTCATAGCACTTGAACTGGGAATTGTTCGGCAGCGGGGTTGGATTGGCGGCCGTGCCGTGCTCGACGTTGTTGTAAAAGTCGAGAAAGTTCGGCTGGTCATACAGCGAGAAGAAGAACAGGTCCGGAATTGCACCAGAACTCGCACCCTGGCCCGGGCAGTTCATGTTGGGCGTCTTGCCATCAGCCCGGAAGCCCTGCGCGAAATCGTCGAAGCTGCTGGTCTGGGTGGTGTCGACCAAAGTGAGCGTCTGGGTCACTCCGTCCGACGCCAAGCCTTCCTGATAGAGATTGATGGTGACATGAGGAACCAGAGGCTCCCACTGTGTTTGAACCAGCATCATCGGGTCGTCAAACGGCCGGGTCGAAGCATAGATGACATGGCCCTTGATTCCGCCGTTTTCACCGGCGACGTAGGGCTCCTTGCCAAACTCGAGAAAGTTGTTCTGACCGGGGAATCCTTGCCAGCCCTCGACACCTACCCATGGGGGGTCGATCCGGCCGGAGGAAAGTATGGTCGAGCAGGTGGTTATCGGGGGGGTTCCAGTGGAAGTGGTGCAGGAACTGGGCGGATCGCTCGTGCCTGGGCCATTTTGAATCGATTTTCCGATGCAGTCTGCTCCTGCGCAATAGACTGCGCCTGGTACGCGCAGGTTCGTAGGTACGGAGATAACTTCAGCGGTGCCGGCCAGATTCTTTCCGATGGCGGACGAGCCGCAAGGCGGATATCCAGTGACACCGCAGGATGCAGTACCATCGGCCGGGCCGCCCACGTCATAGACGACGTGCGTACCGGTGTTCTTGTAACGGGTCACATCCGTTTCCACCGTGTACCAGTTAAAGAGCGGAAACGTCTCGTTGAAATTGGCAGTGCCGCTGAAGTCGGTAACCAACCCGTTCATGAGTTGGCCGTCGCGCAACCGGACCGCGACATTGGCGAATGGAATTCCCGCTTCGGTGGCCTGCGAGAGGCCATCCTTGTTGTCGTCGATAAAGGTCCGTGTATACAGGTTGGTTTGCCACTGGACCGTGGCGATGTCCCCCATGTTGACGGTAATTCCGCCACCAGCTATTCCCACTGGCGTCGAGAGTCCATCTACCAACAGATCGTTCCACTGGTCGAAGACGGTAACTCTCCAATCGCCCGGGGGAAGGCCCGTGAGCGTAAACGTGCCATCTCCGTTGCACTTGGTAAATGCGAAGTCTTCACCATCCGGGTCTCCAAAGCTGACATAGCATTGGGACCAGTAGTAAGTATCGTGCGAACCACTACTGAACAGTCTCTCGTCGGGCGGGCGGCTCAGGCGCTCTCCGGTGACTTTGCCTGTAATTGTGTTATTACACACGTATGCCGTGCCGGGCTGAGGACTACTGGAGTCTGTACCTGCACAAAGGTACGGCTTGCGGGCATTGATAATCGCCGGGTTGGCGAAACCAATGACATTGTGGAACGACGCCGGTCCGTACTCCTGGAAGTAGCTGGGCTCGTTGATCTTCGTGAAGATGTCATGGCCCTTCTGCCCGTCCAGGGTGTTGGTCTGGAGCCACTCTTCCCCGCGGGCAATGCGATCAGCCCCGGGCGTGGCTATACCGGCCCATTGTCCCGGCATCAGGTTCGCGATGACCGCCTGGCCGGCCAGCGGGGACAAGGTTATCCCGTCGGACTCGTACTTCGGGCAGGTCACAACCATACCGGTGATGCCGCTTGCGGTCGGATCCGTCGACAGGGTTGTCGGGCTCGATCCTGAGGTCGCACTCAGCTCGTTCGTGCCGATCGGGCAAGCGTCATTCCCGTTGTTCGGGTCCTTTGTTCCCGCCAGGCTGTTGGTCAGCGGCTGGTTGAACATGTCGTAGGTCATCTGCCCGGTAAAGTCGCCAAATTCGCCCATGGCGTCCCAGAGGTGAATCTGGAATCCGCCAAGTCCGGGTTCAATCGGCGACAAAACGTCGACGCCGCCACCGGTATCCTGCTCGCCGTTCAGTGGGAAGTCATCTTCAAAGACCATCACTGAATATTTGCCCGGTGGGTAGGGCGAGGGCTGAGCCAGCACCGTGACAGGCGCAAAGGTGCCAGTGCAGGTTGTGGAAGGCGGCACCGGCGTGCAGGCCGCAGGAAGCTGAGCGCCTCCCATACCGTGGCCGCAAATGGCTCCAGAAGTCGCATTTGCGCTTCCATCTTGGCAGCCCCCTCCCGCGTATCCATACGAGAACGGGTTGGCCGCGTCGCCGGGCAAAATCGAAATGTAGTAGCGCTTGGTCGGATCGAGCGCAACCGAGCCGGGCATGATCTGAGTTGAGCCATTTCCCGTGGGATCAGGTCGGCACACGCCGTTCCCGACGTCGCAAACCACCGAGTTGTGAGCACCTGTGCTTGGATCGACAGCCGTCTGGCCGCCTTCACAGGACAGGGGGCCGGTGCAGCCCTGCGCCACAAAAGGCATGGAGCTGGTGTGGAAGTTGGTTCCCAAGGTTGGAACGACCCCGAGGCTGGAAGTCGGGCAACCCGCCGGCGGTGGATTCGTCGTGCAGTTGGGGTTGATGTAGAACGTCTGATCTTCCTCGATGATCCACCGATAGTCGCTGATAACGGTGGTCTTGTCATGTCCGTCAAGCACGTTCACCACCAGGCCGCTCCCCTTCGGGAAGTTGATCGTCGCGGTCGCAGCGGTGGTAAGCTGCGCCTTCAGAGAATTCTGCACCTGGTAGGTGAATGTATACGAACAGCCGGTTGCGGAAGCGCAGGGCGTTGCCAGACTTGCGGTGAAACCGCCGTTCGCATCCAAGAGAACCGTCAGTCCCGAAGCCACTGTAACCGGGGTCGAAACAACGGTAAGAGGCAGATTCGCCCCGTCTGTGCAACCTGCGAGGATCCCAGGCGTCTTGATGGCCAGGTAAGAGGCCAACCTAGAATTGAATGTGCCGCCGGTACAGGTAACTCCCGCAGTGTCCGTGATGTTCGATGCGGCCAGTGTCACTGTAGCGGTGATACCGGACGAGCAGGTCGTCCCAGTCACGGTACCGTTCGCGCAGTAGGTGAACGAGTCGGAGGTCGCAGTTCCCGTTGGAACATACGTAAATGTCCCGTTGTCGGCTAGTGTGACCGTTCCATTGGCTGGCGGTGCAAGGAGATGAACGCCAAACACGTTGGTATCGTTGGCGATCACGCCCTTTGCCGGATCGGACACATTCAGCGTCACTCCCGCAACCATCGCGTTGTAGGTATCAGGGCGGGCTACCGCAGCCCCAGTCCCACCGAAACCGGCTACCGGTAGTGCACTGCCATTGATACCGATATACGCCAGCATGCCGGCGTCGCGGGCGGTCGCATTTGCCGACAAGCTCAACTCGCGGTCGAAGAACGCGAGTGCGTTCGCGTACGGAGCGATCGTGGCCCCGGAGGTCGACTGACCATTGATCATCAGGTCATAGACTTTCCCAGCGGCCATGAATACTTCGCTTCGGATCTTGGGAATGCCGGGAAGCGGGTTGCCGTCTTCGGCGATGACCTTGAAACCGGTAACGATGGGATTTGTAGCTCCCGTTGCGCCTGCCACCTGCGAGCCGACGATCGACGGAACGTGCATCCGCAAACCGGCGTTGACCACACGCACCAGGACATTCCCCGTGGTGCCAGTAGCTGGCGCTATCGTGCCGGGCGTGATCGGGAAGAGCGAACCCGAAGCAGTCGTCTTGTTGAACGCAACGCCGTTGATCGTGTAATAAAGCGGCGTGTAGTTCACCGCGGGTGGGTAGCAGGTGTTGTAAGTGGAATTTGCAGACCCAACGCCTGCAGTGCCATTAGGATTTCCGCATCCTCCCGGCTGGCCGGACCACACAGCGGTTTCGCTGAATCCGGCGGTGTTCACCGCGGTGTTGACCAGGTTGTCCTGCACCGGGTCGATTTCACCGAGCGCCAGCGGAATTTCGCCGTCATATGGAACCGCGCAAGTAGGTGTAGTGGCTCCGGCGACGTAGTAGGCACAGCCCGCTGCGGTCTCTACGCCAGCTGTCGCCGTAGGCGCAGCGGTGACCACCAGGATTCCGTACAGCCCCATCGGTACCTGGATCGACGGGTGCGTGCCCGATTCAAGCAGATATGTGCCGGGCTTGAGGATTGGCCAAGCCGGCAGTGAGGTTGTCGTTCCCCCAGCCACTTCCGTGGCCATCGACTGCACTCGCGGCCCCTGGGGCGGAGGTACGAACGTCGCACCCGTGTTCGCCGTAGGCCATGTGACACTGTCCGAGGCAAGGCCGGAGTGACTCGGGCTCGCTGTAGTCGTGCGCACCGATCCCAGGCCTCCGCCGACCTGGCCCACGATCACGATCGAGGTGGGCACCGTGTTGCTGTTGGCGAAGGACAAATTATTCGTGAGGCTGATCGTCAGCCCGCCGGTTGCGCCCACGGGAACGGTAATCACCACCGGGGACCAGGTCCCGGCGGCGTTCGGGTTCAGGGCCGCGCACTTCGCCGTCGAGCCAGGCGCTACGGCGCCGCAGCTGTAGCCCCACATCGGTACCTGGGACCCGTCCGGCATATTCGCTGTGGTCGACGCGGCAGTCAGGTTGATCTGCTGTTGCGCGCCAGCTACACCCGCTCCGAAAAGGAGAACAGCCGCTCCCAGCAGTGCTGTCTTTAACGTCGCTTTGAGAGAGTTGAATCGCATGTCTGTTCTCCTTGCCTAGTTGGTTTCGTCAATCACGAATTCGCGGGAATCCCAACATCTTCACCAACGGCCCCTGGTACGGCGGCACTCCGTATCTGGGTCCCGATGCGAATGTGCGCGGCGGCGGAACGCAAAACTGCCTCAGCAGCGCGGCCGGGCCTAACGGCACGACCAACGCTTCAACATACGGTTGCAGCCCTCTGCAACCCTTCAA
>Ga0207156_10172_pt2 | contig 10628 bp, 11 predicted proteins | sample Alteio_BWMinHeat_24_FD_153514 | JGI IMG/M metagenome (GOLD analysis project Ga0207156, IMG submission 153514) | Enriched cells from forest soil in Barre Woods Harvard Forest LTER site, Petersham, Massachusetts, United States -... | ecosystem: Environmental > Terrestrial > Soil > Temperate forest >...
GGTCGCAGTCAATCACCACGATCTGCTGCAACGGCCATCCGAGGGCCAGTGCGCGATCCCGCAGACCATATTGGCGCTGACTGCTCTCAACGTTTTCTCGAACCTGCCGGAGTGTCGATTGCCGTACATACAAGAAGGCATTCCGCCCTAAATGTTCCGCCTGAACTTTCTGATGGGCTTCAGCATTCATAGCGATCCTCCAGTCACCAGAGTCATAACCGCGGAGCCCATGAGTTGAATCACTTCATCCAGCACCAACTGCGGTACGCTGGCCGTCTCGGTTGAACGCAACGGCAAGGATCGCGCCGACGCCATAAGCTCCCCCGCCACTTGCATCCACGCTGCCATGCCGCGAGACATCAATGCGCCCATCCCCAGCCGCAAACCCGAAGAACTGTTCCGAGCAAGCACGCAACTGCGCAGCCTTTCGTAGTGTTCGGTAAGTATCGTCGCCGGATGGGATCGCCTGCATTCCCTTTCGGCAGCTATGGCTTGTTCTGTTTTTTTTTCGCGCTCGCCAGAGCTCGCTCGACGGTCCTGCGGTGCACCTGAAAGGAAAACTTCTTCTGAATCCTCCGCACCAGCTCCGGCGTTGTCATATCCGGTTCCTCCGCACGGATATGCTTCACAAATGCGAGAACCTCCCCGGTTAACTTGTGGCCTTGTTTCGGGCCGCGCCGTCGGGGAATAAGGCCCGCCAGACCCCCACGAGCAAAATCTCGCTGGGCCTTGTAAAAGGCCGGACGGGAAACTCCAAAACTGGCGGCGACGGTGCTGATCGGCATCTCGTCTTTCTGAACCCGGCGCAGCATCTCGTACCTGACCTGCGTCAGGTCCTGCGGATCGAAGAAGCTTTCCTCCAGAAACAACCGGTCCTGTATGTTTCCCGGTCGTGAATGAAGCGTCCCGCTCTGGCGAAGAGCCTGGATTTTGGCCGTTGGGGTTTTGGTCTTCATATGTAAATATAATTACGCCTAGTACGCGAAGACATGCCAGCAGAATAATCCCTCTTTTGTCCTGATGAACCAAGACATATTACGGTGATACGTGCATAACCGCGCGACCCTTCGGCCTCGTATATCGGCATAATTACAAATACATAAGCGGCGGGATTTACTTTACAGGTCACGGATCGCTCCCTTCGCTATGTGTTCCACCAGATCGGCTAATTCGAGAAGATGAGTGGCGTGCAGAGGCGAGCGGCCCGCAGCCAATTCCACATAAGCGTCTACCTTCACAAAATCCGTCCATACTGCGGGAATCTCCCGCAAATGGCCGTGATCGTCGTAAAAGTACAAGAAACTCTCGGTGTAAATGTACCGCTGTTCTATAAGATCAAATTGCTTGCCAAAGAGAGGGTGAAAGGGGTGAGTGATCTGAACTCGCCGCTTTTCTTCACCTGTATCGGGTGCAATCGAGAGGACATTTAAACACATGCCCGGAGAATGGTTGTTGCTGCAACACGGTCTGAACCTGCGCACTCAGTCCATCAAAGCCGCGGCGCATGTCAGTCACGCCGGCAGCGAGCCAGATCCTGGTTCCTGCGGGAAGATGGATCACTTGCGCAGACTCTCCAAAACGCAGCGCAAGAGCGCCGGATCGGCGCCGTTCTCCACGCTGATCATCGCCCGACCGGGCAGCTCAACATGAATCGCGCCGCCGCTGGACGTCAACGCAGCTACAGCCGCTGACTCCCGTCTCGTCTCGGCATCAGCAGTGATCGTCACCGGCAGCAACGCTGTAGATCTCGCTCCCGCATCGCTCAGCAGACCGCTCTTGAAGAGACGACGCCACTTGAATACCTGGTTCGCGTTCACTCCATGGGACCGCGCAATCTCGGCAACGCTCGTACCAGGTTCCATCGTCAGCTGCACAATCTGCAGCTTCTCCGAAACCAACCGCCGTCTTCTGCCACGCCCTGCGCCCGCATCTTCTGCTTGGATCATGCAGACATGCTCATCCGCCGAAGCGCTCCCTCGCCAGGGGGGAACTTCCCACGCTTACGCATCAGGCACCGGGGGGAATAGAGAAAGAAGAGAGGGAAGGACGATCATCGGCGGACTGATCGGCCACACCCAGGTGTCCCATGCGCTATGCCCATTTGCAGGACGAGAGCCTGCGCACGGCCACGGAACAATTCGGTAAGCTCATCAAGTTTCGGAAAAGGGCGTGACCAGGCCTTGACGGGAACGGCGAGCGGTCAGACGGATGTAACCTATGGAAGCCTCTGCCCCTCAGTCTTTTTGACATCTTCCAAGCCCAATTTCTGTTCGTTCCCAAACCAATCTTGATAATGAGCGCTCACGTCCCAGGTGCGATACAGCGAAACATAGCCTTCTTTCACCGGGTAGAACGAAAGCACTATTCCTCCCCTATCATAGGGCGTGAACCTCTCGGAATACATGATCACTTGCCGCATGTCAGAAGAGAGGTCATCGTCCAAATGCGCATTAGGGTTCGGCAATCGCCTTAACTCGCATGGGGGAGTAATGCCGATTGAAATTTTGAACTGATCCCCCGCTAAAAACTCCGACCCATCCGTAAGCTCGTGGCTGTGTATCGTCCTGTCAAAATCCACCGCCAAGTGCAGTTCGTTCACAGATGCATCGGTGCGTACAGAGAATCCCCAAACCGCGCAACCCGGCCACGTTTTCGTCTGAATTTCCTCCGCCGGAAATGAATATCTCGCGATCTGGATAGTAGGTTTCTTGGACAGAAGCCTTGTAGCAGAACTGCTGCTCATAATGAGAAGCAGCGCTGCTAAAATTGAGAGCAAGGCTTGCCCAAGTTTCTTAGAGAACGGTAAGGGCTCAATTGGTTTCTTTGCGCTACCTAGCGGAATCCAGCCTAGCCACAAGGAGATGATCTGAGCAATCGTTCCCAATGTAAACAAAACGAACGAGCGCGATACGAAGTAGTTAGACTCGCGAATGAGTCTCTCTGATGCGTTGGGGGACGGCTTGATCACTTCTTCGCCGCTGTATCCGAAGTCTTGTAATCCCAGGTCTTGATGTATCAGTGAAGCTGGTTGGTCCGACCCGAGCACATCATAGGTAGCTTCGCCATAGATGGTCAGCTTTGCTGGGGGACTGAAAGGAGAAGCTGGGACCGGTCCCGGAATAATAACGAATACTCCGCCTGCATCGAGATTATTTACATTCTGTCCCTTGATTCGAATTGTTTTCCCATCGTTCGAAAGCTTGAACGTCAAGTTGTGGGCGTAGGGTACTGGCGAAATCTTCGGGTGACAGTCATCGTCCACCCCGAACCCTAGCTCGTAATGATTTGGTCTACCCACATCCGTGAAGCGCTCTATGAGGCTCTCCTGTGCAGGCTTATCCACAGCGAGCGTCACGTCGAGTTGTAAATCCTTGATGTCATCAGTGGGATCGACGCTTATCAGCTGGACTGCGCACTCGCCCGATTTGCGTGTCAGTGAGGCAGTTGCAACCTTGATTGTTGGTGGAGTCGGTCTCTGCAAGAGCGGCACCGTGCTGTAAGCAAGTACGCCAACGGAGATCACAGCACCAATGGAGCTCATCCAGTTGAACCTGGTCCGTGCATTCTTCGCGAAGAGGCGCTGGGGATGTATGGTGCGAACCAAAGACAGCGCAATGTTGAAGAGGCAAAAAAACAAGATTACAAAGCCCATCCGGTAGCCCATCCAAAAGACACTGGTCAATAACTTGATGATAGTGGGTGGAGCAAATTGTGCCCCAGAATAAGGCTCCCTTCGGGGAGCCCTTTTTCGTTGCCATTCGATCCGGCCAACTGACCCCTACTCAGCGGACCACTCTTGGGAGATAGGAGTCGGATCAGGCGGAAACGGGCTTAGGATCTCCCTCGAGGTCGCGGAGGAGCCGGTCGAAGGCCAGTCGGTAAGCGGAGTGGTCCCTCCAGTTGCTGAAATCGGGGATGAAGTACTCGCGAATTTCGCGGGCTGAGTCCTTGCCCGCATCGGCGTCAAAGCACTCCCAATCGCGCAGCGTCTCAAACGAGCACAGGCGGATTGGGAAGAGGATACGCCGGCGCTCCGTAATTTCCCGTTTGCGAGCTTTCGCGATCTCCGTTTTTACCCATTCACTCGTCATGCTGGCCGGAGAAAGAATCAGCAAGAGCTTGTCGTGCATTCGGATCGCGTCGTCGATCTGTTCGTGGAGTTTCTTGCCGCCTTGTATATCGTGCGGTGCGAACCAGCAACGGACGCCGTTGGCCTGCAAATTGCCATGAAGGCGATCTGCGAATTCCTGATCCCTTGTCGAGTAGCTGATGAACAGGGAATGGAATTCGATCCCCGTGCCGACCAGCGAGCCCATGTATTGAATAAAGTTCTCGGGAACGCCGGCCCCACGCAAAAAGACGTGCGGAATCTTGCCTTCGGATAGGTAGATCGTGTCGATCCCAATCGTCGACGGCCCCCCATGTTTTACGGATTCGAGCCCTATCGCGCTGCCGAAGCCGAACACAGTAGACAACAAGGTCATTCCAACCTCTGCCTCTTCCAGATTGGCCCCGCTGAGATTCGCCAAGTGAAGATTCGCCGAGTAAAGGTGCGCCCTTGTCAGATCAGCATCTATTAGGCGCGCCATTGTTAGATCTGAAAATTCAAAACTCACGCCTCTGAGCTTTGCTCGTATGAAGTTCACGCGGCGAAGATCCATTAACCCGAGCAAAGTCCCGCTGAGGTCGGCCTCCAACAAGTCGGGGTTCACGCTAGGATTCTCCTGCCTCCAGCGATTCCACGCCACGAGACCTTCCTTCAAGATGGCGAGATGTTCCGGGTTGGCCATAACTTTACTTCGCCCAATTCCTCTCCCTGATCTCCCCGTCCACCTACTCCCGGTCACCATCCAGATAACTGGCGGCCACATTGACCTCCAGCGAAGTCAAGGCCCTGCCGATTTTGGTCGCTGTACCCATAACGCCAACTCTACACCGAAACTTCGCATGACGAAGTTCACCAGAACTTCGCATCAGGCAACGGGGGGGTGAAAAAAAGAGGAGAGGGAAGGACGATCATTCGGCGGACCGATCGGCGTCGACCACCATGCGCTATGCCCATTTGCAGGACGAGAGCCTGCGAACGGCCACGGAGCAGTTCGGCAAGCTCATCAGTTTCGGAAAAGGGCGTGACCGGGCCTTGACGTGAACGGCGAGCGATTAGGGTCACGAATGTAAGCCGTTCTCGACCCGCAAGGGCTCGGCGGGATGCAAACGCTGGTCTGAAGGGAAGTAGAGGTGAGCCGGATCACATGCGACCCTCGCACGGCTTTCGAGGCGAAGAATCGGCATAGGGGAGAGTCGGCCACGACTCGCCCGGCATGAAAAAAGGGCTAGCTACCGAGCAGGTAATTCCAGTATCGCAATGGGTCATCAAGCATCCCGCGAGTGATCTGGTAGTGGGCGGTGTCTTCAATTGAGACTGAGGAAAGCTCCGGGCTGTCAAAGCTAATGATTTGTGCGCCGGGATATGTCATCAACAATGGCGAGTGGGTGGCAATGATGAACTGTGATTTTCCTTGCTCGATCAACTCATGGATCAAGAGAAGCAGGGCAAGTTGCCGCTGCGGCGACAGTGCGGACTCAGGCTCGTCGAGTAAAAACACGCCGTCACGGATTCGATTCTGGAGAACCGCCAAGAACGCTTCGCCATGCGACTGCATGTGTAGGGATCGCCCGCCATATCTCGCATATGGATCGCCGTGGAACTCAGGGTCCGACTTACGATCATCGAGCAGAGACGCGAAGTGGGCCGCGAACTCCGCCCTGAGGAAGAATCCGTCTCTGGGCTGACGACGGAAGGAAGGCCGAAGGACTTTTGAGAGCAAACTGTCGTTCTCTGGGGCGTGCCTTGCTGAAAGCTCGTTTCGGCCACCACCCGAAACCGGTAGTTTAGAAAGCGATGCGATGGCCTCAAGGAGCGTGGATTTCCCGCTGCCGTTCTCTCCAACGAAGAAGGTGACCGGCGCTTTGAAGTGAAGGTCTAACGTTGGAATAAAACGCAGATTGAACGGGAAGTGGTCCGTCGAAGACAGACGTTCCGGCACCAGTTTTAGACCGAGCAGATAGGGGACGTCCGTCATTTGAACAGGATACGTTCATGAAATCGGGCGGGGCATTTTGAGCCGTTCCGGGAGGATTACCGCCGACTCGTCCCCAACCGTGATCCAAATCACCGTAGGGGAAGAGTGTTCGCTTGGTTGGCCTGGTCAGTGTTATGGGCATTCCCTTTCCCACTGGCCTCCCTCGACCTTAGAATGCCGATGTAAGGGAAAAGGAACCGCCGATGGCTAAATTTGTGGTCCTCCTCAAGCCGACTTCAGACCCGGAAAGGCCCGAGGTTAAGATTTCGCCTAGCGAACAGACTGGTTCGTGGTCTGGCATGTCCGGCGTTGATCGCTATCCGAGTCTCCGGCAACTGAAAGACGCCCTTGTGCTATTGGGAAAGCTTGAACAGGAAATTGAGCACGAACTTGGAAGGCTCCGCTCACAAGAAGAGGTGATTCTGTATTTCGATATTACGGAAGAGCAGGCCAAATCCTTTGGGTGGGCAGGGAACCCGTAGATGAGGAATCGACGATGAAGATCATGCTGTTACTTGCGGCACTTGTCATTTTTCTGTTGGGCACGGAAGCGCAAAACCTACCGCGAAAACCACAAGAGGTTGTCTTTTGGAGCCCACTGTCAGGCGAGGACTTAGTAAGCAAATGCAAACTCGTCGACTCGGAATCGGATTCACCGACCAAGCAGGACGGCCTCCAATGTCTCGTCTATATCAGCGGCTTCACCGACGGGTATGGCGCAGCCCTGATCCCGTTTAACCACAACAAGCAGGCGGCATTTTGTCCCCCGGACGGAGTCAACCTGGGCCAGATGGCAAAGATCGTTGTCAAGTTCGGTACGGACCACCCGGAGATGCTCTGGATGAAGGCATCCTCATTCACTCTTCAAGCGCTTTCGAACGCCTACCCGTGCCAGGCCTGATAAAAAACAGATGGGTACGCGGTGACTCTTGAGTCACCGCCCACTCGTAAATGACCTTGGTGTCATGTACGCATCGCCCACAACACGCTCAGTGTCGTGCCGTATCCTTCGAAATGTCGAAGAGCCTGCGGATAACCAACAGGGAATTGAGTCGAAGGCAATGGCCGAACGAGAACTCCTGTCCTCGCGTAGTACCCGCTCAGGGCGGTCCAATTTGTCGATCGGCCAAAGGAATTTCCTTTGAGCCGAGTGCGAGAGCGTCACATAATGTGAGCTATGCTTCCCCGCAGAACCACGTGCAAGGTGGGGATTCTGGCTGCGCTATTCTTCTGCTCGGTCACGCCCATCCGCGCCCAGGTCTTCGATTTGGACAAGGACCGCGAGCAAATGGTCGCGCTCGACGGGCTTTGGCGCTTTCATCCCGGCGATGATCCGCGTTGGGCCGATCCCGCATTCGATGACTCGCAATGGCCGCTCCTCAGCGCTGACGGGGGCTGGAGCGACCAAGGCTACAAGGATATGGCGGGCACCGCCTGGTATCGGGCTAGAATCCTCGTTCCAAGGGGTGTTGGGCCGTTGGCCATCTACGTTCCACTAATCTATACCAGTTATCAACTATTTGTGGATGGCAAGCTCATTGGGGGTCGGGGCGGAATGCCGCCTTATGAACGTGCCTATCACAACACCCCCGTCGTTTACGTACTCCCCCAGTTCGATCACCCACATACCATCTCGATTGCCTTCAGGATCTGGCATTGGCCTGATTGGGCGACTTACACCTCCGGCGGATTGTACCGGGGCATCATCATCGGAGGAAAGGATCTGGTCCAAACAAGAGGAGCCTCCGCTGATTATGGAACCGCGTGGAGCATGGTCAGCCTCAGTTTTATTGCCATGCTCGAGACGCTTGCAGGCCTCGCCGCTTTGGTGTTGTTTGCGTCGCGAGCCCGAGAGAAAGAGTATCTCTGGTTTGCAGTGATGGTGCTGCTCGATGCAAGTGGCACATTCTACACCATCTCGTTTTATTACTTTCGCCAAATTGGCGTATTAGAGAACGAAATCATCGGTTTCTTGATTACGGCCGGGTTCCAACTGGCCTCGATGGCCTTCTACTACACTCTCCTTCGAGGTCGACGAAATTGGCTTCTGTGGCTGTCGGTAGGCATGATCGCCCTTCAGACCGTTCTTTCATTCACAACACCCTCTGAAACCGGCCTTAGCTTTTCACAAAGGCACATCTTCGTTGGTCTTGTCGTAGTCCCGATCGCAGTTTGGACTGTATCCCTTCTTATACGGCGGGCGATTGAAGGTCTACCCGACGCGCGCCTCCTCGTGGCGCCGGTTCTATTGCAGCAAATCGCGAGCTTAGCGAGTTCTGCCTCGGATGCTGAGGATCAAAGCGGCTGGTCTCCGGTGCCGCTCGGTTGGTTGAATCATTCCTGGCAATGGCCGATTCCGTTCACGCTCTCAAACGCAGTTGACTTTTCATTCCTCATTGCCATGGTGGCCATCCTTCTTTACCGCTTCACGCGCAGCCGGAAGCATGAAGAGCAGCTCTCCAGTGAGTTCGAAGCCGCACGCACCGTACAGCAGATCCTTATCCCAGAAGCCATTCCGGCGATCCCCGGCTTCAAAATCGAAACCGTCTACAAGCCCTTCAGCGAAGTGTCTGGAGACTTCTTCCAGGTGCTCAATAGCAGGTCTGGTGATGGGAGCAGTTCCGCTCTTGTCGTAATCGGCGACGTCAGCGGCAAGGGCATGCCCGCCGCCATGACTGTCTCGCTCCTTGTCGGAACCGTGCGCACCCTGGCCCACTTCACCAGCAGTCCCGCCGCCATCCTCGCAGCCATGAACCAGCGCATGCTCGGCCGGATGCGGCACGGGTTTACAACCTGCCTCGTGCTCCGCGTCGACCCCGATGGCACACTCACCATCGCCAACGCCGGACACCTCTCCCCTTACATCAATGGCCGCGAGGTACCCATCGAAAACGGTCTCCCCCTCGGCCTGGTCGAGGGCAGCGCCTATCCCGAATGCACCGCTCAGCTCGAAAATGGAGCTACGCTCACCTTGATGACCGATGGCGTGGTCGAAGCCCGTGCGCGAAATGGGGAACTCTTTGGCTTCGAGCGCACCGCCTCCATCGCGACACTGCGCGCAGAGCACATTGCGAACACGGCCGCCGCCTTTGGCCAGGAAGACGACATCACGGTCCTAACCATCACCCGCGTCGCCGCAGGCCAAGAATCGCTAGTGGCGAGAACTCTTGCCGTGTCCCCGTCTACTTCGTAGAAATGGTTTTATTTTGAGAGCCAATGGCACAAGTCAATTCCGGCTAAGGACGAGTCACGCGGGAGTATCACCGCCGACACTTCCCGGACCCTCGGCTGGGCTTCCCCCCGGTTGCCGGGGCCGGCGTCGAGGGCAAGCGAATGAATGTCAAAGGTCAGAGTCGACCACCACTCGCCCAAAACGAGCAGAACACTGGCGAACCTATTTCCATGGCTTGAGGTTTGGCCACAGCGACTGCAGGTCTGGAGTCAATCCAACGCAGTGATAAATTGGACGGTTTTCATCAGGCCGGACATACGGATCGTTGGGACTCGCAACCATTCGGATGGACCGGCAATGCTCGACGTATTTCTCCGGGGAATCCTCATCCATCAGAATCAGGCTCTCGCCGGTATACTCGCGTGGACCCCATATCCAATAGTTATTGGCGGTACTGATTGCCTTGGGCAAGCTGTACTTCGGTCCAAACAAATCGACCGCCCCCGCATCACCGTAATTGGAGGCTCCAATCGCCGTCACTCTCTGCTCCTCTGGCGGCAACGAGTGAACATAGTCTGCCACGACTCTCACCCGATCTTCCCACCCCACCATGTCGGCAAAAATCTGAGGAAGCTCGCTCTCCGGCTGGTTCTCGAATTTTTGCTGCTGAATCCCCAGCCGCTTCGTGTGCGCGATGTACCCTCTGGTCGACAGCAGAGGGATCGCCATGGGCGCGATCAGCGCCCCAACCAGGAACATAGTCAGCGCATAAACAGGCCGTAACCATCGAGCCACGCGCCTTTCCGTCAAGCGTTCAAAGAACACTGCACCTGGGGCAAACACGATTGGATAGACCGGTGCGACGTAGTAGAACTTACCCTTCAGGAGAAGCATGCATCCCAGCACGCTTAAAAAGCCGCAAAGAAGAAATACGTAGCGCCTACCTTGAGCCGAAATGAAAAACCACAGCGCCAACAGCACCAGGAGCGATGAAACAAAGCCGGTCATTTGCGCCTGCTGAGCCAGATACGGCAGAGGCGGCAGCATCACATCGCGACCATTTTCCCTCACGCTCCTTACTAATTGCACAAACGGGAAATTCCAATGCATCTGCCAAAGGAAATTCGGCAGCGCGATCAACGTGGCAATCGCAGCGCCTGCCCAAAACCAGGGGCGAACAAGGCTCCGGCGTAGCTGCGAAGACACAAATCCGGCAAGGAGCCCGACGATAAAGAACAGCACGCCATACTTGTTAAGCAGCGTAATGCCGGTCATGACTCCGGTCCATAGCCAGTTCTGTTCCTTGGCTGTTTGAACAAGATCGACAAGAAACCAGGCAATCACCGTCCACAAGAGCGGATCAAAGGCATTCA
>Ga0207156_10286_pt1 | contig 10617 bp, 13 predicted proteins | sample Alteio_BWMinHeat_24_FD_153514 | JGI IMG/M metagenome (GOLD analysis project Ga0207156, IMG submission 153514) | Enriched cells from forest soil in Barre Woods Harvard Forest LTER site, Petersham, Massachusetts, United States -... | ecosystem: Environmental > Terrestrial > Soil > Temperate forest >...
AAAAGCCGCGACCCGGCAAGCAACCAGCCTTGGACACAGGCCAGAGCCAGCGGATTATCGCCTTGGTCTGCAGTCCGCCGCCACCGGGGCGGTGGAGCGTGCGGCTGGTTGCCGAGGAAGCGGTGAGGCGGAAGCTGGCGCCGCATGTGGGCCGGGAGACGATTCGCATCCTTCTCCAGAACCACGAACTGAAACCGTGGCGGGAAAAAAAGCTGGTGCATCGCGGAACTAAATGAGGAGTACATAGCCCGCATGGAAGACGTGCTGGCGGTGTATGAGAAGCCACTGTCGGAGGAGGAACCTGTGGTTTGCGTGGATGAAAAGCCGGTGGTGCTGCATGCCAACGTCCGTCCCCCGCGGCCCATGCGGCCGGGACGGGTTGCCCGGCGCGACTCGGAATACAAACGCCAGGGCAAGGCCAACGTTTTCTGCGGAGTACAACCCAAAGTGGGACAGCACTTCACCAAAGCAACTCCGAACCGTTCCTCGCCGGAGTTCGCTGATTACCTCGTGGAGATTGCAGCCAGCTATCCGGAGGCCGACACCATCCACCTGGTCATGGACAATCTGAGTTAGCATAGCCGCACGGCGATGGTGCAGCGATTCGGAGAAAACATCGGAGGCTTGCTGTGGGACCGATTCACCGTGCACTACACACCGAAACACGGCGGTTGGCTCAACCAGGCGGAAATCGAGATCAGTCTGTTCTCCCGCCAGTGTCTGGGCCGGAGCGCTGGTGTTGAGCGTGGACGAAAAACCTCACATTCAAGCTCTGGAACGGAACCAAGGCTGGCTTAAGCTGCCTAACGGCAAGGCCCTCACCGGCTTTCAGCATGACTACAAGCGGCACGGTACCACCACTCTGTTTGCGGCTTTGGAGGTGGCCACCGGGCTGGTGAAGGGCGATCATTACAAGCGACGCCGACGTATGGAGTTTCTCGACTTCATGAACGGCATCCTAGCCGAGCACCTCGGCCGCGAGATTCACGTGATTCTGGACAACCTCAACACCCATAAGCCCAAACGCGACCGTTGGCTGGCTCGGCACACGAACGTTCATTTTCATTTCACGCCCACCCACGCATCGTGGATGAATCAAGTGGAAATCTGGTTTTCGATTCTGCAGAGTCAATCGCTGACAGGGGCCAGTTTCACCAGCCCTGGACAGCTCCGCAAACACATGGATGACTTCATCGCCGCCTACAACCAGACCGCACACCCGTTTGAATGGAAGAAGCAGGTCGTGTTTCAGAAACATCCCAAAGCACTATACGCTAACTTATGCTACTAGATTCTGGGTGGTGACCGCGCCCAAGTGAAATATCTCCTGGATTGATGGTCCTGGCCTATGCTCAAAGGTGTCGGGCCCTCTCAACCGCCTGGTGTACCTGACGGCGTTGCCGGTGCATCCCCAGCAACGCGTAACCGGCTGCGGCGAGGCTGCGGTCGTAACGAGCGAAAAGATTTCGAGGTGGGTCACCTGCCAGCCCGCTCTTTGTCAAGCAGAGTCTCTTGTTTTGGCTGGCGATTGCAGTGTTCCCCGACGGGCCAACGCCACGATCAGTCAGCAGTTTCTTTTCATCCTGCTCGAGGATTGCAGTTTTTTTGCGCACCTTGTACTCCGCTGCGTGCGTGGCGGAGACGGTTCACTTCATGGCGTGGCCGCCCCGAGCCGAGCGAAGTCGCGACCGGTCTCCGGAATACAGCGGGGGACTCGACCTGTTACCCACTCAAGCGCATTGCGAGAACTGCAAAATTCGTCCGCGGGCACGAGGGAGGCGCCTTTTCCCGGGTTGGAGACACTCTGGGCGGATGTTGCCTCTCGCCATGTGCGCATCTTCGTTTCTGAAGGAGAAAGGCCACGAGTGCAGTGAAGATCCAAGGTCGGCACTGTGAGCGGCCGGCCTATGTGTATATGCGGCAGTCGACTCCCTGGCAAGTAATCGAACATCGCGAGAGCACGGAGCGGCAGTATCATTTGCGGGAACACGCGCTGGAGTTGGGCTGGCCGGCGAGCCGCGTGGAAGTCATCGATGGGGATCAGGGCCGGTCGGGCAGCACTGCAGCACATCGCAGCGGTTTTCAACGCTTGCTGACGGAAGTAGGAATGGACCGGGTGGGCATCGTGCTAATGCTGGAAGCCTCGCGGTTGGCGCGGAGCAACAGCGACTCATCGAGATCTGCGGTTGGCCGGCACACCTCCCGCACGCACCTGTATGAGGGGCGTTGGAATAAAGCCCGCAAGGGGTTGTTGCAATTTCCGCTCCCCGTGGGCTATGTGCACGGCGCCGATGGTGATCGGGGGTTGGATCCGGATGTCCAGGTGCGAGAACGACTGGCTTATCTGTTCGCCTTCTTCCGCCGTCACGGAGTAGTGCGCAGCGTAGTGCGTGAGCTGAAACGGGAGGGGCTGGACCTGCCCACGCGAGTGACCAGTCGGGACGGATAGGCTCCTTGGTGTGGAAGACGCCCAGCCTGAGTGCCGTGGTGCGCATCCTTCGCAATCCGGCCTATGCCGGCATGTACGTGTTCGGCAAATGGGACTACAGCGGCGATCGCCGCTCGCCCGGGACAGGTAAGGTCCTCCCCCAGCGACTTCCGATGGCAAAATGACCGGTGAAGATCCATGCCCCTCATGCCACCTATCTGAGTTGGGAGGAGTATGTGAAGAACAACGAATAAATGCTCCAGAACTGGAGCGGTGGCGAGCAGACGCGCGCGTGGCGCGGGAAGGGGAGGCCCTTCTGCTGGGCATGGTGTACTGCGGAATCTGCGGGCGCAAAATGGGGGTCCAACATCGGGTGGCGAGTGAGAAGCGATCTTCGGCCTATATCTGCCAATCCGGCTACGAAAATGGAGATAGGCTTTGCCAGAGTATGACCTCGCGGCAGGTGGGTGCGGTGGTCGGGGAAGTTTTCCTGGATTCGGTTTCCCCGTTAAACTTGGCGATCGGCCTGCGCGTGGTGGAGCAGTTGGAGAGCGACCTGGCGGTCCAACAGCGTCAGCGCGACCTGCAACTCGAGCAAGCCAGTTACGAGGCGCGGCTGGCGCAACGGCATTGTCGGAAGTGCCTTGACTGACCTCCTGCCCACTCCTTCGGCGAAAAGCCTATGACTCGGACCCCCCTTAATACCAAAACGCCAAGAAATATGGAATTGATTGCGCACAATCGACGGTTCAGGAACGATTTGCAGGATAGGCGGTAGCTCAGCCGTCATCGGAAACGTTGGACTTTAGAGCGGTTCTTCGCGCGGCAGTCGCGAATGCTGCGTAAATTGGAGTTTCTCCCTCATCGTTACGAGATAAACGGGCGCGGCTTTCGCCTGCGAGGATTAAAACATACGGACAAAAGCCACGATGATAAAATCTGATAGACGTCTTTCAGGATCGTTCGAAGCGTTCCGTAAACGTAATCCAGGTCGCCGTGCTGGTAGAATCAGTTCCACAAAGTCTCGTGAAACGCTACACCACCTAACTAGAGGTTCTGTAATGCTGTTTAGATGTCTCGCTGCAATTGCCCTCTTGGTTATGATTCCGGTAGTCCACGCCCAGCAGGCCACCACGGAGTTGGAATCCGTGCCGGATGATTCTACTGGGTTGGCGCCTGGCGACACCCTCGACGCGTTTTTCTTGGATTTTCCCGAGGCTGCACAGCAACATCTGATAGTGTCAACCAACGGGACTATCTTTGTTCCCTATGCGGGGCAGGTCAAGGTGGAGGGTTTGATGCCCGAGGAGGCTCAGCAGGCGATCATTGATGCGCTGAAAGCAAAGCAGATCGTCATTTCACCACAGGTGTCGCTTAACGTGGTTAGTGCGCGCAACTTGTCGGTTCTAGTGATGGGTCAAGTGGCTACTCCACATCCCATTCCGCTCTATGCACCGGCTCCGCTTTTCCTGGTGCTAAACCAAGCGGGGGGCTTTACGGCGAATGCAAGCTACCACGTGCTCATCGCCCACAAGGATGGATCGGCTCCAACCGATGTGGAATTGGATCGAACGATGTCCGATATGCGTGGGATGAATCAGATCGTCAAGCCGGGAGACATTGTGAGCGTAGCCCTCGCAGGAAGCTTTTATGCTTTGGGAGAATTCAACCGTCCCGGAATCTTTCCAATCGTCGGCTCCCAGCACACGACTCTCATGCAGGCTCTATCGATAGCGGGCGGACCGTCGCTCTATGCTGCGCTCTCGAAGGCCCGCATCATGCGTACCATGAAAGACGGGACTCGCGAAGAGATTTTTGTAGACCTCGCAAAGCTGCACGATGGCAAAGTCAGAGATCCGCTGATTCACGCGGACGACATCCTGTTCATACCCAAAAGCAATACTAGAGTGTTCCTGTACAGCTGGCTAACGGCCGGAATCAATACGATCTACGCGGCGAGTCTCATCAAATCTTTTTAGCTTCCGCCGCCGGGTCTAGGCCCTCCGCCTTTAGGCGGAGAACTTTCAGCCTCCGTGCTGGATAATGCGTGGATGGCAGAGTACGGGCGAAACTCCACGCGGTGTGGGATGTGAAGTACCACGTGATCTGGGTGACGAAATGCCGGTACAAGGTGTTGCGAGGCGAGGTGGCGTACGGACGCGTGATTTGCTGCGGCAGATATGTCAAGGAAGGGAAGTGGTGATGGTGCAAGGGGCGGTGAGTCCGGACCACGTGCACATGCTGGTGAGTGTGCCGCCGCAACTGGCTCCGGCCAAGTTGGTGCAGTATATGAAAGGCCGATCCAGCCGGATGCTGCAGGAAGAATTTCCCCAGCTCAAGAAGCGCTACTGGGGCCAACATCTTTGGGCGCGGGGGTATTTCTGTGCGAGCGTAGGCGCGGTGGACGAAGACACGATCAAGCGCAACATCGAGAATCAGAAGTGGGAGGATCCAGGTGCGAACTTCAAGATTACAGCGCCGAGCGAACTTTGAGCCGGCTCTGAGCCGGACCCCCTTAAGGAAGCTTCAGCCGCAAACCGGCGATTTTCAGTCGCAACCCAACCTACCGGCTTTCAGCCGGTAGTCGTTTAGCAGGAAACGGCAGAAGGATAATCCAAGCCCTTGGCTACAACGATGCAAATGGCGCGGCGTGCTGGAACGATCCCTGCGACGCGCAAAAACGTCAACACGTTGGCGACAATCTTCCTGATTGCCTGGGTGACCGTGCTTCTGCAGGGTGCGTTGCGCAAATGGGTGTTCCCCGGCGTCACGATTGTCTACCTGATTCAAGACGTGCCCCTTGCGATAGCTTATGCCTACGCTTGCCGCAAGGGCATCATCTGGGGCAGTCGGCTGGCTTGGCTGTGTGGGGCCATCTCCGCGCTGATTTCGATGCAGACGCTTCTACAGATCATTCTGATCAACCATAGCCCGATGGTCGCGATGATCGGCTTGCACCACTATATTTTCTATCTGCCTATGCTGTTTCTCATTCCACCTTGCATGACCCCCGAAAATGTGCGGAGATTTCTCCGACTGAACCTATGGATCAATATCCCAATGGGCGTGCTTGCGACCCTACAGGCCGTATCTCCGAGGGGGGCCTGGGTCAACCGGACCATTGCTGGAGATGATTTGGCCTTCGTGGTCGGCAGCTCCGGCGTTGTGCGTGCAATGGGAACCTTTAGTTTCACGCTAATGTTTTCCATCTGGTGTGGTATAGCTGTGGCTCTGGTGATTGGGGAATGGCTACTCCCTCCAATGCGGCGCTCCCACCAGTCTCGATTCCTGCTGCTCGCCAGCACCGCGGGTGCCATTGTCGCAACTATGGTCAGCGGCTCACGGACGGCCATTTTCCTGACCATCGCTGCGCTTTTAGGCGGAATGGCCGCAACGGTGATCAAACGCAACTACGCACTACTCCTCCGTTTTTTCGGGATGCTCTTTCTGATTCCGGCTCTTGGTCTTCTTTCTTACATGCTGGCTGGCAAGAGTTTAGAAGCAAACCTGCAACGTTTTACCAGCCAGGGCGATCAGATCGAGATGCGTCAACGCGTCTCCATCATTACGATCGCATTCCTCACCGAACCAGATTTTAGTTTACTGGGACAGGGAATCGGCCTCGGCATAAACGCAGCCACGGTGGGCACCCCCAACGCTTACATTATCAACCTTGCGGAGGAAGAGAGCACACGTATGGTCGAGGAGTTGGGTACATTTACGGGCACCTTTCTGGTCCTGCTACGCTACGGCGGATCAATGATATTGATCTTCGCCAGTTTCAAGGCTCTGTTGCTGCCGCGATTGCATAGTTTGCCCCATTCTGTTCCCCTGGCATTTACAGTCGCGCCTACACTTATGTTCGGAGACATCGTACGTACAGCTCCAGGGGTTGCGAGCCAATTGTATTTCTGTATTGCCTTGATTTGCGGAGCCATCCTGTTCCGCTACCAGCCGCTTGATCCGACCCCACTTAAAACGTTCGAGATGAGGTGAACGTGACCGTTGATTCTCCCGACTTTTCATCGGGGACCATTGAGAATCGAACTATTATGCCCTCGGATATTTTTCGGGTCATAAAGAAGTACGTCTGGTTGACGGCTGCTTTGAGCCTTAGCACTGCAATTCTGGCATATCTCTGGGCCAGGCAGCAGCCAAACATCTATGACGCGACTGCCATGATCGAGTTGGGTCAGCATGGTGTCCTTAACCTTTCGTCCGCGTCGGGAGGCGTGGTCTCAGATGACTACGAATTGAAGATTACAACCTTAATCCTCACAATTCAGTCGCGGGATGTGGCGTTAAATGTAATCGAGCGGCTGAACCTGGAAAAGAACAGTCTTTTCAATCCAAGTACTCCGAAGTTCACCAACCTGAATGATCCGTACGCGCGCAACCGGTTGGTCAAAGTATTTTTAGGCGGGCTGAAAGTGCAACGCATACCCCGAAGCGAGCTGGTTTCGGTCACTTACCAAAGCCTCTCGCCGGTTCTCTCAGCAGAGATCGCCAATGCTACAGTGAGCGCATACTTAGAGACAAATTTTCAGCACCGCTACCAGGGGTCTAAGGAGATCACCGGCTGGCTTACCACCGAACTCGATGACCTGAAAGCGCGGGTACAGCGCGAGCAAAGCGATCTTTTGAATCTGGAAGCTAAGCTGGGCCTCGTAAGTACCGGTTCCCAAAGTGAGACAAGTCTGTACGAGAGGCAATTGGAGGAATTGCTTACAGAGCGCATTAAGGCGCAGACGGCGAAGTTTGAGACGGAAGCACAATATCAGCAAATGGTGCAGGACGACACTGGAGCCTCTCTACCCAGCAGCGCACCTGGCTCCGGTGCTCTTACCAATCTGCAAGCGCAGTTGTCACAGTTGGAGGCGCAAAAATCTTCCTTGACTGGGCGTTATGGCCCGGGCTATCCACCACTTCAGCAGATCGAGAGTTCCGAAAAGACCCTAAGAAAAGCCATCGTCGACCAGCGGCAGCGGATGCTTGATGCGGCGCGAGAGAATTTGCAGGCGACGCAGAAGACCTTAACGGATATTCAGAGCCAGATGGACCAAATCAAAGGCGAATCTAAGGGCATGACCCCGGAAGCAGTTCGCTTTTATCAGCTCAAAACTCAATACACGACCGACCAGACTCTCTACAACGGATTGCTGTCCCTTTTGAATGCCGGAGGTATCGAGTCCGGCCTCAAGACTCAAGAAGTAAACCGGATGTCAACAGCTGATTTTCCCACAATGCCTTCCAGTCCCCGGGTCTTCCGTATAGCCCTAGCTGGATTCTGTGCCGGAGGGCTGTTAGCAATCGTAATCGTCGTTTCCATCGTCGCGGTGAGCGACACCGTCGAAACGATTGAACAGATCGAGGAGGCATTGGGTTGGCCGGTGCTCGCGGCCGTTCCGTTCTACAAACTGGACCTGACCGACCAGTCGAGCAACGAGTTACACGTGGTTGCGCAGATCGCTCCGCGTTCTCCTGGAGCTGAGGCCTACAGAATCCTGCGAACCTCCATCAGCCTCATTCCCGCGAAGGAGGCCTGTAGGGTAATCGGCATCACAAGTTGCGGGCCCGGCGAAGGCAAATCAACCACTATTATTAATCTTGGAGTGGTGTTCTCGCAGCAAAACAAACGGGTACTGCTAATCGACGCCGACCTACGCAAACCGAATCTTTCACGCTGGCTAAACTTCAAGGATGCGATACCCAATACGCCAGGCTTGAGTGGATACCTCAGCGATCGCTCGACTCTGCCGGAGGAGTGCATCAGATCCATCGAGGGTCTGCCCGGCCTAAACATCTTACCGGTAGGACAGATTCCACCCTTTCCATCCGAACTGCTCGGAGGAAGGCGATTTGATGAATTGATTTTATGGGCCCGCGAGAATTTCGACATATTGCTGATCGACACACCTCCTGCTTTACTGGTTACTGACGCGTTGATTATAGCGCAATCTCTGGACGTTAATCTGCTAGTTGCGCGTGTTGGTGTTGCCCAACGGCGGGCTTTGCGCCGTGTGCGTCACGAGTTTGCTAGGTTGCCCGAAAGGCACGTGGCGGTCGTTGTCAACGCAGTACCGCATTCCCAGACCTACTACGGCGGATACGGAGGATACGGAAGCTACTACGGGCCAGCTGATGCCAAGTTATGACTTCACGAAGTAAAGGAGCAAATGCCACCGGTGGCCTTCCGTCGCCTCTGTCGTCACTCATCCGGTCCGGTAACTCTGTATCTTTCTGACTCACATGACGTCGCAGGGTCAGATCGATTTATACACTTACTATCATAGTCACTCATTGCTCGGCAGCTCAGATCGAGGTTAGAAGCTGCGCGTGGATTGGGGCGTACATTTCATTTACCCGTTATTCAAACGAGTTCCTCCTTGTTCTGGTCAATGCATACGGTAAGCGATTTCAGCGCTCAATGATCTACGGATTGCGAAAACGTCCGAAGGCACCGCGACCCGACGTGGGCCGGGTCAACGGCTACCGGCGCAAGGTCGCAAGGTCAGGCGCTACTCCGGTTCTACAATCAGGTCCTGTGGGTTAGGTAATTACGATCTGCGCAACTTTTTTTGTTTCGCCGTCTCCCTTTGAGCCTGGAGAGTGATTGTCAACGAGGCTATGAACGCAGCAAAGTCCGCGGTGTTCTCCACCCAAGCTGGCGTCTGTGCGCCCTCCGTCGAATGGAGAGCTTCGCAACAACCAGCCTGGAAAGGATTAGCCATCGGGGCCAACCGGATCGGGCCGAGGCTCTGATAGGCTTAATGGAGCGCGCATAGACGCGCTACGGAATCTCGCGGAGTCGCCATGACTGAGCTAAAAGCGTCGAGCGTGCCAGAGGGCCGTATGCCGCGGCGACTCATTCAGCTGGTGCCCCGATTCCGCCCGGACGTAGATGGGGTGGGCGAATGCGCTTTAAACTTGGGCGATGCCTTCTTAAAGGGTTACGGCATTCCAAGTGATTTCATTGCTTACAACCCGCCGAGACCGGAGTCAACTCTACAGGTGCCCGATCCATTTCCGCATACACTGCAACGGCTTCGTGGCGGTTTGGCGGAGCCACTCAACCGGACAATAGAAGCGTTGATCGCCGGTTCCAGTGAACCTCCGGTATTGTTGCTGCACTATGTCTCTTATGGCTACTCTCGGAACGGAATTCCGTGGTGGCTAAATGGCGTCGTGGATCGCTTTCGTGAGAAAGGTGGGCGGCCCGTCGGCCTTTTTCACGAGCTTTTTGCTACGGGAAAGTTTCCCTCGCGGACCTTTTTCACCTCCTGGTTACAGCGCAGAATCTTCCGTCGTCTCTTGGCGCAGAGCGAAGCCGCTTTCACCTCGAACGAAGCATTCCTTGAGCAGATTGCATCGGACAACAAAAGGCATCGCCCCGTGGGCCTGATAGGCATCTGCTCGAACGTTGGGGAACCCGAATACCCAAGACCTCTGGCTTCGCGGCGCCGCAGGATGGCGATTTTTGGCCAGTTCTTGACGCGCAAAAGCGTTTACTCGCGTTATTTGCCTATGTTGCAGAAGGTCACAGATCATCTCGAAATAGAAGAGATTGCAGACATCGGCCCCGTAGATGAACCGGACTGGATGGACCAGAACGTGTATCGCCCACTTGGTAGCTTGGTGCACGGCTACGGCACGCTGACTGCTGCCGCAACCAGCGCGCTCCTGGAAGACAGCATCCTTGGTGTGCTTCCTTATCGTTATGCACTGCGATGGAAGTCGGGCATTTTTGCAGCATACCAGGCGCACGCCATGGCTATCTTGCTGTTTCCGCATCATAAGGATGAGGTTGAACCTGAGCCCCGTGAACGAGGTGACTGGTGTTACAGCGCAGACCAGTTGCTGGCACTCGCGCTCGGATCTCTGGACGCAATGCAGAGTTCCGCAACAGCCGGCCATCAACACTACCAGCGTTTCCGCTCCTCGCGGTTGATGGCCGCAACCATCCTGCCCATATTAATCGAGAAGAAATGCGAATAGGCCAGTATATTTTGATATTAGTCGTAGCAGGCAGTATAACTGCATGATGATCTTCTCCGTTTGTAGCTCGGGCCGAGTGCGAAAAACAAACTGAGTGATTGCTGCGGAAATCAACGACTCAAGCTGGACCGAACGGCCCAGACAATCCCGAATCTGACATCGCAACGCCAGTGGGTTGTTTCAAATCCCAAGCC
>Ga0207156_10329_pt1 | contig 10605 bp, 7 predicted proteins | sample Alteio_BWMinHeat_24_FD_153514 | JGI IMG/M metagenome (GOLD analysis project Ga0207156, IMG submission 153514) | Enriched cells from forest soil in Barre Woods Harvard Forest LTER site, Petersham, Massachusetts, United States -... | ecosystem: Environmental > Terrestrial > Soil > Temperate forest >...
TGCTGCGCCTTGTTGTTCGCGCTAGGTCTTTGTCTATTAACTGTCTGTCTATTAACTGCCTGCTGCGCGAAGACCAGCACGAGCGGCGGCAACTCGAACCGAAACAACTCGAACGCGAATTCTGCTCAGAGCAATTCGGCTGCGGAGCCAACACCGCCGCCTTCAGGTGACTCAGCAAGCCGCGAGCCGAGCCTTGTCGCCTTGTCAGCGGGCGCGTACATCGTCAAGAGACCGAGCGAATGGACGGATTCCGTGTCGGCCTACGCTCTGTTGGACGAAAATCCAAAAACGAGGTGGTCTACGGCGCGCGGCGTGACGAGTCCGCAGACGATAGTCATCGCGCTGCCCGAGCAAACGGTGTTAAAGAGGCTTGAATTTGACAGCGCCTCCACCTCGTGTGGAATCTGCGGCGCACAGGACATCACTGTCGAGATGTCAGATGCCGGTGAGAATGACGGTTTTCAGAAGATCGCCGACGTCTCGCTTAAGGACCGCGTGGATAATCAAGGCTTTGCGGTTTCAGCGGAAGTCCCCGGACGCTGGGTTCGGCTCACGGTCAAAAATAGTCACACCTCCGATCCAGACACCGCTATAGAACTGGATGAGTTTCGCGGCTACGGAAAGCAGTTGACGCAAACGCCGCTCCCCGACGTCAGCGGAACGTACAATTTCTATGTTACTGGGGATTTTCACCTCAAGCAGCAAGGCGCCTCGGTCACGGGCTGCTATGAGTCCCGCGAGGGTCTGATCAAAGGCGGGTTCGAAGGTCACGTCTGCAAATTCACCTGGTACGAAAAAAGCGGATATGAAAATCGAGAACTAGGTTCCGGGGTTATGGTGTTCACTCATGACGGCAAGCAGGCGATCGGCGTTTGGTGGAACATATGGCCGGGTCAAGAATACAGCGAGCGTATTGTGATCGGACCAAAGGAGAGTCCCGAGGTAGGGTCGTGCCCGCACTGGGCGGGCGGCGTCGAAGAGCAGATCACTAAGGACCTGGCAGAGTTCGGACGAGCGCGAGTCTATGGCATCAACTTTGATTCCGATTCGGATCACATAAAAGACGAATCAAAGCCGACCCTCGATAAGATCGTCAGCATGCTGAAAGCAAAGCCTGACTGGAAACTGACGATCGAAGGACACACGGATTCAACGTCTACTCCGCAACACAATCAAGACCTCTCGGAGAGGCGCGCGGCGTCAGTGAAGGCTTATGTCCAATCGGCAGGAGTCGATTCGTCGCGCCTCAAGACCACTGGCTACGGCGCGACGAAGCCGGTGGCAAGTAATGACAATGAACTCGGGCGGGCGCAGAATCGACGCGTGGAACTGACGAAGCAGTAGGGCTGACTGAGCTCGATTGCAAGAGTGTTGCGCCAACCCTAAAGTAGCCATTGGGACAATGACGCTGGGCCGCTACGGATCCGGTTTTGTCCAGAACTCTCCCTCGTTTCAAGACAACCGGTTTCATTGCGCTACCCGCCTAAAGGCGGTTCTATCGACAGGCGACCGCGTACCCGGGCCAGGCGTATTCCATTCGCGTGTTTCCATCGACAGGCGACCGCGTACGCTAGAAGTACGCGGAAGCAGAAGCAGAATGTCGCAGGGCGATCAGCGTTGACCCCAATAAAGCATATGCTCATAACCGTTTAGGCTTTGCGCTTGAGCACCAGCAGAAGTATAAGGAAGCGGAAGCCGCGTACCGCAGGGCAGTCAGCATTGCTCCTGGCGAGAAGAGCTACGAAGAACATCTTGAAAATCTACTAAAGAAGAAGCGATAACGTGGCGGTCCGGACCTTTGCACGGGAGCCACCACTTTTTAGAATGCCCGTGTGCTATGCTATTCCTAAACTTGGGCTTCCCGCCCTGTGCGCGCGTACTATGCGCGGGCAAGTCCTGGTTGAACCCGCAAAGTAAAGGAGCATTCATGGGAATTCGAAGAGGGTTTCGTGCGACCGGCTCTAGTCGGATTCTATGCTCGTTGCCGCTTTTGCTTCTGCTAGTAGGTCCGGGGGCACACGGACAACCATCTGAGGTTATCAAGGAGCCGATGGCTATGGTTCCGATGCGGGATGGTGTCCGCCTTGCGGCGACCATATGCCGTCCAGAAGGCCCTGGCCGTGTTCCCGTCGTGTTGAACCGCACTCCCTATGGCCGGAGCGGGATGCAGAGGCTTTGGAGTGCTATCGTCGGGCATGGATATGGTTTTGTTACGCAGGATTGCCGTGGACGGTTTGACTCCGAGGGAGAATGGGTTCCGTTTGTCAACGAACCCAAGGACGGCTTTGACACGATCGAATGGATAGCCAGGCAGCCGTGGTCAAACGGATCAGTAGTGATGGTTGGCGGGTCGTATGACGGAATGGTGCAGTGGCTCGCCGCCAAAGAACACAGTCCTCATCTGAAGGGACTTATGACGTTTGTTACGCCCAGCGATATGTACGAGGGCTTTATGCACGACGGCGGCTCGTTCTTGCTTGGCGGCGGCGCGTCCTGGTCCGTTTTCGTTGACGGCCACAAACTCAACCTCGGGGCGATGGCCAACAGTCCGTGGGACAAGGTCTTTCAGACTTTGCCTGCTTCCGAAGCGCTCGGCGTGTTGAACCGGAACCCGCAGTACTATCGCGACTGGATCGCTCATCCTACAGAGGACTCCTATTGGCAGGCGATGAACTGGGCCAGCGAGATTCCTAAATTCGACTTTCCAGTGCTGCATCTGGGCGGGTGGTTCGATATCTTTCAGAAGGGCACGATCGAAAGCTTCCAGCGCATGACGACGCGGGCGGCGCCCTCCGCACGCGGCAAGCAGCACCTTGTCATGGGGCCGTGGGCGCACCAGGGACAGGAGAAGTCGCTGCTCGGCGAGGTCGACTTCGGCGCTGGTTCGACGCTCAACTTGATTACCTGGCTGCCTGCCTACCTGGGCGCATCGGATGGCGCGGAAAAGACGGCTCCCGTGCACCTGTTCACAATGGGCGAAAACCAGTGGCGCGATTATGAAGCGTGGCCGATTCCGGGCACCCGTTACGTCGATTATTACCTGGGCAGCGCCGGCCGCGCGAACACCGCGGGCGGCGACGGGCGGCTCGAAACCCCGAAGCCGGCGAAGGCCGAAACATCGGATAGCTTCATCTATGATCCGGCCAGTCCCGTGCCCACCCACGGAGGCGGAAATTGCTGCTGGCCGGAGATAGTGGCCTGGGGGCCGTTCGATCAGCATCAGATCGAAACCCGGCAGGATGTGCTGGTCTATTCCACGCCGCCGCTTGATGAGCCCTTGCGAGTTACGGGCGCCGTCGTGGCGAAGCTGTGGATTGCAAGCAGCGCTCCCGACACGGACTTCACAGCCAAGCTGATCGACGTTGCGCCTGATGGCCGGGCCATCAACCTGACGGATGGCGTACGCAGAGTCGCCTACCGGAACTCGTATCGCAAACCGGAATTGCTCAAGCCTGGAACCGCCGCCGAGATTACGATAGACCTTTGGAACACCAGCAATCTGTTTCTAAAGGGACATCGCATCCGCCTGGAGGTTTCGAGCAGCAACTTCCCGCGCTATTCGCGAAATCTGAACACCGGGAACTTGCCGGAGACCGAAAAAGAGATCCGGAAAGCGACACAGACTATCTTGCACGATGCGGGCCACCCTTCGCGTCTTGTGCTCCCCGTGCTTGGTAAATGAAGTGAAAAGTGAAAAATAAAGAGTGGGGAATCAGCCTCCAAATGAGGGCGTAGGCGACACGACCATCGAGTCTGAGGTGTGACATACGGTCTTAGGTTAGTCCGAGAAGGGACCTAAATAATTTCGGTCGCAAATCTATTCTGAACAGAAAGGCAAGACCATGCAGACAACTGCTAAAATCACCATCTACCTCCAGGCATTGGGAGGTAAATTCCTGGGCCCGCTTAGCGCTATGGTTAAGGGATATGACGGCTCTCTGATCGGGCATTCCAGTACTCAGTGGTGGGAGATAACGATTGCAAAGACTCGGCACTTGCATTTTTCGGACTATCTGCTCTTCGGCCCCAACAACCCGTCGGAACTTGAACCATATCGAGGTTATGAAATCATCAATGCATACACTCTCGCGTTTTTCGACACGTATTTGCGCGGCAAGGATAGTGAGCTTCTGAAGGGGCCTTCGGATAAATACCCGGAGGTCACCTTTCGCAAGAAGTAGTTGATGGTCCTAATCGTAAGGGGCCGGGTTGCCAAAGACATGACGTGGTTGACTGTGGTTGCGAAAGAGCGCTACCGTTCTTAAATCAACTTGGGCTAGCTGGACTATGCGCGAACGACTCGATGGGCGTCGGCTCCGGCAAAGGGAACCAGGCGCTACCTATTGCAGGCAGGACTAAAGAATGGATCATTACCTTGAGCGAGTTGTTGACCTAACAGACCCAGCCACGAACCGCATCTACAACCTGAGTATCGAGGCGGCGCGCGAGCGGGTCCGCGGCGGCGACGCGGAAGCGGTCCGCGCGATTCAGGGCTCGTTTGCCCTGGTTGCCAATGAAGGCAAGACCGTTAGGATGGCGCGGTCGATGGACCGGCCGATGCGCTATTTTCTGGCCAAACAGAAAGCCGGCCCGGCGCTGGTGGTTGCTGACCGCATCGACGCCATCCATAACTGGCTCCAGCGGGAAGGACTGGGCGAGCAGTTCCATCCTAGCTACACGCGGATGGTTCCGGCGCACTACGTAGTCGAGATTCAACTGGTTGGGTGTCCAGACCCCGATCCCAGTTACACGCGGTTTCTAGCGCCGCGCAAAAACAGCTTGCCGCCTGACCTGGATGAGATTGGCCAGGCCTACATCGGCGCGGTCGCCGACGAGATTGCCGCCTGGCTGCGAGCCATTCCGTCGCAGGAGCCGGTCGGCGTCTGTTTTTCCGGCGGCATCGACAGTGGCGCTGTGTTTCTCTGCACCTATTGGGCGTTGCAGAAGTTGGGAATGAGTCCGGGCAGGCTCAAGGCTTTCACGCTCGATCTAGGGGATGGGCCGGATGCCCGGCAGGCGCGGCAATTCCTCGACACGGTTGGCCTCGGCCTCTTCCTGGAGACGATCGAGGCAGACTCGTCGGAGATCGATGTCGCCGAAACGATCCGCGTGGTTGAGGACTACAAGCCTCTCGACATTGAATGCGCCGCAATGGGATTGACGCTCGCGCGCGGCATCCGGAAGCGCTACCCGGATTGGCGTTTCTTGATCGACGGCGACGGCGGAGACGAGAACCTGAAGGATTATGCGATCGAGGCGAACCCGGAGCTGACGATTCGCAGCGTGATTAACAATCCAATGTTGTATCAGGAAGGCTGGGGCGTCGGAAAGATAAAGCATTCGCTTACCTACAGCGGCGGGTTGAGCCGCTCCTACTCCCGCACGTACGCCCCCGGACGGAGCCTCGGCTTTGAAGGCTTCAGTCCATTCACCCGGCCCGCGGTAGTCGAGGGGGCGGAGGGCATCCCGTTTTGCGCCCTGACGGCATACGAAGTTGAGCGGCTCTACGCGCTGAAGGGCGAAGTCGTTGCGCGCGGCGTGAAGGCGACAACGGGGATCACGATGCCGGTCTTTCCCAAGCGACGGTTCCAGCACGGGGCGGCGTCGGCAGAAAAGCTAAAAGGCCGGCTGCCTTTCCGCGAGGCCGACTACCGGAAGCAATTCCTGTCACTGTACCCCTGAAACCCGGCGCTTCAACCGTGGCGATTCCACCTTATCCAGAACAGCGCAAGGAGCGGGATCGATGGGTTCTTGCAAGGCGCGATGCCCTCGGGCCGGAGGGGCGCAGGCCGCTCGACCCGCTCCGGCCGAACGCCGTTCTTATGGAAGATGAACGCTCCGCGTCGGGGGAGATCGTGCCGACGGCGACCGTCTTCCTGACCAACCGGGAGTGCCCTTGGCGCTGTGTGATGTGCGATCTGTGGCGCAACACTCTTGGAAAGACCGTGGCCCTCGGCGCCATCCCGGAGCAAATTAAGCACGCTCTGTCGGCCCTACCGCCGGCGCGGCAGATCAAGCTCTACAATTCGGGGAGCTTCTTCGATCACCAGGCGATCCCGCCTGGCGACTACGAGGCAATTGCGGCGCGGCTCCAGGATTTTGAGAGAGTCATTGTCGAAAGCCACCCGGCGCTGGTTGGCGATGACTGCTTGTGTTTCCGGGACATGTTGCCGGGCAAGTTGGAAGTCGCCATGGGATTGGAGACGGCCCATCCAACGATCCTGGCGCGACTGAACAAGGGCATGACGCTGAACAGTTTCGCCGCGGCCGCCGAAACGCTGCGGCGCAACGACATTGCCCTGCGCGTCTTCATCCTGGTCCAGCCGCCGTTCATGCCTGAAGCGGACGCCCTGCCCTGGGCCGCACGCTCGCTCGACTTCGCGTTCGATTGTGGCGCCACCGCGGCCGTGTTGATTCCCACACGCGCCGGCAACGGCGCAATGGAAGCGCTGGCGCAAGCCGGCGACTTCTCCCCGCCGCGGCTGACGGCGCTCGAAGCAGCAGCAACGTACGGCATCCGCCTCGGCAAAGGACGAGTCTTTGCGGACCTCTGGGACCTGGAGCGCTTCGCGACCTGTCCGAGATGTTTTCTGGCGCGCCGAGCTCGGCTCAACGAGATGAATCTGCGCCAGGAGATCCCAGCGCCGCTTGAATGTCTCGATTGCGGGAGAAAGGATTGAGTAGCACATTCGATCTTGCCATCGTTGGATCGGGGTTCGGCGGTTCGCTGCTCGCTATGATCGCGCGCCGGCTGGGACTGTCGGTAGTCTTGCTCGAAAAGGCCCGGCATCCGCGCTTCGTCATTGGCGAATCGACCACGCCGCTGACCAACCTGCTGTTGGAGGAACTCGCAAGGCGCTACGATTTGCCGCGCCTGCTGCCGCTGACGAAATGGGGAACCTGGCAGGCGGCGTATCCCGAAATCGCTTGCGGGCTCAAACGCGGCTTCACCTTCTACCAGCACCAGTTCGGCCGTCCCTTTGCCGCGGCGCCGGATCGGCGCGACCAGCTCCTGGTGGCCGCAAGTCCCCATGATCGCATCGCCGACACCCATTGGTATCGCCCGGAGTTCGATCATTTTTTCGTCCGCGAGGCTCAAGAATGTGGAGTCGAATATTTGGATGAAACGGCGCTTGAAACGGCCGAGTGGCGCGGCCGCGATGTCATCCTCACCGGCTCCAGACGAAACACCCCTCTCTCAATTGCAAGCCGCTTTGTGGTGGATGCCGCGGGCCCGCGCGGTTTCTTGCAGCGGGCGCTGAATCTTCCGGGGGCGGCCTTTGCCGATTTGCCGGCGACCCAGGGACTCTACACCCACTTTCGCGGCGTACGGCGGCTGGAGGATCTGGAGGCATATGGATCGGATGAACAGCCGCCATACCCGCCTGATGACGCGGCTGTGCACCACGTCTTTGACGGCGGCTGGATTTGGATACTGCGTTTCAACAATGGCGTCGCCAGCGCCGGCGTTGCAGCGGTCGACAAATTGGCCACGGAACTGAAATTCGAGGAAGGCGCGCGCGGCTGGGAGCGCCTTCTGCGCCGTCTGCCAACGGTCGCGGCGCAATTTGCGGAGGCCGAGCCTCTGTTGCCATTCATCCATGCGGCGCGGCTCCCATTCCGCGGAGAGGTCGTGGTTGGGGACCGGTTCGCTCTGCTGCCGTCCGCGGCCGGGTTTGTTGATCCATTGCTTTCTACAGGATTCCCTTTGACCCTGCTGGGAGTGTCGCGCCTTGCCCGAGCATTCGCGGAGGATTGGGGTTCTTCGCGGCTTCAAGAAACCCTTCGATCTTATGCAGCCGATACCAGCTCGGACTTGCTCGCTGCCGAGCGAATGGTTGCCGCCCTCTACGCCAATATGCGGGACTTCGAATTGTTCACCGCCGTCTCTCTTCTCTACTTCGCGGCAGTGAGCTTCGCGGAAGCCGCGCGGCGCTTGGGTAGGCCGGAGATTGCCGCCTCGTTTCTGCTCCGCGACGATCCGGCTTTCGGTCCCGAAGCGCGCCTCTGTCTCGAGGCAGCGCTGGGCTCGCCAACGGGGCAGGCGAAGGCCGAACTGACCCGGCGAATACAGAACACGATCGCGGGTTTCGATGTGGCGGGCTTATGCAATCGTGACCGCCGCAACTGGCATCCTGTGACCGCGAGCGAACTGCTGGACGCGGCGCCGAAACTGGGTGTCACTCAACAGAGGATCCACAATCTGCTGGCGCAGACGGGATTCTTCCTTCCCTAATAACTCAGATTTAACTCGCGCCTAAGCACGTGGCAGCCTCAACTTGAGTCAAAATGACGCACGCACCAGTCGCGCCGGCCGCGAACTTTACTCGTGTGCGGCTGCGTTCAATAGCATCTGGAATTGTAAAACGGAGCCAGCGCGGCGAGAAGCGCGAGTTCGAAGCTGGCTGATCGCGTAAGCAGATCGCGAGAGAGGACGCCCCACGCGCCCTGGCGGCTGCGCACGTCGAATTCACCGGCAAACTCGTCGATCACATCTCCAAGCTCCCGCTCGCCGTCCACAACCGCCGCAACGATTGCGGGCGGAACCGTGATTGAGGGCGTCGCTCCGAAAGCAGACCGCACGCCGTCGGTCGCATAAGCCCATCCACGCAGAAACGTATGCGAGGCCCCCTCAAGCTGCTCGCTGTGAAACCCGCCCTCGAGGCCAATATAGAAATCGGCAAGCTGACCTTGCCTGGCGAGCGAGGCGCGGGCGCCGTCAGCGCGAGCTCGGGCCCCACGCATGAGTTGTTCGTCGCTCACCGGCATGGCCGGAACATCCGATGCGACGTCCAAAGCCAGGACTTCGACGTCGGCCCATGTGGAATCGATCGCGGCTATGCGCATTGCCGCGGCGCGAGCCGCGTTTATCTTTGCCGCGCGAGTTGAACCAAGAGCGATTCTCATGCAGCCAATATTATACGGGCCGGGCCGCAAATATCTAATCCGGATGCCGTTGGAACCGAGGCGCACCGAAGAGTATCATGAATCTAAATTCGGCTAGGAGGCCAGTTATGAGCTCACGAACTCGCAACCTTCGCGTCCTCGCAGCAGTCTGCGCCCTCACGACGCCTACGGCGGCGTCCGCGCATCCGCAAACACCGAAACAGGTGGTCATCCAGCCGGGAGTGAAGGCGCGCTTGCTGTTGCAGTCCCGGATCAACTCTAAGCTCAATGAAGTCGGCGACGCGGTGACCGCTACCCTGACCGAGCCCGTCTATGCTGACGGCCAACTGGCGCTCGCGCGCGGAGCCGAGTTCCACGGCAGGGTGACCGCCGTCAAGCCGGCGGGAAAGGCGCAAAAGGCTGGGCGCATCTCGATCATCTTCGACAAGGTCGCGGAGCCCTGGGGTGAAGAGCCCGTGGATGTAATGATCACCGCCATCGATGACTGGAACAGCGGCGAAAAGCTGAAGGCCAACAGTGAAGGCAAAGTCGGCGGCGGGCACAGCGGCGAGCGAACGGTTGACAATGCCATCCGCGGCGGCACGATCGGAGCCCTGGGCGCCGGCGCGGTTATCCTTTCGAGCGGCGGAGGGATCGAAGGGGCCGCCGCGCCCGCGGGCGGGGGGCTGATCGGAGGAGGCCTGCTGGCGGGCGTCCTGCTCACCAAGGGAGGCGATGTCCGGCTTGATCCGGGCGCCGTATTCCGCATCGAGTTCGTCAAACCCAAGACCCTGCCGGTTGTGGAAGACCCCAACCGCATTCCATAGGCTGCTGGACCACCACCTCGCCGGATGATTTTGAGGCGACTCCAAAGTGACGGCCGAAAACTGACAGTTTGCGCTACCTTTGTTTCTCTTCTTGCAGCTTGCGCAGATACGTCTCCTTGGTTTGCGCGATAAAGGCGCGGCACCCATCCGGGTCGATGAATGGATTCGGGCCGGCGCCTTTCTCAAGAATCGCCGCCTTGTCCTGGAGCGAAAAGAATGAGCCATGCGAGGCAAGGAAGAGATCGCAGGGAAGGGAACTGAGCACCCCGAAAGCCCGCGCATAATCCTCAGCGATTCCGGGGTACTTGGCGTTGCCGACTAAGTGAACGCCCGGATTGATCGTCGTGCTGCCCACGAAAGCGACTGCATAGGTCTTACCATCGACGCTAACCTTCATGGTCCAGGCGGCGCCGCCTTTGGTGTGACCCGGGATGAGATGCCCGGTTAAAACGGCTCCGCCAAGCTCGACCCGGTCACCGTCATGTAAAACCCGGTCCACTTTTGCGGGCGGGTGCGTGTACTTGTCGCCAAATGCAAAATCGTCCTTGCCGCCATTGGAAACCAGCTCGGCGTCACCCTCCATCACCATGAGGCGCGCGCCGGTCATTTTCTTGAGGGCAGCGAAACCGCCCGCGTGATCGCCGTGGCCTTGAGTGTTCAGCAGGATCTTTATGTCTTCGACTTTGAACCCGAGTTTGCGGACGCTCGAGGCCACCATCGGCGCCATCTCCTCGGAGCCGCTGTCGATCAGGATGTGACCCGCGGGCGTGGCGATTAAAAAGGATGTCAACTCGTTGGCTCCGACGTAGAAGATGCTGCCGAGCACTTTGAAGGTCTCATGGGCTGGCTCATGTCCGGGAACGGCCCTTTGGTCTGCGTCGCGCTTGACAGA
>Ga0207156_10330_pt1 | contig 10592 bp, 13 predicted proteins | sample Alteio_BWMinHeat_24_FD_153514 | JGI IMG/M metagenome (GOLD analysis project Ga0207156, IMG submission 153514) | Enriched cells from forest soil in Barre Woods Harvard Forest LTER site, Petersham, Massachusetts, United States -... | ecosystem: Environmental > Terrestrial > Soil > Temperate forest >...
GACTGCGCTTGAAGTGGTCAGACAGCTTTTAAACGATTCTGATGCAAATGTTCGGATGCAGGCTTGTCTTGTTTTGGCTTTATTTGGAAAAGATGAATCGGTTCTTCGCGATTTACAGGGTGCTTATGCTGAATCTGATCATGACAAAAAGCTCCATATCCTTGAGGCCTTGGGCAAAATTGGCAATGCTCAATCCTATAGCTTTTTAGGCGGCGTCCTAAGAGAGCCATTTCCGATTTTGAGAGTGGCTGCAGCTGCGGCTTTAATTCAGAGTGTGAACAGATGAAAAAAATTCAAGAAGCGCAAACGTATTTAAAACAGATGCATCTCGATGGATGGCTGCTGTATGACTTTCATGGAAATAACGAATTGGCTCGTCATTTTCTTGAAATTTCAAAAACTCAAATGACAACCCGTAGATTTTTTTACTGGATTCCAGCGGATGGTGATCCAATTAAAATCGTTCATGCAATTGAAGCTCATGTTCTGGATCATGTCCCTGGAGAAAAAAGGACATTTCTTTCTTGGCAATCTCTTGAAAAAGAAGTGGCCAAAGCTCTCAAGGGAGCCAAAAAAATTGCCATGGAATACTCTTTCAAAAATGCGATTCCATATATTTCGCGTGTCGATGCAGGAACGGTTGATCTGATTCGTTCGAATGGCGTTGAGGTGGTTAGCTCCGGTGATTTCCTTCCCCACTTTACAGCCGTTTTAAGCGAGTCTCAAATCCAAAGTCAGATCGGAGCAGGTAAAGTGTGCGATCGTGTCGTTAATGAGGCTTGGAAGTGGATTGGCGAGCATTTAAGAGATGGAAAGCTGATCACTGAATACGATGTGCAGCAAAAAATCCTCACCGATTTTAAAAAATACAATCTTGTTACGGACCATGCGCCGATTGTTGGTATCAATGCTCACAGTGCAGATCCTCATTATGAACCTTTAAAAGATCGGTCGAGTCCTATTCAGAAAGGGGATTTCATTCTCATTGATCTTTGGGCCAAAGAAAAAGAAGAGATGTCTGTCTTTGGAGATATCACTCGAGTAGGAGTCGCTGCAAAGCATCCAACAGATCGTCAAGAAGAAATCTTTCAAATTGTTCGCAAAGCCCAAAAAGCAGCTGTTCATCTAATTACAGATCGCTTTGCTCATAAAAAACGAATTGAAGGATGGGAAGTGGATGATGCTGCGCGCCATGTCATTCACGAGGCAGGGTATGGGGAATTTTTTATCCACCGAACAGGACATAGCATTGAAGTGAGCTTGCATGGGAGCGGCGCTCATATGGACAATCTAGAGATGCATGATGTGCGACCTCTTTTACCCGCCACATGCTTTTCGATCGAGCCTGGAATCTACCTTCCAAAGGAATTTGGCGTCAGACTCGAATTCGATGTTCTCATCCATCGAGACGGAAGAGTTGAAGTGACAGGCGGCGAGCAAGATCAGATTGTTTGCTTGCTTTAAGCAAAGACAAAATCTGCTACTTGTTTGAATTCATCGTAATCTCTAAGTGGATGATTGTGATGATTATCACCCTTATCCAAATCGACTCCAGTGAGCTCTAAGATGTCTTTCTTAGGAGCTTTTTGTGAAATGCTTGCATCAAGAGGAATTACATTATCTTCTCGGTGATAGACAAAAAAAGATTTCCCTTTGATCTTTTCTAAATCAGCAGCTGCATCAAGCTCAAGATCTTGGTTTTTAAGAATCGAAATAGCAAGCGATACAATGGGTTGTAAAATCCAATGAAGATTAACTGTCCAAGCTTTAACAACATCTGAAAAGCTTGATAGAGATCTTTCACTCAAAAACTTTCCTGTTAAAATCTCATTAGCTGCTTTCGTTTTGAGAGCGATAGCACCTCCAATAGATACTCCATAAAAATCAACTTTATCAGCAGATGTTTGGACCTCTTGACGGACGAGTTGTGCAATCGAAGAGCCATCGATGATTAAATCTTTTGCGACATTGAATTCTCCTGTTGAGAGTCCTACAGAGCGGTAATCAAATACAATGAAATTTTGAGGAATATTTTTATTTATAGATTCTCTCAAAAGCCATTCCCAGCCACAATGATGCATGATGGCGGCGTTTCCTTGAAAATAAATTGTCGTTGGTGTTTGGGCTGTTGCTTTGGGGTGCTTGAAAACAGTTGCATCGAGTTTGGCTCCATCTGGTGTAGTTACTGTGTAGGGAGTGATTTCAAAATGAGAACACATTTTTTTACAAAGTGGATTGAAGAAGTATTCTGTCCAGACTCCATCCTTAATTTTATCACGGTTTATTGCAGGAAGGATCAAATAGCGTCCCAAACGCCCTATTCCATAAGCAGCAAGACGAGCAAGCCCAATGATCGGAATGATCACAGAGAAAACATTCCAAGCCACTTGCCCCACCTTGTCAGCAGTGGAAAGTTCAGGTGGTCTGAGTGACTCTGGCATGGATTTCCATGTAGCTTCAAAGTTTTTTCGAGGTTGGATAGCTGGAGAAGACATAGTTTTATCCTACAGTTATGGGGGTGAAAATGAAGTTGGCGATATTCACCTTTTTTAGTAAAAATTGTACTACAATTTTGTTTTAATAACAACTATTTAAGTTAATTATATTTAGTTTATGTAAACTTTTTTCTATATGAACGCCACTAAGGATGGCTTTTCCTTTACCGACCGGGCATTCGATAATTGCAGGGGTGGGTGGCCTGGAAGATCTAGGTATTTGGCGAGGACTTTCATCCGACTTAAATCTCCTACAGTTATGGGGGTGAAAATGAAGTTGGCGATCGCTTGATCGGCTGTTTGACCGTCTCCAACGAAATAATTGTCCAAACTTTCAAAATGGTGGTTGAAGAGAGTATGTTTTATTTTGGCAAGCTGCTCAGTTGTTTGATAGAGCTTCATTAACATGACATTTGGTATCTTTTTTTCAATGGCTTCGTGTGCCGCACTCGCATCAAAATGGACGACAGGATCTTCCGGGTGATAAACGACCAAAGTGGGACCTTTGAGCGCTTTTAGGAAAGCTAGGATATTCCAGCCTTGCTGTGCTGCAATAAAAGGAGCCCAGGAAAAGAATCGCTTCCATGCACGAGGAATGAAATTAGAGGCTACTAAGAGCAAAGATGCAAAGGATCTTTCGTTGACAAAAGGTCCTTCGCATTCGTACCAGGCTTTAATATTTGTTGCGATGCTTGCTCCAAGAGACCAACCATACCAGTGAATGAGATGAGTTGGAACTAATAGGCGATCTCGAACAAATTGAAAAGCCGTATCCCCATCAAGAAGCAGTGGGTCCGCTGTTTCGAGCTCATCCTCGTTTTCTTCTTCCCTTTTTTGATCGACTCCGCGGTAATTAAAAATAAAGAAGTTGCAAACGATCTTACGTCGGACAGCTTCATCAATGAGCCAAAGATATGTACCCATTTCAGTGATGGAACCGCTTCCTTGATAAAAAAGGATTGTTGGTGTGTTGTTAGTTGCTTGGTGATGACGAAAATGGGTGGTACTTAAAGTCACATTATCAGGAGTGATCATAGGAGGCGTTTGAATCTCAAAGTCATTTTTCAGATCTTGGCAGCAATGATCAAAGACTCTTTTCGCCCGATGAATGAAATGATTTGGATAGAGCCAAGCTGATTGCAAAATAAGCTTTTTAGCGATGAAATGAACTGCCCAGCCAATCAAACGAGCAATACCGAGAGGAAAGAAAATAATAGAGAAAAGATCAAAAGCGATTTTTTGGACTTTTTGACAGGAGGTTGGCTCTGTTTGTTTTAAATGAGAATTGCACTGATTCCACTGAGCTTTAAATGGAGAGGGGGAAATCGAAGGTGCCATAGTTTTTTTTTAAGCAAAGAGTTTTTGATCGAGCGTGCGTGGAGTTGGATCTTGCATCACTTCGGTCAATGTAATAGAAGGTTTTTTGCTGTCTTTGAAGACAAAATAATCATCATTTTTGGGATCATAAAGCAGATCGAATTGTCGTTCGGCAAAAGTCTTTGGAACACAATAGCCAATATCAGCAAGATTTAGGTTAAAAGTGGGGTCTTGAATAGCTCGTCTTAGAACAGTGGCTTCGAATAAATCGATAAGAGCTTTAGCTTCTATCTGTTCGTGACTGTGCTCGCGCATAGCTAAGCGATAAGCTCGTTTCTGCTTTTCTGTTAAAGGAGCCTCTGATTGGTCTTTTAATTCGGCCTCTCGTTTTTGAATATCTTTTTCAATTCCACGGGACATTTTTTCTTTACATGCGTTGCAACTATTTATTCCCGAATCTCTTAGGTATTCAAATCGAATGATAAGCGGAAGAAGGGAATAAAGAGGGGGTTTTCCTGGATTTTGCTTGGAAAGAGCATCTAGAACGTTTTGAGGAATTTGCGCAATGTCCAAGCCTTCTTTTACAAAAAATGGTTTAACTTCTTTTTCAACCATAGCTATGTCGACTACAGAAGCATAACAAGAATGGGTAAGTATTTTTTCGTATTTTTCTCTTAGGTCTCTTAATGTTGCAATGACATGACTCTCTATCTCGCAAGATGAGGAACTTTCTTTCAGTGCCGAGGACGTTGCACTTGCGAGCCAAAAGAAAAATAAGAAAGCGGCAATCCCGGTCATAGCTAAGGTGGCTGTGATGGGAACAGCGTTTGAACCGACATAGAAAGCAAAGGTTCCAATGGCAATGAGAGCTACATAAGAAATTTTTTGCAGCACGTTATAGGCTAAGCTTGCGCAAATACTTGTTCCTTGGGTCTCAGTCAGGTGATGGTTGAGGATGATGCCTTGATCTACTTGAGATGCAGCTGCTGCGGAAATACCACTCATAAATTGAATCCTCTTTCAGATTTTGTGAGGGATTTTAGCCCAAGAAGATTAAGATTTCATCAAAAATCGGAGAGCTTCTTGCTTCATACGAAGATGAATATGGGCTAAACCATTAGACCTACTAGGGGAGAGGGTGGCTGCAATACCGAGCTCCGAGAGAAAAGTCGGAGGACATTTAAGGATGGTTTCTGGAGACTCACCTGAGTAGACATTCATTAAAAGAGCGGCAAGACCTGCCGATATCAAAGCATCCGTGGAGCACTGAAAAAAAAGTTTGTTGTTTAGATAGCTTGTGCTTAAATAAAGGGTGCTCTGACAGCCTGGGACAATTCGGTCAGGGGTTTTGTGTTCAGCTGGAAAAGCGGGGAGCTTGCGGCCCATTTCAATAAGGGTCTGGTAGCGCTGCTCTGTTGTGAGAGGTTCAAAAATATTTTTAACTTCTTCACATTTTTTTTGAAAGGATTCGTCCATGGCGTTTTGGATTTTACATTAGAAAATGATTAATAGCCATTGACTTTAATAGTTGAAATCGAGTTTCATTAGAAGCATTTCCGAGCCAAAAACCTTATGTCAAAAGAAGAAACGATCAAGATGGAAGGCAAAGTTGAAGAACTTTTGCCAAATATGAACTTTAGCGTCGTGCTGGAGAACGGCATGCACGTGATTGCCCACTTAAGTGGTAAAATGCGGATGCGCAATATTCGCGTTTATGCGGGTGATACTGTGACTGTAGAAATGTCTCCTTATGACTTGACTAAAGCCCGAATAGTCTATCGCCAAAAATAAAATTGAAGTTGTTGGTTCGAAAAAGTTTGATTTTATTCATTCAGGCACTTTATGCTTGTATGCTTTTGAAGTCTATACACAAGGGGACTCGAAAACTGATTTTTGAATCCCCTTGTCTATAATTATTAAGAGGGCCCTGGAAATAGTGTTTTTCTAGGGAGAGCGCCCAGGTAGCTCAGTGGTAGAGCACTTGCATGGTAAGCAAGTGGTCGTAGGTTCAATTCCTATCTTGGGCAAAATGGAGTCTCAAAAAAAACCTCATTATTTTGAGAATTAGAAGTAAAAGAATTCTATAGCCGAACGGAGGAAGTTTTAATGGCAAAAGAAGCATATCAGAGAACGAAACCACACGTTAACATCGGTACAATTGGGCACGTTGACCACGGTAAGACAACGCTAACTGCTGCCATTACTAAGGTTCTGGCTGAAAAAGGTGGAGCGAAATTCCGCGACTACGCCTCTATCGATAACACACCTGAAGAAAAAGCACGCGGGATTACAATTAACGCATCCCACGTTGAATACCAGACAGAAAAACGTCACTATGCGCACGTTGACTGCCCAGGCCACGCTGACTATGTAAAGAACATGATCACGGGTGCGGCTCAAATGGACGGAGCGATCCTCGTTGTTGCTGCAACTGACGGACCTATGCCTCAGACAAAAGAACACATTCTCTTGGCTCGTCAAGTAGGTGTTCCTGCGGTTGTTGTCTTCCTCAACAAGATGGACATGATTGGTAAAGGTGACGAAGAGCTAGTTGAGTTGGTCGAGATGGAACTGACTGAATTGCTCGAGTCTAAAGGTTACAAAGATGTTCCGATCATCCGCGGTTCAGCTTTGAAGGCTCTCGAAGGAGATCCTGAGTATGTAAAGCAGATCGTCAAGTTAATGGAAGCTGTTGACGAAAAGATCCCAACACCTGCCCGCGAAATTGATAAACCTTTCTTGATGCCTATCGAGGACGTGTTCTCTATTTCTGGTCGCGGTACTGTAGTAACAGGTCGTGTTGAGCGCGGTAAAATTAAAGTGAACGACAAGATCCAACTCGTTGGTATCCGTGAAACACGTGATACAGTTGCGACAGGTCTTGAAATGTTCAACAAAATTCTCGAAGAGGCTCTTGCTGGCGAAAACGTTGGTGTTCTTCTCCGAAGTATTGAGAAAAATGATGTTGAAAGAGGAATGGTTCTTGCAGCTCCTGGTACATGCCATCCGCACAGCAAGTTCAAAGGAACAGTTTACGTTCTGACGAAAGATGAGGGAGGCCGTCATAAGCCGTTCTTCACTGGGTACAGACCTCAGTTTTATTTCCGAACAACTGACGTAACTGGTACTGTAGAACTTCCTGCTGGCACAGAGATGGTAATGCCTGGCGATAACGTGGAATTTATAGCTGAGCTAATCCACCCGATTGCTATGGAAGAAGGGATGCGCTTTGCGATTCGTGAAGGTGGCAAAACAATTGGCGCCGGAACAGTCTCTAAGATTTTGAAATAGGTTGAAGTGGGGGATTTTCCCCCACTCTTTTTTTTGGGTGTGTAGCTCAGTTGGTAGAGCAGCGATCTCCAAAGTCGCTGGTCGGGGGTTCGAGTCCCTCCGCACTCGAATTGAGCAATGTGGAGTAGAGGAAAGATGTCAGCAATTACTGAAAAAAAGAAAGTTTCCTACTTTAGAGAAGTCCAAAACGAACTGAAGAAGGTTACTTGGACATCGAAAGCAGAATTAATTTTTTCTACTAAGGCCGTTATTGTTGCTACTTTTCTTTTCGGATTGGCGATCTATGTCGTTGATTTGGGAATTAGAGGTGTGCTTGATTTAACGGGAAATTTTGTTCGGATCATTTTTGGGTGAATAGTATGCATAAGTGGTATGTCGTTCAGGTCATGTCGAGCCATGAAAAAAAGGTGAAGAAAGCAATCGAAGAATACCTTCAAACGAAGGGATTAGCCGACGACATCGTAGAGATTTTAATTCCGACAGAAAATGTATCTGAAGTGAAGCGCGGTCAACAGAAAATCAGCGAAAAGCGGATGTGGCCGGGCTATTTGCTTGTTAAAATGATTTTAAACGATGAGTCTTGGGCTTATGTCAAAGATACCCCTGGAGTGATCGACTTCCTTGGCGGCGAAAAGCCAGCCCCTCTGACTGAAAAGGAAGTCAATGACATCATGAAGGAACTCGCTGACAGGCAGAAAGGCGTCGTTCAGAAGCACAAGGTCGATGTGGGCGACCGGGTCAAAATTACTGATGGAGTGTTTGTTAACTTCGTCGGCACTGTGACCGAAGTAAACCACGAAAAAGGAAGACTCAGTGTGATGGTTTCGATCTTCGGACGAGACACAAGAGTTGACGATCTCGAATTCTGGCAAGTAGAGCAATCTACAGCAGACAATACGGGATAATGGACTGGTAAAAAAATAACTTTACGAGTCCCTAAATTGGGGAGAAAAACGAAGGTTTTTCGTAAACACTCAAAAGGAAAATAAATGGCAAAAAAGTTAGTTAAAACAATTAAGCTGCAAATTCCTGCAGGAAAAGCCAATCCGGCTCCTCCCATCGGTCCTGCCCTTGGGTCTGCCGGTATTAACATTATGGCTTTCTGTAAGGACTTTAATGCGAAAACGCAAGCTCAAGCAGGCGATATATTACCTGTCTTGATCTCTGTATATTCAGATAAGTCGTTTTCGTTTATCACCCGGAAACCTCCTGTATCAAGAATGATCTTAAAGGAACTGGGAATTGAATCAGGATCAAAAGTGCCAAACCGCGATAAGGTTGGTAAATTGACGAAATCTCAAGTGAAAAAAATCGCCCAAACAAAAGCTGAAGATATGAGAATTGTCTCTCATGCTGCTGCTGAAATGATGGTGATGGGCACAGCTCGCTCCATGGGCGTAGATATCGTGGAGGATTAAGATGGGTAAACGTTCGAAAAGAATGCAAGAGATCGATAAATCGGTCGATCGCAATAAATCTTATAAGATCGAAGACGCTGTTGCTGTTTTGAAAAAGTGCCTCCCAACGAAATTTGATCAGTCAATGAATATCGCTGTGAAGATCGGCATTGATCCAAAAAAATCAGATCAACAAGTACGCGGTACTGTAACATTACCACATGGAACCGGCCAGAAGGTGACTCTCGTTGTCATCGCGAAAGGGGACAAAGCAAAAGAAGCCCTCGATGCAGGCGCAGATTTTGCTGGAGCTGATGATTTACTCGAAAAAATCAAAGGTGGATGGACAGACTTTAGTGTATTGATCTCTACACCTGACATGATGCGCGAACTCGGAAAGTTAGGTAAAGTTTTAGGTCCTCGTGGGCTTATGCCTACTCCTAAAGCAGGAACCGTCACTACAGACGTAGCAAAAGCTGTGAAAGAAGCCAAAGGTGGTAAGATTGAGTTCAAAGTTGATAAAACTGGGAACATCAACAGCCCTGTTGGCAAAATGTCTTTCAAAGCAGATAGCCTCGTCGACAACTTGAATGCCTTGCTGAATGCGATCTCAAGATCAAAGCCAGCAAGTTCAAAAGGTGCGTTCTTACGAAGCATGTATCTATCTACAACGATGGGTCCTGGTTTGAAAATCGATCTTCAATCATTAACGTTAGCTTAAGAGGAACTTCATGAGAAAAGAAAAAGAGCTCCTTTTGAATGAAATCAAAGATAAGATTGATGGATCTACGGCGATGGTCGTAGCAAGCTACGACAAACTTGAACCAAATACTTCTTGGCAGCTCAGAGATCTCTTGGGCAAGTCTGGAAGTTCTTTTGAAGTGGTGCGTAAACGGGTCTTTTTAAAAGCGATTGAAAAGTCGGGCGTTACTCTCGACGAGACCCTTTTAAAGGGACACATTGGCGTGGTTTTTATCAATCAACCCGATGCAATGGCACCCATAAAAGCCGCTATTAAGTTCTCTTCAGAGAACGCGAATTTGCTTCAGGTAGTCTGTGGACAAATTGATGGAAAAATGATGCCTGGCGCAGAAATCGAAATGTTATCGAAACTGCCTGGAATAAATGACATGAGAGCTAATATGCTCGGCCTATTTGTAATGCCGATGGCTCTAACGCTTTCCGTATTGGAAGCAGTTATTGCTCAGTCTGACTCTGTCATTGAAAAAACAAGTGAAAGCTAAGATTTAGGAGAATTTAAACCATGACTCAACAACTAGATGATATCGTTGAAAAATTAAGCCAACTGTCTGTACTCGATATGGCGAAACTAAAAGAGAAATTAGAAGCAAAATGGGGCGTAAAAGCTGCCGTTGCTTCTGCTGCTTCTGCTGCAGCTCCTGTTGCAGTTGCTGAAGCCGCCTCTGAATCTACTGAATTTAAAGTGACTCTCGAAGCTCCAATTCCAGATGATAAGAAAATCTCTGTAATTAAAGCAGTTCGTGAAGTCACAGGCCTTGGCTTAAAAGAAGCAAAAGATCTCGTCGAGGGAGCTCCCAAAGACTTGAAGGCTGCTGCTCCAAAAGCTGAAGCTGAAGAAATTCAGAAGAAGATCCAGGCAGCTGGTGCGAAGGTCAAATTAACTGGCCTGTAAACATATTCTTTGTTGAATACTGCGTTAATCGCAGTATATTATATCAGTGCGGGGGCACTTGCCCCCCTCTGATTTATTTTTATTTTTGTCAAAATCTGAGGAGCGAAACCCATGCTAAAAAAGTCGCCTAAACGGGTGAGTTTTCGAGAACGGGAAGAGATTATTGATCTCCCCAATCTGATCGAAATTCAGATTAAGTCCTATAATCAATTTCTTCAATCCCATCTGTTACCCCATGAGCGGGAAAACATAGGACTTCAGGAAGTTTTCAGCGAGATTTTTCCTATTAAATCTTATGATGAGAAAACAATTTTGGAATTTCTCTCCTATAATCTAGGAGTCCCAAAGTATTCTCCAGAAGAATGTATTCGCCGAGGCATTACTTATAATGTCACTTTGAAGGTGAAGTTCCGCCTCACAGATGAGACTGGAATTAAA
>Ga0207156_10331_pt1 | contig 10569 bp, 9 predicted proteins | sample Alteio_BWMinHeat_24_FD_153514 | JGI IMG/M metagenome (GOLD analysis project Ga0207156, IMG submission 153514) | Enriched cells from forest soil in Barre Woods Harvard Forest LTER site, Petersham, Massachusetts, United States -... | ecosystem: Environmental > Terrestrial > Soil > Temperate forest >...
GTTCCAGTGCCGACGGACTGGGAGACCATGTATGACGACGACAAAGGTTATGAGTTTGAGGTTCCAGCCGGAACCCAAAGCGATTGGAAGACGGTGGAAGGAGTTGATGTTTTTGTCGCCAGGGCGCCGGAGCCGGCAAAGGTGGCCGCCGTCGTTATAGCTTTCAAGAATAAGCATCTCAACAAAGCTGACCTGCTCGAGACTGCGAAACGGTTCCTCGCCGGCATGGGAGAGAAAGATATCAAGATTGGCGAGGTGGAGGAACTCAGCGACGACTATGATCTGGCAACGGTCACCTCGGTGGATGAGAAAGGCGTGACGACAAAAGCGAAGCTGCTGATGGCCACCGATGTTAGCGACAACTACATCGTGCTGGTTGGCAGCCCCGACAGTGAATTCAAAGCCAACGAGAAGGTCATAGACGCAATCTGGGGCAGCTTTGGCATGTATAGCGGCGGCGCAAGCGGCAAGAGCTAGCGCCTCAAGTCAAGCAAACGAACAAGTTCCGCTTTTGGCCCTCGGCTCTCGTTGGCGCGCCAGGCCCGCCAACGAGAGCTTGGCATTAGAATGAAGCGCCGCCTCATCAGGTCATGCATATAGCGATTCAGCGAACCCCGCTGCACGCTCGGAGCCTTTGGCTGCCTTTTAACTAGGCAGCTTTTAGATCAGAAGTGCATTGTGGGCAGCGCGTCGCCGCGATCGCTATGCTCGAGCAGCAGTACTCACACGACTTCATCGTAGGCGGCAGTTCCGCGGGCCGGCGCTTCATTCGGTTGATCGCCTTGATCACCAGGAAAATTACGGCCGCGACAATCAGGAAATCAATGATGGCGTTGATGAACACGCCATAATTAATCGTGACTGCGCCGGCGTCCTTGGCGGCTTTCAAGGTGTCGAAGCGGCCGCCCTTGAGGGTGACGAACAGGTTTCCAAAGTCGATGCCCCCGACGAGCAGCCCGATCGGCGGCATAATGACGTCGTTCACAAGGGAGGTGATGATCTTGCCAAAGGCCGCTCCAACGATCAGGCCGATGGCTAAGTCCATCACGTTGCCTCTGGCGATGAACTCCTTGAACTCTTTAAGCATTCCTTGTCCTTCAGTTTGAATTTGTGTTGAAGAGGTTCGCACAAAACGTTGATCCCGATGTTCCGAAACATCACCGGGTCTTGGAATGCGTATCTTGTCACAACGAACGCAGAATTGGTATTAAGTAAGTCGCGTCCACTGAGCCGGTGAGCGGGATTAAAGCTAATGTCCACTGCCCAGGCAAATAGGGATTCACACTTCCTGCTCTCCAAATGGTATATGGACTGTGTCTCTGACGAAGGAGAGGCATTCATTGCATACGCCGCGCTTTGCTCATCTGGAGCTGGAGCCGGACGTTATTCCCGCGCCGTTCCGGTGATGCCTGTCACCGCCCACATATGCCCGCCATCCTATCTTCTGTCGGCCGGCGCAGCTTAGTCTGGAGCTTGGTTTCAGTCTACGCGATGGCTCTCGGATGGAATTCCGTCGGGCGGCCGACTACGGGAATCGGGGCAACTCGTGGGAAGGCGACTGCCGAGGAAAGAACTGCTTAGCGAAATAAAACGCGAGCGAGCCGCGTTAGACGACACTCTTGCGCTCTTGTCTGTCCGCCAAATGACCATGGCGGGCGTTACTCACGGCGGATGGTCGGTAAAAGACGTCCTCGCCCATTTGGTCGAGTGGCAGCAGATGAATCTCGCCTGGTATGCGGCCGGATTGCGGGGAGAAAAGCCAGCAATGCCAGCGCCTGGATTCACATTGCGAGAGTTGCCGCGCCTAAACGAGATGATTTATCGCAAACATCACCGGAGATCGCTTCAGGCGGTGCTGTCTGACTATCGGTCCTACCACGAGAGTGTGGTCGAACTTATCGAGGCTCTTCCGGACGCGGACCTGGTGATTATGAACCGGTTTTCCTGGACTGGCCCTTCGTGGACTCTTAGCGACTATTTGCGCGCCAGTACGGCGGCTCATTACCTCTGGGCGCGCACGCGCATTCGGCGGTGGGCGCGCTCTCAACAGAAGGACGGGCGAGCGTAGACCTGTGGATCCCTGTCAGGCGCCGCCGAACACGTCGCTGGACGGGAGCGCGAATAACCTCAATCACATCAAATGAGTCTGGGGTGACGTAGCGAGATGGCATCCGAACCACGTGTGGGCTAACTCGCTGAATCAACGAAATCGAAATTTATAAAAGCTTCGCTGCCCTCGTGCAGGCCGTCCAAGACCTTCACTTTGTAAACGGTGGAACCCGAGTAGACATACGAGAACAGGACCTTCACCTTCGTGCCCCTTATTAGATCGAAGACTCTCCCGTGAACCGCGAAGTTCACCTGTTCGACCTGGTCGTTAACGTGTATGGCCGAAACGAATTTCTCGTAAGATTCCCTATCAATCGCTGCAAAAACACCACCCTTGCTGCCTATGACGCCTATGTCGCCCGCGGACAGATTTTTCTTAAGTCCACACCCAATCGGATATAATTGGAAAACTGCCAGCAATCCGATCGCGATCACTCTCCTTTTCATCGGCCCAGTGTACCATCAGAGATGCTTTCTTATAATAGTTTTATTATCTCTGGGCGCGCACGCGCATTAGGCGGTGGGCGCCCTCTCAACAGAACGACCAAACCGGTATAATCAGAAGTCCGGTGTCTTTTTTTAAAATACGAAGGCATGAGGAAGTGAACACAATGTCAAGGGTGGTCGCAACATCCCTTAATCTTGTTTTTCTGATCGGGTCCGCCTTAGGGCAGAGTGGCTTCGTCAATCAAAACCTGGGAAAGATGAACGACGAAGAACGCGCGGTCCTCCGGAAGGGCTTCAAGCTGCCTGATTCAGCGACAATTACGGAAGTCAAGAAGAGATCTTTCGCCCCTGGCGCACCACTGAAACTGTGCCTTGAAACCATTCTCGATCCTGATGTTAGGCAAGATGTCGCCAACTGGATTGCTGAGTGGAATCAGAAGGAACCTGACCAAAGTAGGAGACTGGAGATTGTGGCCGATAGCTTACAGGCGGATGTCTCCGTTTTACGCTACGTGCGCCCCCCGCCGCCGAACAGTCTTATCAGCAAACTGGTATTCACAGATCCACAGGGGAACTCGCAGGCGCCGCTCCTCGCTTATTCCTACCTAATGGTTCGGAAATCGGATGCTTTGGAAATCCTGTGGCGCAAAGTTAGTGGGACTTATCAAGGGGAACATAAGCTCTCTGCCAAGGTACTGGCAAACGAGCTGAAAGATTTAATGAAAGAACGCGGTAAACGCTAGAAACCGAGAAGAGACGCAGAAATCCGGCTGGCGCCCGCGTGCCGTAGAGTCAACATGCTGCCAGGCCTTGCAACGTCTGTCGCCATCCCGACACTACCAACATTCACAACTTACAGGCCCCAACTGCGCCGGGTTGGCTAATATCGAAAGCATAGGTCATAATCCGAGCTTTGAAGGGTGTAAGCGTCATAGACTACTACACGACTGCAAGGAACGGTGCATGCAAATCCGCGTTGGCTATGAACTGATCTACAACTGTCCGCAACCGACGCCGATGATACTGATGTTGAGCATCCATTATTCGCGCGCCTCGGACATGGTTGCGGCGGATTACCTGAGCACCGAGCCTTCGGTCCCGATCACAGCCTATCGCGATGTCTATGGAAACTGGTGCAGCCGAATCGTCGCGCCGGCGGGCCGGATCCGCTTAAAGAGCAGCGCATGCCTAAGAGATACGGGCGAAGCGGACCCGGTTGTCGCCTCGGCCGAGCAGCACGCGGTGGAAGACCTGCCGGAAGAGGCCCTGGTCTTCCTGCTGGGCAGCCGGTACTGCGAAACGCAGTTGCTGTTGGACGCGGCGTGGCGGCTATTCGGCGAGACGCCGCCGGGATGGAGGCGGGTTCAGGCGATCTGCGATTATGTTCACGACCATATCGCCTTCAGCTACGAGAATGCACGCGCCACCCGGACGGCCTGGGAAGCCTTCAATGAGCGCGCTGGAGTCTGCCGCGACTACGCGCACCTCGCCATTGCCTTCTGCCGCTGCATGAACATTCCGGCGCGCTATTGCACGGGTTACCTCAGCGATATTGGAGTTCCGCCGCCATATGGCGTTATGGATTTTGCGGCGTGGTTTGAGGCTTATCTCGGCGGCCGCTGGCACACATTCGATCCGCGGAACAACATGCCGCGGATTGGACGCGTGCTGATCGCGCGGGGCCGCGACGCCGTCGACGTCGCAATCGCAACCACGTTCGGCCCGAACACTCTGGAGAGCTTCAAGGTCTGGACGGACGAGGAGCAGTGCTCAGTAATTAGTTAGCCGTAGTTAGCGGACGTAATCTCTGGTCCGTCGCGGAAGCCCGATGCGCCACTGAATTGGACGAACGAGCTCTACTATGTCGCTTCTCACCGTACGCCATACGACGGTTTACCGATACGCAGATCCGGTGGGGTTCGGGGAACACCGGATGCTGTTTCGGCCTCGTGAGAGTCATGACCTCAGGCTCGTCAAGGCGCGATTAGATATCACGCCAAGTCCGGTTCGTTTGCGCTGGCTCCACGATGTGTTCGACAACTCTATCGCCGTGGCGACATTCGATGAAGCGACGTCGAGTTCGGCGCTCCGCTTTGACAGCTTCGTTACGCTCAAACACTTCGAGACCCTGCTGCCTGATTACCCGCTTGAAGAGCACGCAAAGACCTATCCGTTCACCTATTCAGATGATGAAGCGCCAAACCTCGCCCGCGCCCTGCTCCATCACTATCCCAGCGATGATGTGAGCCGTTGGGTGCGCCAGTTCCTGGATCCCTCGGGGACAACCGGAACCATGAGCTTACTGCGCTCCATGACCCTCGCCATAAAGGAAGAGTTCGTCTATGCCCGGCGCAGCGAGAAGGGCGTGCAGAGCCCGAGCGAGACGCTCGAAAGCCGCCGCGGCAGTTGCCGCGACTTCGCCGTGCTTATGATGGAAGCAACGCGTTGTTTGGGCCTGGCCGCTCGCTTCGTTAGCGGCTATATCTTCATGCCCGAGCGCGATGCCGATGACACGATTGGAGGCGGCTCGACCCATGCCTGGATGCAGGCCTACTTGCCGGGCGCAGGGTGGGTCGACTTCGATCCGACCAACAGCATCGTCGGCAATCGGAACCTCATACGCGTCGCGGTCGCCTGGGACCCGAAGCAGGTCATGCCGCTATGGGGGACCTTTATCGGTTCGGCGTCGTCCTTCCTTGGGATGGACGTAACGGTGACCGTGACCGAAGGCTTGGGTTAGGAAACTCAGCGCTATAACTCGCTCACGCCGTCAGCGCGCTTGCGGCTGCGCAGCAGCGCCTCGAGGCTCCAATCGCCGCCGCCCCGCACCGCGATGTATAGGAAAATGAAGCAAAAGAGGACCGAGGGCATGCCCTCGTTCTGAATCGGCCACGCTCCGTTGGGAGCGTGAAATTGCCAATACGCAACCGCCATCATGCCAGACAGAATGAATGCGGCTGGACGGGTCAACACGCCGAGCATGATTGCCAGGCCGCCGATCAGCTCGAGGATCCCGCCAATCCCGGTCTGCGACATCAACCGCACGGTTTGACCTCCGGGCATGCCCCCGAACCAGCCGAACAATATCAGCGCTCCAGCCTGGGCGAGCAACAGACCCGATACGACGCGAAGCAGGAAGTATGCGCCTTCGACAATACGGTTCGTCTTCGGATTGGCAACGTTGGGGTTTATAGTCATAACGATTTTGTTTTCTCTGGCCTCCTGAAACGTGGTTATCGAACTCAATCCGCTTGGTGAAGCTGGATACATCACTGAGATGCTATCACCAATTCCAGACATCCGCTGTCATATTTGGATGGCGCCGCCGCCCCTCGGCGGATCGGTCGAAACGCCTCGGTCAGTTGCGGATTGCGGGTTCGGGAATAAACGCCGCGATAAGAGAGTACATTGCCTAAACGAGAGCACGAGTGGAACCGGCGTTTTAAACGAAACTTAGGTTTGTCGCTGGGGTCCAGTGCGCCTGAGCAGGTCCGCGAATCTAGGGTCTGAGCGAATGCTGTCATAGAGAGGATTGACTTTGAGATGAATCAGCTCGCTTGAGCGGGCCTGGCAGGCCTTATCGAGCCATCCGAACGCAAGATCCAGCTCACCCATTCCAATGTACACGCAAGCCACCTGGAGTTCGCGGTTGGCGCTCCCTTCTAGCTGCTCCAGCACCTGCTGTGCTTCTTCTTTCTTTCCGGCGCGCGCATAGGTGTTTCCCAGCATTTCAATCGCAAAGATGCTGCCGCCGGAAAGCGTTCTTGCTTTCTGAAATGCGGCAATTGCTTGATCGAACATGCCTTTCTGCACGTAAGCCTGTCCCATGTGCTGGTACATCGAGTAAGAGTTAGGCTTGATCTCAAGCGTTTTTGAGGCAACCTCTATAACCCTGTCGTACTGGCGCGACAAGTATTCGATGAAAGTCTCTATCGGCCGAATGAAAGGCGATTCCGGATCGAGTGGCTCGGCCTGTTTGACCTCGCCCCGGGCTTCGTCGAAGCGTCCCATGTCGGCCAGGCATAGGGCATAGGCAAGATGGCCGTCTGCAAGCCTGGGGTTAAGCTCGAACCCCATCTGGAATTCGCGTTCGGCCGCCGGCAAGTCCCAATAGTACCTGGCCTTCACCAGCGCCAGCACGGTGTGCGCTTCGGCGAGTGTTTCGTCGAGTTGCAAAGCTCGCCTTGCCATTTCTTCGGCTTGGGGCATGATCTCCCGCGGCGGCGAGAAACCATGGATGCCCAACAAGAGGTAAGCGGAGGCCAGGCCGGAATAAGCCAGCGCGTAATTCGGATCAGCTTTGGCGGCCTGCAGGAAGTAGTCCGTGCAGCGCTTGAGGCCTTCCTGCGTCTGCGTGTGCCAGTAGGACCGGCCCTGCATAAACAATTTGTACGCCTCCAGGTCGTTCGTATCGCGCTTTACCAGTTGCCGTTTCTCCTTTCCCGTCAATTCTATATTTAGGGCGCTGGTTGCTTGTTGAAAGATCGAGTCCTGGACGGCGAAGATATCAGTGGACTTCTCGTCGAAGGCGCCCGCAAATAGAACCGCCCCGCTGGCGACATCCACGAGTCGAACGTTGACCCATACGCGCTCGGGGGAAGTATGTATCGCGCCCGACAGCACGGCCTCCACGTTAAGTTCTCGACCCGCGGCGGCCGGATCCTGATCGCGTCCAGCGTATTTGCGGATTGCGTCGGTTGGAAGCACAGTGATTCGCCTAATATTTCCCAGCCTGGTTATTAGCGCGTCAGCCATCCCTAACGCAAAGGCCGGGTCGCTACTACCGGGATCAAGCGCCCTGAATGGCAGGACCGCCACCGACCTTGTAGGCGGTTCGGACTTCAGAAAGTGACCGGTTGCAAGCAGCGTAATAGCGATGATCAGAAACGCTGCGAATGAAGCCGGCGTACGAAGCCTGAGTCGGCTTGCCAGGAATTTTGTTGCAAAGAGTGTCGCCGCGGCCCGGCGGTCTTTGCGAGCAGGACTCGGCGGGCCGCCCAGATCAGTCGTCAAATTCAAGCCGCCGGGATCGCCTTGAATGAACTGGTTTCTAGCGCAGAGCAAGTCGGCAAGCAGCGCTTCGCTGGTTTGATACCTTGCGTCGACATCTTTGCTCAGCGCCTTGCTGACTATTGCTTGCAATTGCGCGGGGGCTTCAGGCGCAAGCTCCTTTAAAGGCGGCGGTTGCTCTTTTAGAATTGCGGCGGCTACATCCGCATTCGTTTGGCCTTCAAACGGCAACCGTGTTGTCAGCGCCTCATAAAGCATTACGCCAAAGCTAAAGATGTCGGTTCTTGCATCGACGACAAGTCCCCGCGTCTGTTCGGGCGACATGTAGTTCGCGGTGCCCATCCGCACGCCTGGATCTGTATCCACCATCAGCCTGGCCGGGTCTCGGGGCTCGACTCCGGTCACTGCTGACTCGGTCAGCTTGGCTAGGCCAAAATCCAGGACTTTAACGTACCCGTCGCGCCGAATCATTATGTTCTCGGGCTTGATGTCTCGATGCGTTATTCCCGCCTGATGGGCTGCCGTCAGCGCGCCCGCCACTTGTATGAACATATGCAACACTTTGCTGGCATTGGGCCTTGTTCGCGCTAAGTGGTCGCGCAGCGTCTCGCCGTCGATGAACTCCGTCGCAATAAAGTGGGCGCCTTCTTGTGAGCCAATCTCGTAGATAGTGAGAATGTTTGGGTGATTGAGGATCGATACCGCCCGAGCCTCCCTGTGGAAGCGGCGCACCCGATCTTCATCTTTGGTCACGTGCGCCGGCAGCAATTTCAGAGCCGCTGGCCGATCCAGCAACGTGTCCTGAGCCAGATATACTTCTCCCATCCCCCCGGCGCCAAGCAGCGAGAGCAGCCGGTAGTGGCTGAGCGTCCGCCCTGCCATTCTTTTGACTCGATCGTCGGCAAGCAATTCGGCCGCGGCGGCCGCTGGAGGCGCGTCCATAAAGCCTTCCGCTTGCTGCTGCGCCGCGAGCAGAGATTCCATTTCCCGCAGCAACGCTTTGTCGCCGACACACGCCTTGGTGAGAAAGGATGCCCGCCGATCGGCTTCGCGGTCCAGGGCAGCGTCCCACAATTGATTGATTTGCTGCCAGCGTTCACGCTGCATTCCGGTTCTCCTGGTTGAGTTCCCGGTAGAGCCACGCTCTGGCCTTGGCCCATTCGCGTTTTACCGTGATCGCCGAGACGGTCAGGACCTCAGCCGTCTGCTCAACGCTCATCCCGCCAAAGTAACGCAGTTCGACGATCTGGCTCTTGCGGAGGTCGATGGCGGCTAATCTGCTCAGCGCCTCGTCGAGCGCAACCAGGTCCGCGGATCTCTCCGGCGAGATGACCGCCTTTCCCTCTAGCGTGACGCGCAGTGCGCCGCCACCGCGCTTGCCATATTGGCGCGCACGCGCGTGATCCACCAGCAAATGGCGCATGACGTTGGCGGCAATGGCAAAGAAGTGAGCGCGGCTCTCGCACCCGATGTTTTGCTGTGCCAGCCGCAGGTAGGCTTCGTTGACCAGGGCAGTCGTCTGCAGCGTGTGGTCAACACGCTCTGCCTTCATATAGTGATGAGCTAACCGGCGCAGCTCTTCATAAACCAGAGACATCAGCTTGTCGAGAGCGGACCGATCTCCGGTGCGCCAATCTAGTAGTAGTTGGGTAACTTGTTGCGGCGAGGTCATCTTGCCCTCCAACATGAATAGACGAAGGTCGCCGGCCTGACGATTCACTTGCCGCTTGAGATGCGCTTGCGCGCCTCAGCGCGCCTCGTAGCGTCTTTTCCCACGTCTCAATCAGCACTGTCGACCGTAATTTCCGCTGCTGTGATACCAATTCGACCACTTCCTCGCTTATGGGGGTGAAGGCAACTACATGCAATTCAGCATTTGACTTACCCGTCAAAACAGGAGGTTTGTATGAAAAGACTAAGTGTCATCTCTTTGACCGCTATCTGTGCGATTACTTTGATGATTAGCTCGTCGTGGACGACTACTCTTGGCAAGAACATATCGACAATTTCGCCAAATGCGGCCGCAGTGGTCCTGCCATGGGCGCCTGATGGCAGCATTGAGCTGTCGGATAAGGTCGTTGTCGGTGTAAACCAGGATGGCCGGCTAGAAATCTTCTTTCGCAACTCGGTTGGTTTGGTTTATCACATGTGGCAGTCGAACGGCGGCTGGCTTGGGGGCACATTAAACGGCGGCGTCATCAAAGGCGATCCCGCAGTTATTAACAATCAAGATGGGCGTTTAGAAGTCTTTGGTCGCGGCGGGGACGATGCCATTTGGCATATTTGTCAGACTGCTCCAAATGGCGGCTGGGGTGGCTGGGCGACCTTGGGGTGCGGGCTAAGCTGCGCTGCGTCTGACCCGGCCGTCGGTCGAGACGGGGCTGGCCGGCTAGAGGTCTTCTACATCGGCTCTGACAGCTACGTCTACCACAACGCACAAACGACGGCTAACGGCGCCGCTGGCTGGGCCGGCTTTTGGGACTCTCAACGGGGATGCTGCGTTGTCGGCAATCCCGCGGTAGGCAGCAATGCAGACGGACGATTAGAACTCTTCGCTCGCGGGTTTGATAGCACCATCTATCATCAGTGGGAGACGGATCCCAGCGGCAATAATTGGAATGGCGTTTGGTTTGCTCTCCCCGGCGTGGCCTTCGCCGGCAACATCGTGGTCGCGAATAATGCTGATGGCCGATTAGAGATTTTTGACCGCAGCGTGAATAACTGCATCTTCCATGCCTGGCAAAACCAAGCTGGATGGAGCGACTGGGCTATCCTTTGCGCCCCTGTTCTAGGCGATCCTGCTGTTGTTGCTACCGCAGACAATCGGCTTGGCGCTTTCATGCATGCTGATGTCACCCATTTCATCCTGCAGGCCTCACAGAACGCTCCGAACGGCGGTTGGAACGGCTGCGCTCCGCTAGGCGATGGGAGGATAGCATCGACGCCGGCGGCGGGCAGGAATATAGATGGACGATTAGAACTCTTTATCTACCAATATGAGAA
>Ga0207156_10334_pt1 | contig 10474 bp, 5 predicted proteins | sample Alteio_BWMinHeat_24_FD_153514 | JGI IMG/M metagenome (GOLD analysis project Ga0207156, IMG submission 153514) | Enriched cells from forest soil in Barre Woods Harvard Forest LTER site, Petersham, Massachusetts, United States -... | ecosystem: Environmental > Terrestrial > Soil > Temperate forest >...
CGGCGAGAAATAGCGACGGAAAGCTGGTGGTGCCGCGGGGCGTGGTGAGGCTGACAACGCCGCTGGCCGCATCCGCACCATAGAGATTCGAATTCGGCCCGCGATACACCTCGGCTCTTTCAACGCCGGTCGTTGTGTGGGTTCCAAAATCGAAACGGCCGCCCAGGTCTCCGGCGCTGACGCCATCGACGAGGACCTTGTTGTCATCAGAATCGCCGCCGCGAATGAACAGAGATCCCTGCGAGCCTCGCTGTCCAATCTGCACCGAGGCGGTACCGGGCATCAGGCGCAAAGCGCTAACCATGTCGTCCCGTGTGGCGAGGTCCACGGCGCCAAGGACGCTGGTTGCGGAGCTGGTCTGAGCCTGGGGTGTGGGCGTACCGGTGGCGGTGACAACGATCGACTCGCGCACCCACGCCGGTTCGAGAACCATGTTGCGCTCGATAGAGTCAAGCCGGCCGGCGTAGAAGCCAGGGGTTTCCAGTTGGCGAAAATTCTTCGCGGATACGACGATGAAGAAGCGCCCGGTAAGTCCAGTGAGGATCTGGTAGCTGCCGTCGGCACCGGAAACAGCGGACCCGGTGACCTGCCCCTTGTTGAGGAGCGCGACAGTGGCGCCCTTGACCCTGGCGCCGGAAATATCGGTGACGACTCCGCGCACAGACGCGGCATTGGCAGCGCCGATGAAACGGAATGCAAACATCAACAGGATGATTGTGGGCCGGATGGACAGGCCGGGAAAACGAGCGAAAAGGCGGGCAGATCGACCGCGCGGAAATTGAGAAGGCATCCTGGCTCCTTCGTTCCCCTCGGAACGCAAGCGGTTTGGGCGCCGAGGACCGGTCTCCTGACTTGCGCCTTCTCCAGCCACCTTCCCAAAGTCGAGCCAGGCGGCTCAACTTCAGTGGCGAACGGGCCTTCCGCGTGCGCGCGGAAAGGTCCGGACTGGTGTCCTGCCCTTGGCCCAAACGACGGCCCAGGAGGCAGGTGCGCTCACAGTTGCGGGGCAGTGGCGGAATTACACCGCCTTCCCGAACATCCAGGCGATTGCTGTGATGAATTCGATCGCTCGACTGGCGAGCGACCACCGTGTCATCAAACGATCTTCGATGACATCAACATTTATAAGGGCCGGGACGTTACGAAGTCAAAAAAAAGCTGGTGCATTCCTAAGCATGGAATTGGGGCGAAAAGAGAGTGGTGACCCCGGGCTGATTCGAACAGCCGACCTGCGGTTTAGGAAACCGATGCTCTATCCATCTGAGCTACGGGGCCACATACCAACAGGGTAGCACTCCGAAAGATTCAGAGAGCCTGGGTACGCCTGGGACGTGCGCCTCAGTGAGCGGAAACGCGGAAAGCGTGATCAGCGAATGATCGATTTCCCCCTGATTCACAGATTAAATTGCGGCCCCCCGGAACATCGCCCCGAGGAGCCGTACACCCGCCCTGGTCGAGCCCTCCCCAGGGAAAGACGGGACGGATGATGAGAGAGATTATCTATTGTGGCGAAACTTAAGCATTGCGCTTTGGCAAATAGGTTAAAAGCACACTACACTCCGGAATGTCCACCGGACAGCGGCGTTCCCATGACCATCGAGTGAAAGGATCATCCCGGAGGTCCCTTTGGTAATTCCTCCGGGCGGAGAACCAGACTACGCTCTTTATGTGAGCAGACTTTTGAAGTGAAAAAGGGGCCGAAAAACCGGATTAGTCGAGAGGGTTCAACAGACAGCATGAAGATTGCTCACGTGGTGGACAGCATGGAGGTGGGTGGCGTCGAAACCCTCGTGTCGCAGATGTGCCATCTGCAGCGGGAACAGGGGCACAGTCCGACCGTTTATGTGGTCAAGGGCCTTGGCGCGCTCGGAGAGAAGTTACGGAAGGACGGCTTCGTCGTGCAGCCCGACATGGCACGGAACCTGGCAGATGCTACACGGAGCTTTTCCCGAATCTTCAAGGAATCCCGGCCCGAGGTCGTCCATCTCCATAACGCCACGCCAACCATCTATGCGGCATTCGCAGCCAGGATGGCGGGCGTGGCCAGCATTGTGTCAACGCGGCACGGCCTCGTTGCAAGGCCGCGCCGACTGGCCGTGGAGTTGAGGTACGCCGTGGCAGCTACCTGTTGCGACTGGGTTGCCGGGATCTGCGACGCAACGACCAACAACTTGAAAAGCATTCACACGATTCCGACGGGAAAGATTGTGCGGGTTTACAACGGCACGGTATCCCTGGTGCGAGCACCGAGTGAGCAGTGCCCGTCAAAAAATGGATTCACACTTGTTTATGTCGGCCGGCTGGCGCCTGTGAAGAACCACGGACTGCTGCTCACAGCTTTCCGCGCTGCACATTCGGCCATGCCGGGTTTGCTGCTGTGGATGGTCGGCGATGGCATTGAACGTCCGAGGCTGGAGACCCTCGCCAGCGATTTGGGCATTGCTGAAAGTGTAACCTTCTGGGGGCAGCAATTTGACGTTGCGCCGTTCTTCTCAGCGGCCGATGCGTTCATTATGTCTTCGAAGTCCGAAGGGCTGCCGATATCACTGTTACAGGGCTTCTCGCTGGGATTGCCGGCAATCGTGACAGATGTGGGAGGAATGGCGGAGGTCGTTCGCCTGGCAAAGGCAGGAATAACGGTGTCCGCCACAGACCCAGCGGAGATGGCCGCTGCAATTCTGCGGCTCGCTGGCAGTGAAAAAGAGCGAAAACAATTCTCAATGAACGCGGAGGAAGCGTTCGTCGCACGCTTCACTCTCGAGACAATGTCTGAAGCCTACACCAATCTCTATCGGGGTTCGCCCTCGCGTTTTCCCAGATGGTAGCAAAGGACGACGTCGTACATCATCTCGTCGATCCCAGGGTTGCTCTGCACAATAAACCCGTTGGAAAAGTGGAAATCACTCACCCCGACACGTGCATCCCAGCGATGGTTCAACCTGAACTGGATCCCCGTACTTTGTTGCAGGGTGAAATTTTCATATGAGGCGTATTTCGAGAGCGCTTTCTGGGTAAAGCCGATCATCCCGCCTTTGGCTATAAAGAATGGCTTCCAGGCTTTTCCGTCTCTCCACAACATGCGCACGCCGATAGGTGAAACTCCCAGTCCGGCCACAGTCTCGTGCCCAAGAGCAAGCGGATCTCCAAAGACGTCCGTCGTGACCGGTTGCCTCAGGATAACGACGGGCAGGATCTCAGCCACGTAATCCATTCGAGCTCCGATGAATTTGCCCCAGGAGTGCCGGTCATATTCCAGCCCTGCAAGCCACAGGTAGCTCCACCAGGTACCCGCAAATATGTGGTAGTGCCCGAAGGAGCTCCGGGCTTGGAACGCCAACTCGCTCTCGACGGACTTTTCCGGAGCCCCGCTCGTCGTGGCACTCACGATGTGGTTGGAGACGTAAGCGCGGGGGGTCCAGACCAAGCCCGTCGAAATACGTCCGAAGGAGTTGGGGAGTCCTGGAATCCGGTAAGGAACCGGATCGGCTTCGCTTTGGATCAGCCCGAGGTTTGTATGCTGATAGTCTCCTTCCACGCGTATGCCGATGTGTTGACTCAGGGGTGTATCCAGACCGCCGCCGAGCAGGGTCGAGAATGAGGCGGTGCCCGCCAAAGCTCCGTTTGGGCCCCAATTGCGATTGAGACCGGCATCCCCGAACAGCGCGTGTGCGAAGAACCGTTCCCTGCCCATCGATCGCTCGTATTGAGCGCCGCCCATGATGAAAACCACATGCTGCGGGGCGCCGAGATTATTTCCGGAATAACCCGACACATCGATTTTGAGGCGCAGATCATGCCACGCGGGGAAGGCCACGGAGGTGTCCCAACCAGGCAAAGGATGCTGTGCCCCCGTCACTGCATTAAAGGAGTTGGAGAAGTAGCTGACTCCGCCGTAGACCTGAAAGGGGACGGATCCCGCCGATTGGGCGGCCAAGGCGAGGGGCAAGAACAGCAGCGCAAAGACAGAGAACGACCGAGGAAGCATTCAGCACCGGGAGCGGAAGGTTCTTCCCATCCTAGCTGAGCGCCTTGCCCTGGACCTGATTACGTATGGGTCAGTGGGGATGCACAAAAGATTCGGCGGCAGTTGTCACGACCGATTCGGGCCGGTCGCAACCCGACGAGGGATTCTGTCATGCGGCTCCCTCTCCAGGCTGCGAGCCGGACTGCACTCGCGACTTTCACAGAGCCGCTGGGCCCACTGCCGCACCGCATCTCGATGCACCGGGCCGCCGCCCGCCTGGGCCGCAGCCAGTTGCACCGCGAAATTGCCGACGGTAGAACTCTCCACGTTACCGGTCTCCACGGGGAGTCCCGTATGTTCGGCTGTCAGGCGGGTGAGCAATTGGTTCAGGCTGCCGCCGCCCAGAATATGAATCCGCCGGATGCTGTTGTTCAGCATCTGCTCCAGACTGCGCAACGCCGAAGCGTAGCGGCTGGCGAGGCTCTCGAAGATAGTGCGCGCAAACAGGGGCTCGCTGCCGGCGGAATCTTCAATCATCTCGAAGCCGTTCAAACGCAGTTGTTCATTCAACCGCGCGGGCATATCGTCATCGAGCAGCAGTGGTGCCGCATCGACGTTCACGATGCCGGGAAATTCCTGGCGCGCCGCCGCCAACCGGATCAGCTCCGGCAACTCCCATGTCCGCCCGTCCTTGCGCCAGCTTTCCAGGCACTGTTTCAGGATCCACATGCCGTTCACGTTGGTGTGAAAGCAGAATCCGCCGCCGGCGGCGCCCTGATTGGTGAAGCCCGCTTCCATAGCTTCGCTGGTGGTGATCGGGGCGGGGATCCAAGTGCCGACCAGGGACCATGTCCCGGAGCAGATGTAGGCGGTGCCATCGAGGTCCGTGGAAATTCCCGCAATGGCCGAAGCCGTGTCGTGACACGCCGGAACGATGAGTTCTGTTTGGCGGAACGCAGGCAGTTCCGCAATCGGGCCGATGAGCTTTCCAACCACTGTTCCGGCGGGGACGATGGGTGCAACAGCTTCCCGGGGCAGATCGAGCAGCTTCATCAGCCCTTCAGACCAGTTGCCGGTCTCGATATCGACGAGGCCGGTGTGGGTGGCGTTGGTGTATTCCGCCACCCTGCGGCCACCCAGGTGATAGGTTACGTATTCGGGCAGGTTGATCCAGGGCGCACGAGGATCGATGCCGTCAGCCGGATCGGCGAGCAACTGATAGACGGTATTGATGCGCAATGGCTGCGCGCCGGTATGACGAAACATCCAATCAGGAAGGGCGAGTTTGTCTGCCGCTTCTTTAGTAGCGATGGTGCGCTCGTCGCGATAGCAGTGCGGATTGGCCAGCGGCTTGCCATTTTCACCCAGCCGCACATAGTCCACCGCCCAGCCATCCACGGAAATCGACGCAACGCCTTCCGGCGCCGCATGCCCCGCTTTGCGCAGGCCCTCTTCGAGCCCGGCGAGTACCTTGTCGAAGGGCCAGCGGAGCGAACCATCCACATGAACAGGCCCGTTGGGAATGCGGTGAACGAGATCGATCTGGGGGTGCCCGTCGCGCCAGCGCAACAGCGAGACGCGGCAGCTCTCGGCACCGAGATCGATGGCGATGCGGGCACGCGTCTCCGCATGGCCGTTGGACCGTGTGCCCGGAGCAGTCACCGCAAGAATGCCTCAGGCAAGCCGCCATCGACAGGAATGAGGTGGCCGGAGGTGCAGCGCGAACGCGCACTGGCTAGAAACAGAATCGCTTCCGCACAGTCTACGGGATCGATGGGCTGATGGGTCAGCGTCCGTTGGGCGTAGAAGTTTGCGAGCAATCCGCGGAGGTCCTCGTCGGTCATCGACTCGTCGAAGGGGATGTTGTACTTCGCAAGCGACGCACGGACCCGGTCGCGCGGGAACATTGTCGATCCCTTCACTACGGTCGCGGGACAGATGCCGTTCACCCGTATTCTCGGAGCCAATCCAACAGCGAGTTCGCGCACGAGGTGGCTGAGGGCGGCCTTGCTCACGTCGTAGGCTTCACTGCCGCGCTTGGGCACAACTGCGTTGGCCGAACTGGTCAACACGATGGAGCTATCCAATCCCTGTGCCTTGAAGATCTTTGCGGCTTCATCGCAGAGCAGGTAGTTCGCCGTGACGTTCACATCGAGCGTCATGGCCCACTGCGCTTCCGAGATGATGCCATCGGCTGAAGACGGGAACATGGCGGCGGTGTTGATGAGGATGTCGGCGCCGCCAAACGCCGCAATCGTGGCCTTCAAAGCGTTGGCGATGGCGTCACGGCTGCGAATGTCGACGCCCGCGGATGCTACCGATTCCTTCGAGATGATTTTTGCAAGTTCATCCGATACTTTTCCGGCGGCGCCGAGATCGCGGTCCGCAACCATCACATGCGCACCCCGCGCCGCGGCGAGCAGCGCCACTTCGCGGCCGATTCCGCTACCGCCTCCGACAACAACGACGATGGACCGGCTCAGTTCCTTCTCCGCCGGCTGGCGCCGAATCTTCGCCTCTTCCAGGGCCCAGTACTCGATACGAAACGCCTCGCTCAGAGGCATGGCCACGTAGTTGGTGAAGACCTTGAAGGTGGCAGGATCCATGCCTTCGCCGCACTGCGGGACGATCCTCGATTTGGATCCAGAAACGTCGCCCTCATCGAGGAGACTCGCGCCCTCCATCACGTGGATAGCGTTGGCATAAAACTCGCCGGTGATGCGGGCTTCGGTCTTGTTCTTCCCGAAGCTGAACATGCCCAACCCCGGGATCAAAACAATGGTGGGGCTGGCATCGCGCAAGGCCGGAGAGTCAGGCACGGCGTGAGCCTGATAATAGCTGCGATAGTGCTCGCGGTATTCCTCGAGAATTGACTCGATCCGGCTCTTCAGAGTCGCCACATCTTCTTCTTCGGACCACGGAACAAACATGGGCCGAATCTTGGTGCGGATGAAGTGGTCGGGACAACTCGTGCCAAGAAAAGCCAGGTCCCGGGCATGGGCAGAGTTCACTAAGCTAAGTACGTCTTTGTGGTCGCTGAAGTTGGCGATCCAGCGGCGCTGCGCGCTAACGCGCCCACGCAGGAACGGAAGAATCTCGGTCGCCAGTTCGTGGCGGTTGGGCCGCGACTTCCCGGCCTCGCCCCCAAAACGGGTCTCGCCCTTGCGCTTGGCGTGGCTGGCGATGAACTGGCCAAGTTGATCGATAACGGTGATGGTATTTACGTAGCACTCGCGCTGCGTTTCGCCCCATGTAAACAGGCCATGGGCGCCTAGAACGATCCCATCGCAACCGGGGTTCTGCTCGACGGCCCGCTTGAGCATCATGGCCAATTCGAAACCGGGACGCTGCCAGGGAATCCAGATCAGCCGGTGATCGAATTCGCGGTTGAACTCTTCCATCTTTTCTTTGCCGTTGGCCGAGGCCGCCAGGGCAATGCCCCAGTCCGGATGGAGGTGGTCCACATGCGGAAACGGCAGAAAGCCGTGCAGCGGCGTGTCAATTGAGGATGCTACGGGGTTGTTGCGGAAGGAGCAGAGCGCATACATGTCCACCATAGCGTCCTCGGTGTCCTGGCCGTGGTAGAGGTGTTCGAGGGCCAATAGTTTGTCCATGTAGAGGGTGGCAAACCCCCTGCGTTTGATGCTGCCTAAGTCACCGCCGCTACCCTTGACCCAAAGGACTTTCACGGTTCGGCCGGTGAGGGGATCTACGTCGTCGATCTTGGAACTGGTGTTGCCCCCCGCAAAATTGGTCAGGCGCAGGTCTGAGCCGAGCAGGTTGGAGCGATAGCGCAATAACTCGGGTTCGTCGAGTTTGTCGGCAATGGCAGGGTCCCATCGGTCATCGAGGAATTTCAGGGAAGGGGAAGCAACGGCTGCAACGGTCATGTATGTCACCTTGGTCCGTAATCAGTCGAACACACCCTATCATAGCGAAAAAGCAATAGGGAATGTGTTTCTGTCGGGAATTCGGCGGAGTCTCGATAACGGTCGTAGTTGGTCGTCTTTTCTACCCGATATCGTTTGGTCCGCTGACAAAGTGCTATTATTGCCAGCGCATTCAAAAGACGAGCCCCTATGCGCCTTCCAAGGAAAACGATTTCAATGCGTCTGTCACCGGTTGTGTCCAGCCTTTTCGTCGCACCCTTTCTCATGGTCGCCTCCGCTCTTTCCGCGCAGCCAGCCCACGCTTCATTTGACTCCACATCCAAAGTGTTTCGCCTCGACGGCGGGGGCACTTCCTATATTTTTGGCGTGAATCCGCGGGGCGAATTGCAACAGATCTACTGGGGGGGACGGCTGGCCGAGGGAGACACCCTTCCGCAGCCTCAACCAAAGAGGGAATGGGCGTCGTTTGACTCGTCCTACACAAACACGCCCCAGGAATATGCGGGCTGGGGATCTGGTCTCTTTGTCGAACCGGCCCTGAAGATCTCCTTCGCCGACGGCAACCGCGACCTGGTGTTGCACTATGAAAGTCACACGGTCAAATCTGACGGTCTTGAAGTGACGCTTAAGGATATCGCTCGCAAAGTATACGTAACGCTGCACTACACGATCGATGCGACAAGCGGAATCCTGGCCCGTTCGGCAACCATCGAGAATCGCGAAGCGCAGCCGGTCACGATCGAACAGGCGGCCGCTGCAGCGTGGGCGTTGCCTCCTGCGCACTACACGTTGAATTACCTCACCGGCCGCTGGGCGGGCGAGTGGAACTTGACCCAGGAAACGCTTCATCCCGGCGAACGCGTTCTTGAAAGCCGGCGGGGCACAACGGGCAATCAGGCCAACCCGTGGTTTGCATTGCAGGCGGGCGCACCGAATGAGGACCAGGGCGAGGTGTGGTTCGGCGCGCTGGCCTGGAGCGGCTCCTGGCGCATCACGGTGGAGCAGGACCAACTTGATGCAATTCGCGTAACGGGAGGATTCAATCCGTTCGATTTCGGTTACGTGCTTCATCCCAACCAGTCGCTCGAGACCCCCGTGTTTTATGGAGGCTATTCCAACCATGGACTGGGCGGCGCTTCGCGGCTCCTGCATCATTTCGAGATCGATAACGTGCTGCCGCGTCGTCCCGGCCAGGAGAATTCCCCCAAACCACGGCCGGTGATCTACAACTCGTGGGAGGCCACCGAGTTTCGCGTCGATGAGGCTGGACAGACAGCGCTCGCGGAAAAGGCGGCCGCCCTGGGCATCGATCGCTTCGTGATGGATGACGGCTGGTTCGGGCAACGCAAAGACGACCACGCGGGCCTTGGCGACTGGTATGTCAATCAGCAGAAGTTCCCCCATGGGCTGAAGCCCCTGATTGACAAGGTTCACTCCCTGGGCATGGATTTCGGCCTGTGGGTGGAGCCGGAGATGGTCAACCCGAATTCGGACCTCTATCGCCAGCATCCCGACTGGGTATTGAACTTTCCAGGCCGCCCGCGGACTGAGCAGCGCAACCAAATGGTGCTAAACCTCGCCCGCCCAGACGTGCGCGATTACGTGCTGGGCTTTCTCGACAAGCTGGTGACTGAAAACGACATTGCGTTTCTCAAGTGGGACTACAACCGTAACTGGAGCGAGCCCGGCTGGGACCAGCTGCCCCCAGCGGAACAGAAGCGGGTCTACGTCGAATTCACGCGCAATCTCTACAGCATTCTTGCCGATCTGGCGAAACGCCATCCGAAACTGGAGATCGAATCCTGCTCGGGCGGCGGCGGAAGGGTCGACCTGGGCATCTTGCGTTACACCGACGAAGTGTGGCCCTCGGATAACACCGATCCCTTCGATCGCCTCACGCAACAGGACGGCTTCACCTATGCTTATACGCCGCAGGTGATGATGGCGTGGGTGACGGATTCACCCCATGATCTGGATGGTCAGAGGCGCACGACTTCCGTTGCCTATCGCATGCTCAGCTCGATGCAGGGCTCGCTCGGCATCGGCGCCAATATTTCCAAGTGGAACGATGACCAGATGGCCACGGCCAAGCGCCTGATCGCCGCCTACCACCAGGTACAACGGACGATCGTGCAGGGGGACCTGTATCGGTTGATTTCGCCGCGCAACGGCAGCGAGTTCTCGGCTACGCAAACGGTAAACCACGACAAGAGCCAGTCGGTGGTGTTCGCGTTCATTCATTCCACTGAGCAAGGGCGCGGGTTTCCGCGGCTCAAACTAAAGGGACTCGATCCGGCGGCCACCTATACGCTCGCGCCCATCGAAGGAAAGGCGCGCCCGGGATCGCCGCAGTCGGCGAGCGGCGCATTCTGGATGAACCACGGTCTCGATATGGACGACGGCTTCAAAGGAGACTTTCAGGCGGCGGCGTTCCGCCTTGACCGCAAGTAGCCGTCATCAAAGCTACGAATCCTTGCAGAAGCTGTCGCATCCAATTCTGTAAGTCGCGCCGGGCACGGCATATCCCGCTGGTTCTTTGCTGTTGCGCAAGATTGTGTCCGGCCTGCGACTCTGGTACTATCAACCACACAGATGGCCCGCGCCGCCCAAAGCCGCTTCT
>Ga0207156_10336_pt1 | contig 10434 bp, 9 predicted proteins | sample Alteio_BWMinHeat_24_FD_153514 | JGI IMG/M metagenome (GOLD analysis project Ga0207156, IMG submission 153514) | Enriched cells from forest soil in Barre Woods Harvard Forest LTER site, Petersham, Massachusetts, United States -... | ecosystem: Environmental > Terrestrial > Soil > Temperate forest >...
GCAGGTGACTAAGAATTGCTCGTCGATGGGCTTCAAGAGATAGAAGTCCAGGTCGCCGGTGCGGACCAAATCGGCGAACTCGTTGCAGTTCTCCAGAAAGAACGTCTCCAGGATTCCTTCCAGAGCAAAATAGCAACCGACGAAAAAGAGGTATTCCGTTTCTCCCCAATCAGCGACGATCGATGTCTTGGCGAAAACCGTCCTGTAGAAAGCCAGCAGGATGCTCAGCCAAAGAATCTCCACGAAAATCTTGACGAGAAAATTGCCGCGAAACGCCAGCTCCCTGGCGATGCCAAATCGGGCCAGAGCCCACATCAATCGGGAGTATCGAAGAACGCCTTGCATTATTCCTCTCACCCTCCGTAGGCGCTGTAGCGCTTGAGTCCCAACCGATACAGCCAGCGAGACAGCACGATGAAGATCACGACCCAGATCGCTTGGCCGGCTAATCCATAAATCAATCGGGTTCCTTGGATCTTTCCCAAGAAGATCGCGGCCGGGAAATAGGCCATGTATTGAAACGGCAGCGACTTCAAAATCGAGTCCCACGGAGGCGGCAAAAGATCGATCGGAAACATTTGGCCCGAAACGAAGAAATTCAGCGTGTTGACGATGTATAAGAGTGAAGTCACTTCGAGAAACCAAAAACCGACCATGCCGATCGAGGCCTCAAAGAAAAAACCAATCAAGAAGCCGAGCAGCAACGAGACGATGTAGGCCAGCACTTGAGCCCAGGACAGGGAAATCTCGGGGAACATAGGCCAACACAAGAAAAACAAAAGACCGTACGGCAACGCGGACGTCGCGATATAGGCCATCTTGTGGGCAGCCCGATAAGAGACGAGATAGGCGATCATGTCGATCGGTTGAAGAAGATACTTCTTCAGAGTGCCTTCGCGAATGTCGCGGGCGATGCCGGCGGCCAAGCCCGGCATGCTGGAAAACATTCGGCTGATGTGGACCAGAAGCAAGTAAGCGATCATTTCATTCAACGAGAAGCCGGAAAGCTCGCGCTGCCCCGAAGTTTGGTAGGCGCCGGCATAGACCGCCTGCCAGAGAAGAATGGTGGTAAGCATAGGGAGAAAACGAAGGATCGTCGCCAGAAAAAAATCCGCCCGGTAAGTCAGCCGTTCGATCAACGAGACTCGGCAGATATTCCAGTATTTGCGAAGCACGCGTAGCGGTCGATCCGGATTTCCATCGGGAAGCGGCCTCCAAATCTCCCCCGGCTCATGCATGGTTGGATGGACTAAGCTCATGATTGACATGACCTTCCTGAAACACGCGGGCAATGACTTGGTCTAAAGGCGGATCCTCGACGCTAAGGTCAACGACGGTATAGTGGTCGAGAACGGCGGCCAAAGCTTGAGCCACCCTCGGACGGTCAACCTTCAGCTCCGCGGCCGGCCCCTCGCGGCGGATGACTTCACCGAATCTTTCCAGCCCATCCGGCGTCGTTTCACCCGTAAATTGCAGGCGAACTAATTTGGACTGACCGAATTGTTCTGTGATCCCCGCCAAAGGACCGTCATAGATGACCTTTCCGTGAGTAATCACCATCACGCGGGTACAGAGGGCTTCCACGTCCCTCATGTTATGGCTGGTCAATAGCACCGTGACGCCGCGATGGGCATTGTATTCCTTGAGGCACTTCTGAATGGTCACCTGCGCGACCACGTCGAGACCGATGGTCGGCTCATCGAGTAGCAAGAGCTGCGGCTGATGCAGGAGAGCGGCGATCAATTCCATTTTCATCCGCTCACCCAGAGATAGCTCGCGGACCGGCTGACGGGTCAGACCCTGCACGGCAAACATTTCAGTCAGTTCGCCCACGGTCTGATTGAATCGGTCCCGGTCCAGGGAATAAATTTCGCGGTGCAGCTCGAAGATATCGGAAGCGGGCAGGTCCCACCAGAGCTGGTTTTTCTGCCCCATGACCAGGGAGAATTGCTGCCGGAAGGCGCGAGCGCGTTCCCAGGGAACGAAGTTCAAAACCCGGGCCGTGCCACTAGTCGGATAGATCAGTCCGGAGAGCATTTTGAGCGTGGTGGTCTTGCCGGCGCCGTTCGGGCCAAGAAAGCCGACCATTTCTCCCGGCTCGATCGTGAAGCGGACGCCGTCGACCGCCCGGACTTCTTTGTATTCCCGGCGGAATAAGCCGCGGACCGCGCCAAGCAGCCCTTTCTTCTTTTGGGAAACGCGATAGACCTTCGTTAGATCGTTGGCTTCGATGATCGGCATGCTGATTCTGGTGAGTGGTGAGTGGTGAGTGATGAATAAATTAAAGCGTCTCTTCTCGCCATCATCCGCCGCTCACCATTTCATTCTACTCACCACTCACCCACTCACCACTCACTCTTCCTACAGTTCTTTGATGGAGATATTGCGGAATTGCACCAGGCTGGGAGGACCGGTCCATTTGCCAGTCTTGGAATCGAATGACCCGTGATGTTGGAGTGCGATCGGACCTTGTTTCGGGACTCCGGGCAGCCGGGCGCTCTGAATCACTTCCTCCCCATTGAGCTTGACCGACAAGCGATCGCCCTTCATGGTGATTTCGAAAGCATTCCATTCGCCGCGGGGCCGATCGGCGTTTTTCTTAGGCGTGACGCCGGCTCGCACCTCGGCCGGCATCTTCGAGTCCGTGCGATAGCCGTAGACTTCACCCGATCCGATGGGCCACATCCAGATGTTGACCTGGCTTTTGTCTGAACCGCGCAGATAAATCCCGGAATCGACGTCTTCGATTTCGACCGTTTCTTCTTTGCCGTCCGGTCCCTTCTTGGTGCTGCCGTCCGGTCCAATCACGGCGACGCGATGCACGAATCCGGGATCTTTCTTGAGTCGCCAATCAATCCGCAAAATAAAGTCGCGATACGACTTGTCGGTCCAAAGACATTTATCGCCTTTGCCCTCGCTGCGGGCATCGTAGTCGATGACGCCATCGACCACTTTCCAGTGATCGTTGTCCCCCGGCGGCACTTTCCAGCCAGACAGATCTTTACCGTTGAAGAGTGGCGTGAATCCCTGCAGCGAATCGTCGGCGGCGTTTCCGGCCAGGGCGATGACCGTTATCAACGCCCATGATGACACCAATCCAAGCATGCGACCCATGTGCAACCCTCCTCGAGATGCGTGCCCGTTTACCTGGAGGTGGTAGTATATGTGGGGCGAGAGGAGGGTCCAAACTAGTTTAGTCGCAACGCGGCAGCGGAGCGCTTTTTGATCGACGCGCTCCGCTATCGCGTCCCGGCTAAACACTTGATGGAATCACGCCTTCATTTCGGCGAGCGCAAGATACAGCCGGCCCAGGTGATGCCAGGCGCTGTCTTCGGGGAGATGTTCGACGGCCTTTTGCAGAAAAGCACGCGCATCCGCGCGCTTTTGCGTGAACAAACACGCCATGCCGCGATTGAAGAGAACGGGAACTGATTCGGCTTGCGCCTGCCAGGAAGCCAACGCCTCCTTGGCTTGGCCGCGATGCCACGCGAGGGCGGCTCGTTCGTTATCCGAAGCGGCACGCCAATCCGCCGGCGCCGTCAATTGGTCATTGAGCATGGACTCGGCTCGATCAAACTCCCGTGCAAGACGCAGGATCGCGACGGCGATAAGGCTTTCCGGAAATTGCCGGCTCTGGACAGCCTGGCCGGCCCATCTCACGAGTTCCGCCGAAGCTGCCGTTGATGCGTTGGTCGGCTTCGCCGGATGAAGCTTGTCCGGATGGAGAAGCGGCTGCAAGGACCGAACCATTTGCGGAAAGTTGCCCAGGCAAAAGGGTACAGCAACCATCGGTTCTTGCGATGCGACCAGAGCCGACCAATCGGGCGGAGCCTTCAACGACTTTGCCTTACCATTGAAAGAGTAGAAGGGCAGAACTGATAGCGCTTCCTCCCAGGCCAGCTTGGGGTCCGCCGGTTGAGTGGGAGCCGCTTCAAAAGGAACCACGTCGCCAGTGCTAGCGACCGCAAAGCCGGCTTCTTGCATGCTCATCTGCCCATGAAGATAGCGGGCAAACAAGTCGGATAAATCGGGCTGACCGGCCGCATGTGTTTTTTCGGATGGAGTTGCCATAGTACTTTTCCCGTCAATCTTTATTGGCTCTACAAGGAACTTACGGGATTTCTTAGCCTATTGTTTACAATCAAATAACGGATGAAAAGGCGAAACTTGCGCCCAAGATTGCCTTTTCATAGCATTTAGCCGCGGTAGCTTTGCCCCCCCGCGGAGCAAGCTCCTCGGCTAAATGTGTCGCTGCACGCTTGGCATTAGCCCACCTTTCCGCTTAAAACAAGGGTATGGCCACCCCCCGTGTACTGGTGTTACGCGCGCCCGGCGCGAATTGCGATGAGGAAACTGAATTTGCCTTTTCCCAGGCAGGAGCGGCGGCCGAGCGGGTCCATATCAATCGCCTTCGGGAAGAACCCGCCATTCTGCACCGCTATCAGATTTTAGTGGTGCCGGGCGGTTTTACCTATGGGGACGACGTGGCGGCAGGCAAAATCCTGGCGAATCAACTCGCCCATTTTCTAGGTGAAACGCTGCGCCGCTTTCGCGACGCCGAAAAACTGATCCTCGGCATCTGCAATGGGTTTCAAGCGCTATTGAAGGCGGGCTTGATCGTTTGCCCGGATGAGGATGGGCCGCTGGTTACCCTCACGAACAACGTCTCCGGTCGGCTGGAGGATCGGTGGGTCTATTTGCAAGCCAAGTCGGACAAGTGTCCTTTCTTGAAAGGTTACGAGCGTTTCGAGCTGCCCGTCGCTCACGGCGAGGGTAATCTGATCGCTCGCGAGCCGTGGATTCTGCAAGGGTTGGATCAGGCCGGCCAGGCAGTTCTCCGCTACGTGGACGCCTACGGCAATCCTGGCCTCTATCCCGTGAATCCCAACGGCTCGCAACTTGACGTGGCAGCCTTGTGCGACGCCAGCGGCCGAGTTTTGGGACTCATGCCGCACCCCGAAAGGCACGTTCTGCCCACGCAACATCCACGCTGGACGCGAGAGGGATTGAAACCGGAAGGCGATGGGTTTCGTCTGTTCCGAAATGCGGTGGAATTCTTCCAGTAAGTAATTGAACCATCGAATGAACTTTTCTCCGGAAGAAGCTGCTGCTTGTTGGGGCTTGATTGAGTTAGCTTGGGAAGAAGATCTGGGGCCGCGAAAAGTTGATTTGACGACCCAGGCAATCATTCCCCCAGACCTGCCAGGCCCGGCGGTGTTCGTGGCTCGGGCCTCGGGCGTAGTGGCCGGCTTGCACGCGGTTGAATTGGTCTTGAACACGTCGCATTCGCCGCTTCTCAAATTCCAACCACTGGTTCAAGACGGAGATCGAGTTCGGCCCGGTGACAGGTTGGCCACTGTGGCCGGACTTATGCAATCCATCTTAACGGCGGAACGGATCGCCTTGAATTTTCTCCAGCACCTGAGCGGCATTGCCACCATGACACGCCGCTTCGTGGACGCGGTGGCCGGGCTTCCCTGCCAGATTCTAGATACTCGCAAAACGACGCCGGGCTGGCGCTTGCTCGAAAAGTACGCCGTCCGCTGTGGAGGCGGCTACAACCACCGCATGGGTCTCTATGACGGGGCCTTGATCAAAGACAACCATCTCGCGGCTTTAGGCGGCGGACCTGATGCCATTCGACAATCAATTCAATTAGCCCGTGAAAAGAATGGCCCCGACGTTCCGGTGGAAATCGAGGTGGAGAACTTGGATCTCCTAGAAGTTGCCTTGGCATGCCGCCCGGATATTGTGTTGCTCGACAACATGTCTCTCGACCAACTCAGAGAAGCGGTTCGCCGGCGAAATGAAAAAGCCCCCCAAATCCAGTTGGAAGCCTCTGGCGGGATCACCTTACATAACGTCCGCGCCGTGGCGGAAACCGGCGTCGATCGTATCAGCGTCGGAGCGTTGACGCATTCCACTCCAGCCCTGGACATCGCGTTGGATTACGAGGAGTAGCCCGCAGCGCCAGCAAGGATGCAAAAACTCTCCAGCAATGTCGGCCCTTGCTAGCGCGTCGGGCTATGTTCGTCTTGACTAATTAACGATTTAGTTTAGACTAATTATCGCTCCCTCCGTGAATCCGGGGATTCCCTGTCGATTTTTGCCCTGTGCTATGGCGACGCGGACTAAAAGCGGCTCGGTTATTCTTCCCTCATTGGAAGAGATTCATTCCTCGGTTCCCATCCCGCCGCAATCGCGCTGGCGGCGCTTCTTGGCATTCTCCGGCCCGGCATTTCTGATCAGCGTCGGCTACATGGACCCCGGCAACTGGGCCACCGACCTCGAAGCCGGCAGCAAATACGGCTACGTACTTCTGTGGGTATTGCTCCTTTCGAATTTCATGGCTTTGCTTCTGCAGAGCCTGTCGGCGCGACTGGGTATCGTCACGGGCATGGATTTGGCCCAGACTTGCCGGGCGAATTATCCCCGGCCGGCGGTCATCGCTTTATGGATTCTGTGTGAAATCGCCATCATCGCTTGCGACCTGGCGGAAGTCATCGGCACGATCATTGCGCTCAAGCTGCTATTCAATCTTCCTTATGGTTGGGGATTAGCGATTGCGGCCGGGGATACGTTTCTTCTCCTGGCCCTTCAGCGGCGCGGAGTGCGACTTCTGGAATTGGTCACCCTCGGGCTGATCGCGATTATCGCCGGCAGTTTTTTCATTGAAATCTGTTTGGCCCGTCACGATTGGTGGGCAATGATCCAGGGTTTCATTCCGGGCCTCGATACCTCGAACCGCGCCCGCTTCACCGGTAGTCTTTATGTGGCCATCGGCATGCTCGGGGCCACGGTGATGCCCCACAATCTTTATCTTCACTCGGCCCTGGTTCAGACTCGGGATTTTCCGCAAACGCCCGAGGGCAAGCGCCAAGCCTGCAAGTACAACTTGGTAGATTCCTTGATCGCTCTGAACGGCGCCTTTTTTGTCAACGCGGCGATCCTAGTCATGTCGGTGGCTACATTTTACAGCCAGCAACTGGAAGTGGAGTCACTTCAAGAAGCGCACGAACTATTGGGCACAGTTTGGATGGGGTTTGCCAGTTTCTTATTCGCCATTGCCTTGCTTGCTTCGGGTCAAAGCTCGACTATGACGGGCACCTTGGCTGGACAGGTCGTCATGGAAGGTTTCGTGCGGCTGCGGCTTAGGCCTTGGGTGCGCCGGCTGGTCACGCGCTCGCTCGCCATCATCCCGGCCATGATGGTGATCGCTTTCGCGGAGAGTCAGGCCGAGAGCGGCAGTGCGGTCGACAGGTGGCTGCTCGAGTTGATCGTGCTCAGCCAAGTGGTCCTGAGCTTCCAACTTCCTTTCGCCATTGTTCCCTTGATCCACTGGACCGCCGACTCAGGCCGCATGGGAGAATTTGCCAGCCGGGGCTTGCTCAAGGTCTTGGCCTGGTGCTGTGCCGTGGTTGTCGTCGCACTCAATGCCACGCTCATTGTCTTGCAGATGAGCAAATGGGGCGCGGCCATCGCGGAAAACGGAGGGAATCCGCTCTGGATATATGCCATCGGGAGTGCGCTGTCGCTCGCGCTTATGGGGTTTCTCGCCTGGGTGACCATCTATCCTTTCTGGTCGCCGCGTGAAGAGAAGTTCGAACGGCCGGCGTCCGTCCCCGAGCTGCCGGCCATCGCCTATCAGCGCATCGGCGTGGCCGTGGAGTTGGAGGGAACCGACGACGCCGTGCTGGTTCAGGCGGCGGCGCTAGCTCGCGCTCATCACGCAGACTTGGTGGTGATCCATGTGGTCGAGGGAGCGCCCGCGGCCATACTCGGCGCCGACGCCGCCGATCAGGAGGCCCGCGATGACCGCCGGCTCATGACCGAGCTGACCGAGCATCTTCGAGCCGACGGGCTGAATGCCGTAGGAGTCCTTGGTTTTGGGGAACCGGCGGAGGAATTGGTCCGCATCGTCAAGGAACAACGTCTCGATTTGCTGGTCGTGGGATCGCATGGCCATCGATTCCTTGCGGACCTGGCGCTCGGCCGAACGGTTTCACCTGTCTTGCATCGCTTGACGATCCCCGTCCTTGTGGTTCCGAATCGCCCGGCTCCTGAGCGGGGAGCGTCAGCTTCCTGAGCCGGGACGTTTTTTGAGTGAGAACAGATCGACTAGATCGACAGGCTCCTTAGTTCCCTCCCAATATAATACTGCTCCCTGTTCCACTTCGATGGATAACATCTCGTACAGAAATCGTATTCCCACTGTGAGCGCATGGAATGAGCTAATTCCACAAAAGTCTTTTGGCCCTTGCCATAACCGCAATCCTTCCGCTTGCACGGGGCAGACGTAATCACCTTCAGGATGAGGCCTAGGCAGCCCAACCCGAATGCAAACAGAATGCAACTCTCCGTCAGCATAGAGGACTTCGAGTCGATGTTCGGCAAAAGTCTCCATGATCTGTCGCTGTTTCCCGGATTTTGGGCCAGCAGTTTACCCGGCGCGTTCGGAGGAAAGAGTCTTGCCGATTTCCAGCAACAATCGAACGACTTCTTCCACGTCGGCCGCCGTCGTGCGCCAGTTGACGAAACAGAAACGTAAGGCAACTCGGCCCCGAAGTCGCGTTGAGGAAATGAACGCCTTGCCCGTGGCTCGCAGCTCGTCAACGATAGAAAGGTTGAGACTGTCGAGTTCTTCTTCGCTAAGCCGCAAGCGGCTCGAGTTTTCGTCTCCCCCTCTCCGCCTCTCCCCGTCTCCCCCTCCTTCCACGGGTCGGTAGCGGAAACACACGATACTAAGGTGTCGGGGACACAAAATCTCAAACTCCGGGTGCTGCTCTAGCAGGGCTTGAGAAAGCTCAGCTAATTGACATGACCGACTCACCAACTCGCGGTGCCAATCAAGACCCAAAACTTTGACCGACAGCCACAGTTTCAACGCCCGGAAACGGCGTGTCAGAGCGATCCCCTGATCGCAGAAATTAATTTGGTCCGTCTCCGGCTCGACGTCCTGCATGTATTCGGGACGCAAGGTGAACGTCTCGGCCAAGCGTTTGCCTTCTCGAACTAACAAGCATCCGGACTCAAAGCATTGGCCAAACCATTTGTGGGGATCGAGCGTGACGGAGTCGCAATCGCCGATGCCTTCCAACTCGCGCCTTCCCTCTGGCGTTAACATAGCCGACCAACCATAGGCCGCATCGACATGCAACCAGACTTTCTCATCACGGCATAAACCGCTCAGAGACTCCAACGGGTCCACCACACCCGTGTTGGTGGCGCCGGCATTGGCGACCACGGCCCAAGGAAGCCGTGTGGCGCTTCGGTCTTGCTGAATGGCTTTTCGCAGCGCTTCAGGTGTCAGACGGAAATCTTGGTCCGCCGGCACGGGATGAATTTGCTCCGGTCGAAGGCCGATGATCTTGGCAGCACGATCCACCGACCAATGGCGCTGTTCGGTGACATAAAGGACGGCTCTTTCGCGGTCCTGGAATGAGAGCGGCTCGCGGGCCACGGTCAGGGCGGTCAGGTTCGCCTCCGATCCGCCGCTCGTTAGAATGCCGCTCGTTCCGGCCGGCATACCGAGGAGAACTCGAAACCATTCCAGCACCGTCAGCTCTACCTGGCTAGGTCCGGCTGCTTCCAGCCAGACGCCGGCAAAAAAGTTCGTTCCCGCGCATAAAAGCTCGCCCAAGATGGACGGAAAGTTGGGCGCGCCGGGGATGAAAGCCAGGAAACGCGGATGATTGGTCTTGAAGGCGTTGGGCATGACCTTGTTTGTAAATTCTTGCAAGACCTCCGCGAAGGCTCGTCCATGCTCCGGGGCGGGCCCTCCGAGCAGCGCTTCCACTTGTTCCCTCGAGCCGGTCCGGCCGATTGGCTGTTCCGAGAGCGTGACATGATGCCGGACTAACCAGCGAACCACCTCCATTCCCGTCTGTTCGCAAGCGGCCCAGTCAGGGTGTTCCAACGGCTCTTTAAGTTCCATCCGAAGATAATCGACCGAGGATGCGTTCATAGTCAGTCAGTAGCAGCAGGCAGTTGGTCGAGGCTAAGAAATGATACGAATTGACGAGTGAGGCATCTATGCCCCCTGCGAGGCCAATCAGCTAAGGCTAAGCTCTAAGGACTAAGACTAATGTGCGTGCACCAACCGTTGATGTTCTTTGACGAGCTTGGGTGCGATGTGCCAACCGCAGTCGTCGCAGGTAAGGGCCTTGTCGTAGCAGCCGTCGCAATAGTACGGTCCCCCATTGAAGAACTGCTCCAGCCGGGCTCGATCCTCGGGATCGAGATCGCCGGGATCACGGGGCAAAGGCAGCTTGTGGCCGCAGCCGTCGCAGCTCCGGGAATTGAACCGTCCTAAGAGAGGCGCGTAGTGGTCGTGCACTCCGCGTGGGACCACGCCGGCGCCGTTGCACAAGGGGCAAGCCATGCCGAGCTGGGCGGCAATGGCCTTGCGGATGAACGCGCTCTTATTGGGCAGCT
>Ga0207156_10338_pt1 | contig 10415 bp, 8 predicted proteins | sample Alteio_BWMinHeat_24_FD_153514 | JGI IMG/M metagenome (GOLD analysis project Ga0207156, IMG submission 153514) | Enriched cells from forest soil in Barre Woods Harvard Forest LTER site, Petersham, Massachusetts, United States -... | ecosystem: Environmental > Terrestrial > Soil > Temperate forest >...
AAAGTTCTGTAAGTGCTGCCCCTTCTCCTCCTCGATTGCTTGCTTGTATGCAAAGGAGGCCAGAGTAAGTGCGTGAGAAAAGGGAAGGTACGCTTTAAGCAGAGTAGGAAATGCCTCCACAGCGTCTTGATACTCCTTTTCATGCACAAAGAGCAGATTCTCTAATTTTTCCCTCTCCTCAGTATTTCGACGCATATCCAACTCATAGAGAATGGGCAAAAGTTGACCCGTTTTCTCTCTATATTTCTCGGCCGCTTGCGCAAGACGCTCCCTCTGAGCATGTTTTTGTTTATGACTTAAAATAAGATTGAGTTTTTCATATGTCTTTAAATGCTGCAAATCATAGCCAAAGTCAGGCAACTTTTGCTCTGTTTTCTCCTTCTCTTCAACAAAGGCCAAATTCCTTTCAGGATCTTTCACAATGCCCGTCGAAAACATATAAGTGAGCGACAGCTGCAGGGTAAGAAATAGTAATAATGTTCCGACATAATTACTATTTTTGAAAAATGTGCGCTTTAGTAGCCATCCCAAAAGAAAGAGGGGCATAAGGCACATGAAAACATTGAAAAATAGATCGATCGGTTTGGTGAAAAAACCGGGGTAAAAAAGATACCGAAACAGTGGGAAGTAAATATTTTCACGGTAAAGAAGAACTATCGGTTTGCTTGAAGCAAAAAAAGGTGCGTAAATGCCAAGAAAAGAAAGAAGTAATAAAAAACAAAGAGCAAAAAGAGCAATTTTGTTTTTCCTAAATCCCAGCCAAAGCAATTTTGTTGAAGAATGAATCTCTGGAGTACTCATATTATAACCTGAATTTTGCATTTAAATGGTTGATCTTCAAATTCATTTTGCGAATCTTTGCAACAAGCGCAAGAGCTCCTCGTTCGGCATAGGGCCTCTGGCTATAACCTCACTCGGTTGTTGCAAAGCTTCATCTAAATGCTCTTTGAATCTCAATCATTTAAACGCAAAATTCAGGTTATTGTATCAAATCTAATCCGAGGATCGAGCAAAGTGTAGCAGATATCAGCAATCAAATACCCTAAAAGTGTTAAGCAAGAGCCTGCAAAAGCAGAAAAAAGAACCACATTATAGTCGCGATTAATCACCGCATCATAGAAAAAACGGCCAAAACCATTGATTTCAAACACTGTTTCCACAATCAATGAGCCTCCTAAAATCAATCCTAATGAAGAGGCTAAGGCAGTCACAAGGGGAATAGCCGCATTTTTCCCCACATGCCTTACAAGCAGTAGAGGAAGAGGAAGACCCTTTGCATACGCAGTTTTCACATGGTCTTGACGTAACACATGTAACACGGCTGTTCGAGATAGACGCGATTGAACAGCAAGAATGCCATATATCACACAAGTAAAGGGCAGCACAAGGTGAACGAAAATATCTTTAAGACGCTTAAATGAAGAAAAAAGCGCATACATCTTCTCTTCACTGTGAAAACCCCCGTAAGGAAGATGATGGGGAAGCGCTACCTTCTCTATGAGGAAAGGAGCCATAACAAAAGTGGGGATAGAAAATAGGATCAGAAATACGGTGTTTAACGAAATATCTAAAAACTGATTCTGGTACAAAGCCATGCACATACCAAAAAAAGCAGCAAAAGCAAAGGTGACAAGCATAGGTATCAAGCTTAAAGTGAGGGAGTATTTTATTCTTTTCACAACTTCATTGACAACCAGTTTATTATGATCACTGCGCAAGGTGCCAAAATCCAGGGTCACAACCTTGCTCATATATCGAAAAAAGCGATTCTCTAAGAGGAGGATGCCCATTTTTTGTCCGAAGGTATAATTGGCTGGGAAAAGGGAGCTATTCTGCTCTTGCCATCCTTTTAGTTTTGCTAGCTTTTCTGCCAATACACTCTCATCATCTATGTATTTTGCCTTCAAGGAATAAAGAAGAGCATTGCTTTTCCCAATGGCTTGATTCTCTTTTTTTTCCTCCTCTGTAAGAGCGGGTCCCACGTACCCCTGTCTTGTTCCCCCTCGAATAAAAAGATTGATAGCAAGAATACGCATGGGTAGCAGGTGTTGTGTGTCGCCCGCAATACGTAGAAGAGCAGATGTGAGAAATCGAGAGCGATCACCCCAGAGCGTGTGGAGTTTATTGTATTCTGAAACAGAGCCCTTTTTTTTCTCCAACATTTCTTGTAGGCCCCTTTCCAACTTCTTCTGTGAAATCGAGGGCCAAGTATTGAAAAGAATAGGTAGCGTCAAGCCATAATGTTCCCGAAAAAGCAGGTATTGCTCCTCCCCCGTGCTTCCTCCCTCAGTAGATCTTGAAGCCTCATCAAGGGCTGATCGCTCCATCCCTGAAACAGGGTCTAGAGGTGCTAGATTCAAAATGATAAAATTGACTAAAACAATAGCAAAAAGAGTGATCGGCAGAAGAAAAAGGCGGCGTAGTAGATACGTTTTCACAGTTTTTGTCCAAGGCGCTCTATCCAGATCACCTTCAATTGAGGCTCTGCAATCTCTGCATCAGGTATAAGATCTTTTCTTTCCGTGGGAATAAATAAGTTTTTGACGTATTCCCGGTAAAGAAGACGCCTTTTCGGTGCGTAGAGAAATATATAAGGCGCCTCATCGTAAAGGATCTTATGAAAGCGATGGTAAAGCGTTTTCCTCTTTGCCACATCATATTCATAATGCAATTTTTCAATGAGTTCATCGGCCTCCTTATTGCTAAAACCTATCGCATTAGAGGAGCCCTTTTGCTCAGCAAGTGCTGAGTGCCATAACTGCTCAGGATCTTCAGGAGGCGTTTCCAGGCTCCAGCCCAGGAAGAGGGCATCAAAGCTTTTATCTTCAAAACTGCGAGAAAGATCAGGAAGATCTACACCATATAATCTACAATCGATGCCAATTTCCCGAAATGCCGTTGCTACATATTCGCAAATCACTTTAGTTGAAATGTTTTTTACATAATAGGTCAAATTGAAGCGGAAGGGGGTCTTTTCTCCATTGATGATTTTTTCTCGGATTCCATCCCCATCCTTGTCAAACCATCCCTCCTCTTCAAGAAGGGTCACGGCTTCATCGGGATCATAAGAGCGCGGAGTGAGGGTGGTATCATATGAGGGAGAAAAAGGGAAAAAAGGACCCGTAATGATGATCCCCATCTGATTTAAATTTTGTTCGATAATCCGACGCCTGTCCACAGCCAGAGAAAGTGCCTCTCTGATTTTTTTGCTTTGAAAATAGGGCTTTTTCTCATTCCATCCAATATAGCAATAACTACGATCAACAAATTCTAAGTCATTGATCTTCAGATTATTGCTCTCTTGTTCTTTATAAGTTGCGCTGTGGAGAAAGTGTTTATAATCGAGCAGCTGGTTAGGTGACAAGGTGCACACATCGATTTTCCCCGCTTTAAAATCTTGCCACATGGCATCGACACTTTCTTTAAATACGTAGTGGTGTTCCTCAATAAGCGCAGCAAAGGGGTCATAGAAACGGGGATTTCTCAGAAATTTGATCCCTTCTTCGTTCATGCCAGCAAAAAGATAGGCGCCACAGCTGACGATCACATTTTTGGCAAAATGATTGGAAAAATTTTGTGCCCAAACAGAATTTGTTCGATAGATCTCTTCATCTGTATCGTCTTCGATGATTTTTTTTCCGTCAGAGAAGTATTTGAAGACAAAAGAGGGGAGTGGCTGCATACAACAGACGGATTTAAAAGAGCTGTATTTCTCCTTTTTCCATCGGATAATAAAGGTAAGATCATCGACTATCTCAAACGCCTCAATATTGCCAAAGGGTCGTTTTAGAGCCCCAGCTTTGGCTTCAGCAACATAAGGATTCATGATGGCATCGTAGTAAAATTTGAAGTCGTGAGCGGTGACTGGATGGGATTTAAGAAAGTGGGGCGAGAGGGCAAAATCAGCAGGGAAGTGTTCTGGATGTAGTTTTTCCCAGAAAAGATTTTCCCTGAGGTGGACCCAATACTCATGAGACTCTGGGGCCTCTTTGCGGGGTCTTTTTTCTACTTTTACTGCCAAAAAGGGGGCAAAAATTTCGTATTTTCCGAATTGGAGTTGCGCTACAGATCCTGTGCAGGCATATGTCATGGTGGCAGAATCGTGAAAATTATTAAAGGGGTGGAGATTATCAGGACGACCTAAAAGGGCCTGTTTAAAAAGGCCTTTGGGATAGAAATGGGGTCCTAATGAGTGGGGGAGGGTGTTTGTAAAAAAAGAATCCTCTTGTAAAAGATTAGGCATTTTGGGGTCTAGATGGACTCTAGCTCGGGCTTGGGCCTTTTCTTCTCTGTGAGGCACTTGTCTAATGGCCTCTTTTAACTCTGTTTTCAGTTCACCGATCTCTCTCTTAATAGTTTTAAAATCTTCTTCTATCAGAAGAGAGGACCAATAAAACATCCCCAAAATACAGAGGATGATCACGACAGTTAAGGTGGTAAAAAAGGCTTTCATTTTTTTATTTTATAACCAGCGACATTGCCCAATCCATCGTAGGCTGCATATTTATATAGTTCATGAAGTGTGGGGAAATTATAGACAGTTCCTATTAAATCATTCAATGAACGCTTATTTTGGACAAGCCCTAGGCCGTGATGAATAAGTTCGGTAGCAAGATGGCCAATGATGTGGACGCCACAAATACACAGATCATTTTTTGTAAAAACGAGTTTGAGCATCCCTGTTTTAGCGCCCATGATTTTGCCTCGGGGCATTTGAGAGTGCCTAGCAATACCTATGCCGTAGGGGATGTGTTTCTCCTTGGCCTCTTCTTCGGTAAGGCCGACTGTGGAGATTTCAGGAACTGTGTAAATGCCATAGGGAAGATCTCGGCCTACTTCTTTGATATCTTTTGTTTGGAAGATATGAGCTACAGCCACCCTTCCCTGGTCCATCCCGGTGCTACCAAGAGCTGGAAATCCAATCACGTCACCAACGGCATAAATGTGGGGGACGTTGGTTTGATAATAGGAATTTACGGGGATATTTTCTCGGTTATCGACATCGAGGCCTGCCTTTTCCAGCTGAAGGTCTTTCACTCTTCCATTGCGCCCTGCGGCATAAAGAAACATATCGACATAGAGTATCTCTCCTGATTCTAGAGCGACGCGGATTTCGGCTTCTTTTGGAGGGGGGACAACGACGGAGCCTATCGATTTGTTAAATAGACAATCGATTTGGTCTTCCTTCATTTTTGCAAGAAGCTCAGAAACGATCTCTTTATCGATGAAGTTAAGGATCTTATTGTTGCGATTGATGAGAAAAACTTTAGTGCCCATGGTGGAGAAAATGGTGGCGTATTCCAAACCGATCACACCAGCTCCCAAAATCACGATTGATCGTGGAAAGCGTTTAATATCAAGAATGGAATCGGAGTCGTGCACCCTTTCTTTATCGAAAGGAATATTAGCAGGGTGGCAAGGATAGGATCCCGAGGCGATGATAATGTGATCTCCATAAATGACTTCTTCTTTCTCTCCCTTTATGCAGATGTGATGAGTATCTTGGAAGGAGGCTATGCCTTGATAGAGACGGACGTTATGGTCTTGGATATTTTTTCTAACGGCCTCTTCCTCTGTTTTTACGACCTGATTTTTTCGATAGAGGAAATGCTCGACTGTGGCTTCCCCATGAATATCGCGCTCGATCCCATAAAGACCTTTGTCATATTTACCTGAAAGATATAACGCGCTTTCTCGCAATGTTTTGGAAGGAAGAGTGCCTGTATTAACACCGGCGCCTCCGCACACTTTTTCCCTCTCGATGATGGCGACTTTATGGCGGAAGTAGGCGGCCTTGACAGCTGCCTTTTCTCCGGCAGGCCCTGTTCCGATGACGATGAGGTTGTATTTTTCCATAGAAGTTTCCTTTCCTCAGAGTTTCGCTATCTTTTCTTTAGGTTCAAGAAGAATTTTAGTCTGATATGACTTTTCCGCAACGGAATGCAAAATAGTCTTGACTTTTCCGCAAAGTCGTGCAAAATGGTCAATATAACAGGGATGGATGTCGTATGGAGCGAGAGCAGAAACGAGCCATTGTGCAGGATTTGCAAAAAAAGATGGTTCTCCTAGCCGGGCCTCGTCAGGCTGGGAAAACAACCCTTGCTAAAACAATTATGCAAGAGTTTGCTTCCTCGACCTATCTCACATATGATCGGTTGGAAGATCGAAAAATCATCTTGAAGGAATCATGGCTCCCCTCAACGGAGCTTCTTGTTCTTGACGAAATTCACAAAATGCCAAAGTGGAAAAATTACTTAAAAGGTGTCTATGACACAAAGCTTTCGCATCAAAAGATATTGGTCACTGGCAGTGCTCGTCTTGAAGTTTTTAACCGAGTGGGAGATTCACTCGCCGGTCGCTATTTTTTACACCGATTGATGCCTTTATCACCCGCAGAGTGTAACCAGGTCGGTATCAGCTGCACTATTGATCAATTTTTAGAAAGAGGGGGGTTTCCTGAGCCATTTTTAGCACAAGACATAATTGATGCAGATCGTTGGCGTCTTCAGTATATCGACAGCCTGCTTAGGGTGGATGTACTTGATTTTGAAAATATTCATAATTTGAATGCCATTAGATTGATCTTCGAATTATTGAGAAGAAAAGTAGGCTCTCCCATCTCATATACCTCTATTGCAGAGGACGTGGCTCTTTCTCCAAACACGGTAAAAAAGTACATTCAAATTCTAGAGGCACTTTACATCGTGTTTAGGGTTACGCCTTTCTCAAAGAATATCGCACGTAGCTTGCTTAAGGAACCTAAGATTTATTTTTTTGATGTTGGACTTGTCAAAGGGAATAATGGCGTTAGATTTGAAAACTTAGTTGCCGTGTGTTTATTGAAATATGTATTTGCCAAAATCGATTACCGAGCAGAGGATTACGCTCTTAAATATCTACATACGAAAGAGCGGCAGGAGGTAGATTTTGCTCTTGTCCGTGATGATTGTGTGGAAAAAATGATTGAAGTAAAGCTCGCCGATCCCACTATTGGACATAGCCTACGTTACTTTCATGAAAAATACCGTCTTCCTGCCATCCAAGTGGTCAAGGAGCTGAAACGAGAAACCAGGGATGAAGGTATTGACGTTATTCAGGGCCTCAAGTTCCTGAAGAGCCTGAATGTAGTGGAAGCTGCATCGACAGTCTAGCAGTATCAGCTGATGCTTCTAAAACAGTGGCTCTCGTGTCTATGCGCGGGGCGTTGCCTGTTTTCGTACTATGACAACTAATACTCCCACGCCATATTAGGCTGCATACACTACCTACTCCTCCTATCACTGTCACAAAGAAACTAACATTCAAAGGTGTCGTTTCACATTGGGTAGCTATCTTAGAAACGATAGCGCGCATTTTAGCAAAAAAAGAGGAGAGAGAGTCTATATTTGGGTGCAGTATAGCGATGAGAGCAAGAGCGCCTGCAATAGCGATACACAACATAACAATGAGAGTGATGGTAGCCGCCGTTTTTTCCGTAATGCAGCATCCGTGCTGCACGGGCGTAAGGTTTCCCGCAGTTGGTCTAGGACTAAGATCACCATCAGAAGAGCTAGCAGAAAGACTCATGTTGTTGCCAAAATATCTTTTTTGGCGCTTATTATAACCTAATATTTTTTATATTGGAATAGGAGAAATTATTTTAGGTGATGTCTGAAAAATCGTTAGATATTAGACTTCTTTTTATTATGCAGGGATATTTACTTGTCAATTTTGGTGGTCCGAGAGCCATTGAGGAGATCGCTCCTTTTTTACGCGCACTGCTCACCGATATCGATGTGATACATCCCACTTTTCCAAGACCCTTCCATCATCTCCTATTCAGTTTTATTGCCCAGAGGCGGGCTAAAATTATCGCTAAAGATTACGAAGAAATAGGAGGTAAGTCACCTATTTTTGAGGAAACAGAGCATCTGGCAAAGCTTTTAGAAGGCAGGCTCAATGCGCCTGTTTTTACCTTCCATCGATACCTTCCAAGCACTCATAAAAAAACGCTTTCGTTAATGGAAAACACACCCTGTCAAAAAATCACAGTTTTCCCCCTTTTTCCCCAATTTACTTATGCTACGACAGGGAGTTGTGCCCGGTTTTTTGCCAAAAGGCTTTCAAGGAGAGTCATCGATAAACTTAATTGGGTCCCTTCTTATCCCACCCACGTTGCCTTCACCTCGCTTTGGCGAAAGATTCTTGAAGAATTCCTTGAAAATCACCATCTCAAAGAAGAGGAGACATTTTTTCTCTTTTCTGCCCACGGACTTCCTCAAGCTTTTATCGATGAGGGAGATCCTTACGAAAAGGAGTGTCAATTGTGTGTGAAACAGGTGATGCAGGCATTTCCTAAAATCTGCTACCACCTCTCTTATCAATCTCAATTTGGAAAAGAGAAATGGATTCAGCCATACACAAGTAGTCTGTGTCAGAATGTCCTGTCTTGGCATAAGGGCAAGAAAAACATCCTCTTTGTGCCGATCAGTTTTACCTCCGATCATATAGAGACCCTTTTTGAGGTCGAAAAGATATATATGCCCCTCATTAAAAAGGCAGCTCTTTCCCCCTTTCGTGTGCCTGCTTGCTATTCTCACTCCACCTTTCCGGATGTGATCATGGCCATTTTAGAGGCATTTTCTCCTTGCCACACCTCTCTACTTATCCGAAATACTTATCCAAATAACAGAACGGGTAAGAGAGTGATGTGATTGGTATTGTCATGGATTTTTTCAGCCACTTCTATAACCTCCTTTAAAGTGAGTGTAGGTTTACTGGCAAAATAGCCTGCAAATTCTTTTCCCTCATAGTAGATGCGCTTAAGTCCTTTTTCTTCAATCTCATCAAAATTACCAGTCATACGAAATCCAATAAAAATTTTGATATCCATAGATCCATTAATAACCCAAAAGTCATTTACGGAGGTAGGTGAACATTTACGCAGCAGGAAAAAGACTAATAACCTGAGTTTCTATTTTTATAGTGTAAGTTAATAATAGTTATTGCAATTAATTAAAAATAATAATATAAACTAGTATAGGTTATTAATTAGTGATTGCCGTGAATTTTCTTGCTGAAACTTTTCCTTTTGAAGCACGAATAGCAGCACCACCTCAGATCGCTCTTGATCGCATAGGCGTAATTATTTTAGCAGGAGGGGAGGGGAAAAGGTTAGAGCCCTTGACCAAAAGTCGCTGCAAACCAGTGCTCACTTTCGGGGGGCGGTATTCTCTGATCGATGTACCGATCTCTTATGCCTTCTCGTCAGGGTTGAAAAAAATTTATGTCCTCGGACAATACTGTGCCAATTCTCTGCAAAGGCATATCTATCAAACCTACAGTCACAATGGGCCCACTCAACTGGAAGTCAATATGCTTGCCCCCGAAGAAAGGGAGGGGAAAAAGATTTGGTATAAAGGCACTGCCGATGCTATCCGCCAAAATCTTAGCTACTTCTCTGAGCTTCCCTCGTTAGATTACTTTCTGATCCTTTCGGGTGATCAGCTTTATAATATCGATTTTCAAGAAATGATCCGTTTTGCCATTGCAAGCGATGCTTCCATGGTCTTAGCCGCACAGCCAATTAGTGAAAAGGAGGCAAAACGGATGGGTGTACTAAAAATCCAGCCCTCTGGAACGCAACTCATAGACTTTTATGAGAAGCCACACGAAAAAAAACTCATCGATCAATACCAAATAGATGATTTAACACTGCATCGCTTAGGGAACCATATCCAAAATGAAAAAAAGCATTTAGGCTCTATGGGTATTTATCTTTTTAAACGACAGGCCCTGTTTCAACTCCTTCAACAAGAAGTAGGTGATGACTTTGGTAAACACCTGATCAAAGCCCAGATGCACAGGGGCAACACCCATGTTTTCCTCTACGATGGCTATTGGGAAGATATTGGGACTATTGAATCCTACTACCAAGCCAATCTCGCTCTTACTCATGAATTGGGAGATCGAAAAGTAGGATTCCAATGTTATGATGAAAAAAGCCCCATTTTCACGAAGGCACGCTACCTTCCTAATGCCAAAATTAAACACACTCTCCTCAATAATGCCATCGTTTGTGAAGGCTCTATTATCGAAGCCAAAGAAATCCATAACTCAATCATAGGACTTCGCTCGAGGATAAAACAGGGAACCATTATCCGTGATTCCCTCCTGCTCGGAAATGAGTTTTATGAACGCCCCTCTTTAGTGGTTGCAGAAGAAATAGACAAGCCCGGCATTGGTGAAAATTGTCTGATTATAAAAACTATCATCGACGAGAATGTCTCCATCGGCAACGATGTCCAACTTATTAACAAATGGGGGCACATCAATTACGATAGCCCCGATGGTATTTTTGTAAGGGATGGTATCATTGTTGTTCCGCGAGGAACAAAACTCCCCGATCGATTTATCTTTTAAATCAAAGAAAATTT
>Ga0207156_10339_pt1 | contig 10359 bp, 6 predicted proteins | sample Alteio_BWMinHeat_24_FD_153514 | JGI IMG/M metagenome (GOLD analysis project Ga0207156, IMG submission 153514) | Enriched cells from forest soil in Barre Woods Harvard Forest LTER site, Petersham, Massachusetts, United States -... | ecosystem: Environmental > Terrestrial > Soil > Temperate forest >...
ATATAACCCGACGCGCCGGCTTCAATACATTTTTCCCGATCGCCCTTCATGGCTTTGGCCGTCAACGCAATGACGGGAACGGTGTTGTATTCACGGCCGAGTTTGCGGATTTCCTGAATGGCGGTGTAGCCATCCATTTCCGGCATCATGATGTCCATTAAAACAGCATCAACGTGCGGTTCTTGGAGAAAAGTCCGGATGGCGGTTTTCCCATCGGGGGCCTGTAGAACATTGATATGATAATTCTCCAAAACGCACTTAAGCGCAAAGAGGTTTCGTTGATCGTCGTCGACCACCAGAATTTTTTTTCCCGACAAGATGCTTTCCGTATGATGCACCTGGTCAATCATATTCCGATAGCTTTCGGGAAATGAGCGGACATCTTGATGAAGGAGAAGAGAGGTTTGAGCGATGAGTTGTTCCGGTTCGAAAACGGTTCGGAGGTTCAACCGTTCATTGAGTATTTTGACTTTTGATTGTTCAAGAGACGGTAATTCTTTCGGCGAGTAGATCACAATCGGAGGAATTGTTAAATTCTCCTTTTGGCTCATGGTACTTAGAAATGCAAAAAGAAAAGGGACGTTGGCCGTGGCTACGATGCCGTCAAATTCTTTTTTCTTAAACGCTGACGCCGCTTCTTCTTCCGAGAAGGCAACAGTAATCAAGACGTTTTTCGTTTCGATAAATTTAGAGAGGTTTTTCTTTTGGATTTCATCCTCGGCTATCATAAGAAGATTCTTGGTTTTGCGTTTGATGAACTCCTTAAGCCGGTGAAGGCCTTTGTAAAGAATTTTCTGAGTCAACGGTTTTTCCACGCAGTCAAAAGCGCCCAGCTTGATTCCCCGCTTGCATTCATGATTGACGAGGACCAATGTGGGAATATGACGGGTGGCGAAATCATGTTTCAACGTGTCAAGAATGGCCCAGCCGTCCAGTTTAGGTTGTTCGATATCCAAAAGGATGGCCTCGGGTTTAAATTCTCGGATCAAGTTGAGGCTGGTCATGCTTTCGGGCCCAATCACGCCCTTAAATCCAAATTCGTGACCAGCTTCCAAAAGCCATTGAGCGTTTCTTGGATCGCCCGTCATCATGACGATAACGTGGTCAGTTTCTTTGATGAACTCACGATCGTCCGGCGCTCCTTGGATAGTGGAGAGGGACAACGCTTTCTCCGGCAGAGAGACGGCCAAGGTCATCGGCGCGGCGATTGGTTTTTCAAGAGGAGTTTCCATGGCCGCCGTTTTGGTTGGATGGGATGGGTCTTTTTGTAATGAGTCCGGCGGTATACTGGGAAGATAAAGGGTGAAGACGCTTCCTTCCCCGGCCGCACTGACGACTTGGATTTCACCTCCCAAGAGCCTGGCAATTTCACGGCTGATGGATAAACCCAATCCGGTGCCGCCGTATTTTCGGCTGGTCGTTCCATCGCCTTGCTGAAAGGCTTCAAAGATGATTTGTTGTTTTTCAGCAGGAATTCCAATGCCGCTGTCCATAATGGAGAAAGCAAAAACTTTGCGAGCTTTGTTGAGCGTTTCATTGCCGTCGCTCCATCCCTCGGAAGCGAGTTCGATTTTCAACGCGATTTGGCCATGTTCGGTGAATTTGAATGCGTTGGAAAGAAGGTTGCGAAGAACCTGTTGAACTCTGCGGACATCTGTGGCGAACGCATGGGGAAGTTTCGGGTCCAACTCGATGGCAAAGCCGAGTCCTTTGTTTTGTGCCAGAGGCCTAAAGGTCCAGTCGAGGTAATCGCGGAGATCGATGAAGACCAAATCGTTCATTTCAAGCGTCATGTTTCCGGATTCGATTTTAGATAGATCCAGAATGTCATTGATAAGAGAGAGGAGATCGGTGCCGGCGGAGTAGATGATTTTCGCGAATTCCACCTGTTTCGGGGTCAAGTTTCCTTCTGCATTTTCGGCGATTAAATTCGCCAACAAGAGCAGGCTGTTTAATGGCGTTCGAATTTCATGCGACATGTTGGCCAGGAATTCCGATTTATACTTGGACGTGATCGCCAATTGGCGGGCCTTTTCTTCAACCGATTGACGCGCTAAATCAATTTCCCTGTTTTTGGTTTCCACTTCGGTTTTTTGAGTGGAGAGAAGTTGAGCTTTGTCTTCCAGATCGTCATTGGTTCGCTGCAGTTCTTCCTGCTGCTGCTTTAAGAGTTCTTCCGAGGCTTGAAGCGATCGCGCTTGCTCTTTCAAGCGTTTGTTGGTTTCGGTCAACTCTTGCTGCTGACTTTGCAGCTCTTGAGTAAGGGATTGAGATTGTTTCAGAAGTTTCTCGGTTCTCATGTTGGCGGCCAAGGTGTTCATGACGACACCGATCGTTTCCATCAATTGATCAAGAAAAATTTGGTGAATGGCGCTGAAGCGATTGAAGGAAGCGAGCTCAATAACCGCTTTGACTTGTCCTTCAAATAAGACCGGGAGAACGATGATGTTCGCCGGTTGTGATTTTCCAAGCCCGGAGGTAATTTGAATGTATTCTTCCGGAACTTCGGTTACCAAAATCCGTTGGCGTTCCAAAGCGCATTGGCCGACTAAACCTTCGCCGAGCCGGAATTGATTGGAGAAATGTCTTCGTTCGCCATAGGCATAACTTCCTAAAAGTTTGAAGACCGCGGCTTCTTCGGAGTCATCGGCAATGAAGAAGGCTCCTTGCTGTGCAATGACGACCGAGGCCAATTCTGAAAGAATCAATCGCGAAACAGTTTCGAGATCTTTTTGGCCTTGCAGCATTCGGGTGAACTTGGCCAAGTTTGTTTTCAGCCAGTCTTGTTCGGTGTTTTTCAATGTCGTTTCGCGTAGATTTGCGATCATTTTATTGATGTTGTCTTTTAACGCCGCGACTTCGCCTTGCGCTTCGACGGCGATGGTGCGTGTCAGATCGCCCTTGGTCACGGCGGTGGCCACTTCCGCAATCGACCGGACCTGGGTCGTCAAGTTGGCGGCCAACTGGTTCACGTTGTCGGTCAAGTCGCGCCATGTTCCGGCGGCGCCCGGCACTTTGGCCTGGCCTCCCAATTTTCCTTCGATTCCTACTTCACGGGCCACGGTGCTAACCTGATCGGCAAAGGTGGCCAACGTGTCGATCATGTCATTCATAATCTGACCGAGCGCGGCGATTTCACCTTTGGCCCAAACGGCCAGCTTTTGATTCAGATCGCCATTCGCAACGGCGGTCACAACCTTGGCAATACCGCGAACTTGGGTTGTGAGGTTGGCGGCCATGGAATTCACGTTGTCGGTGAGATCTTTCCACGTACCGGCGACCCCTTTGACCTCGGCTTGACCGCCGAGTTTTCCTTCGGTTCCGACCTCGCGCGCGACGCGCGTCACTTCGGAAGCGAAGGAATTGAGCTGGTCGACCATGGTGTTGATGGTGTTTTTAAGTTCGAGGATTTCGCCTTTAACATCGACGGTAATCTTTTTTGAGAGGTCGCCGGTGGCGACGGCGGTGGTGACGTCAGCGATGTTACGCACTTGGCTGGTGAGGTTGGCGGCCATGAAGTTCACGTTGTCGGTTAAGTCTTTCCACGTCCCCGATACGCCTTTGACCTGAGCTTGTCCACCCAGTTTTCCTTCGGTGCCGACCTCGCGGGCGACGCGCGTCACTTCGGAAGCGAAGGAGTTGAGCTGGTCGACCATGGTGTTGATGGTGTTTTTAAGTTCAAGGATTTCGCCTTTAACATCGACGGTAATCTTTTTTGAGAGGTCGCCGGTGGCGACGGCGGTGGTGACCTCAGCGATGTTACGCACTTGGCTGGTGAGATTGGCGGCCATGAAATTCACACTATCGGTTAAGCCTTTCCATGTACCGGCAACACCTTTAACATCGGCTTGTCCGCCGAGTTTTCCTTCGGTACCGACCTCGCGGGCGACGCGCGTCACTTCGGAAGCGAAGGAGTTAAGCTGATCGACCATGGTGTTGATGGTGTTTTTAAGTTCAAGGATTTCGCCTTTAACATCGACGGTAATCTTTTTTGAGAGGTCGCCGGTGGCGACGGCGGTGGTGACGTCAGCGATGTTACGCACTTGGCTCGTGAGATTGGCGGCCATGAAATTCACACTATCGGTTAAGCCTTTCCACGTACCGGCGACGCCTTTGACCTCCGCTTGCCCGCCGAGTTTTCCTTCGGTGCCGACCTCGCGGGCGACGCGCGTCACTTCGGAAGCGAAGGAGTTAAGTTGATCGACCATGGTGTTGATGGTGTTTTTAAGTTCAAGGATTTCGCCTTTAACATCGACGGTAATCTTTTTGGAGAGGTCGCCGGTGGCGACGGCGGTGGTGACCTCGGCGATGTTACGCACCTGGCTGGTGAGGTTAGCGCCCATGAAGTTCACGTTGTCGGTTAAGTCTTTCCACGTACCGGCAACGCCTTTGACCTCGGCTTGCCCGCCGAGTTTTCCTTCGGTGCCGACTTCGCGCGCGACGCGCGTCACTTCGGAAGCGAAGGAGTTAAGTTGATCGACCATGGTGTTGATGGTGTTTTTAAGTTCGAGGATTTCGCCTTTAACATCGACGGTAATCTTTTTGGAGAGGTCGCCGGTGGCGACGGCGGTGGTGACCTCGGCGATGTTACGCACTTGGCTGGTGAGGTTGGCGGCCATGAAGTTCACGTTATCGGTTAAGTCTTTCCACGTCCCCGATACGCCTTTGACCTGAGCTTGTCCGCCGAGTTTTCCTTCGGTGCCGACCTCGCGGGCGACGCGCGTCACTTCGGAAGCGAAGGAGTTAAGTTGATCGACCATGGTGTTGATGGTGTTTTTAAGTTCAAGGATTTCGCCTTTAACATCGACGGTAATCTTTTTTGAGAGGTCGCCGGTGGCGACGGCGGTGGTGACCTCGGCGATGTTACGCACTTGGCTGGTGAGGTTAGCGGCCATGAAGTTCACGTTGTGAGTCAAATCTTTCCAGGTCCCTGAAACGCCTTTGACCTGAGCTTGCCCGCCGAGTTTTCCTTCGGTGCCGACTTCGCGCGCGACGCGGATGACTTCCGAAGCAAAAAGACTTAGCTGTTCGACCATTTTGTTTACGATCGCCGCCGTTCTTGCGAATTCGCCCTGGAGTGGAATCCCATCGGTTTCTAGATGCATTTTTCTTGAAAGATCCCCATTGGCGACCGCTCCAATAACGCGGATGATTTCAGTGGTGGGATTCGCCAGATCCGTAATGAGGGCATTGATGGCGTTCGTGCAGGAAGCCCAGGATCCGATGGCGCCTGGGAGAGCGGCTCTTACATTGGTTTTCCCTTCTTTTCCAACCGCTTCGCTGATTCGTTCGAACTCATCGGCCATTCGCTCGTTCATGTCGACGATTTCATTGAGTATGTCGGCGATTTTCCCGGCGATACCGGTTTTATTAATCGGCATTCGAACCGAAAAATTTCCTTTCTTTACGGCGGTTAAAACAGAAAGAAGCTGAACCAAATCCAGCTTGGTGTCCGGTTCAGACTCCGTGATAAAAACTTTGGTTGGACGGGGTTCTTGTTTTGTTTTAGTCTGTTTTTTTAAAGATTTTTTTCCATTTGAAAAAAACTCAGTTTCTTTAGTCCCTTCTAAAAAAGAAGTCGATGCCATTCGATTTTTCCCCTCTTAATTTTTATAATTAAATTTAATAATGAAAGATATTTACCCAACTTTTTAGATTTTAAACAAGTGCGTTCAAAAATGGAAATATTTGCCCCGTCCTAACATTAACTCGCTCAAATCCTAGCATTCGAAGAAAAGTCTCTGCCAAATAGTCGGCACGAAGAGCCGAAGCCTGTCCGAAAATCTCTCCATTGGGCCGTACGGCTCCAAGGACTTCTCCTCTTGGAATACCCTGACCAAAAAGCAGCATGGAGTTGGAATAGGGCCAATGCTCTCTTCCCAAATCTCTGTTGACTCTCGTTGTTCTTCCGAATTCAGAGACCACAACGACAACGACATTCAAACCTCTTGCCATGACATCATCGTGTAAGGCCGAAGTTGCTTGATCAAAAGGAGGAAGAAGTCGTGACAGATGTATCTCCGCATCCTTATGATGATCGTAGTGCCCGTGTTCAGCCACGACAACTCGTATTCCCTCTTCTACCAGTTTGCGCGCTGTTAACAGTTGGTTGCCCACGGCATGTCTTCCGTATCGGTCACGTATTCGTCCAGATTCATTGGCAAGATTAAACGCTCTTTGAATTCGGAGTTGATTTTCTAAGCTCGCCCGTTGCTGGACAACGTCAAACTGATCGGCGGCCGGCCCTACCGGGGCTGTCGGCGAATCATTGAATAGATCGCGGAGCTCACATCTTTCTTGGTGAATGGCTGGATCGACGTTGTTTCCTCCAAGGGGAGCTGTAAACTCATGTCGGCTTCACTCCAGGGCACATAAAGCCCATTCAGATTTTGCAGACCGGCCATAGGTCTTATGAATGGGTCAATATCCGGGCCGGGTGGTTCATTATGATGCATGAGTACATAATTGATTCGCCGGGCTTGAGAGGGATATTGAGAAAATTCTACCAAGGGCGGCGGGTAGACGGAAGGTGTATAAAAATCTTGAATGTTAACGACGTCAGGATATCCAGTAAAGGTAAGGGCCGATGCTTCCCGATGGTCAGCGTTTCTGTGAAATAGATTATTAACCAGGAGCATGGTCCTCATTCTTTGGGCCAACAGCGGCAGTGGTTCGGTGAAATGGACTCCGGGAACACTCGTTGGAATCGTATTGAAGAACCCTTCAATAAACGGGTTGAAAGTCTCGATGTGGCTCATTCCCCCCTGCGGGACAATAAGAATAATAGATGTTCCAGGATCGCTTCCATTCGCTGCAATCGGTCTCATAACGAGAGGGTCCCTGACAGCCGAGGCTCTCGAAGTTGGTGGAGCAGCAAAAGTTTCCATAGGTTCAAGAAAACTGGGGAAGAGGAAGCCTAAGCCGATCGACGCACCGATTCGAAGCAAAGTTCTCCTATCTAGGGTTTTTCTATATTGCGGACATGGAGAATGGCCGTATTTGGACGTTAGACCGATGGAACTCGGGGCCCTTAGTATCATGTCGTTTTTACGATTGTATCAAATCTAGGATTGATGTCAAGATGGAAGCTGTTAATAAGCTGTGAGTAATTGCCGGGAGGAGTTCCATAGCCAAAAACCCGAAAGAAGTTTCATGAAAAAAGTCTTTGCCTATTTGTTTTTTTGTTTTTTAGGACTTCGCCTTGGGAATTCCGCGTTTTCTAAGCCGACCGATTTTGTTGTGAAGATTCGTCTTGGTACTTTTTCCAGAGCTATTGATTATTCTCCCTATTACGTTGCTAAGTCAAAGAAATGGTGGGAAGCTGTTGCAAAACGCTATGGCGCAACGGTTGAATATACAGAGTTTCAATCTCTTCCTGCCATCAACGAAGCTTTTGCATCAAACCGAATTGACGCGGTTTTCGAAGCGGAGGCTCCGGCCATTATTGGAAGAGCCGCAGGGATTGATGTAAGAATCATTTCGCCCGATGTAGATTTAACTCAAGAAATAATGGTTCAAAAAGATTCGAATATCAGAACCATCAAAGATTTAAAGGGAAAGAAAATCGCTGTTTTGGCTGGAACCAGCGCACACTATGGAGTCCATCATCTTCTTGCACAAAATGGACTCACTCTGCACGATGTCCAAATTCTCGATATGACTCCTCCGGATGCTAAGGCGGCATTTGAAGCAAAACAAGTTGACGCATGGGGAGTCTGGCCGCCTTTTCCGGAACAAGAAATCATTGGAGGGAAGGGCAGGGTTCTGTCGGACGGCAAATACTTTATTCAAGTCGTAATGACAGCAAGAGGCGAATTTGTAAAAGACCATCCGGAATTAGCGAAAAATTTAGTCGGCGTTTTAAGAAAATCACAGCACTGGATTATCGCTAATAAAACACAGGCCGAAGCCGTGGTCGCAGGCGAGCTCAAGTTACCTATTGCTGTCATTCAAATGGCTTATCCCAAGCACAATTTTTATCCTAGATTCGGTCTTGCCGAAATAAAAGACATGCAAAGTAAAGCAGACTTCTTAATATCAAAACAAATTTGTTAAGAACCACGTCAATGTTTCCAAGGGCTTAATCGACGTTCAATAGAGGAGAGAAAATGAAACGAAAAATAATTGGTCTGGTTTCCATAATCGTTTTATTTGCCGGTTCAACGTTTGCTGAAAAGTCTGCTGTAAGAATTGGCGTTTTTACTCGCGACATCGATTGGGCTCCTTATATCGTAGCTAAATCAAACGGTTGGTGGAACACCGTGGCAAAGAAGCATGGAAAAACTGTCGAGTACTCTGAATTTGAAAGCCTTCCGACCATTAATGAAGCCTTCGCATCCAATCGGCTTGATGCTGTCTTTGAAGCCGAAGCCCCTGCGATCATTGGGAAAGCTGCCGGGTTAGACATCAAGATTAATGGCATCAATAATGCACTGATTCAACAAATTATCGTGCAAAAAAGTTCCAACATTCAAACCGTAAAAGATTTGAAAGGTAAAAAAATTGCGGTGCTTGCTGGAAGTAGTGCGCACCAAGGGCTTCTACAACTCTTGAAAAAAGCCAACCTCTCACCTCGGGATGTTGAAATTCTCGACATGTCCCCTCCGGATGCAAAAGTCGCGTTTGAATCAAAGCAGGTTGATGCATGGGCGGTTTGGCCTGTATTTCCCCAACAAGAATTGGTGGCCGGTAGGGCGCGGAAGCTGAAAGGCGCCACCTATTTCAACCAAACGTTCATGGTCATGAGGCATGCGTTTGAGGTTGAAAATCCAGATTTGGAAAAAGGTTTCGTGCAGGTCTTAAAAAAAGCTCAAAAATGGATTGCTGGAAATCCAAAACAAGCACAGAGGATCGTTGCAAAGGATCTAAAACTACCCTTAATGATTGTGGAAATGTCTTGGCATACGATAAATTTCTCCCCAAAATTCGGGCCTGAACAACTTCAAGACATCCAGGGAAAAGCTGACTTTTTGTATGATAATAAATTTGTGAAGCAACATATTAACGTTTCACAGGACTTAGTAGAACCATGATCAAAGTTGCAAAGTTAATACTATACATCACTTTTTTCTGCTCAATTTTTGGTCGTAACGTTACATTTGCCGAGAGTGACATTCCGACGGTTCGCATCGGCATTTTTACACGCTCGCTGAGCTTTGTTCCCTATATGGTGGCGAAATCGAAAGGATGGTGGGAGGAGGCCTTAGCACCCTATGGTGCAACGGTTGAGTATACCGAGTTTCAGTCACTTCCATCAATCAATGAAGCGTTTGCGTCGGACCGGCTCGATGTCGTCTTTGAGGCGGAAGCTCCTGCCATTATCGGACGAGCGGCAGGGATCGATATCAAATTGAAGCGGATGGCTTCAAGTCACATTCAGCGAATGATCGTTCAAAATGACCCAGCCATTAAAAGCATCAAGGATTTGCGCGGTAAAAAAATCGCTCTGTTGGCGGGAAGCAGTTCACATTATGGAGTGAATCATCTCTTGGTTCAAAATGGACTTTCTGCCAAGGATGTGGAAATTATCGACATGCATCCTGCCGATGCAAAAGCGGCTTTTGACTCAAAACAGATCAGCGCTTGGGGCATCTGGCCTCCTTATCCGGAACAGGAATTGCTCGCCGGCAATGGCAAGACGCTGCCGAAGGGAAAATATTTAATTCAAGCGGGAGTCATTTTCAGAGGCGCCTTTGAACGGGAACATCCTGAGGTGACCAAAGATTTGCTCAAGGTCGTGAGAAAATCGCAGAATTGGATTGTTGCACATCCCGCGGAAGCTCGATCGCTTGTCGCAAAAGAATTTAACTTACCTCTTGCCGTCATCGAGAAAGCTTGGCCGACGCTTAATTTTCATCCAAAGGTCGGCCGGGCGGAAATCCGCGATCTGCAAAACAAAGCCGACTTTCTTTACGACAGCAAGTTTGTGAAACGAAGAGTTGATGTCGCGAAGGAGTTGCTTGAACTTCAATAAACGTTCGCTGGTTTCTCTGGTTCTACCGATTTTGCTTCTTACTCTTTGGGAATGGAGCATTGATACACACCGCATCCCCAATACGATTTTGGCCAGTCCGTCTCAAGTGGCCAAAGATTTTGTTTTGTTCCTTCGAAACGGAACATTATTCGTTCATTGCCTAGCAAGCTTACGCCGACTTTTGTTGGGTTATTTGATTGGAACGATCCTTGGGCTTGTTCTGGGAGCCACAGTCGGCGTCTCTAAATTTACACAAAGACTTGTAAGTCCTACGATTCAGTTTTTGGTGCCAATCCCTCCTGAAAGCTGATTGGGGAATGAGCCGGTAAAATCTCGCAAATCGAGCAAGCCGATCAATTCAGAGACTTGTTTTTCGTATTGCCCGC
>Ga0207156_10340_pt1 | contig 10303 bp, 13 predicted proteins | sample Alteio_BWMinHeat_24_FD_153514 | JGI IMG/M metagenome (GOLD analysis project Ga0207156, IMG submission 153514) | Enriched cells from forest soil in Barre Woods Harvard Forest LTER site, Petersham, Massachusetts, United States -... | ecosystem: Environmental > Terrestrial > Soil > Temperate forest >...
TTGGTTCGGCTCCCTATCGAAATTTGATACGGCGGCGCATAAAATCCCTCTTCTATACGCATGAATTGTATAAGCGCCCTTACGACTGGATAATTTATGTTAAACCAGAAGAAAAATTATTAGATTATGAACGTCTTTCTACAATAATTTTGAACGAATGTCTTCCCTTGCTCAAATAATTTTCCAAGAAATTCTCTGGTTCTTAAAATATATTCTCGGGCCACGGGGATGGTGTAACTATCGCCCAACATGCACAGAATATGCTCTGAGTATGCTCACAACTGAACCGTTACATCGAGCTATTTTTTTAATTATTATACGCGTTATTTTGTGTAATCCGCTCAGTAACTTCGCTTCACTTTTTGGTATAGTCTTGAGCGAAAGTGTATGCTTGAGAATCAAGCGCTTGTAGAGACTCTATAAATTCTTTATTTTTTTCAGGAGTACCACGTTCCAATACTTTTACAATAACCTGTTTAATATACTCATGATCCACGGGATTCGTATTAAGCACTATTGAAAGTAATTTTAAAGAATATTCCTGAGAACCCGAAATTATCATAAGATTTTCATAGAGGGCAATTGCTTCAATATGCTTCCCTTTTTTCTGATACATAATCGCCGCACGGACATAACAGTCAAAAGCTTTTGGATCATTAAATGAATGTAATAGATCACCTTCTAATTGTGCAGCAAATGCCTCATCGGGAAGAGAATGTACCAGGAGGCGATACATATATAAAGCGCGTTCTTTTTCTTTGCGAATAACAAATTCTGCTAATTTAAACCAAGCGATATTATATTTTTCGGAAGAAAGCTGCGTCATCTCTAACCTTTATTCAATTCAACAATACCCACGTATGCTTCATATAGGTACAAGGTAATACAACTCGATAATAATTGAAAGAGTTAGTGTAGAGATCGTCCCTCGATACAAATTTCCTACGGAAATTTACTCGGGATGAGCGGGCCCCCTTCGACAAGCTCAGGATAAACTCCGCTTGCGAAGAACTGGCCGTGCCATACGAAGCTTTAGCGAAGTATGGTGCCGGGAGACGGAATCGAACCATCGACGCAAAGCTCTTCAGGCTTTCGCTCTACCACTGAGCTACCCCGGCATATATAAATCATATTGTGAAAAGAGTAACTTGTTGGAAATTTTTGTCAATAGGAACTGCTTATCAAACCAACGATTTGCTAAGCGCATTTACCTTTGATAGTATACACAGGTAACTATCTTAGTAAGGCCATAGAGTACGAAACACACCATGAACACTCCCCTTGATGAGTCATTAAAAATAGTTTCTCGTGACTATTTCAACGCATTAGAACATGCTCAAACAGCTGAGCAGCTTGAAGAAATTCGACTAAAATATTTGAGCAGAAATGGCACAATTGCGCATTTGATGGGGCAACTTAAAGACTTGCCACCTCAAGAAAAAAGTACCTTCGGACCACTTCTTAATAATTTTAAAAATAAAGCAGTTGAGGCATTTGAAGCAAAACGTTTTCATATTATCAATCAAGAAATTCTTAAAAAACAACAAGCACACAGCAGCTTTGACGTAACAGCATATAAAGCGCAGCCTTATGGCACGCTTCATCCTTATACTCAAACCATTGAAGAAATTGAAAATATTTTTATTTCGATGGGTTTTGAAATAGCAGATGGCCCTGAAATTGAAACTGATGTTATTAATTTTGAGGCTCTTAATATTCCAGCAGACCATCCAGCACGCGATATGCATGACACCTTTTGGCTTGATGTTCCAGGCATGCTTCTCAGAACTCATACATCAACCGTCCAAGTACATTCTATGATGCAAAAACGTCCTCCACTTGCTGTTATTGCAACAGGAAGATGTTATCGGCATGAAGCTACTGATGCTTCTCATGATATTATGTTTATGCAATGTGAAGGACTTTTTATTGATAAAAATGTATCTATTTCACAGCTCTTAGGAACAACAACCACATTTCTACAAGCTATTTTTAAAAAAAATGATATAAAAACACGTTTTAGGCCAGGATTCTTTCCTTTTGTAGAACCTGGAATAGAAATCGACATGTCCTGTCCATTTTGCACGTCGGGATGTTCAACCTGCAAAAAAACAAGATGGATAGAAATTTGTGGTTCCGGTTTAATTCACCCTCATGTATTACGCTCATGCGGAATTGATCCAGACCATTATTCGGGATTTGCATTCGGTTTTGGACTAACACGGCTTGTTATGCTTAAATATGGAATTTATGATATTCGTCTATTACATTCTGCCCATCTTGATTTTCTCAGGCAGTTTTAAAATTAAAAAAACTAACTTTCGAGTAAGGAGATACTGATGGATATACTTAAAACACTTATCCCAGCCGCTGGGAGAGGAAGCAGGTTTTTCCCCTACACAAAAACTATCCCTAAAGAAATGCTCCCTCTTATCAATAAGCCCGTTTTACAACACAGTATTGAAGAAGCACTCGCTTCTGAAATAGCAAATTTTTTAATTATTACTTCCAAAGGCAAAGACTCAATTACCAATTATTTTGATACCGCTCCTCATCTTGAATCTGCAGTAAAAACTCGTGAACAAGAAGCTCTCTTGCAAGCACTCGAAAGAATTGTGAGAGTCGCTCACTTTACCTATATTCGTCAGTCTGAACCATTAGGATTAGGACATGCAGTTCTCATGGCAAAGCATGCTATTGGAAAAGAATATTTTGGCGTGATGCTTCCTGATGATATTATTATTGGAAAAAATCCGGCATTAGGACAATTAATTCGCATTGCTCGTCAAGAAAAAGCGAGTGTTGTTGCTGTTCAAGAAGTACCACGCGAATGTATTTCTTCATATGGAGCTATTGGCATAAAAAAGCAGATAACGCCTAATTTGTTCCAAGTTTCTCATATAGTTGAAAAACCTCAACCAAAAGATGCGCCATCGTCACTTGCTGTTATTGGTAGATATGTGCTGTCTCATAAAATTTTTAATTCGTTAGAAGAAATAAGTACCTATTCGCATACTGAACTTCAGCTGACTGATGGAATAAGTCATATGATACATAATAATGAGCGCGTTTTTGCTTATAAAGTACAAGGCACTCGTTATGATGTTGGTAATCCTATCGGTTGGATTAAGGCTATCATAGGATGCGCATTGCAAGATCCTCAATATGCTCCGCATATACAAAAATTTTTAACAGAACTTTCGACAACGGATTCTTTCATGTATAATCCCGCGAAAACTCTCGAACACACTGTCTAATATTGCGTGTTTGCATATTTTTGAGCTATTCTAAAATACATTATGGGGGATTTAGTATGTATTCAAGAATATGTATGACGCTTTTTTTAAGCATATTTTCTTATGTACACGGCGCTGTTGGTTGCAAAGATGCAAGCTATCATGGATACCGTTGTAATGAAAGCTATGAAATATGCAGCAACAAACCATATGATTACAAAATGCTTCATGATGTTGCATGCCCCTGCCCTTGTGATACTTTTACCACAATATATCAACGCTCACGCTGTTCGCGATGTTTTCATTACAGAATACCACCAGAATTTGAAATACAATGGAGTACAACCGAATAGCAATTTTTTATAAAAAATATTAAGGTATATGAACGTTAATATTTTTTTATAGAAAAAAGGGCTGGTATGAATTACTTTCGTAGCACACTCTGGGTATTTATAAGTGCATTAACTCTTCCCACATGTTTAATAGTAAAAGAAATCGAGCACGAAAAAGTTACACATCACCCATATGTTGCAAAAAGATTTAATTTAGATGCATTAACATTTTTAAGTAAAAAACAGCGCGAAGAGCATTACACGCTCTACACAAAATATGTAACAAAATTAAATGAAATTCGCACTCAGCTGCCCCATGCACAACGATCACCTGGTGGAACATACTCAGAATTTAGAGCACTTAAAGAAGCTGAAACATTTGCATTAAATGGAGCACTCTTGCACGAATTATATTTTGAAAATATTATCGGAAAAAAATCATCACTTATGGGAGCACGTTTTAAACATCTTATTTTAGAAAATTTCGGAAGTATCGAACAGTATAAAAAAGATCTAAAAGATGTTGCTGCCTGTGCACGTGGATGGGCTATTACCGGATATTGTTATCACGACAATAGAATATATAATTTTCTTCTTGATGAACATAATCAAAAAGTTCCTGTTATGATTGTGCCACTCGTTGTCGTAGATGTGTATGAACATGCATACATGATCGATTATGGTATTGATCGAGAAACATATTTAAAAGAAACTATTGCTCATTTACAATGGGATGTTATCGAAAAACGAATCGATGCTCTTATGAATAACCCGATTATTCGTTGTTTATAATATCTTCAATTTCTTCTTGTTCTTCAGTTTTTTCAACTTCTTCAGGAATAGGATCATGTTGTTTTCTATCTTCTTCTAATTGCATAGATTCATCAAAAAAATCTTCTATTGCATCAATAATATCTCGCGCTAAACCAACCATGCAGGTAACATCGTATGATACATATCGTCCTGCAATTTCAAAAAGTGTGTTATTGCGCGGATTATTTGCGATAATTACAAGAACAGGTCCATCATGTAGATAGGGAATAAAAATATTTCTGAGCATCTCATCTTTTGGAAACATTCTTACTAGATGATGATCAAAAAAAATCCCATCTACATCAATAGCAGGAATTTCATACAACTCACCCAAAGCTTCTAACACATATTTCTTTTCTATGATACCTTCGCGTATCACAAATTCTTCAAAGGTAAGATCTGAATGCTCAAATTTTTTTTTGAGCGTACTGATTTCTGAATGTTTGAGTATTTTTTTCTTTTCAAAAATATCGCAGAGCCCATCAACAATGGTAGGATATTTTTTCATATGTTCCCCTTTTTTTTAAACTCTTATGTGAGTATATTTTTTTACACTATTTTTTAGCAATAATTATGCACTGTGATATGCTGTGCACATGCATCACATAGTAATTATATATGACAGTATCACTAATTCGGTATTTCTAGGCCAAGTTCTGCAGCCACTGATTACCATTGCTCAAAAAAAGCCTGTTATAATATTATCATATGAAAAAAATAATCCCCCACATGAGCTTATTACTCACATACAATCGTATAATATTACTCTGATTATTTTTAAAAAATTTTCTCGAATATTTTTAATAGGCTTATTGTATGACATACTTCGAGCACATTATTATCTTAAACAGTATGCATCATATATGCTACAAGCCCGCGGCCCCTTAGCAGGATGCATAGCCCGTTCATTACTTTTCAATTCTTCATGCAAACAACTTACTCTACAAGTACGCGGTTTATTAGCAGAAGAATATCGATATGCGCACAAAAAAACCTACTTTAATATGTATTATTATGCATATATTCTCATAGAAAAAATAGCATATATGCCCCATAAAAAAATTATTTTAGAAGCAGTTTCTCCCGCGCTTAAAGAATATCTTCATAAAAAATTTTTTATTTCGCGCCATGCTCTTACAGTAGCATCGCAAGATATTCCCCCACTTATTTCGAGCAACACAAAGTTAAAATGGCGCACAGGCATACGCAAGCAGCTATCTATCTCTCATGATACCTATGTGTACTGTTATAATGGTTCTTGTAAACCTTGGCAATGTCCTGATAAAACAATTGCTTATTTTAAGCGAATTTTCGAACGTAAAAAAAAATATTTTCTTACTAATTCTTACTCACGATGTACAAAAATTTAAACTACTCTGCGTAGCACATGCTCTCAGTGCGCATACCTATCATATTATTGCTGTCGAACATAAAAATATATATGAATATCTTGCAGCATGTGACGCCGGTTTTTTATTGAGAGAACCTGATATTATTAATTGGATTTCTCGCCCCACCAAATTACTTGAATATCAGGCATTAGGATTAAAAATTATTCACAATAGAACTATTGCATACGTATATGATAATAAACATTGAAAAAATAAAAATTTATGAGTAAACTAGCCGAAAGTTTTTTTTAAGTAAGAGAATCCTATGATTATACTATTAATTCTTATTACCGTATGTTGTGCACCCCTTACCTATTCGATGAATAATATAATCACACAACATGATCTTGCAGCAGGATTATGTTCTATCAATACTTCATATACGCCCACCAATTGTGCAGAATTTGGAAATTTTTCTATATTGGATTATCAAGAACCTTATCAGTATACATGGCTTAATCCAGAGCTCAATAAAGATGAGATAGTTGTTGATTTTCAAACAAAAAAATATTCGATTTCTCAAGTATTTATAAAAGAAAATGATCTACGTTGTCCAGTAGACAATTGTAAAAAATCTTATCAACATTTTTCTGTGCTTGTAGTCCATGCTGACAAAATCCATGGAGTAGATATTTGCCTACGATGTTTACGATGTAATTATACATTTAAAAATTCCCGGGACATATCACCACACAAGAAATCATGTCTCAATAGATTCATTAACAACATGCAAAAATCTTCTCACCATATATAAGACTATTACTATGGCATATCAACAAAACTTCTCCCGTTCACCCTTTTATTTTTTGGCATTCGCATTTATTCTATTCGGTGCAAGCAAATTTATTATGATAAAACCAGGAATGATTGAACGATGCGCTTCATACCTTATTTTTCCTGTTCTTGCATTAGAAAATAAGCTCATAGCTCCATTAAAAAAAGCATTTAAACGCAGAAAAACGGTACAAGAATTAACATCATTAGTAGAACAGTATCAAACATATAATGAAGAACTTTTACAAGAAAATATCGCATTAAAATCAACTGCTCATTATCTTTTTCCATTTCAAGAAATACGAGAATACGCTCATCGTTATAATTCTGAACATTGTATACCAGCCCATGTTATTTTTAAGCATTTTTCTCATGAATCCCATTTTTATCTTCTTGATAAAGGTGAATATGCAGGAATAAAGCCTGATATGATTGCTGTCTATAAAAATTGTATTGTTGGAAAAATAACTGATGTATACCCTTATTATTGCAAAGTTGTTGTCATTACAGACCCTGCATGCAAAATTGCTGCAGCATGCACAGCAACAGGAACAAAAGGGATACATGAAGGTACGTTTGATTTCGAAAAAACAACATTAGAATTTGTCAGCCATCTCGATTCTCTTGTAGAAGGAGATCTTATTATCTCACAAGGCGAAGGGGTAATTTTCCCGCATGGATTTGCGCTGGGAACTATCGAACATCATGAATTACAAGGTTTTCATCATAAAGTTACTGTAAAACCATCAATCAACGTACAAACATTAGAAGTGTGCTACATCATACAAAAAGGCTCAGAACAACATGATAAAAAAATATGCGAATAAATATTTTATAATAACGTGTATAATTTTTTACCAATCTTTATGCATGGAAAAATTACCGCCCATCCCACAAGAAAGTTTATCTCAATTTAATTTTTCAGAAGCGTTAGAAAAATTTCACCAGGACCAATTTTATCTAGAAATTTTTAACAGAAATAAAAAGCCCACTCTATCGTGCCAATCTAAAGATCAAAAACGTTCTGGTTTGCCGTTTAGAATAGATCAAGAAGCAGTTCGCAAAGATATTTCATTATACATCAATGAAATTCGTTATCCATTTGGAATAATAATGCAACCCGATAACACATTTAAATGCCCCTTAAGAAAAAAATGCAGTTCTTTCATAAAAAAAGATAGCCTTATAATTCATCTATCAAGGGAACATTGTATTGAACGAGATGAAGTTGAATTTTATAGTACCGCACTCGATAAGACATTTAAAAGTTTGAGAACATGGCAGAAATGTTATAGAACTCAAAAAATCGTCCAATATAATGTCATAAATAATTTATAATAAAAAAATATTCAAGAAAACAGTGTGGACACGCATTATTATTTATTTTACAATAAGACAAAACAATATTTTTATAACATGAGATAGACATGAAAAAAAATTTACTTTTGAGTTTAATATTTTGTTGCATAACTATTTCCGCCATGGAACATAATTCTGATACATCAGAAAAGAGACTTTTACGTATAAGAAGTTTAAGTAATTTAGAGAACTATACTGCAAATCCACAGGTTTCAATTGAACCTCATCCAGAAACATTTGATATCAGAAAAACACAAAGCTTATATAATCTGGGAGAACAACTGCAATTGATTTCTGAGATAGAAAGATCCAAGCTTCAGAAAATAAAAAGCTCATCTAACCAAGAAGAATTTAATCCTCGAAAAGTATATGATTCCAAAAAATTTATTAAACCAAGAGCGCGAATTAAAAAAACGAATCTTTCAAAAAGCGAAACTGATCCAGAAAAATTTGATGCTCGTGAGATTATTTCGAAAAACATTATAACATAGTAGTTTGAACTTTACCGCACAACCAAGAATACATATATCCCAATGCAGATTCTACATATGATTGATCGTCATCATTATCCGCACCAAAGAGTGTTGCTAAGAGCGATGGCTTCTGTGGCTTTATCCATTCAATTTCATTGGTAATACATGCCCGTTCTTTGATTGTCTTTTCAGCAGCTTCTGGTGAACCTAAAGCATCGATAAGTCCTATCGTTAAAGCCTGTCTTCCTGTAAGTATTTGGCCATCTTTCCATGCCGAACTCTGTCCAGCAACAAGGTGTCTGCTTTCCATAACATCCTGAATAAATTGGTCATGAGTATCATCCGTCAATTGTTGAAGGAGTTCTTTACCATCTTCTGGCATTGCCAATAATGGGTCCCCTACTGTCTTATATTTACCCGATTGAGTAACCGTATAATGGATTTTAAATTGCTCGATACAATCTTTAAAATTTGGATGCGCAATATAAACACCCACACTTCCCATAAATGCAGAAGCAGGCGCAATAATAAAATCGGTGGCACAGGCGATATAATATGCTCCTGAAGCACAAGCATTTTCTACCAATGTAATAATAGGTTTAGGATGATCTTTTTTTAGATCTTTAATTTCATTAAAAATGGTCTGGGCAGTACCGGCTGTGCCCCCGCCTGAATCGATTTTTAATAATATTGCTTTAATATCATTATCTTTAAAGAATTTTTGGAGATGAGTAACATAAAAACCAGCATTATCTATCGTTCCCTTGCAGGAAATAACCCCAACCTGAGTCTGAGGCTCTAACAGATTTTTATACTGTTTTTTGATGCCCATAATAAGAAATGGGGCTACCTGTATAATAAGCAATAAGAAAAAAATATTTTTAAGAATATTAGAAAAACGAGACATACACTCTCCCAGTAAATACTTATACTATATACCTGGTAAGTATAATAAGATCCATAAAAAGAGTAATAACTTTATAATTATTTTTGACATTTAGCCCTCCTTTCATTACAATTTAAACGTTTATAAGAAGGGGGCGGTTAGCTCAGTTGGTAGAGCATCAGTCTTACAAACTGGGGGTCGCTGGTTCGAGTCCAGCACCGCCCACCAAAAAAAATTAATTCCTCGGTAGCTCAGTGGTAGAGCACACGACTGTTAATCGTTAGGTCGCTGGTTCGAATCCAGCCCGAGGAGCCAGTCTTCGCTTATCCGGGCCTACGGCTCGGCAAGCTACGCCTGGCGCGGCCACCGCTCATCCTGAGCCTGTCGAAGGATGAAGCGAAGTTGAATTGGCATTAACAATTTTCGGGGATGTAGCTCAGTTGGTTAGAGCGTCCGCCTGTCACGCGGAAGGTCGTGGGTTCGAGTCCCATCATTCCCGCCATACTTCGCATAAAGCTACGTATGGCAGGCCAGTTCTTAACAATTGTTCTAAGATAAATTAAACTTGCAGAGAAATCTGTGGGTTTTTGCTGCACTTTTAACTAAATTTCTGAAAGACAACTCACATGCTCATCATTAAACATACCGTAGCAACTGACACAACTCCTGCTCAAATTTGGCATGTCTGGCAAGACGTTGCAACTTGGAATAGCTGGGATCATGATCTGGAATCGAGCGAGCTCAATGGCGCTTTCACCGTTGGCACAAGGGGATCTCTCAAGTTCAAAGATGGAACAGAACTCAAAACTGTCTTGACCCACGTGGATCCTTCCAACTTATTTGTTCAAGAAGCAAAACTTTTTTTAGCAAAAGCGGTGATGAGCCATTACATACATTCAGTTGATGGCAAAACATACGTTACCGTGCAAACTGATATCCAAGGGCCCTTGGCATTATTGTATACTTTGTTTATTGGCCGCTCTATCAAAAAGAAAATCCCTCTAGAAATGAAAGAAATGTTGAAAAGAGCAATAAGCAT
>Ga0207156_10341_pt1 | contig 10285 bp, 4 predicted proteins | sample Alteio_BWMinHeat_24_FD_153514 | JGI IMG/M metagenome (GOLD analysis project Ga0207156, IMG submission 153514) | Enriched cells from forest soil in Barre Woods Harvard Forest LTER site, Petersham, Massachusetts, United States -... | ecosystem: Environmental > Terrestrial > Soil > Temperate forest >...
GTCGATAACCTCCTAATCCAGAACAATGTCTGCTCCAACACGGTCCAGCAGCATGGGATCTATGTCGCCAACGCCTGCGTCAATCCCCAAGTCATCGGCAACACCTGCTTCAATAATCCACGGTGCGGCATTCAACTCAACGCGGACTCCACTCAAGGTGGCGACGGATTGATTCATAACGCTGTGCTGACCGGAAACATCCTTCACGACAACGGGTCTTCAGAGGGCGGAGCCATCAACCTGGGGGGCGTGCAAAATTCGCTCATCGAGAACAACCTGCTCTACAACAACCACTCGAATGGTATTGCCGTATCTAATATTGATGCCGCCGCTGGGTCCATCAACAACGTCATTGCGAACAACACTGTCGTCATGGCGTCGGACACTACCCGCTGGTGTTTGAACTTGAACGGTGGCAGTACGGGTAACATCTGTTTCAACAATATCCTTTACAACCCGAATTCCGCGCACGGAGCCATCGAGATCACCTCGGACAGCGTGACGGGATTTGTCAGCGATCATGACGTGGTGGACGGCAGGTTCTCGGAAGACGGTGGCTCCACGGTCGAGAATCTCTCCACTTGGCAGTCCAGCACTGGCCAAGACTCCCATTCCATCCTCTCGACGCCAACGGCGCTGTTCGTCAACGCAGCCGGCAGTAATTACCTTTTATCGGCCGCCAGTCCGGCGGTGGACGCGGGTGTGTCGCAGCTAGCCGGCCACAACGGGCCAACCGTCGACATCGTCGGCACGAGTCGGCCCCAGGGAACGACGTGGGATATCGGTGCCTATGAGTTGATCCAATCCGCTCCGGGCGTGGCCACCCATTTCAGCGTCTCGGCTCCGGCCAGCACCACAGCAGGATCCGCTTTCAGCGTCACCGTCACTGCGTTGGATGCATTCAATAACAAGGCTACGGGTTACATCGGAACGGTGCACTTCACCAGTTCCGATGCCGCCGCGGTTTTGCCCACGGACTACCTTTTTACGGTCGTTGATGCCGGGGTGCACACATTCACGAATGCCGTCACTTTGAAAACCGCCGGAACGAAATCAGTGACGGCCACGGACACGGCCACCAAATCCATTACGGCAAGCGGAAGTCTGACCGTGAGTTCAGCGGCCGCGACTCATTTGCAGGTCGGCGGGTTCTCAACCCCGACTACGGCAGGAGTCGCACATAACGTGACGGTCACGGCCTTAGATCAGTTTAACAACATAGCCACCGGCTATACCGGGACGGTGACATTCACCAGTAGCGACGGACAGGCGGCGCTACCTGCCAATTTCACTTTCACCGCGGCCAATGCCGGAGTCCATTCCTTCAGCGTGAGTCTCAAAACAGCGGGCACCCAGTCCATTACGGCCACAGATACGGTCAGCGGCAGCCTAACCGCCACCCAGGCAAGCATTGCGGTGAATCCCGCGGCGGCCAGCCATTTTCAGGTGAACGGATTCACGTCCCCGACCACAGCCGGAGTGGCGCACAACTTCACCGTTACCGCTTTGGACGCTTTCGGCAACACCGCCACCGGCTATACTGGCACTGTTAAATTTACGAGCAACGATGCTCAGGCAACATTGCCCGCCAATTTCACCTTCGCCGCGGCCAATGCCGGGGTGCATTCATTTAGCGCGACCTTGGTGGCCGCGGGCAGCCGATCGATTACGGCCACAGATACGGTGACACCCACGATTATCGGGACGCAATCTGGTATAACCGTGAATCCAGCGGCTGCAAGCCGCTTGCTGGTAAATGGATTCCCTTCGCCAACGGCGGCCGGGGCCGCTCACAATGTCACAGTCACGGCACTGGATCCGTTCGGCAACACGGCCACCGGCTACACGGGAACTGTGAGCATCACGAGCAGCGACAGCCAAGCAAGCTTGCCAGCCAACTACGCCTTTGTCGCCGGCGATGCGGGATCACATGTTTTTAGCGCGACCTTGAGGACCGTCGGAAGTCAGTCGATCACGGTCACTGACACCACCACCGCCACGATCAAGGGAAGCCAGGGCGCCATTACGGTTAATTCCACCGCCGCCGCCAGCACTTTGCTCGTCGCCGGTTTTCCATCGCCCACCACCGCCGGCATAGCTCATAACTTTACGGTGACCGCTAAAGATGCCTTTGGCAATACGGCTACCACCTATACCGGCACGGTGACATTCACGAGCAGTGATACGAGATCAGGTCTGCCGGTAAATTACACGTTCGTCAGTGCCGATGCCGGCATGCATACATTCAGCGGAACTTTCAAAACCGCCGGCAGTCAATCGCTGACCGCCACGGATACGGTGACCGGCACGATCAAAGGAAGCCAGACCGCCATCACGGTGAATGCGGCGGCCGCCAGTCGGCTGGTTGTCAGCAATTTCCCCGCCTCCACCACCGCCGGGCTCAGTCAAACTTTGAAAGTTACCGCCCAGGACGCCTTTGCCAACCTAGCAACTTCCTACACCGGAACCATCGCCTTCAGCAGTACCGACGGTCAAGCGACCCTGGCCGCTCAATATACCTTCACCGGGGCCGATGCCGGGGTCCATTCCTTCAGCGCCACTCTCAAAACGGCCGGCACTCAGTCCCTTACCGCCACGGACACCCTGAGCAGCACCATCACGGGAACGGAAACGGGCATCACCGTCAGCCCGGCCGCGGCATCCATGTTGAAAGTTTCCGGTCCCATGAGTGTCACCAAGGCCAACCCCTTGACGATCACGGTCCGGGCGCTCGATGCTTTTGGCAACGCCGTCAGCAACTACGCGGGAACGATTCACTTCACTAGCTCCGACAGTACTGCCACCTTGCCGGCGAATTACGCCTTTGTGGCCGCCGATGCCGGCGTGCATGTTTTCTCCAATGGGGTAACGCTCTCGGCGCCCGGAACCCAGACGGTCACGGCCACCGATACGGTCTCCGGCTCAGTTACCGGACATGCGACGATTCAAGTGAACGCCACTTATGCCGGATTGTTCGGCCGCGTTTCCGCCAACGGTCAGTGGTGGGTGGCCGCCTCCAATGGCTCGTCCGCTTTCAGCAGCCATTTGGGCACGACCTGGAACCCGAACGTCACCTGGGTGGACGTACAAACCGGCGATTTTAACGGAGACGGAAAAACCGATCTCCTGGGTCGAGATCTACAAACCGGACAGTGGTGGGTGGCGATCAATAATGGCTCGACTTTTACCAACTCCATCTGGGCGACCTGGAATTCGAATGTCACTTGGGTGGATGTCAAGGTCGGCGATTTCACCGGCAACGGCAAAGATGATATTGTCGGACGCTACCTGCAAACCGGCCAATGGTATGTGGGCGTCTCGACCGGCTCCTCGTTCAGCACGGCCCTGTGGGCGGCGTGGAATCCGAATGTCACTTGGGTGGATGTCAACGTCGGCGATTTCAATGGCGACCGCAAGGCGGATATCGTGGGGCGCTGGCTACAGGGCGGCTCTTGGTGGGCGGGCATCTCGTCGGGATCGTCCTTGGCGACCAGTCAATGGGCCAGTTGGAATCCGGCGGCGACTTGGACCGACGTGCGCGTGGGCGATTTCAACGGCGATGGCAAATCCGACATCATCGGGCGATACGCCCAAGCGGGGGCTTGGTATGTGGGACTCTCCAATGGGTCCTCGGCATTCACCACGACCTTGTGGGCCAGTTGGTCGGCCACAGTTCACTGGGCAGATGTGCGCGTGGGCGATTTCAACGGTGATGGCAAAGACGACATCATTGGGCGGGTTTTGGAAAGCGGTCAATGGTGGAGCGGGATTTCCACCGGATCGGGATTCACCACCAGCTTATGGGCCACTTGGTCCCCGGCCGTGACTTGGGTGGATGTGCAAGTCGGAGACTTCAACGGCGACGGCAAGGACGACATCGCTGCCCGAGTATTGCAAAACGGCCAAATCTGGACCGGGCTATCCAACAGCAGTACGGCATTCACTACCACACTATGGACCACGTGGTCGTCGGGCGTTAGTTGGATGGATGTGCACGTTGCCAACCAAACCGCTTAGCCCATAGTATGGAGTCCACCAGTCAAGAATCCGGGTAGTAAACGAAAGTTAACAAGCTTTACACTTCGCTGTTAGCCGCTTCCGGACTTTGGTTCATCAAAGTAAGCAATATGCCAATTCCGGCGAAGAATTGCCTTTAGGCCTCGTCTTTGTCCAACTCATTTCGAACTAAAGACTTAAGGTCGCTTTTTCTAATGCGCCGGTGAGGAGTCAAGCGATGGCATATCGTTTGCCTAAGGGGGGTGGAATCCAAATGGATTGCGGGATCCTAGATATTCGGAACTCCGCTCCGGGGTGCCAACCTATCAAGCTCGCATCCTTCAGAAGGCGACCCACCGGGACGGAGTGCGCGCGGGATCGATGCAAGCCCAACAGCCAGAAAATTCGGCGCATATGAAGCTGAGCGACGCTGGCCCGGAATCCACAGGCCAGCCGAAGTCAATCATTGACCATGCCCGCTAGTTGCCCATCGCAACCTCAATCTGCTGGCACCCCGCCGACTCTCAAAAGTCGGCCAGCCGCTTTCCGTCCGTCACCTCTTGTTCCGCCGAAGGAAACCCATCCCCTCAATTTCTCTTTGTTTATTGTTCTGAATGGTGTGCTGTTTATTCGCCCGGGCGAGATTGTTCCCGGCCTAATAGGCCTGCCGATTTATGAATGGACAATTCTTGCGTGCTTGGCAGTTTCTCTCCCTTCTATGCTCCAGCAGCTGAGATCGACTTCGCTGGCATCTCAACCCATAGCCGTGTGCGTCCTTGGATTGCTTCCCGTTACCATACTGTCTTTTCTGTCCCATTTTTCAATTTGGGGCATTCGCAACGAAGGGTGGGATTTCTTCAAAGTGATTTTGTATTTCCTCCTCTTTATCAGTAACGTGACTTCGACAAGGCAGCTGCGTCATTTCTTGGGGTGGGTGCTCTGTTTCATCCTGGTTCTTTGTGCGCTGGCTTTGTTGCACTTTTATGAGGTCATGGAAATTCCTTCCCTCGTGCGTATGAGGGAAAGGCAATTCTATGATTCAGTTGGTCGGGCCGTCGAATTGGACAGGCTTTGTAGCACTGGAATCTATGACAACCCGAATTCCCTTTCCCGGATCCTTGTGGTCGGGATGGGTATCTCGCTTTACTGGCTATTTGATTGGCGCACCGTGCTCCCCCGCTTGCTGGGATTGGTGTCGGCAGGGATTTTTGGCTTTGCCATTATGTTAACACATTCGCGCGGGGGCTTTATTGCCCTCCTGGTCGGGACGCTGGTCTTTTTTTTGACTCGTTTTGGTTGGCGCAAATCCTTGCCATTGGCCCTTTTGGCCTTTCCGCTTCTCTTCCTTTTATTTGCGGGGAGACAAACTGACATCGACCCCAGTGAAGGGACCGGTCAGGAGCGCATTCAACTCTGGAACAAGGGGTTTTCGCTTTTCCAAGGAGCTCCCTTGTTGGGAATCGGCATGGGGAAATATGAAGAGGAGGCTAACCTGGTAGCTCATAATTCCTTCATACATTGTTACACAGAACTGGGCTTTCTCGGGGGCACGCTATTTACAGGAGCTATCTACTTATCTCTTTGGTCTATGTATCGGCTGGGTCTTCCCAAAGCGCGGATCCCGGATCGGGAGTTGCAGCGTATGCGCCCTTATCTCATGGCGATAATGGCCGCCTATGCGGCCGGCATGTGCACCATTTCAATCAGCTACCATGTTCCGACCTACATGCTCTTCGGTTTATCTACCGTTTACCTGCGGCTGGCGGGCGCCAACCTTCGCTTGATGCCTCGCCTCAACGGGAAGCTGGTTTTTCGCTTGGGGACCATTAGCGCGGCGGTGCTGGTCGGCTTTTATGTTTATGTTCGCCTCTATATTTAAATCTGATCGGCCTGAGTCGGACTACGCTCCCGGGTACAGACTCCCCGTTGAGAATGCAGCGCGTTTTGCTGGAGAAATCCAAGCGAGCCGGCAAGTCCTCGGCGGCGCCAGGTTCCTGTTTCTCCTAAGTTCCCTTGATCTTGGAGGAGCAGAGCGCCAGGCCATCCATCTCGCGGCATTCCTCCAACACAATCTTAACGCGAAGGTGGAGGTGTGGGGGTATGGAGACGCGGGGCCGGGTGCAGAACTATGCGAGCGCAACGCCATCCCGCATCGTTGCATTTCCAACCCCTTGCAAGGGAGCTTCCCGGTCAAAGTATGGGGTCTGGGGAGTTTTGTACGACAACTGCGTTTGGCTCGCCCGGACGTGCTGATGCCCTATACCATGGGGCCAAACATTGTTAGCGCTTTAACATGGCGACTCTCGGGCGCTCGGCTATGTATTTGGAACCAGCGCGACGAGGGGCGCCGACGGGTTGGCCGGCTGTTTGAAAGAATCGCCGTGAGTCAAATTCCCATGTTCATCTCGAACTCAACTCACGCCAGGGACTTCCTCGTTAATACGGTATTGGCGGATGCCAGCCGCGTGTTCGTTGTCAGAAACGGAATCACTCTGTCACCGGCGACGGTATCGCGACAGCAATGGCGCCTGGATCACGGCATTCCTCCAGACCATTTTGTCGCATGCATGCTGGCAAACCTGCACCGGTACAAGGACCATACTACATTGCTTAAAGCATGGAGCCGAGTGGTTTCAGATCTCGGACAAAGAGGAGCAGGCGCTACTCTGCTATTGGCAGGCCGGTTTGACGACGTGACCGAGCCACTCAAGGCTTTGGCAAGCGACCTAAATCTCGGCCCCAGCGTGCGGTTTCTCGGGCATGTATCCGACATACCTTCATTGCTTGGCGCCGTGGATTTAGGGGTTTTCAGCTCCCGGCTGGAAGGTTGTCCCAATGCCGTGCTGGAGTGTATGGCTGCCGACTTGGCGGTTGTGGCGACCGACATTCCGGGTATCCGCGAAGCCTTGGGGAGTCAGACCGAAGGCCTTCTCTCGGCTCCCAGTGATTCCGAGGCCCTGGCCTCGAACATCACGCGACTTGCACTGGATGCGGCCCTGCGTAGTCGCTGCGGGTCGATGAACCAGGAGCGAGTAGGGCGACTGTTCGGTATCGATCGGATGTGCGTGGAGACAACTGCATTGATCGTCAAGGCCCTCCAACCCGCGTGAGGCGCGGTATGCGCTTGCTTTTCATCACCAGCGACTTTCCTTCTCCAGACGATCCAACGCGGGGCGTCTTTAACTTGCATCTGGTGAGGGCCTTGCTCGAAGAGCACGAGATTCGTGTCATCGCGCCCCGGACCTGGCTTGAAGTGGTCAATTCAAGGCGCGCACGCCTAAACATGTTGTCATCCGACTTATGGGCCCAGCTTGCCGGGATCGACGTCGAGTATCCCACCTTTTATCATACCCCCAAGATATTCCGGAATGCCTATGGCCTCTTTTTGTGGCACTCGGTCAAGCAGTCAATCCGGCGTATTCTCAGTTCATTTTCCCCCGATGCCGTGATCGCCTACTGGGCTCACCCGGATGGAGCAGTGGCCACGCGCTTGGCCAAAATAATTGGGGTGCCGGCGGTCGTGATCGTGGGGGGCTCCGATGTCTTACTGCTCACGAAGAATCGGCGCCGGCGCGCGCAAATTCAAAAGGTGCTTCAGGATGCGCACGCGGTTGTGGCTGTGAGTCGCGATCTGAAGAACAAAACCATGGATCTCGGGATTGATGAAGCCAAGGTGCATGTATGGCACCAGGGAGTGGATGAGCGCTTGTTCTTTCCGGGCTCGCGGGCGGAGGCGCGAGGGCGCATCGGTATACCATTAACCGGCCGAAAGCTTCTTTGGGTGGGGCGCATGGTGCCGGTAAAAGGGCTCGATGTTCTGGTCCAGTCATACGCTGGCCTCCGCGACCGTGGAGATTTTCACCTATACTTGGCCGGCGACGGACCTCTCCGAAAGCGGCTAGAGTCCGACGTGTCCGCCCAAGGCTTATCCGACTCCATAACTTTCACCGGACCCATTAGCCATGAGCACCTGGCGGATTGGTACCGGGCCGTGGACGCCACGGTGATGGCGAGTTACTCCGAGGGAATTCCCAACGTGCTGCGCGAGTCCATCGCCTGCGGCACGCCCTTTGTGGCTACCCATGTCGGCGGCATTCCGGAGCTCGCTAATGGCCAGTTGGACAGGCTCGTCCGCCCGGGTGATTCCACGGCTTTGGCCGAAGCGATCAATCGTCTGTTCGCCCAGGGTTCCCGAGCGGACTCCCTCCCAAAGCAGCCCTCTTGGAAAGAAGCTGCTCGGTCATTTGTCAGAATTGTTCAGCCACTCGTTTCCAAGGCCCAAGACCTCGATCACCCCTGGTGGATCGTTGGAAACTCGTCACTTGGGGCGCCAAGGAGGGCCGACCGAAACGTCTGGCTGCAATTTGCCCGAAAAGCATTGGTGACATTTCTTCCTTTGCATATCATCGCTCAGGGTCCGGCCATGAGCCGCTCCGTGTACCTAACCTTTGACGACGGTCCCCATCCGAAACATACCTCGCACTTGCTCGACGTCCTCAAAGCCTACAACGTCAAAGCGACGTTCTTTGTGATCGGCAGGCTTGCAGAGAAATATCCCGAGCTGGTTCGCCGAATCCAAGAGGAAGGGCATATGGTCGGTAATCATTCCTTTTATCACCCAAATCCAAATTCTGTGCCGGCATCATTTCTGTTGAACGGCATCGATCGGACGGATAGGCTTCTCGCGGAGATGGTCGGCAACAAAGATTTTTTCTACCGCCCGCCGTACGGCAAGCTGACGACCTGGAAGCTGCTGCGCCTGATGTTGGCTAAAAGGAAGATCGTTCTGTGGAATGTCGACGCCAAGGACTATGCCTGCCAATCGGCCGAGGAACTTTTGGACTGGTTTCAGAAACGTCCTCTAGCTAGCGGTGATGTGATTCTTCTGCACGACCGATTGCCCTATGCCAGCACGGTCATTCCCCATCTGGCCGGGGTTGCCAAAGAGCAAGGTTTGAGATTCACGACTATCGACCAATACTTCAGCTGACGGCTAAATAATTGTCTACTTAGGATCCAGCCAATACGTTTTGGGATCACTGTAAATGGGCCGTCGCGTTCTCTTTGTTGCATATCAATTCCCCCCGGTGGGGGGGGCGGGGGTCCAGCGCGTAACTAAGTTTGTCAAATATCTGCCCCATTGGGGCTGGCAAGCCTCCGTGCTGACTGTGACCAATCCGTCGGTTCCGGTTCTGGACCATAGTCTCGCCGCGGATATCCCGAAGGGGACGATTGTCTGCCGGGCCCGCACTTGGGAGCCGGGCTATGCTTTCAAGGCTCTCGTCTCAGGTGGCGCCGAAGGAAAACCTCAGGGGAAAGTAAAGCCACTCCTGAAGAGAACCCTGCGCCGCCTTGGGACCATGCTGCTCCAACCCGATCCCAATATCCTGTGGATGCCCAACGCGCTCCGTGAAGGAAGCCGACTGTTGGGACAGATCCCCCACGATGCCATCGTGGCGTCCGGACCGCCGTTCTCGTCGTTCCTGGTGGCCGCTAAGTTAAGCCGAAAACACCGTCTGCCCTTAATGCTCGATTATCGCGACGAATGGGATCTGAGCAGCTCTTACTGGGAAAACAAGCGGCTGGACCCGCTATCTCGACGGGTTCAGAATAGCATGCAAGCTGCCGTCGTCCGCTCCGCTCAAGCTCTCGTGGCCAGCACGCAATCCAGCGCCCTCGCTTTGGAAACCTTCTGCCGGATAGTCCGCAGCGCCGCCCAGGTCACCTGGATTTATAACGGCTATGACCCCGACGACTACCCCCCGATGTTGCCGGTTTTGTCGTCGAGAAATGGCTATCGAATTGTCTATGTGGGGACGCTCTGGAACTTAACCTCGGTGGCCCCATTCGTAGCCGCGGTCCAAAACCTATCCCATCGACGCCCGGACCTGTCCGGACAACTCGAAATTCATTTTGCCGGGCGTCGCACCGCCGCCCAGGACGAAATTCTTGCAGGGTTGAAAGGCTCGCCCGCCCGGCTGGTGGAACACCCTTACCTGGACCACAATCAAGCAGTAGGTCTTATGCGCTCGGCCGACGCGCTTCTGCTTCTGCTTTCAGATTTGCCCGGGCTGGAGCGAGTTGTCCCCGCCAAGATATTCGAATACATGGCCGCCTACCGCCCCGTTCTCGCACTCGCTCCACGCGGAGAGAGTTGGGATCTCCTGCGCGACTATCCAGCGGGACATACGTTTGTCCCAGCTGACACCAGCGGGATCTCGGCGTTTCTCGAGCGCAATATAGAGTCTCACTTTCATCACAAGAATGGTTCCCCTTTGCCGCCATGGGA
>Ga0207156_10342_pt1 | contig 10281 bp, 6 predicted proteins | sample Alteio_BWMinHeat_24_FD_153514 | JGI IMG/M metagenome (GOLD analysis project Ga0207156, IMG submission 153514) | Enriched cells from forest soil in Barre Woods Harvard Forest LTER site, Petersham, Massachusetts, United States -... | ecosystem: Environmental > Terrestrial > Soil > Temperate forest >...
CCGTTTCAGTTAAAGCAAAGACAGGATCCGGAATAAGGACAGTGTCGGTATAGAGGACCATCCGCTTAACGGCGCTCAATTGGGTTCTGCGAAAATGCGCGCCGCCGCCTTGGACTACCTTAATACCACCGAGGTCCGCCGCCCCGCCAAATGCCTTGATCGTCTCATGCTTGTAGATCTTGTTAAGTTCAGGCTCTACCCACTTGAACGCATTCTCCATTGCCTTCGATCTTGATCTCAGCGTCGGCACCGTCTCGGCAAATTTATCGAGAGGTGCAAATTCCTTCGCGCTCTTTCCAGTCGCACGCCGGAAAAACTCGTCGTAGACGGCGAAGAGGTTGCGTTGATAGGCGATCAATTCGTTCATGATCTATAGGAATATCACCCCGGCGCCAATGGATGCTGCGGGGGCGGCGATCACCGAGAGTACGTGACCGGTCCAGCGGGACGCGGTAGAGATATTGCATGGCGCCGGGCATCCGTCCTGATAAACGCAGAAGCTTTACACTCATAGGTACAGAAATTCTTTGATACTACTTCCAGGGACGACACATGGCGCATGCCCGCAGTTTCGACACGATGAATGAAACAGACGTTCGGGAAACCATCGTGAGGCCACTCATTGAGCGACTCGGATATCAACACGGCACCGATGCCAACATCATCACGGAAAAGACACCTCGCTACGAAAAAGCCTTCTTAGGACGCAAGAATCCGAAAAAAGATCCGCCACTCGTTGGGAGAGCGGATTACATTTGCGAGGTAGTCTCCTTTGGACGCTGGGTGGTGGAAGTAAAGGCGCCCGCTGAGTCGATCTCGCAGGATGCTGTCGAACAAGCTCACACGTATGCGAGCCATCCTGAGATAGCAGCTACTTTTTTCCTCGTCACAAACGGCCGCACTTTCAAGCTCTACGAAACCTCGAAGCTGTTGGAACCTGCTCTCGCGTGGGAGTACGAAGATGAGGACGACAACCTGCTTCGGCTTTTCAATGTGTTGAGTCCTGACGCCTTCAGAAACAGGGCAAAACTCACCTTGGTTGATCCCGGAATGCCGCTGGGAGCTGGACTGGCCTCTCGGCTGCGAATCATCGGAGGAACGGTCACTTATGAAGAACACAAAGGAAGCCACCCATTCCTACAAGCAGATTCGCTCAATGGTATGGCTTTGCCGGTCACGGGAGGCTACGTAACTCGTGGAGATGACAAGCGGATCGTCGGCCATTTGAAGATGGCAAAGGTAGCCGCAGGCCCCTTTGACTTCAATAAGATGCTTGGTATTTCAGATGATTATGATTTCTACGCCGCCGCCGAGTACGTCTCGACTGATGCTGAACGGCCAAGCATTTTTCAAAATTGGGTCAGCAACATCGTCCCTTTCGGGACGCGCATGGGTATTCCGGGCCTCGGCAACTTTCCTCTGCCGATGGAGATCTCATCGACCGCCTTCACCGAGGCGGTCGGCTACGTCTACGACGATAAATTTGTTGGCGTCATGCGGCTGGAGTTGAGCTTTACTTTCACGAAGGTCACATCATAGACGAGGATGGCATTGGCTTCCCGGTTCGGCGATATACCAGAAGTGGCGTGGATCACCGGCTCAGGACGCTTCGAGATAGAACTGCAATCTGACCTGTAATGCAACCGGTGCGAAGATAAGTTATGACCACGCCAGCGCAAGAGCGAATCGCGACCGATCTTCGCGAATCGGCAGAGATGCACCGGGAAATCTACCGTGCGGAGCAGAGAGCGGGATACCAAACGGCAGACGATTGCCGAACTAGGCAACCGTCCGGAATCCCGCGAGTAAAGTTACACATGCCGTCGACCTGCGAGCACTGTTCATCCCTGGGTGACTACTTCGAGTTGAGTCCCAATAGAACGTCGTCGCCCGGCGTTCGGGAACCGTAGCCGCCGCGCTCCTGGCGCCACAACCATTCGTTCAGATCAGAGGCCCGAAAACGCCAGAATCTCCGCACGCGGCACGCTTGTATCTCGCCCAGGCGTGCCATTTTCTTGAGTGTCTTGGGATGAACACGAAGAAGTGCGGCGGCTTCCGTTGAATCGAGCAACGGCTCGAAGTCATTGATTGGGAACCGAACCAGATTTGCGGGATCCTTGGAATTTCGGGGAAAGGAATGCGTCATTACGACCTCCAATGTGGAGATCATGGCCGCATTTTCTAGTCTTGTCCAAGTCCTGATTGGCCAATGTTGATGCGTAATTGGCATCAAGAGGGAATGGCGAGGAAGGTCTGGGAAGTCTGCGGAATTCGTGGGTGTCTGAATTCAAACATTATTTCTTCAATTTGCGCGAAGAAGCTCTAATTCCGCACCGCAGTTCTGGTCACTTGTCCGAGCAGGCGGTTTTACGTCCAGGTGGACTGGATTAGTAAACACCGATCGACTTGAGAGCTCAATTAGCGCTTTGCCCTGAATGCGTCGACCAAGATCGGATCCCCGTCGGTGGATGTCACCAGGCCATCTATCTCCTCAAGCCACCAGCACGCTGTCGCGGTTGCATCGGCACCAGTCTCCAATTCTCATGATGTTCTCATCATGTCCTCATCTCGGAATATTTCAGGACTCCTAGACTCACCTCTGTCGGCCACACATGCAGAGATAAACACATTGGAGAGATGAAATGTCAGAGAAGAGCGCTACCCCTTACACCGTCTTGCACCTGCGCTTCAAATTGCGGGTGCCGCCAGATGTCTTTCTTGCCCAGAGCCGGGAAGCCGCTACCATCATTGCCTCGGTAGAGGGTCTGGTCTGGAAGATATGGGTCTTGCAGCAGGAGGAGTCTGAGATCGGAGGCATCTATCTATTTGCCAACCGTGAAACCGCCGAGACTTACCTGAACCACCCGGTAATCCAGGCCGTGCGCCGCAATCCTGTTGTCGTATCCAGCCAGTCCCAGCTGTGGGATGTAGAGAATTCCCTTTCAGCTCTCACGCGCGCTCCTCTCCAGGATATTTGCGCGCAATTTTCAGAAGCAGCCGTATTGGTGGCAGGAGGTGAGTAATGCAGAGTCTCAGTACAAAGCCCGTCAGGGAAGACATGCAGCAGAGAATCGAGCAATTCGCCGGTCAGGTCGTGACCGATCTCGCAGCCGCCATGGCTGGTGTCATGACCAACCTCGGGCACAAGCTCGGTCTTTACCGGGCCATGGCAGAGAATGGTCCCATCACTTCGGATGAACTGGCGCGCCGCACCACCACCAATGAGCGCTCTGTGCGAGAGTGGCTTAACGGGCAGGTCGCCGGGGGATATGTGCTGTTCGACACGAACACTAACCAGTACTTACTGCCACCTGAGCACGTTTTCGTCTTGGCGAATCCGGACAGTCCCGCATTTCTTCCGCCGGCTTTCGACGTAGCGGCTTCGTTGTGGCACTGCGAAGACAAAATCCTTGCCGCTTTCCGCTCCGGCAACGGAATGGGCTGGCACGAACACGATTGCCGGCTGTTCACCGGAACAGAGGCCTTCTTTCGCAATGGATACCGGGCGCACCTGACTCAAACCTGGATTCCATCTCTCAACGGTGTCCAGGAGCGGTTAGCCAACGGCGGGCGTGTAGCCGATCTCGGCTGCGGGCATGGCGCTTCGGTTATCCTCATGGCGCAGGCATTCCCGAAGTCAAAGTTTGTGGGAATTGACTACCATGAATCTTCGATTGCCGTAGCGCAGAAACGAGCGAAGCAGGCGGGAGTGGCCGATCGAATTCGCTTTGAAGTGGCAACCCCACGGGTACTCGCCAGCAGTGAAGAGAAATTCGACCTGGTCTGCTTCATGGATTCGCTCCACGACATGGGCGATCCGCTGGAGGCCGTCTGGGCTTCCCGGCAGGCAATGGCTTCCGACGGCGCACTGATGCTAGTGGAACCGTTCGCAAAAGACCGGTCTGAGGAAAATGTGGGGCCTGTAGCAAGAATGTATTACTCGGCTTCCGCTGGTCTTTGTACCCAGAACGCACTATCGCAGGGAGGACGATATTCACTCGGAGCGCAGGCCGGCGCTACCCAGTTACTCGGAATCCTCAAGGATGCGGGGTTCAAAACCGCGAAGGTGGCCATGGAAACTCCGTTCAACCTGATTCTTGAGGCTCGCCCCTGAAAACACTTCAACTTGCTGCGGGGAGCGCAAATTCAGGTTGTTGGCCGATATCGGTAGCCAACTCCCCGCACCGTTTCCAGCGCGTTCCTGTGTGCTCCTAGCTTCTGGCGCACCGAGCGCACCACTGTCTCAACCACATTGCTGGTCGACGCTTCCTTTCCGTATCCCCACACAGCCTCCACGAGTTCGTAGCGCGCCACAGCCCTATTCGGCCTGGCCACAAGATATGCCAGGACTCCGAACTCAAGCGGTGTCAAGCCAATCCGGCTTCCATTCACCACTAACTCACGCGCCTGCTCATCCAGCAATGGCGAGGTACGCGCAGCCTGGCCTGTTGCCGTGCCGACTTCCTGAGCAAGCAGGTTGCCAAGCCAGCCATCTACCGAATCCACTCCCATGTCGAGACGGAATGTGTGTTGCACAACCCCGTCGAGAAGCGGGCGGCCTTCGTCCGCCAAACGTAATCCCAATTGCTCGAACGAGCGGCGATATAGCTCCGCATCACAGTAGCACGTATAGACCCAGCGCAGCCGCGGACGCAACTCCAGATAAGTACGTTTGATGTCGAGCCAGCACGCCGCCTGGCCAGGTGACGGCCCTTCTCCGGTATCGCGATCGAGTGTGCGCCGTATCCAGAGAGTAGCTGCCCTGTCGTCTGCACGTGGCAGATCCCTGGCCCAGCTTGCCGCAAGCGGGTCTCTCGCAATCACATTTTTTTGAACCTTCGATGCCACAATTGCCAGGTAGAACCCCTGCGCTCCGCCATGCTCGTCCCGCACGACAAAGTAACAGTCTGGATGGTAGTGCCACCATTGCTCCAGCGCTTGACGCGACTGCGCTCCATCGAATTTGCGAATGATCGCTGAAATCGATGGCCAGTCGTCGGCGCGGGCTGGTTCGACGGAAACCGGGCTCTCAGTCGTGGGAAAAAAACCTTCGCGCAGGTTCTCGTTCTCAAGCAGGTAGACTACGTCCGCCGTACAACGCCAGTGGTCGGATCGCGGCGCCTGTCTGTATTGCTCACGCACAACCTGCGTAGCCGCGCGCCGGTACGCCTGGTATCGAGCCGGATCAAGGGACTTGAGAGCAGCCGTCACTGGCTCGCGAACGGCGTCATGCACCAGCAGTCCGTGTGGACCTGCGCTGACAAATGGCAGCGCACGCAGCCGATCCAGTGCCTCATCGGCCGGAGTATGCGGCAGCATGGCCGCCATCAGCGGCGCTGTCGCTGTTCGGACCAGGCAGGCGGCCTGCACGACCTGTTTCGTTTCCGAATCGGCGTCCTCCAGAAAGAGCGCCGCCATATGCTCCAGTACCTCATGTCGGGTTGCCGCGCTCCCACGCACCTGTCCGCCTGCAAAGTGGAACGCCATTCCCAGGGAAAGTGCCAACGGATGCCCGCGCGCAATCCGATTCAACTCTCGGGCGCTGCCCTCCGGCACACCCTCCGAGGTCAGATACTCCAGGGCCACTTCCGCAGAAAATGTCTCCAAGACCATCGAATCGAATAGCCCTCTCCACGCCGGGGCAATACGCCACGCCGGCCGAGGTGGCTCGCGACTGGACAGGATTGTGCGCACGCTGACACCGAGCGAGGGCAGAAAGACCTGCCTCAGCCAAGAGTCAAGCAGACGGAAAGATTCGTAGCTGTCGAGCACCAGGAGAGTTTGCTTTGCCCTGTCCGACAGACTGGCCACCACGGCTGGGGAATCTTCTGACTCCGGGACACCGATTTCCCTCGAGATCGCTCGGCACAAGGCCGCCGCGGAAGGCTCGCACCAGCGGGCGTCGATCCGCACAACCGAAACGCCCTTTTCGCCGATTCTTGCCATCAGCGCATTCAGCAGGTGAGTTTTTCCTATGCCCGGGATGCCCTGGATGTACACCACTACAGGTTCATCCCCTAAGGCAAAATCCTCGAGGCGCTCGAGCTCTGCGCGGCGGCCAACCAGTGCTTCAACTGCGCGCCTTTCCAGTCTGTCTCCTAGAGGCATGGCCACAGTTTACGCGGTCTTTCAAGTGTCTTGATCTCTCTTGACACAACGCACGTTTCTTTTGTAGCCGCTCGTGCGGGCGGAAATCCGTGTACCACGTTCCTTCCCGGAGGAACAATTGCGGCAAGTAGGAAGAAATCACTTCTCGGCGGTCCTGCTGGAGGATTGAGTTCCGATGCCGCAGGCACAATCCGGCTACGGAATGGCGATTTCACGTGACCCGCGGGTTTCCGTTCACACGGCGAATGAGGATGAATGAATCGAGCCGGAGATCAGCTCTCGCGCTTCAGTGAGATCGGCGGTTTCCGCGCCTTCCGTGAACCACGCGTAGGCCGTGCTGAGGATCCGGAGCCCATCACTTGGCATTCCGCGCGCCTGCAACAGCCGGCACAGGCTCACTGCGGCGCGCAATTCGAAAGCTCTCGCTCTCTGTTTGTTCGCGATTTCGAGGGCCTGGCGGAAATTCGCTTCGGCCTCATCCTCTGCCGTGCGGCCGCTGGACTTGAGAATCAGAGCACCACGAAGGCGATACAGTTCCGCCTCATAGAAGTAACTCCGGCTTTCGCGCAACAGACCGAGCGCCTCCGTGACATGCGCCAGTGCCTGAGACAGCTGACCGTTTGCGGCGGTAATCTCCGCTAAAAGTGCAAGCAGATAGGGGCGGTCAATGTTGGCGCCGATTCGATCCAGGAGGGCCATCCCTTGCTGCATCAAGATCAGCCCATCGGACAACGGGCCGGTCATCGCAAGCGCCCAGCCTTTGAGGGCCTGCGCAAAGTAATTCTTGTATTTATATCCATGTTCCTCGGCAAGAGCGCCAGCCTCGATCGCCCAGTGCAGGGTATTCGCGGGTTCCCGGCGAAGTTGGTAAACATGGGCCGCCCGGACCTTCGCGCTTGCCAGGCTGAACAGAAGATTAGGATGTCCGGCGAGTTCAAGTGATTGCTTTACGTGTTCGAGAGCCTGTTCGACGTATCCAATACACCACAGGGAGAGGGCCGCCCAGGCATGACACCCAACAGCGGGGTTTTCGCCGTATTGCGAAATCAGATTGGCGTGTTGCCGCGGGTCATACAGATTGACTCCGTTTTTGGCCCGTTCGATGGCGCGAGAGAACTCGCCCTGATGGAACAAAGAGCAGGCCATGAGCATGTCGGAATCGATCTGGACAGCCGCGCCGTCTTTCGCTCGAGGCAGGGAGAGCCTTTCATCGAGGACCTGTTCCGTCAATCGATATTCCCCACGAAGTTCGTGCATCGAGGCGAGATGAAGAAGGAGTGGATACATCTCCTCCACTCGCGTCAACCGAAGTCCGAGTTCACGGGCACGCTGAAAATTGAGCACCGCTTCCGGCGCTGCGAATCCTTTAATGGCCAGAATCGTTGGCGCCAGCATGGAGCGAAATGCAAATTCCTCCGAGTGACGTTCTGGAGTTTCGGGCTGTTGCTCGACTAGACTGAGCCCCGACTCCAGAAGACTTGCAGCCTCAGAATGGGCACTGCGACGCAAGGCCTGTTCGGCGGCCAGGCGGAAGTAACGGATCGCGCGCGGATGGTCGCCTCCATACTGGAAGTGACGCGCGAGTTGATTGGCGTTCGCATGCGCGTCAGGGCCATACGCCTTCTCGAGTTCCATGCCAATGACCCGATGGAGGCGCGACCGGCGGCCTGCCGGCACACGGCCATACACCACCTCACGATACAAAGCATGGATAAAACGAAAACGCGACGATATGCCGCCTCCAGGCAACTCCAGCGCGCCGGCGTCGCGGATGAATGTACCCTGGCGGGTGAGGGTAGCACACTGCAACTCGGTTTTCTCTTCCGTCCAGCCGAGGCCGGAGGCGAGAACGCTGGCAACAAATTCTCGGCCGGCGACACTGGCCGCTTCCAAAAGCAGTTGTTCTTCTGGGTTGAGTGTTTCCAGGTTCTGATGGATCATCGCGGTGAGGCTTTCCGGGACGCCCTTGCCCAGTTCGGCAAAATCAGCTGCAGCCCTCCACCCCTCCGGATGGTGCAAGACCGCCGTGGTCGCTTTCCAGTGGTCGATCAGAGCCTTCACGAACAGCGGATTCCCGCCCGTTCTATGGTGGACTTTGTCCACAAAAGTTCGATCTGGTGAGATACCGGGAAGTGCGCTGTCGATCAAGGATTGAACCGCAGCGGCACTCAGCAGATCAGGCCGGACAATACGGCATTGCCCACGGATCTTCATGCCTTGCGCTAAGGCTTCCAACGGCTGGCGAGCCCTGGTAGCCTCGGCCGGACGATACGTGGCGATCAGCATCAACTGTGCGGGATCATCGCGTCGGGCCAGCACTTCGAGCAGCGAAAGCGTCGAATCGTCGGACCAATGCAGGTCGTCGAGGGCAAGGACAAGTGGGCGGGAAGAAGTCAGCTCATCGACAAACTCGGCAAATTCGCGCAGCATGCGATCGCGAGTGACACCAAGATTTCGTACAGGCAATTGAGCCAAAATTGGTTCGCTTGCCAGCCACGGCATTTGTGCGAGCCACGTCGGTGCCCGGCGGTAGAGCAACGAGACGACTTCCTCACCTTCCGGTTCACGGCACAATCGCCCAAGAGCTTCCAGAATGGCGATATACGGTTCCACCTCGCCGCGATTTTCCAGGCATTGGCCGCGTCCGACGCGCGCCGGCGAGGTGCGCCGAACTTGATGAAGGAAGGCATTGACGAGAGTCGTCTTGCCCACTCCGGCCTCGCCAGGGATGCACACACATTGTCGGTTCCCGCCGAGAGTCGTTGCAAACGCCTCGTGCAGGCCCCTCATCTGGTGATCCCGTTCTAGCAACACGGGGCCATCCGAGAAGACCTCAATTGGTCGAGAAGGCGAAGCCACGGCATCCGAATGCACGCCTACCGCGAAGCGATAGCCTCTCCCCGGAACTGTTTCGATCAGGCGCGCGTCACCAAGAGCTTTTCTCAATGCGTTGATGTTGTGAGCGAGGTTGTTTTCTTCCACAACCGTGTCCGGCCAGACGGCGGCAATAAGCTCATCCTTTTCGATCAAGTGTCCGGGGCGGGACACGAGCACACAGAGGGTATCGAGCACCTTTCCGCGCAATCGGACGGGGCGCCCGTCGCGCAGAAGGCGCCTCTCCCTGGTCTCAAGACGGAATGGTCCGAACTCGTAAACCCCTTCCAAAGTGCAACCTGGCCTCCACTTGGAACATAGAGCATTTGCCAAAGAAAAGCTCCAGGAAAAATCAAGAACGGCTAAAAGCCTTATAAGGACCTCGAACGGCACACTGTCATTGGATAACGGGAACCGAAGAGGAGTTTCAAGGATGAGATGGCAACCTGACCCAACTTTCTATCCGTCGGCCAAGATGGCGATGGAAGCGCCGGCCGAGAAGCTGGCATATGTAGCGATGCTGAATCCGATTAAGAATGGCGGGCCGGACGCCATGGGAGTCGTCGATGTCGATCCCAAATCGAAATCGTACGGCACGATGGTCGGCCGCGTGGACATGCCAAACGCGGGAGACGAACTGCACCACTTCGGCTGGAACGCCTGCAGTTCTTGCTTGTGCCCGTACTCGCCGCACCCGCATATGGAGCGTCGCTACCTGGTCGTTCCGGGGCTGCGGTCGTCGCGCATCCACATTCTCGACACCAAGGCCGATCCGAAGAATCCGAAGTTGGTGAAGGTAGTCGAACCGGAAACGGTGATGAAGCAAACCGGGTACAGCCGCCCGCACACCGTTCACTGCGGACCCGAAGGCATCTACATCAACGCTCTGGGCGCACCTGATGGAGAAGGACCGGGCGGTGTTTTTGTCATGGACGCCGAGACGTTCGATGTGCGCGGGCGCTGGGAGATGGACCGTGGGCCCCAATACCTGTCCTACGATTTCGCCTGGCATTTGGGACACGACACGATGATCACCAGCGAGTGGGGCACTCCGAACATGTTTGAAGGCGGGCTGATTCCAGAGTTGTTATTGGATGGCAAATACGGCCACCAGATCCACGTCTGGGACTTGCAGAAGCGCAAGCATAAGCAGGTTCTCGACCTCGGAGCCGAGCAGCAGCTGGTGTTCGAACTGCGGCCCGCTCGTAATCCGACGAACGCATACGGGTTCGCCGGAGTGGTGATCTCGCTGAAGGATCTTTCTTCTTCGATCTGGATGTGGCACAAAGACGGGCGCGA
>Ga0207156_10344_pt1 | contig 10264 bp, 7 predicted proteins | sample Alteio_BWMinHeat_24_FD_153514 | JGI IMG/M metagenome (GOLD analysis project Ga0207156, IMG submission 153514) | Enriched cells from forest soil in Barre Woods Harvard Forest LTER site, Petersham, Massachusetts, United States -... | ecosystem: Environmental > Terrestrial > Soil > Temperate forest >...
CGGCCTGCTGAAGCGCTTTCAACTCACGGTGAGCGGGTGTGTCGGACCCTGCGACGTACCCAATGTCGTGGTATTGAACTCAGAGGCCGGTTCGCGATGCCTGGGCCGCATTACCCAATTCAACCTAAACCGAAAACCGAATTCCGCCCGGTTTCTTTTACCTGATCGTGGATGAACTGGATGACCGCAGAATGAATTCCCCATCGCTCACACATAGGTCTACAGCTTAGGACCGCGCCATCTTCGCGCCAGCCTAGCGCACGATCTTTTCGAGGATCACTCTCGCCAGCCCAATTCTGTGCGTGATGACGGATGTCAGCCGAGGCGATGGCCTGCTGATGTCCTGCTCCCTGGCAAGCCGTACGGCCGCAATGATCGCCGAGGCAATGACCAGTGTCGAAGCGAACCGGTCTGTCATGCGCTTTTGTTCTTCCATTACCTTGGCCCTTTCTTGTTCCTCGCGAGCGATAGCCCGCCTTATCTCGCCCACTTTTCACCGCCAATCTTAGATCCGTGGGGTTTGACTAGCAGTTCGTGGGATAGCCGACCCTGGGGTATGTCTACGGGGAAATACCGGCGACTCTCTCCACAGAGCGGACATTCGGCGTCCAAGAGCCCGGTAAGGTCTGGACGGGAGGCGGAATGTTCGCGCGGCAGGCCAATCACAAATGGATGGATGCCGGGCGTGAGGGAGTGAACATGGGACCGGTATAGGCGAATATATGGCGAATATATTCATAATCTCGCGATGTGCTTGGCAAGAAAGAGGTTGAGGGGATTCGGCCTAGATGCAGAGACGGAACCGTCTCAACACGCTAACGCTCCCGCATGCCCGCATGAGCCGGCTGAAGCCTTGACCGGCTACGGTTGAGTGGACCCTGCCCCGTTTCAAGGGACTAATCGCCAGACGCCGGCCGTTTTAGGGCCTTAATAGGCAGTACTTGCAACTACTTACAAGCCGTAGGGAACCGCCGAAGTACGCCGAAATCCGTGTAAAACGGGTCAATCATGGGTGAGGATCGCGGGTTGAGAATTTGTGAGCCGCGATACAAAGATCCTGAGCCTCGGGCCATAATGGAAGTCCTTTCCAGCAGGAATCAATGGGGCGGTCCGGAAATGCGTTCATCCAGGCTCATTAACACTCATTTGCCGACTCAGGATATCCCTTCTCCGACAAACGACTGACGTCGCTGTTCCGTTCGCCAGGGCCACTCTGATCACCAGAGGCAGAGTGACGATCTGCTCCCTGACATGCGGCGTCAAATTAAGACCGTCGACGGTTCTACGGTTCGTGACATAATTGTCAATCCAGACCGAGAACATAAAGGATGCAAGTCTACCGTGGACGTTCGAAATCGGGAGATGGTTGACAGATTGAAGAAGGTGCTTTGGCCTGATGATCCGATACGGCCGATAAACGTGTGGGCCGTTCTAGATAGTGCCAAAGACAGAAGGATCTTCGATCTCATTTCGCGCTGCTATTTGGATAAATGCTGTCTCTTCGCCGGAGAACTCTCTCCCGAGTTGGAGCGGGCAGCTCCTCACTTGGTACAGGTTTCACCTCGTGATAGTGTGTCCGATAGCGTGTTGCAGTTCGGGTGGGGGCAGGCCTGGGGAATATTTCTCCGGTCCGACGATACTTTGCGAACCCTACGGAGGCACTTACGGACCTTCTTTCGTGTTAAGGACGAATCCGGACGCTTCCTGCTCTTCCGCTACTATGATCCGAGGGTTTTGCGGATCTATCTTCCGACTTGCCGTGCAGGAGAACTCAAGACCGTTTTTGGTTCGTCGATCATCAGGTTTCACATGGAAGGGGAAGATCCTGCCTCGATCGTTTCTTTCGAATTGGACCTGGATGGCCAGCTAAGACAGGAGGTAATGAATCTGGGGCATGATTCATAATCGAAGGAATTCTGTGTTCCTTGGCTCTCGTCGATTCTGGGTGAGTAATAGCATTCACTTCACCAGGTAGCCTGCGATCACGAATCATTTGAATTAGTTTGGATGGAGTCACGGCATGATCTCGCGATTGACAATGGCTTGCCAGCAGTCCTTCAACCGGGACTTAGAGCGCGGCAATCTGAGCGACAACCAACAAATTGGTGATTCGTCGTCGGGTTCAATCTCAAACGTTGCTGACGATAATCCGCTTGTAAGGCTTCTGGGCGGATGGCAGCTCCATCGAGCCAGCGAATGCCGCCTCGGTCGAAGGCTTGAAGGGCTTGAAAACGGACTATCGGCAAGTCATTGGCTTCAGACATACAGAAAAAATGACTTCGCCATGGATGCGATGCGCAGGGTTCTTCTCCAGGAGGGATTGTCCCTCCAGTTGAGCCGATTGCGTGACGAGGATGTCATCGAGCAGGTCGCACACATCCTGAAGGGCGGTCGTTGGCATGTTTGCGAGCCCGTTATGCAGGTTTACAAGGTAATAGCGGCGGAAGAGCCCGCGGTTATGCCCGTTCCAAGGAGAGGTCCGGCGCCGTCAGAACCACCACCTGCCGTCCGCGATGTCCCCGATGCGGACACGTTGGCTGGAAATGCGGACCAAAACGCCATCGCGGGCGTCCTGAACAACGCTTCAGATCTTGGATTTCCATTTTGCGAAGAATGCTTACGGCGTGCTCTTGAGAGGGCCGCCGCGAGAATGGCCACCCAGCAATGATCTGAGTGATTAACTCGGCGGCCACTACAAAGGATACCCGCATTCTAAATTTTTGGGGTACTCCCTGCGTTATCCCGTGGTAGGATCATTGCGTTTCCCTGGAGGAACTGCCTTGCTTGTCATCCGCGACGAACAGATGTTACTTCTCTCGCGGAGTCTGCTGCTACGGTTCGACCAGGAAGCATTCGAGCACGTTCAGAAGTATTTTCCGGAACTCAGCGCTTCCCTTGGGAAAGATAAAACGCTGGAGTGGGTTCGCGATGGGCTGAAGCGGGCACGGAGCTTCGGCTTTGAGACGCGTTGCGATCTCCTGCGTTACCTCAATTTGCTTTTCGAGTTCGGTCGCGAATTCGAACTCAGCGAAGCAAATGCGTGGGCTCGACCCTATCTGGTTCCATCGGATGACTGGCTGCCGAGCAACCGGATGGACCGGTTGATGGAGGAAGCTTTCCGGCGGCTGAATCCTCAGCCTCCGCCTCCGCCGCCCGCAGAGGTGGAACCGGATGACGACGAACCGTATGAGTTTGACGGGATCGTCTGGGGTAACTGCGGCGTCGATCCCAACTATGTGCCGCAATCGATCAAACCTGTGTACCGGCCGATCGACGATCCCGGGAGCCCGGAAGACGACGATGACGATGACGACCAGGACGAAGCCGATTTAGAGGAGGAGGAAGAAGACGATGGCGGGCGCTAACGTAGGGGCGCCGCCAGGCGGCGGACTGGGAGCGGCAAATGCGGGTGCGGCTGCCGCGCCGGCCGGTCCGCCCGGAGGTGCGGTGGCGGCGTGTCAGTGGGAAGTATGGGTGCGCACGTTCAGCCAGGAAAGATTCTTCCCCCGACATCCGTTCAATCACGAATTGCGATCGCGGGCTGGAAACACGCTCGGCGGTGTCGTGGACAGCTTGGCTGCAAAACAATTCGGCAACAAACTGGGCACGGAATGGTCCAAGTTCAAAGGCGCCGGCACCAAGAATTTCGGCGTGACCAATACCGCGCCTGCCATCGCCAAGGAAAAGGACTGGGTGCTGGTACAGGGGTCGGGTTCGGTCGAGAAACTTCCCAACCAGAACGTGCCAATCACTGTCCAGAACGGGCAAAAGGGCCTGCAGGCGCAGAAGGTTGATCTTTATATTCGCCATCCCCTCATGGTTTACGGACAGTTGCGTTTCAAAGATCCCGAGGCCAAGGAAAAGAACTTTCCCAAGAACTTCTATGTCGCAGCCTACAGCGGCGCCGCCAAAGATGCCGATACCGAAGTGGCTAATGCCAAACTCGACGCCGAGGGTAAGTTCAATTTCGAGATCGATCGCAAATGGGATTGGTTCACATTCAAGTTCGGGAGCGGCAAAAAGAAATTCATCAACGTTGGCAAAACCGAAGACACCGAATTGAGATCCTGGCGGGACAGGAAGGACCTGGAACGCGACGGCGCGAAGTCCAAGTTCTTTTCACCCCCGGAGTCCTGGTGGCTCATCGAGTCAGCCTGGGACTTCTCGGAACAACCCAAATACATCGACAATACGGTTTCCTATAAACCCGCGGAGGGCAAGGTCTACCTCTTCGATCCGGCGACCAAGAATTGGCTGCGGCGCATCGGCGAAAAGGGGACGCCAGTGAAGATGGTCCTGGATCCGCACTGGCAGTTCATGCGCCACGAGTACTTCGACCGCTACTACGGCCACGAAAACCACAATCACGAGCGGGTCAACATGCCCACCGCCTTGATCGATGGCTACTGGGGAAAGGGTTTTCACGCCGACCCCACCGTAGACCTGGGCCGCGAGGGTTCAGGCCACTGGACACTGGAGCCCGACGACATTAAGAAGAGCGTTCATTGCGTTCCCTGGGTCCGGCAGAAGGATGAGAAGGGAAAGGCGGCGGAAAAACCCGACAAGGATGCGCTCCTTCAGTTCGAGATGCCCAAATCCACGTTCGCGGTTTCAAAGGATGAGAACACCCGGAAATACGAGCAAATCGGGGCCACCAGTAGCCGGCTGAAAGGATCGGCGGACCGGTTGAAACTCTACGACATGCCCGAGGTGTGGAAGTCGAAGGGCTATTGGGCCCGCTATCTGACCGCGGCCAAGGTTCCCCCTTCTGAAAATGACTACGATTCGAAGTTCTGGGAGGACTGGGACCAGCCCGGTTATGTAAAGAGCCGCACCAAGACAACCCCCATCATCTTCTCGCTCGACGACATCGTTCTCACGGACAGTGCAAACGTTCCTCTGCAGGACATCAAGCAAGCCGACAAGTTCGCAATCATGTACCACCGTTTCAAAAAGGATTACGACGAACAAGCCAATCTTTCTAACGAGGGCGTCTACAATCCCTACGCGAAGGAAAAGTACTTCAGCGATGTCGATCGAAAGGGGACCAAGTTCAACTACATCGCAAAGTATCCGAACTGGGTCCGGGCGGTCGCGGGAAACTCCTCCTGTTTCGATGCCTTCGATCAGCGGACATCCCAGGAAGTCTTTGGAGCGCGGGCGGCGGTGCGGTGGTACGACGGCCTGACGGGCACCCCGGCAGCGGCGAATTGCGGAGATGATATCCTGGACGAAATCATTCCCGACAAAGACCATAAGTACTTCGTCATCGGACCGGAATGGGGCCAGCAGCATCCGAAGAGGTACGCGAAATTCGTCGGCTCTAAGACGGCCATCGAACGGGGTGGCCGCTTTGACATGGTCCTGTTGCGGTGCTGCGACGTGCTGCACGCCAAAGCGCAAAAAGAGCTGTTTATCAACTTGCACTACATTCGTTTGACCTATGTTGGGATTGCTGGCTCCGTATACACCGGAAATGAAAAGGACTTCTATGAAAAGGCGCTCCCCAATCTCATGGCCCGCTGGAACGGCAATGATGTCAATACCGATCGTGCGGAATTGGTGCCCCAGGACAACAACAAGCAGCTTACCGGCGAATTCCTCTACTTCCTTCAGCCATCTTCCAAAGTGAACGGTGCTCACTTCAAAGTTGACATCAAGCCGTACGCCGCTGGTGGTCGCGCGTCGATGACTGAGGTCGCCGGGATAGGAGAGATGTCAGATAAAGATTACGAAGCCTATAAGCAATACAATACGGCAAATGCCTTCGTTGCTGCACACGAATTCGGACATGCCGGATCGCTCCCAGACGAGTACGCGGAACGCGCCATGTATTGCAGCCATGGCACCGCCGGAGTGATTGACAACACTCCTAGTGACCATTTCGTCGATGAAGGCCTTTTCCCCGATTTGGCTGTAAGCCTGTCCGCGGCAAATCCCGTTAATCCGCCTTACCCAGTGATGTCACACACAGTCGATATGCGGAACCGGTACTTCTGGCATAATGCGGAATTTGCCAGAAAGCATACCGAGGTCCCGTTTTATTCCAAGCACGGCGCATATGACGAGTACAAAGTTCCGGGCCATCCCAAGTTCCCAATTCGGAATTACGTTTACTGGCCAGTGCGAAAAAAAATGAACCGCAAGAAACGGAACCATGGCGCCGCAGACATCTACTTGCACGTACTCGGGAAGGAGAAGTTTATCCAGAACCTTCTGCCGCCCGGGAACTATGACGGGATGGTGAGCGTCCTGGTGAAGATCGATCTCACGGTGCTCAACGCCCTGGACGTCAACACCGTTCGGAATAGGATTCGGAATGCATTTTTGGGCTTCAACCAGCAGTTTTCGGCAACCGGGTCTACCGGCGTCAAAACTGATAAATCAAGGGTGATAAGGGACAATGTGAAGTTTGCGGAGGCGCTGGTGCGCTTTTCGCCGCGCTTCTTGATATCCAACACCCCCGGGGGCGCACCCGACCCAAATTACACAGCTACTTACAACGGTCTGCAAAACGATATCGGGTCGCATTTCCAGATCACGGTGGCCGACAACGCAGGCAAGGCTGCGGGTGCCGTGGTGAACTCAGGATTTGTCGGAAAGAAAGGCGGAGTGATGAACCTCGGGGTCGACAGCGGCGTCGCCGGTTGGGGGGTCACACTCGAGACGGATGTGACGGACCTCATACCGGAAATGCTGGGTATTAAACTGTCCGGTCCGGTGATCGTCGGAAAGGACCTCAATTCCCTTGTTGCATCGGTCATTCACAGCAATGCCAAGGTGTCGCCGTAGATGCGGTGTTGCGTGCGTTCTTGCCTGCCTGGCGCCATGGCTCGCCGGCGGACAGACGGCGCCCGGAGCAAAACCATTGATTGAGATTGTCAAAAGCACCGGTCTGGCCAACCCGCCGCGGGTTGAATATTCGCCTCGTCCGCTCGAACAAATGGCGGGACCTGGCAATCGAAACGGCGAGTCGGCCGCATTGCCGGCTTATGTCCGCATCTTAGGCAGTCCGGCCCAGAACTCGCGGACCCCAGGCTCGCCCAAGCCAGGTCGATGGAGTGTCCAGTGGCAATCGCCGCTCCCTTCAGCTGCCTCAGCGGTTATGGTGGGCAGTGACCGGGTGCTCGTACAACGGAGCGGTGGCTGGAGTTTGCTCAGACGGAACGGCGAGAAGATTAAAGACGGAATTTCAGGCGGCGTGGTGATCACGCTCGACGCGAGTGCCGGTGCTTTCTACGCTCTAGGCGCCGGAAATGCGCTGCAGGCTTTGGCGCTCGAAAATGGTGAGCTTCGCTTCTCTATCCCGCTCGGCTTCACTGAGGCCTTCGCGTGGCCCCTGGTGTGGCGCGATGGCAAGCGCATCATCGCCGCGGGCGTGGAAACTCCCATGTTCTCGCATAATCCGCAGCCCCCCACGGAATCGCTCTTTCATGTGACCGAGGTCGCATCTCCTCTCAAGCTGAGTCCCTACAAGGTGCTGCTCTCGATGACCATGCACCAGAATCTGGAATTCAAAGAATCGAACATGATGCCGGTCGCGTCGGGCAGCATCCTCTGGGCGATCCTTCCCGATCTGCTTATCCGGACTTCCTCTTCGCAAAACATCGATGGAGCGTGGTCAGGGTCTTTCCGGGCGATATCGGCGTCCGCCGATGAATCCGGATGGCTTCACATGGTCGTCGCCACCGGCGAGGCGCCCACCGACCGCGAATTGTGGGTCGTTACCCCCGATGGCCGACGCACTGTGCGCGCCAAGGTCCCGCTCTCCCACGGGGAATCAAAATACCCGCCCGCTATCGGTTACGATCATCGCATCTATCTGGTCGGACCCCAGACAGTGACCGCATTCTCACCCGAAGGCGCACTTTTGTGGGAGTCTCAGCCACTAGGCTCCATCGCCGGAGTGAGCGTCACCCCGGACCACCGCGTTGTCGTCGCCGCAGGAAACGAGATCATTGTTCTCGATTCGAACGGCAAAGCTACGCAACTGGCAAAACTCCCGTCGGCCGCAAGGACATGTCCCGTAGTTACCGTTGAAGGCGAAATCCTGGTTGGCACAGAAACGAACGTGATATGTCTACTCCCACGCTGAGCAAAGAAACACAGTTCAATTTCACCGCCTCCGATCCACTGGAAGTCATGCGCCAGGTCGAGCTCGCACCACGCTTGGTCGAAGACTATCGTCCGCTCCCGGAGTCTCTCGAGTGGCGCCTCTCTCAAAACCACTGGCGCTCCACTGGCACGGCCAGCTTTCTAAGGAGCGAGGTGCCGTACACCATTACCAGCAGCGGGACTCTATCGGCACAAGCCGCGCGCGTTCTCCATGCAAACTTGCTCGAAGCCCCGCCGCACGGGCCGATCCCGGTTCTCGAAACCGGTGCCGGCACCGGCATGTTTGCGCGGCTCTTCCTGGAAGAATTCGAGCGCCTCTGTTCCAATTCCGGTCATGACTTCTATTCCCGCATCGTTTACCACGTGACTGACGGCTCACGGGAGTCCGTCGAACAGTGGAAACACTTGGGCGTGTTCGAAGGAAAACCGGTGATACTCGGCACCGCGCAGGGATCCGATCCGGTCCTGATCGATACCGGATCAGGCACTGTGCGGCTGTCGGCAGTTCGCGCCGTGTTCGCGAATTACGTGATCGATTCGATGGGGTCGGCAGTCCTTCGAAAATCTGCAGACGGCCCCGAGGAACTGCACATTCGCACCCATCTGTCGGAGGAGGCGGCCAGCAACGGCGATGCCACCGTGGAGGAGGTTCGCCGGATGGTGTCCGAGACAGATGCCAGGCTGCTCGGCATGCTCGACCAGCTGGAATTCGAAGCGGCTTTCCTGCCTGTCTCCCGAGACTATCCCTATCTGGACGAGGCGCTCACCTTCGGTCACGAATGGCCGCGCGTCATGCTGAACTACGGCGCCTTTGAATACCTCGAGGGCGTTCTCGCCAAGCTCGATCCCGACGGCTGCATCTTGGTAAACGATTATGGAATGACTCAGCCGTCGGAATCCGCCGGTCTAGGTTCCATCCAGCGATTTGGCCCGACCGCGGCCATGGGCATCAATTTCCCGCTCCTGGCCCACCACTTTTCGACCCGGGACGCGAAAACAAGCAGGCCGGCGCTCGATGAACGCCTGCCCCTCCACCCGATTCTAATCAGCCACCGCAAGATGAGGCTGACCGAGGAGACTTTTCAGCAGACCTTCAGCTGGGAGACCTTCCGCGAAATGAATACGCTGACGGAAGAAGCGCGGAAACATGTCGAAGGCGGACGCCTGGAACGGGCCGGCCGCATGTACGAGCAGGGCCTCCGGGCGCGTCCGCGCGACTGGACGCTCATGGGAGAGATCGCCGAGTTCCTGCTGCGCCGGGTAGGGGACTACGATGCCGGCCGGAAGATGGCCGAATCCGCCCTGTCCATGAACCCGTGGTACTCCGTTTGGCTATGGAACCTGTATGGTGACGCTCTTTATGCCCTGGAGCGTTTTGACGAAGCGCACGCGGTCTATCTCAAGGCGGAGAAACTCAGTTCGAATGATGTGCGCACGGCTCTGAATCTCGGTTACACGTATTTGCAACAGGGACGGCCCGAGCAGGCGCTGGCGGCAATCGCGCGCGGGCTGGCGGAGGATGGATCGGGGCAGTTTAGGGAACGGTTGCTCCAGAAGCAGGGCGAAATCCTGGCCAAACTCAGCGAGCAGTACGGACGCAAGCAGGAATGGCTTTCGCAGCGTGCTGCGAGGATGGCGGCAGAGTAGCTCTGCCTGTTGTTGCCGCTGCTCCCAGCACAACGCAAGGCCTCGGCGACCTAAGCGTCGGAGTACTGCCCCAGTTCGTTTCATTTGAATTGGAATTCGATTTGGGAGAAAGGACGAGGGATGAGTCGAAGCAAGCACGGGCAATTTCCGGTCTATTGACCAGGGTGCTGCGACCTTCACTTAACCGCAGCCCACCCTTTCGAAAACTAGCGCTTCTAAGGAGCTTCCGCATGCGCTGTGATGCGAGCGGGAATCTAATGATTTCTGCTCGGAGGCGAATTAGCCCCGTTAAGTCGGCTTCTCGTCAATGATTCGTGCGGTGCGAATGCGGTCAAACGTGTTTCGTAACGGCCTTGTTCCCCGTTCCTCTTATTTGAGATGGCTCATATGTTCCGACTTCAATGTTTCAGACTAGGTCCCCACGCAGATTCACTGGTGCGGTTTCACTCGAAGCGTCACGTCACCCAACGACTGCGCCGCTGTGGATGTCCGAATTTTGATT
>Ga0207156_10345_pt1 | contig 10229 bp, 10 predicted proteins | sample Alteio_BWMinHeat_24_FD_153514 | JGI IMG/M metagenome (GOLD analysis project Ga0207156, IMG submission 153514) | Enriched cells from forest soil in Barre Woods Harvard Forest LTER site, Petersham, Massachusetts, United States -... | ecosystem: Environmental > Terrestrial > Soil > Temperate forest >...
GGCACGCGCCGACCTGGGTACCAGTGGTCTCGGCGGGGGCCTGCAGGTAAGACCAGCGCAGGCCATAGGTGACGGTGAGCGAACTGGTGGCGCGCCAGGTGTCCTGGCCATAAAACTCGTACTCACTCCAGCGGTAGTCGCGGGCTATGGGCGTCCCTAGTTGGAGCGCCGTTCCGGTCTTCTGGTAGTTGTACCGCGCGTCGGCTTCGGGAAGGGTTCCAACGATGTTCATCAGTGCGTCGTTGTAGTTGTTACCGTAGTTGGCGAAGTCGACGGCGGGGAATCCGTACACCTGCGGATCGAACGGCCCTTTGCTGTTGGCGATGGTGGAACTGCGCGTGAGCCAGCCCTGGTTCATCTGAGCGTCGGGGAACGATTGCGCATTGCTGTTGCGCCGGTCATCCATGATGCGGATTGAGGTGCCGAAGGCGAAACTGTGATCGTGCCTGGTCCAGGAGAAATTGTCGACCACATTCTGCACAGGGATGGTGAACGACGTCGAGTAGTTGGTCGACGTGGGTTGCGCGACTTCGGAGAACCAGATGATCGGTCCATTGGCGGCGCCCGCGTTGTTCACGCCCTCGCGAGTAAACCCGTAGCGGAGGTCGTTGATCGTGTTGCTGCTGAGGATCCAGGTCCACCCGGCTGCGAAGCCCTTGTTATTGGTCAGCACGGTCGTTTGGCCGGGCTGGCCGGGAAAGGCGGGCGGGGTGGGCTCGCTGTCATTCTGCAGGTTGCCGCGCCAGAAGAAGTTGTGCTTGGCCCTCAGGTTCCAGTCGAAGCGGGCAATGTAGGTGTTATAAGTGCGGTGGATGGTGTAGGGAAAGCGGTAGCCGATATTGTTGAGGCCGTCTCCCTGGGTGGGGTCGTCACCCTGCGGGTACTTGTTGAGCAGGTCGAGCAGTGCCGCGTTATTGCCTATGTTCTGCGGATCCATGCTCTTGATGTTGTCGGGAGTGAGGGTATAGACAAAGTCGCTGCTGCCGGTATTGGCCTGATACTGCAGGTTGCCCGCACGATAGCTGGCGTTGGGCACGGTTCCGGCATTGACGCTGGCGCCCTGGGAATCGCGGCGCCCTTCGTAGTTGAGGAAGAAGAAGAGACGGTCCTTGAGCAGGGGGCCGCCGACCGCTCCGCCAAAAATGTTGCGCACCAGGCTGGGAGGACGGTTGGGAAGGCCGGCCGAAACCTGCTGCGCCTTGTTAAAGAAGTCGTTGGCCTCGAGGAGATTGGATCGGTTGTATTCGTAGGCCGCGCCGTGGAATGCGTTGGAGCCGCTGCGCGTGACGAGCGCCACCTGCGCGCCCGAGGAGCGGCCTTCCTCGGCATTGGGATTGCTGGTGGTGACGCGAAACTCGGCGATCGAGTCCTGGGTGGTGCGCAGGACGCTGGTGAACGCATAGCCGTTGTTGACATCGTTCACGTCGACGCCGTCAAGGGTGATGTTCGACTGATCGCTGCGTCCGCCATTGACAGAGCCGGCGCGCGAGTCGGTGGAGGTATTGCCCACGCCCTGAGTGCCTCCCACGGAATCGGAGCGGCCCATGAAAGTAACTCCGGGCTGAAGGCTGAGCAGGTCAGGAATGTTACGCTGCGCCAGCGGGAGCGTGACCACCTGTTGGCCGTCGAACGCGTTACCGAGGGTGGCGTCGGTCGTGTTGAGTAACTCCTGCGTGGCCACGTTGACGGTCACTTCCTGGGTGACGCCGGCCAGTTGCAGCGTGACATTGACGGTTGCCGGCTGGCTGACGAGCAGGTCCATGTTGGTGCGCGCGGCGGTGGCAAAGCCGGGGGCCGAGATCACAAGCGTGTACTTGCCGGGCGCAAGTTGCGAGAACTGATATTGGCCGCTCCCGTCGGTGGTGTTTTCGCGGACAGCACCGGTGGAAGTTAACGTCAGCCGGACGGCTGCGCCAGCAATAACCGCACCGGTTCGATCGGTGACGCGCCCGTTCAGGGAAGTGGTGGCTTGCGCCAGGGCTATGCCGCTACCCGACAGAACAAGGATGAGGATAGAGAGCGCAGGAAGGATTCGGGTACTGATCACGGGTGGCTCCAGAAAGTGAGGATCCACTGCGCCGGGGCGGGCGTTCTGGTCTTGTTTCTTGAGTCGTGATAGGGGAACAGACCAGACCCGCTCGATACCGCCTCGCTCCAACGAGTGATTGCGAAAGAGTGTAACAGGACGGAACGACCAGGGACAGCCCTACAGGCCTACGCAATCTCTGCCTGTGGGTTGATGGCAGGGGTAATGCCGGGTCTGCTCAAGGGGCCGTCATTCGATTCCGGTGAGACTTCATTGAACTCACGACAATTCGCCGACGCGGCGAGTGCTCTATGCTCCATGTTCAGGCCATCTGAACTCCCGAAAGTCGGACTCTTCTGCAGCCGAAAGGGTCTTGGCTTCCTTGAATAAGGGTGTCCATACTCCCTCGATCTCTTGAGAATATTGTCGATGTAGAGCCAACGCTAGAGTTGGCTTGTCGGGGAAATAACGATACAGTCCGCCGATCGAGGAGCCAGCCCGCTCTGCAATAGCTGTCATCGTTGTCGCCTCGTATCCTACCTCAGCAAACAGGCCAGCGGCGGTATCCAGATACTCCGCGACTCGACGTGAAGACCGCTGCTGTTGTGGGACCGGGCGTTCGATGGGAAAGGAAGGCGAGGGCATTCTCGTATATTACTGCATCCCGCAGCGCGATAGGGTAGCAGATGGTCACGCTTGGCCTCAAGAAGACCTGCGGCAACGACGTGACCAGGTCCGCCATGGCAATCGACTGTCAGGCGCAACTTTAGTTGACTCTAAGCATGAAGTTTGCGTCGGTGTACTCATCTTCAATCAACGGAACAAGTTCCGAACGATGGTTAAGATTCGTTCTGGGAGGATCACTTTCTGAACCGCTAGGCTTAAGGAGCCTAATCCCCAGCTTGGCATGGCTCTCAGTAGATGAGCTGAGAGCCGTTGTAACGGGATGCCCCTCGGCCTTCCAAGCATTGAGCCCACCGTCGAGTACGAATACGTTTGCGATACCGCGACGCAGAAGAGCGAGTGCCACGCGAGCGCCTGTAAATTCCTGAGGTGAAGAACAATACCGCTTTCGCCGCGACCCTGCAGCCCGAAAGGCTTCACGAGTCGCAATCGCAAATGCCTTTCAGGCGAAGAATCCGTCGCTTTCGAAGGAACAGTCTCTACTTGCTGCAAATGCATCTCTCCAGATAGTCAGAGGCATGATGGCACTCTATGAGGAGGCAGATTCCAAAGGCAAAGTCCTCGTTGTGGCTGAGTTTAAGAAGTTGCTGACGTTGTATCTGGGAAGCGTATTGTCCGAAGACGAAGCGTCGGCCAAGTAGAGCCCAAATTCCTGCATTTGATTGCGGCCATTGCATGGGGGCACACAGTTTGGTCTCGATAGCCGACAAGTGTTCCCCTAATCCCACCCAGATCTCTGTTGATGCCAACAGTCCTTTGCAAGTTTCCAGGATTCATCGTCCTGGAAAGCGTGCCTCGATTTGGCATCAACCGAGAATGCCGCAAATTCGATTTCTCGATCACAAGAGTCTTATAGCTCGGTCCGTCCATTCCACTCGGTTCCTTTACGGTGCCTCGCCCTTTAAGGTTTCTCGCCAGCAACGCGGTGTAAAATCGTCAACCAAGTGAGCGCCGGCCTTTCATGTTTCTGGAGCGGGAAAGGCGGGAGTGCCAGCAACTGCCGCGCCGTGACTGCTAAGGCATTTTCGGAAATACTGAGGTCTTTTTTGGCACCAATGGAAGTCGCCGCTTCCTGTTGGTCGCGGCTATTCGCGTGGTGCTTTCTGGTCTACACTATTTGCGAAAATGCGATAGATCCCGGAAAGGCAGGGGAGGTCATTCAATGGCAGTGAGACATCTCTCAGCCGCGATTCTGCTGATTTCATTCTGCAGCTCTCGATGCATCGCACAAGACGAACAGCGATTCACGTTGAAGGGCACCATTGTCACGCCCTCTCAGGTTCTGTCCGACGGCGCCATTTCCATTCTTGGAAGTCAGATTGAGGGCGTCCGCGCAACTGTCGCCGGGGTACAGGGCTCCATCGTGGAGACCGACAGCTTCATCTTCCCCGGACTGATTGACCTGCACGATCACATCACCTGGAACTTGCTTCCGCGTTGGAGACCCAACCAATTGTTCATGAACCGTTACGAATGGCAGCAGAAGGCAGCGTATTCAATCGCGCTCGACCAACCACATTACTCGATCTCTGCGGATCATGAACTGGCATGTGACGCCGACCGCTTTGGCGAAATCAAGGCCATCGTGGGCGGAGCGACTTCGGTGGTAGGCGGTCTGGCTCCCACATCCGGTAGCAATGACAACGCATGCATCCTCGGTCTGACGCGGAACCTCGATATCTACGCTGGATTCCCGGACAGCGTCCTCAATAAGGAAAAGGTCTGGTACGTAATTTTCCCGCTTGAAATGTCACTAGCTGCAACCGTTGCGGTTCGCTCAGGCCTCGATTCGGGCGCAGTGAAAGCACTGCTTGTGCACGCGGGCGAAGGAAAGCCAACGGACGCTGCCGCCGCACGGGAATTTGCGATGCTGGCCAAGAACGGCGATGGCTTCCTGCGTCCCGGTGTGTCTGTTATCCACGGAGTCGCTTTCAATGCCGCGGATTTCAAGCGGATGGCGAAGGCCGGTGTGGGCCTGATCTGGTCTCCGCGCAGCAACATTGAACTCTACGGAGGCACAACCGATGTACTCTCGGCGAAGGCCTCCGGGGTCAAAATCGCTCTTGCCCCTGACTGGAGTCCAACCGGAAGCGACGGGATGATTGAGGAACTGAAGTATGCCTCAACCTGGAATGCAGCCCAATACCCGCCGGTATTTGAAAATGGAGAACTGGTGAATATGGCAACCATTTTCCCGGCTCAGCTCGCAGGCGCCGACAAACAGATCGGATCGCTGGCCAAAGGAATGTATGCGGACCTTCTATTAATTCGAAGAAACGTTACAGATGCGAACCGGGCATTGCTGTATGCAAGTCCAGCCGATGTTCGATTGGTGGTGATCGGAGGTGTGCCCATTTATGGCGACGCGGACTTGATGGACCGTCTTCTGCCGCAGCGCGAGCTCGAGCGTTTGACGGTGTGCGGAGTGTCCAAGAAACTTTATATCAAGCCCCAACCGGGAATTCCTGAAACCGCAAAGACGTTCAAGCAGATCTCTGGTGAACTCCAGTCGAAACTGTCGGAATGGGGAACATCGTTGGCGGAACTCGCACCCTGCGACGGTTCTAATCTAAAATAATCTGCTTTGCAGCAATATTCGCTTCGATAGTGAGTCGCACGCATCTCTGTCGCTTCAATCCTCGGTGGCTACCTGCGGATTTAAGAAAGAGTCCGGGTGCAAACCCGCCTTCGTGATATCAGGGCAACCCATGATTCCAGCTCTCCATCCACCTGGAGACGGAATGAGTCGGGCTTGACTGGTCATTTCAGAGCCCGTCAGCTAAGTTAAAATCCGGGGTACGGCAGCCGCATAGCGCTCGTCGCTACGGGACCTCGAACCCTCACATAACCCCAATCTGTTCCAGCAATCCGACCAAGTCGTAGAAGAGCTTCTCTTCGACGATCTCGCCGTCCTTCCAGTGCGCCACCGTACAGAAGTCAATGTGAAATTTCTTGTTGGTCGGCGCGATCATCTTACCGTCGGCACCTTTCATCGGACCGGTCATCGTGCCCGTAAAGTCCGCGACGGTGCACGTCCAGTCGCCCTGCGCTATCTCAACTTTATAAGGATGATTGATCAGATGGTTGTCGGGAAACGTCCTGAAAAACTCGACCGATTCCGCCTTGTGATTGTTGCGCCCCCGCGTAGGCTCTGCGTGGCCAGGCCAAAACACAACGGTATCCGCGGTATGCCGTTTTTCAAACGTCTCCCAGTCCTGCGCGTTCCATGCATTATCAAGTGTCCGCATCAGCTCAATATTGCTCAGCCTCTTCGTTTCTGGCATGTGACCCTCCAACTGCACCGCAGAGCACGCATGGTAAAGCCTATGACGAGCGGTTCCCGATCTATGTCTTCGGGCAAAATTGCGAACCGTTACTATGTCGCTCTCATACTTCGCCAAAGGATGCTGCAAAAGCGACTATACGCTCTCATCGGGAAACGAGGAAGACAGACAGCTCCTTGATCCTGCCGGTGGCTATGATTGGCTTTTCAGCATTCACTGATCAATATCGACTGAGATCGAAGGGAATCAGAACCAACCGAGGATGCGATGACGAAAGCAATCGTGATATCCGGGATCCTTCCATGACCTCAGCGATGCATTGCTCGGACCAGCGGCATTTAGGGCGATACGATCTCCACAAACTCCAGTTCGGCCCCCCGGCTGGCGCGCAGATCTACGATCTCGAGACCGAACCATTCACCGTTGATCCATTACTTCGTTCGAGGTCCCGTCCCCGCAATTGGTAGATGCCAACCGCGAAATATCGCCATGATTCTGAGCCAGAAGCATAGAAGTGCGCCTGCAATCATGAATGCAAAAGGCGCGTAGTGCAGCACATGCCCTACGACCACCACAATACCGGCAACGAGCGCTGCGACAGCATAGAGATCAGCCCGGAGTACAGTAGGAGTTTCATTTACGAGAACATCACGGAGCATTCCGCCGCCAATGCCAGTCAACATTCCCATAATTGCAGCCATCACGGGATTGAGTCCGGCGGTCAACGCTTTTTGCGTACCAGTGACGGCGAACAGAGCCAATCCCGCGCCATCGAATAAGAGCACGGGCCTGCGCTGCACGTCGATCTTGGGATACCACAAGAACGTCACAAAGCCGGCCAGGATACAGACTCCCAGATAACGCCAGTCGCGGATGGCTCCAGGGGGAACGGCACCGATCAGCAGGTCGCGTGTAATCCCGCCTGCATTTCCTGTTGCGAAGGCAAGAACCATCAAACCGAACAAATCCAGCTTGCTCTTTACACCGGCTGCTGCACCGCTGAGTGCGAAGACGAACGTACCCAGCAGGTCGAGCACAATCAGAAAGGGGCCGGCCAGGTGTCGCCCGTGAATCAGAATTTCGTTCATGATGTCAGCCAGGCGTTCGCCGCGACCACTAGGGCCTTCACCCCTGTCTCCAAAGTGGGGTGGATGACCGGTGCAAAGCGCGGATTGTGATTGGTCGGAAGCGAACTAATCGTACCGTCCCTTTTTGCCTTCGCATAAACCACAGGATCGTCACCGCCAAAGAACCAGTACACTGCTGGAGCGTGCCATTCCGCTCCAAAGCATCCGAAGTCTTCGCTCGCCATTGTGGGCTTCGTTTGTTCTACTGAGCCGTCAGGGAAGTTGTGACGGAATGCCTCAACAACCTTCTCTGTTGCATCGGAATCGTTCGTTACGGATGAATATCGGTCCAGCGATGTGATCTCCGGTGGCTTAGGTGCACCAGACGCCACTGCCTCTGCATTGACGATCCGTTCAATGGCCGCGAGCACATGTTTGCGGACCCCCTCATCGAAGGTACGCACATTCAACTTGATGATTGCTTCGTCAGGAATGACGTTCTCCTTTGTGCCAGCCTGGAGAGCCCCAATGGTCACCACGGCCGAATCCGTAGGCGCGACTTCCCGGGATACGATCGTTTGCAGCCTTATCACGGTCGAGGCGGCCATGACGACGGGATCGATGCTGGCCTCGGGCATCGAGCCATGAGCACCACGCCCAAACATTCGAATTTGCAGGCTGTCAGCAGAGGAAGTTACAACCCCCTTACGCCAATCAAGGTGCCCGGATGGCAAGCTCATCACATGCTGGCCAAGTACGACATCGGGCTTCGGGAATTGCTTAAAGAGTCCGTCGTCGATCATCGCCTGCGCGCCCTGCGCCGTCTCCTCACCTGGTTGAAAGACTGCCATGAGCGTTCCCTGCCAGCTATCGCGGCTCTTGGCAAACAGCGAGGCTGCCCCAATCAAGCAGGCGACGTGCATGTCGTGTCCGCAGGAGTGCGCCACCGGCGCGGCCTTGCCATCTAGGCCTGTCGTTGTAACTGTACTGGCATAGGAAAGACCGGTCGCTTCCTTGATAGGTAGAGCATCCATGTCAGCGCGCAGCATTACGGTGGGGCCATCTCCATTGCGCAAAATACCGACGACTCCCGTCTTGCCGATACCCGCGGTGACCTCAAAGCCGTTGGCCTTGAGATGACTCGCCGCGATTTCAGCGGTTCGCTTCTCCTGCATCGACAATTCGGGGTGAGCGTGTACGTCTTTGTAGACCGCTTCCAGTTGCGGAAGTAACGCGTCAAGATTCAAAAGGATCTCCGTTGGCTGTTTTCCCGGCATTATGTGCGACTCCTGTACGGCGATGCAGCGTTTCCTGGGGGACTACAAGGAGCTAGAGAACGAATTGGATTTCTTTTCGCATACCGGATAGTGCAGGCAAAAAACTTTCCTAAATCAAGCTGGCACGACAACACCGAGTCGATGCTCCTAATTATGGAACATCGAGGGTCCGGAGTTCCATATGCCCTTACTGCTGAAAGGAACAAATTGGACTGATCGTCATGCTGCGATCGTCGGTTCCCCGGCTCGGTGGGCCACCGACAGCCGTGGGGGTCGGCGGGTGTTCGCCCATCTGCCTGGGCATTGCCCTCGGTTGACGGTAACAGGGCTTACCGTAAACCCACGGCTGTCCGCACATACTTTTTCTGCAACCGTTATCATCAAAGCTGATGCTTCAGATTCGACGTATGTGAGGATTGCTGGTGTCAGTTTCTGCAAATCGTGTTTGGCGACAATTACCAAATGAGATCCGAGTGGCCGGGAGTGGCCGTATGCCAGACTTTTTGGGCTGAGTCAAAGGGCGCGGAGAAACAGTTTCTTATAGCCTCTCTTGCGAAAGCAAACAAACTGCGTGAGGTCTTTGTCCGCAAAGCTCCGATTGAGCGGCTGGTCAACTGGACGGCGGCAACCCAGTCACTTCCTGATCCGATCGTGGATGACCTGCTGAAGAAATATCTTCTCCACGAGCATCGTGCCGTTATTGTCAGCTTTCTTGACTTGCTCAACGTTCCCCATTCCGAGGGAATGATCGAGGAGAACTTTGATTACGCCAGCCTGACAAATGAACGCGTTCAGGAGGCTGCCCGTAGTTTGCTTGCATCGGCAGATCGCATAGGCTCCGAACTTTACCTGAAGTACCTCGTGCTTCAAGGTGGACCCTGGGCTGGGATTGAAGAAGTCCTGCCGACAACAGAGTAAAAGCCGCTGGCAAGTTGTCCACTTCATCTTCTGTGGCACCGGCGTGCTCTACGACTGGGAGTTTGGAAACTATGACGTTTCCGATTGGCCTGTCCTGAGTTCTGTGCCTTGATTGTTGGCGAATTCTCGAATGAAGCCAACAGGGCTTAGCTCATTTCGAGTTGCTTCCATTCGAACAGCGGTCCGAATCGATCATTCACGGGCTTCTCAAGGTTCTGCTTGCACCCCAGGTAACGCTCTGTGGTCAAGACTGAGGCGTGCCCAAGAAGAAACTGGATTTGCTCCAGTTCGCCACCGCTGACGTGACACAGCTTGGCGCAAGTTCGGCGCAAATCGTGCGGGGCGAGGTGATCGAGTTCGAGGCGGCTGGCACAGTTCCGAACGGCATACCAAACGACGCTCTCGGTAATCCCGTGGCCCCAGGCCGATCCGTGCCGACTCACAGCCCTGAAAACACGTCCTTCTGCAATATTTGCCGCCATCATCCATCTGTCCACGGCGTTCTTCACCCAAATAGGCATTGGCACAGTGCGGATGTGTCTCCCCTTTCCGACCAGGTCGACGATCGCCCAGTGGCCTTGACGAATCTGAATGTCTTCCTTCCGCAGCGAAGACACTTCCGCTCTCCGAAGTCCGCACCCGAGTAGGATCGAGATCATTGCCAGATCACGACTGCTCCGGAGGCTGTCGCCATCTGATTTCGATAAAAGTGATCGCGCCTGCTCAAGGGTGAGCCAATTTCCCGCGCGCACACTCAATTGTTTGACACCTTTAACGCGCCGGATGCCCGCCGCAAGTTCAGGGCTCAGTAGGCCGGAATCCGCAGCTTCCTAGGCCAGCCTACGAACGGCCGCAAGTCCTTGGTTGATGGTACCCGCCGCGAGACCGAGCGATTCCAAATACAAGCGGAATCGCAACACTACGTTGCGATTGAGCGCCAAGCGCGGTTCCGAGCAGTACCAGGTGATGAATT
>Ga0207156_10347_pt1 | contig 10181 bp, 5 predicted proteins | sample Alteio_BWMinHeat_24_FD_153514 | JGI IMG/M metagenome (GOLD analysis project Ga0207156, IMG submission 153514) | Enriched cells from forest soil in Barre Woods Harvard Forest LTER site, Petersham, Massachusetts, United States -... | ecosystem: Environmental > Terrestrial > Soil > Temperate forest >...
AAGAACGCGTTGACCTGGCTCAAGTATTGATCCGGCGTCAGGCCGCTCAGCGATTGAATGTTTGACTGGGTCACCACCGCATTGGCCGGGATGCGCGCGTGACCGGAAGCCACAAGGCCGCTCAGATGATCCACGCCGTACAGGGGGAATATCGATGGCAACAACGGCCCACCGCATTTGGCTCCGGCCGCCGCGATCTGAGCATCCGTCATCGTCGGCGACAGGCACAGGCCGACAAGCTGGGGGACGACGGTCGGTATGCCGTAGAACAGGCGGGGATAAGACAAATCCTGAATCTGCCGCAGATCGGCGCCCCCGAACCCAGGGATATCGCGCGCCAGGCCGAGGCGGAACTGATCGTAAAAGATGCCGAACTGGCCCCGGATCACGGTCTTTGGCGTAATCGCCCATGCCGCGCCGATGCGGGGAGAGAAGTTAGCGTTGTTGGCAAATTCGGTGTCGTAGTCCCAACGCAGCCCCGCGTTCACGGTCAGGTTGCGACGCAGCTTCCAGTCGTCCTGGAGGAAGGCGCCGTGGTGGGTGTTATTCAAGTGGATTTCTTGCGCCTGGGGCGTCAGCCCGGTTTGGCGGAAGAGCGTGAAGAGGCCGGAGTAAACGGGTCCGAACTGGACGAAATCATTGATCGTGGCGAAAAGCTGATTGGCGAGGATCGATGATTCGACGCCATCAACTTTGGTGTGCAGGTAATTCCAACCGAACTTGAGGTCGTGGCGGCCCACCAGTTTATCGACCGTCGCATCGACCGGCACGTATTGTTGGTTGAGGTTGGACGGCGAGAAGGCGTTGCCGAAAAGGACCTGGCCGAGATTGCCAAAGATGCCTCCCGACGTATAGGTGTCAAAGAGATTGAAACGGGTAGATGGACCCGCGTCGGGGTGCGCCGGCGAAACACCCGAGGGTTCGCCGCGGTAGCCGCCGCGAAACAGCAAGACCCACGGGTTGCCCTGATCCCCGACAAGAACCGTATCGCTGAAACCGAGCAGCAGATGGCGCGCTTCGAGCGCCTCCCGCGTTGACGGGAGACTGGTGGACTGTGACAGCGGCAAGAAGTCGGTCAGATGAGTGTTCGTATAGTTCATCGACTCCGTGACGTTGTGCCGGCCGAGCTTCTCGTCGAACTTCAAGAAGTTGCGGGTCTCGTAGTCTTTCGAGGGATCCGCGAAGTTTGCTTCAAAGGCCTTAACCGCGTCCGGCGTCGCGGGCGGGAAGAGGAAATTGAGGCGGCGGGTTTCGGTTATCCTTTCGGAGGAGCCGAAGAAAAAGACCTTGTCTTTGACGATGGGCCCGCCCATAGCGAGACTGTAGTCCCAGCGCAGTAAGAAAGGGGCGCCGGCGCGGGCGATATCGGACGAGTCAAAGGCGCTGTTGCGATGGAAGAGCGAGGCGACTCCGTGATAGCCATCGCCGCCGCTCTTGGTGATTACGTTGACGATGGCGCTGGACGCTGAACCGAACTCCGCCTTGTAGCCTGTAGTGAGCACCTGGAATTCCGCGATGGTCTCCTGGTTGAATTGCGCGGCCGGTCCGCCATTGACGTTGTCCTTGTTGGGAATGCCGTCGATCAGGAAGTTGGTGTTGCCGCCGCGCTCGCCAAGAATGGGAGCGGCGCCGTCGGTTCCGCCCTGCGCGGTGTTAATGGGCCCGGGGTCGGATTGGCGGAAGACCGCGACGCCTGGAACCAACTCCAACAGGTCGAGGTAGTTGCGGCCGTTGACCGGCAATTCTTGAATCTGTTTGCGGCTGATGGTGCCGCCGGTTGACGAGGAGTTCTGGTCGACGAGAGGCGCATCCGCGGTGACCACGACGGCCTCTTTGACTCCGCCGACGTCGAGACTAATGTCGAAGGTCAAGTCACGGTTCAGGGCAACTTCGAGTTTCTCGAATGTGCGCGTGGCGAACCCCGGATGCGACGCCAGGAGCGTATAGGTGCCCGCGGGGAGCGCCGTGAAGCGGTACGCGCCGCTGGCATTGGTGATCGCGCTAGTCTCCGCCGCCAACGCGTTGCCCGTGAGCTTGAGCTGAGCGCCGGCAAGCACGGCCCCGCTAGCGTCCCTGACGGTTCCCTCGATGGTGGATGTGGTCTGGGCCAGTGCGCTCGGCGCAAGTCCCAATGAGGTGATGAAAGCCGTGAAGACGAGCATCGCGGAAATCGCAGAAAGCCGGCGCGCGCCGGTTTCGATGCGTATGCGCGTCCCCCATAGAACCGCTGAGCGATATGCCTTTTTCATGAGTGTGCCTCGCAAGTGAGCAATTCGAACCGTTCGAGATTAGTAGCTTCGGGATTTTTTGGTTCGCCTCTGACGATTGCGCGAACGACTTATACAACAAATGATGCAGTATGTCAAGCGGCGTACAACGGTCGTTGCATCCGGGCCTTGCAACGCTGCCTGCGTCCTACGCTTTGCCTGGCGCCTCTGCGCAATATGTGTTGCACGGAGCGTGAGATCAGAACCGTCAAGAACAGAATTGTCTTGCGCGGCTGATTCTGGATATACTTTGGATTTGGCGAACCCTTCCAGGAGGGCTCCCTAACGGCGCTGCTGGCCGTCAGGAACGACTATGGTTATTTATCTTCCGGGCGACGTGCGAGAACAACCCCGCCTCGACGAGATGACTCCGCGTCAGATTGTCGAAGAGTTGGACAAGTATGTAGTTGGTCAGAAGCGGGCAAAGCGGGCCGTGGCCATAGCATTGCGCAATCGCATTCGGCGCCAGAAACTGCCCACCGACCTGGCGCAGGATGTCATCCCCAAGAATATCATTATGATCGGCTCGACGGGCATCGGTAAGACCGAGATCGCCCGTCGCCTGGCGCGCCTTTCGAATTCGCCCTTCCTCAAGGTCGAGGCCTCGAAATTCACCGAAGTAGGATATGTCGGCCGCGATGTTGAATCGATGATCAGGGACATAGTTGAAATCGGCATCGACCTCGTGCGCGAAGAGAAGATCGTCGAGATAGCCGACAAAGCCGAGCAGAATGCCGAGGAGCGCCTTCTCGATCTGCTGTTGCCGCGCAGCAAGCAGGTGGAAGAGACCGACGGCGGCTCGTCGCTTGAACAATTCGAGCGCACGCGCGAGAAACTGCGCCAGCAACTGCGCGAGGGTCGATTAAACGCGCGCATCGTCGAGATCGAAACGCAAGAGCGCGGCAATCCCGGCCACTTTGAGATCTACACGCCGCAAGGCATCGAGGAGATGGATATAAACCTCAAGGACATGTTTCCCAACATGTTCGGCGGCCGGCCAAAGCTGCGCAAGATGCGCGTCGATGAGGCGATCGAGTACTTGATTCAAGAGGAAGAACAGAAACTGATCGACATGGACCAGGTCGCGCGCATGGCGATCGAGCGCGTCGAGTCATCCGGCATCATCTTCCTCGACGAGATCGACAAGATCGCTGGCCGCGAAGGCGGACAGGGGCCGGACGTTTCGCGCGAGGGCGTACAACGCGACATCCTGCCGATCGTCGAAGGCACGACGGTGAATACGCGCTACGGAATGGTCAAGACTGACCATATCCTGTTCATCGCGGCGGGCGCGTTTCACGTTTCCAAGCCTTCGGACCTTATCCCGGAGCTGCAAGGGCGCTTCCCGATTCGTGTGGAGCTGCAGCCGCTAACGGTTGAAGACTTCAAGCGCATACTTACCGAGCCGAAGAATTCACTCGTCCGCCAGTACACGGCCCTCCTTGGCACCGAGGGCATCGAGATGACGTTCACGACCGACGCCGTCGATGCGATCGCGGGGTTTGCCTTTTCCGTGAACGAGCACACGGAGGACATCGGCGCGCGGCGGCTGCACACGATCATGGAGACGCTGCTGGACGAATACTCGTTCCAGGGGCCCGATCTGGAAGAAAAGACCGTGATTATCGATGGCGCGTACGTCAGCAAACAGTTGGCGGAAATAGTGAAGAACGAAGACCTGAGCCGGTATATCCTGTGAATACTCCTCTCGCCGCAAGTCCCGCACGAGGCGCGCACCCGAATCGGATCTTAGTCATTGGGCTTTTGCTCGCCCTTGCGGGCTCCATTGCGTGCGGCAAGGTAGGAGCCCCGATCCCCCCCGCGCATATCACTGAGCGCACGACCGACCTGCAAGCCATGCAACGCGGCGACAAGATCCTGCTGACGTGGCCGACTCCGCCGCTTGGCCAAAAGCCGTCCAGCCGCTCTTATATCTGGCGCGCCGAGATATGGCGCCTGACCGAAGCGCGCAACACGGAGCCGGTGCTGGACCTCGATATCTATAAAAGATCGGCCCGCCAGATCGCCTTCCTCGAGCGCTCGGACATGGAGGCTCAAGCGCAAACGCTAGGCCATCTCGAATGCTACGACCTCATTAAGCTCGACAGCGCTCTCCCCAACATCAGAATCCGCTACGCGATACGCTACCTGAATAAACAGGGGCAGACGGCGCAGTTTTCCAACAGCGTGGCAATCGAACCTTCGCCGGGGATTTCATTGTCGCCAGGGCAGCCACGCGTCGTTGGCGAGAGGCAGGACGCCGTGGACCTGGCCTGGGCCGCTCCCCTGGCCAACGTGGACGGCACGGAGCCCGCCTCTGTCATCGGCTACAACATATACCGGCGGGCCGTAAAGAAGCGCGGCAATACCGAACTCTTGAACACGGAGCCCGTGACGGACGTGATCTTCACGGACACGAAGTTCGAATATAAGACTGCCTACATTTATTATGTGCGGGCGCTGTCACAGGGCCTGACGGGCCTCATCGAAAGCGCGAACAGTCCTCCATCAGAAGAACTGGCGTTCCTCGATACATTCGCGCCGGCCCCGCCGGACCCGGTTTCAATCGCCTCTGCGAACGGAGTGATCAGCCTGTTTTGGCCCACCTCGCCAGAGGCCGATGTGGTCGGGTACAACGTCTACCGCGCCGACTCCGCGGACGCCCCGGACAAGGACTGGACCAAGCTCAACCCGGAACTCCTTACTACGGTGACCTATCACGACAAAGACGTCGTCGTGGACCGCCAGTACTTTTACAGAGTCACCGCCGTGGATCGCTTTGATAACGCGAGCAAGCCGTCGAAAGCGGCCAGCGAGACCGCGCATCCGTGAGGAAGTGAAAATGGTCAGTGAGGAGCCGGCAAGCGTCGACGACCCTTGTTTGATCGGTCCGATCTGATGACGCCTCTCAATGACTGATGTAAGAACCCGACCAGGCATCTCTTGGCCGTGCGACAACCATCAGATGGTTGTGCTGAGAGTTTGCCATCATAATTCTGAATTACCAGGTGGAGTGGCGTCTCCTCCAATTCAAAATGGAGAATTCAGAATTCTTATGATTGGCCTGGTTCGAAGAGAAGGGTTGTGGGCATCGTCTACAGGCCTTAAATAGTCGAGCCAGAGGTCGGAGCGACCGATCCCTGATTTCCGCCTCTCCCAAGGCGACGCTTCGGATTGTTAGTCTGCGCTCCCCACCGATTGGTTTAAAACCGGGTTTCAAAGACTTGAATTTCAGGGTCGGCCGAGCTTAGCCTCGGCGGTCGAACATATGAAATGAAGGAGCGCTCAATTGCCCACTCGGCTTTTTCCGCTATCGATGATCTTTCTGGCCGCCGTATTCACCCCTCCCGCGGTCCGCTCACAGGGCGCCACGGCATCGCAGATCTGGATTACCGTCACCGCCGCTCCGGCGAGACCGAATCCACGCTGGCAAGGCATCCGCACCGATCAGCTCGACCAGTGGAAGGCCAACGCGCCCTGGCAAACGGTTGCGGCCCACACGCGGGTGGCCAAGTTGATCGCCGGCAACGTCGAAAACAGCAAGGACGCCGACTTGCGGGCCGCCATCGACGACGTCAAACGTCGCCATATGGAGCTGGCCCTGGAGATCGGCCCGCTCGTCCGCTCAGCCGATTGCCAGTCGAAGACGGAATCCTATGGAAATCCCGGAGAGACGGAAGCGATCCTGCGAAAGATCCGCGCCGCCGGCGGCGATCTGCGCTACATCGCCATGGACGAGCCTTTCTACTATGGACATCGCGACGCGGGCGGATGTCACTCCTCGACGGCCGAGATAGCAAAACAGGTAGCTGCGAGCGTGACGTCGATGCGGCGGATCTTTCCGCAGCTCCAGGTGGGCGACATTGAAGTCAGCGGCGCGGACCGGGACTGGATCGCGGAACTCGCGCAGTGGGCGGACGCGTATCGGGCGGCTACAGGCGAGCCCCTCGCGTTCCTTCATATGGACGTAAACTGGTCGGAGCTCGCCATGCGGAATCTGGCGCCCCTGGCCTCCGAATGCAAGCAGCGCCGGATCCCCTTCGGCATCATCTACAACAGCGACGGCGAGGTGGAAAGCGATCTTGAATGGACCGGGAGCGCGATCCGCCACTTCCTCGAGATCGAATCCGTCCTGAACATACACCCGGATGCCGCCATCTTTCAGACCTGGACGAAATACCCCACGCACGTTCTGCCGGAGAACCAGCGGGGCACGCTGACCAACGTGGCTCTGCAGTATCTAGAGGCCGCCTCCTCGCTCCGCCTCGCGCGATCCGGCGCGGATATCTCGGGCGTTCTGACTCGCCCTGGAGGCGAACCGTTGGCCAACGCAAGTGTGACGCTGACCGCCGTCGATGTTGGCGCGCGCCTGGGACCCTCGCCCAGGCGCCTTGCCGGCACGGTCCCAGCCGGGGCCACAGCGGCCGTGATCGGCATTCGGGTCGGCACGGAAGGGGCTTTCATCTGCGCGGGGGCGACCGGCGCGATAATTGGGGGTATTCATTACCAGGAGCAGGGCAAGCCGGCGCTAGACATTTCCCCGGTCAGCGTTCCGATTCAGGGGTCGCCGCCCAGCCTGCGCACGCTGGCCATAACTCCGGGCCAGACCTTCGCGCCGAATCTCAAGCAATTACCGGTGACGGCCGGCGCCGCCTATGCGCTCACTGCCCCAATCGCCGCCACGGCCGCCGCGGAAAATGCCGGTTATGTGACCATCGTCTTTCTGGACGCCTCCGGCCAGGGAGTGCTGCGGCGCGCGCTCTGGTTTAGTCCATCGAAGCAACCTCTGGGCACGGTGCAGACCGATGCGCAAGGCGCCTTTCGTCTGGCGCTGCCAGAGACGGTGGCCCTGGCGCAGCCTGAGATTCGGGCGGAGTACGCGGGCAGCGCGGAGCTCCGGCCCGCGCTCGCGGTCCTCCCGTCCGCACTCGGGCCGGTGAACGCGTCGCTGCCAGCTCTCGAGCGGATACTCCCTCCAAAATCGTCGCCGCTTACGATGCTTGGCCCACATGAGAAGGAATTGAGCGCAATTTTTGCCAGCGCCACGCCCTCGGAAAGCAGCGAACATCAGTGGGAGCAAGTCTCCAGGCAGATCCAGATGGTCCGCTTCTCGGCCGGGGCAATCACTACGATGCCTGATGCGGCGCTGGCCAGGTTGGTGCGCGACCTGTCGGCCCGGCACATCGGGCTGGGCCTGGAGATTCTTGCGACAAACTGGTTCCACGAACCGCCCTGCGGCCAGGGAATCGAAGGCTATATTGACCCGGGTTCGGCAAACGCGGCGGTCGCAAAACTGCTCAAGACCGGCGGGACCGTCGACCTGCTCGCGATGGACGAGCCCTTCTGGTTTGGCCATTTCTACAGCGGCAAGAATGCCTGCCGCAGTTCCATACCGGACCTCGCAAGCCGCGTCGCCGTCATCATCAAGATCTATACCGCGGCATTCCCTAAGGCGATCGTCGGAGACACGGAGCCCTTCCCGGCAGTGAGCAACCAACCCAACTGGCAGGCCGAATACGCGTCGTGGGTCAAAGCCTTTCACTCGGCAACAGGCACGCCGCTCAGCTTTCTCCATCTCGATTTCAACTGGGGCGATCCGCACTTGAACGTCGGGCCAGCGCGGACCACGCGAGACCCCGCGGCCATTGCCAACCTGGCGAAACAGGCCGCGGCCGTGGCGCGGGACAACGGCCTGCTCGTGGGCATGATCATGAATGGAGGCGGCGCGCCCGTGGCCCGCTCCGATGCCGATTGGATCCAGCAAGCGCACGTACATATCCGCGCTCTGCAGGCCTCCGGCGTTCACTTCGATCATCTGTTGTTTGAAACCTGGGACACGTTTCCAGCTCACACTTTGCCGGAGACGGATCCAAATACTGTCAGCGGCCTGGTCGAATTTTACAAGCGACAATGATGTGCAAGGCAAAGATCGGCGCCAGGCGGGCGGGGTGACAGCTTAACGTCGGCATTAGCCAAGATGCGGTGATCCACCTTGCACGTTGTAGGAGACATGCATCATGAAACCACTATCCTTTCTAATGATTGCAGTTGTGGCCGCCTGTCTGGGCATAACGTCGAAGCCGGAAGGCGATGCGCAGGAACGAAAGCGTGAGCCCGAACGCCGTGAAATCTGGCTTGCCCCGCAATCACTCATGCCTCCCCCACTGGCGCAAGACGCCGATTTTATGGACATGTTCACCCCTGAAGCTCCGTGGAAATTTGCCGCTGCGCATACTCAGGTTTTCAAGCTTTATGCCTCTTTCCTCGGCCATACTGCGCAAGAGCGGGTTAATGCCGTCGTAGCAGATTTGAAACGGCGCAATATCGCCATTGCGCTGGAGAGCGGCGTCATGGACGTGGCCAACACGCCGCCGCCGCCCTGTGGCGGCCTGGGGATTATCGAAGGGTACGGAACTCCGGCCCAGGCCAGAAGAATCTCCGAGATGATTAAAGCCGCGGGCGGCACAATCAAGTATCTCGACATGGACGAGCCGCTGTATTTTGGCCATTACTCCTCGAAGCCCCATGCCTGCCACAGTCCGATTAACGTAGTGCTCGAGCAGATAGCGCCCACGCTGAACGCTTACATCCAAGAATTCCCGGACATCATCATTGGCGATATCGAGCCGACCAGGTTCCCGGCCTATGTGAATTGGCGGACTGATTTCTCCGCATGGGCAAAGGGCTTCAAAATAGCCATGAAGCGGCCCTTGACCTATATACATCTCGACATTCCCTGGACGGATGATGGGCGCCGCGTTCCAGGAGCGGATCGGCCCAGCAAGGAACCCGGAGACGCGTTGGAGTTCTATGGCTATATGCAGGAACTTCAGCTGCAAGGGCTGATCGGAAAAATAGGCATCATCTATGACGGTACGCCAAACGATAAAACCGATGCCGCATGGGTAAAGGATGCTCAAGATCATGTACTGCTGCTGGAAAGGCAACAAGGTTTGCGGCCCGATCAGGACATTTTCCAATCCTGGATGCCCCAACCTTCCCACGCTCTGCCGGAATCGCAACCGGATACTTTAACGAGCCTTATAGACTGGTATTTCAGTCCTGCCACACAACGCCTGATAAGCACTCGAGAAAAGTGAGGATCGCTCATTGAGCGAAAGGAAATCCGTGAAATCGCACATCTTTGGCAAAATCCTGAACCGCGCCTATCATATGGGTCATTCGCGAGGAAGACTACTGATGCTTGGGGCCATCGCGATACTGATGCTCGTGCGCCCGCTGGTGGCGCTGGTGATAGTGCAGGAGCACCCGGCGCCACACGTTTCCACGGGCGCCATTGCCGCAAGACTGCAGCCGTTTGTTGACGACCACACTATGGCGGGCGCGGTCGTTCTTGTAGCTTCCAAAGACAAGGTGGTTGATCTTGAGGCTGTAGGCTATGCTGACCTGGCCGCGAAAAGGCCGATGTCCACGAATGACTTGTTCTGGATTGCGTCGATGACCAAGCCGCTGACCGCCACCGCCCTGATGATGCTCGTGGACGAGGGCAAAGTAAACGTAAACGATCCCGTGGAAAAGTATGTCGCGGCCTTCAAGGGGCAAATGTTCATGGCGAAAAGGGATGACAATCACGCGTTGCTGAAAAAGCCGCAGCATCCTATTTTGGTCCGAGAGATTCTAACTCACACGAGCGGCTTGCCGTTTTCATCCCCAATCGAGAATCCGGCTGGCGACCAGCTTCCGCTGGCAACCGCCGTGCGAATCTAGGCCGAAGCCCCTCTGCGATTTGACCCAGGCAGCAAGTTCCTCTATGCCAATGAAAACCTCAACACCGCGGGACGGATCATTGAGATCGTCAGCGGCATGCCGTACGAGCGATTCATGGAGGAGCGTTTGTTTAAGCCGCTCGCTATGCGGGACACCACCTTCTGGCCGGACCAGGAGCAGTTGAGC
>Ga0207156_10348_pt1 | contig 10152 bp, 5 predicted proteins | sample Alteio_BWMinHeat_24_FD_153514 | JGI IMG/M metagenome (GOLD analysis project Ga0207156, IMG submission 153514) | Enriched cells from forest soil in Barre Woods Harvard Forest LTER site, Petersham, Massachusetts, United States -... | ecosystem: Environmental > Terrestrial > Soil > Temperate forest >...
TCTCGCTGCCGATGCCCTGGATCCACTGCACCTCGATGCGCCCCGTGGCCGGCGAGTAGAGATATTTCCCGTCCGCCAGTTCGGCCGATCCGACCGCGTTCAGAATCACGTATTCGCTCTTGCGATGCAGAGTCGTCACTTTGTCGGCGCCCTGGACGGGGAACTGATCGGGAAGCCGTTTTGTGTCGTTCTGAATCGCAACCCCGGGGTGGGGAGCATCCACGTTCCACGCCCGTGGTGCTTCGTCAAAATGCTGCAGCCCGGTATTCATCAGGTTCAGCGTAAATCCGATGGCCACGGTCGAAATCACGACTCCGATCATCAGCGCTACCTGCTGCTTCCAGGGCGTTGAGCCAACAATGTATCCGGTCTTCAGGTCCTGGGAGGTATCGCCGGCATTGGCCGAGGCAATGCAGACGACGCCGCCAATGGTGATGGCCAGCGCGCCGAAGGCCGGGGTCGTCCAACCCTGCACTAGAAATATCGCCGCGGTCGCCATCAATGTGGCAATCGTCATGCCGGAAATCGGGTTGGCCGAACTGCCGATCAGGCCCACAATGCGCGAGCTGACGGTGACAAAGAGAAATCCGAAGACCACCACCAGCAGCGATGCGGCCAGATTGGCCATCCAGCCGACGAAGGCGCCGGGCACCGGCTTGAATTCGAGAAAGATAAACATGCAGGCCACGATCAGAATGGAGCCGACGACGACAATCGTCATGGACAGGTCGTGCTCCGTGCGAATCGGCTTGGCCGTACTCGCGGCGCCCGGGCGCAGGTTCTTGAATCCCGAGGTGAGCGCGCCAAGGATGGTTGGCAGCGTCTTGATCAGGGTGATGAGCCCGGCGGCGGCGACAGCGCCCGCGCCCATAGGCCGAATGTAAGTTGACCAGAGCTGGCTGGGACCCATGTCCGCGATGGGAACAGTGCCGGGGTAAACCGGGCCGGGCAGCGCCTTGCCGAAGAAGTAGATGAGCGGCATCAGCACCAGCCAGGAGAAGACGCCGCCGGCGAAGATCACGCCCGCCACGCGCGGCCCGATAATGTAGCCCACTCCGAGATACTCGGGCGTCGCGTCGGCCTTGATCGAAGCGCCCTTCATGATGTGAGCGGGTCCGAAGTCGGGCTGATATTCGGGCGTGCCCGGCCACGCCTTGAAGATGTTGTCGTTCTGGAAGAGGGTGTAGAGAGACCCTAGCCCCAGCCCGAGGAACACCCGGCTGGCCAGCGATCCGCCCCGCTCGCCGGCCATTAGCACGTCGGCGCAGGCGGTGCCTTCGGGGTAGCTGAGGTTGCCGTGCTCTTCAACGATTAGCTGGCGGCGCAGCGGGATCATGAACAGCACACCCAGCCATCCGCCAATGAGAGCCAGCAGAAAAATGCGCGAGTATTCGAGATCGAATCCCAGAAAGATGAGTGCAGGCAGGGTGAAGATGACGCCGGCAGCGATCGACTGGCCGGCGTTGCCGGTCGTCTGGACAATGTTGTTCTCGAGGATCGAGGACTTGCCCAGCACCCGCAGAATGCTGATGGAGAGAACCGCAATGGGGATCGATGCGGCGACGGTAAGCCCGGCGCGCAGGCCGACATAGACCGTGACCCCGCCGAAGATGATGCCGAACAGGGAGCCAAGCAGGATGGCGCGAAACGTGAACTCGGGGACTTCGATTTCAGGCGGGACAAAGGACTTGAACAGGGTCGGCTGATTGACGATCTCGTGAGTTTCGGGCACGCTGCCTCCGGCTTGCAAAGGAGTTTCCAGGACTTTCCCTGAAGGGCGAGTGTAGCAGCGACAACGCCCTCTGCACAGTGGGCAGGCCGGGACCTGGCAGATGATCCAGGCCGAAGTGCGCGATGGTGCCGGGTGGCCTCGCGGCCTCCAGCGATCGGGGACAAAACGCGTAAAACCGGGACGAGCGGTGTTCTGGACGTGGTAACCAGCATTACAGTCCTTTTGATTTGCTGTTTCCAGTAGACAGGTGGCCGAGTTTTGCCCCAGAATTCAACCACGCTCAAGGGCTAAGACAGCCCCAGGCAGGCAAGCCTCCTCAAAGCCCAATCCAAAGGAGAAGTCGTGATCCGCAACTCAAAGAAAGCTGTATTCGCAGCCGCCTTCGCGGTTTTGTCGGTGATGACAACCGCCGCCCTTGCACAATCCGTAATGACGCACCATGTGCGGGAAACCGTTCGGACAGGTCAGGCGGCGCCCGTAGGCCGGCTATCCCAAAGCCAGGTTCTGCAACTGGATATAGTGCTTCCGTTGCGCGATCCAGCGGGCCTCGAGAGTTTTCTGAGCGATGTGTATAACCCCAAGAGTCCCAACTTCCGGAACTTCGTTACCCCTGCGGAATTTACGGCACGATTTGGACCGACCCAGGAGCAGTACGACGAGGTCCTAAGCTTTGCCGGGACCTATGGGCTTAAGGTCGTGGGCGGCTCGCGCGACGGGATGGAAGTCCAGGTCAAAGGTACCGTGGGCGCGATCGAGACGGCCTTCCACGTCAGCATGAACACATATCAGCACCCCACGGAGAACCGAATTTTCTTCGGAGCGGATCGGGAGCCGACGCCCAATCTCACGTTCAACCTTTGGCATGTGTCGGGGCTCGACAACTTCTCGATCCCCAAGCCGCGGCTCGTGAATAAGAACGACTACGCGGCCGCCCACGGCAAGTATCCCGAGCAGGTAGTGAGTCATGCCACAACCGGCTCCGGGCCTTCGGCCTCCTTCCTGGGCAGCGACATGCGTGCCGCCTATTACGGTGGAACCGCGCTGACCGGCGCGGGGCAGAACCTGGGCTTGCTCGAGTACTACGGGACAGACTTGGCCGACTTGAACACCTACTACGCGAACGTCCATCAGACCAATAAGGTTCCGGTCACCCTGCTCTCGACCGACGGCACCAGCACAAGCTGTGTGTACTCCCGGGCCGGCGGTTATTGCGACGACACCGAGCAAACGCTGGACATGACGCAGGCGCTGGGTATGGCCCCGGGGCTGGCGAGCCTGGTGATGTACGTCGGTTCAACTGACACGGCGATCATCAGCGCGATGACCACGCACAGCCCGCTTCCCACTGTCATTGGCTGCTCGTGGGGGTGGACGCCCGCCGATCCAGGCACGCTCGATCCGTATTTCCAGAAGATGGCAGCGCAGGGGCAGAACTTCTTCGCGGCTTCCGGCGACAGCTCAACCTGGTCGAGACGCGTCGAGGCTTGGCCCGCGGACGATGACTACGTGGTTTCGGTGGGCGGCACCGACCTGGTGACTTCGAGTGCGGCGGGTCCATGGAAATCGGAGACCGCTTGGGTGGATAGCGGCGGTGGCATTTCCCCCGATAGAATCGCAATTCCCTCCTGGCAAAAGCTTTCGGGCGTCATCAACTCCAGCAACAAGGGTTCGACGACTTATCGCAACGGTCCCGACGTCTCTGCCAACGCAAATTTCACTTTCTACGTGTGCGCCGACCAGACGACCTGCACGGCCAACAGCTATGGGGGCACGAGTTTTGCGGCGCCGATGTGGGCGGGCTTCATTGCTCTCGTGAACCAGCAGCGCGTCGCCAACGGCAAGGCGGACATCGGCTTTATCAACCCGTATATCTATGCCGAGAACGTGACTTCAACCTACGGCACTGACTTCCATGACATCACCAGCGGAAAGTCGGGCAGCTATTCCGCAGTGACGGGATATGACCTCGTCACCGGATGGGGTAGTCCCAAGCCGGCCCTCATCACCACGCTGGCCGCTCAGTAAACACACTCCGTGCCCCATCCTTCCGCAGCTTCACCGCGGAAGGGTGGGAGACAACGGAATCGAATCGGCCCTTTGCGTCTCACGTCATCATCCCGCCGCCGCGTGTTTCCGGAACACCACCTTCAACTCCCGCCGCCAGTGTTCGCTGAGAGCGATCAGTTCCCATTCAATTTGCGTCGACAGATAACGCAGCACGGGCTCATTGGCAGGGTGAATGCGCAGTGCCGGAGCGGCGAGCAGCAGGCGCGGTGGGGCAGGCGAAACTTCCGCGCCCGCGAAGTAGCCCTGGCGCTCGAAGGCTGAGACGGGCCAGCCCCCGGCTGCCGCAGGTTGCCGGTCTTCATTCAATGCCCGTACGCGAATCCAGTAGTCGAGCGCCTGCATGGGCAGGTGCAGGTCTTCGTCGGCCTTCAATTCAACCACCGCGAGGCGGCCGTTGCGGTCGATCGTCAGCAGATCAAGCAGTCCGCGGTCGCCGCTCGAGAGCGCCGGCACCTGCGAATACAGCATGTCGCCGCGCAGTCCCGGCAGCAGTTCACCGATAGCGGCGCGGAGCCCGGACTCCAGCCAGCGCTCCGGCTGCAGCCGGAACAGCGGGTCGGATGGCACTCCATCGGCATGGCGGCTCAGGAACAAACGCGTCAAAAGCTCCCGGCAAAGTCCTTCATTCTCCTCCGTGAGCGGTGTTTCATTTAGCCCCGCGCCAAAGGTAAGTTCGTCTTCATGCGCAAACGACCGGGCGGCAAGCCGGTGGCGCGCGCGCGCGAATTCCAGCCCGTGCAGCAGCAAGCCGACCTCGGTGGCCGAGCGCGGATGCACCTCGACGCGGTCGCGGGCCTCGGTCGGCACCAGGTCCAGCAGCCGGTCAAGGCCCGTGCGGCATCGCTCGAATGCGGCTTCAGATGAGAACACATGGACCAGGCGCGACTCAAGATTCCCGGTGTCGCGAAAATCCACCGCCACAAGCTCTTCGCTTTGTTCGTCGAGCGTGAAGAGCTGAAAATTGGCAGCCGTATGATTCAGCCATGCCATGCGCTCGGCCGTGGTGCGCAAGGCGCCCGCGGGCACTACGACCTTGAGTCCCCCGAAGTGCCGGCGCCCATCCCCGTGCTGGCGGCAGTAGTCCAGCCACAGTACGCCCAGGGTGAGAATGCCATCGACGGTGGCCGCGGATTCCGCCTCTCCCACCCCAATCACGGCGTCCGCAGCGGTGCCTTTCAGCAGGCGGCCGCGCACGTAGGCCGGGCCGAAGCTGTGCTCCAGGTCCATGGCTGAACGCATGCCATCTACCTTGGACCCGATGAAGCCCTGGGTGAGCACTCGTTCCAGCAGCCGGTGATAATTGCGCCGGGTGGTTTCGCGGGCGGTTGGCGTGCGCCGGTCGCTGGTAGGAACGAGTTCCAGAGCCTGCGGCCTCGGGGCGCCCATCCGCCGCGTCATCAGGCGAAGGCACCGCGCGCGCGCCTGCATGTCCACAACGGTGCGCATCAGGTTCCGCTCATCGCTCCACAACTGCAGCACGCATCTTCCGTGCGACTCGGTCACGGAGTAGCGGGCGCTGCGCATGTCAAACACCACCCGGCCGTCTTCGAGCACAGCCGCCGCAGGATGTTCGGCGAGATAGTCCTCGATCGAGCGGACGAGCCGATCGGGAGCCAACGGTTCGGTTCCGCTCCCCCCACGTGCTCCGCCCATTTTCCGCACCGGCATGGTCTTTACCACTTCATGCGCGCCCGCAGGCCGGTAATGTGCGCGGTATGGTGCCGCGAGTGCCAGGCATAGAGGGCGAGCGTGGTGGCCAGGTCCTCTGGGCCTCGTTCGGGATGAAGAAACTTCTTGGCGAAGTCCTTTTCAGAGAGCGACTCGAACAGCGCGACCCAGCGCCGATGCAGAGCATCGGTCAGCGCTAGCGAGACGTCCGGGGGCATGCGGTTGTCAGACAGCCGAGCCCACGCGGCTTCGTCATACGGCTTGACGGTCGGCTCATACTCAGTGAGCGCCAGCTTGCAGCGCACATAGGAGTTGAGGTGGCTGTCGGCCACGTGATGGACCACCTGGCGCACCGTCCAGCCCCCGTCGCGGTAGGGAGTATCGAGCTGCGCGTCCTCGAGCCCGCTCACGACCGCGCGCAGTCGTTCAGGGAGTTCACGTAGAGTTTCGATGTTTGCGGAGCGGTCGGAAGCCGAGTAGGAGGGCGCAGACCGAAAGTGGCCAATAGGATAGCGAATGTCGTCCATATTCAGCCCTTGGTTGTTAGCTCTTAGCCTTTAGCTTATCGCAAGGTTCATCGAAGAGCGTTTCCCGTTGCCGCCGCACGCTCCATGGATTTGGGATTTGTAACTAGAAACTGACTGGATGCCCCATCCTGGCTCTGCTAGGATGGGGTTTCATCCATCACTCTCGGAGTACCCGCTGTTTGACTGAAAAGGCTCAAAGCGCCGCAAATGGGCTAAAGGCTGAGAGGTTCGATCGGTTCGGCCCTTGTCAACGTGCAGGCAGAGGGCCGAAACCAGCGCTATGCGGTCTTGTGGTGATGGTTATGGTGATGGCCATGATGGTGGTGCTTGGTCGCGGCAAACGCCGGGGCAGCAACCACCATTAAAAGAAAGGTGGCGAGCAGAAATTTCTTCATGCCTCGAATCTAGCACCAGTCTGGCCGCCGAGGCATACAACCTTCGTTGAAGAATCAGGCCCAGCGCATCAAGAGAGGAACGGGGAGCGCAGGGAATGTGCGTGGTGAGTGGCGCTCACTGAATGGTGTCAAGTCGTCCCGGAGGGACACATCGAAAATAGCCCAGGAGAAGCGCAGCGCTCTCCTGGGTCAGCGATTCGATCGTCAGCGCGTCCCGGAGGCTCGCTCGATCTGTTTGTCCAACGACTAATCAAACGCCGAGAACGAACAACCTGATTCTGAGATCCGGGAAGCGATCCCTGACCTCCCGAATGAACGGAACGGCGTCATTTCCGCCCCATCGCAAACCGGCGTAAACTGAGAAGTACGATGACCAACCCGGTTCCTGCCCCTCTTCCCAGCCACAAACGGTATTTTTTTGAGAAATTCGGCATCACGGAGCGGCTGCTTGAGCGCTGCCTGGGCGAGGCCCTGTCGGCGGGCGGCGATTATGCCGACCTCTACTTTGAGTCGGTCACCGCCATCGGCCTGGGAGTCGATGAGCAGATCGTCAAGTCGGCCAGCCAGGGAACCAGCGCCGGATGTGGCATCCGCGTGCTTTCCGGCGAGCGCACCGGCTACGCCTACACTGACAACCTTAACCCCGACCGCCTGCTCCATGCGGCTCGCACCGCCGCCCTGATCGCGTCGGGACCGGCAAAGCAGCCGATCCAGGGATTCACCGAGCCAAAGGTCGCCGATCTCTACCCAGTGCCTCTGGGTGGATTCGACCTCGACCTGGCCGCACGCCTGGAATTGATTCTGCGCGTGGATCGTGCAGCCCGCGCCTTCGATCCGCGCATCGTGCAGGTGCGCGCCGGCTACAGCGAGGAGTTGCGCCGGATCCTGGTTGCCGGCTCGGACGGCTCATTTGCCAGCGACACCCAGCCCTTGTGCCGGCTGAATGCATTTGTCATCGCCAAAGACGGAGCCAATACTACCCGCGGCTCCGCAGGGGCCGGAGGGCGTTCTGGCCTGGGCCAATTCACGGGTCCAAAGAGTCCGGAAAACCTGGCGCGGGAAGCCGCACGCGGCGCCATTCTGCAACTGGGCGCAATTCCGGCGCCAGCAGGCGAAATGCAGGTGGTGCTGGGACCGGGATGGCCCGGCGTCCTGCTCCATGAAGCGGTCGGCCACGGCCTGGAAGCGGATTTCAACCGCAAAGGGACCTCGGCTTTCACTGGCCTGATCGGGCAGTCCGTTGCCAGCTCCAAGGTGACGGTGGTCGATAACGGCACCATGGCCGGCCGTCGTGGCTCGCTGAACGTGGATGACGAAGGCTCGCCCACCCAGGAGACGGTGCTGATCGAGGGCGGCATCCTCAAGGGCTACCTCACCGACAAGCTTTCGGCGCGCCTGATGGGCACGGCCAACACCGGCTCCGGACGCCGCGAAAGCTACCACTGCATCCCCATGCCGCGCATGACCAACACCTACATGCTGGCCGGCGATGACGAGCCCGAAGACATTCTGCGTTCGGTGAAGCGAGGCCTCTACGCCGTCAACTTCGGTGGCGGCCAGGTGGACATCACCAACGGCAAGTTTGTTTTCTCGGCTTCCGAAGCCTATCTGATCGAGGACGGCAAAATCACCGCCCCGGTGCGCGACGCCACGCTGATCGGGAATGGCCCCGAGGCGCTGAAATATGTCTCCATGGTCGGCCATGATCTGAAGCTGGACGAGGGCATTGGCACCTGCGGCAAAGACGGGCAGAGCGTTCCCGTGGGCGTAGGCATGCCGACGATCAAGCTCGACCGCATGACGGTGGGGGGAACGGGTCGCTAGTTCAGTCACCGCGGCTCTGATAGTTTCAAGACATGCCTCAGGCAGTTCCTCAACTCGATACCATCCTTGATCTCGAATCCCTGGCGGCCGACGTCGTCTCCCAGGCCATGAAAGCCGGCGCCAGCGACGCCGAAGTCGTGGTGCGCGAAGGCGATGAATTCAGCGTCACCGTCCGCATGGGCGAGGTGGAGACGCTGAAGGAATCAGGGTCGCGGGGACTCGGCCTGCGGGCGTTTCTAGGCAAACGCACCGGCTCGGCGTCGACCAGCGACCTGACGCCGGAAGGCATTCGCCTGCTTGTCGACGGGGCGATGGCGCTGGCCAAAATCACCGAGGAAGACTCATTCATAGGTCTCCCCGAGCCGGGGGAGTTCGGCGCTGCGCCCGGCGATCTCCATCTTTACTTCGAGGATGTCTACTCGTTGCCCGGGCCGGAGCGGATTGCATGGGCGAAGCGGGCCGAGGTGGCGGCGCTGGAGGCCGATCCGCGCATCACCAACTCCAATGGCGGCAGCTTCGACGCTTCCACCGGCCGCAAGGTGCTGGCCAATTCTCGCGGCTTCGTGGGCGGCTATCGCACCAGTTATGCGGGAGTCTCGGCGGCGCCACTGGCTGTGGACGCGAACGGCCAGATGCAGCGGGACAGCTGGTGGTCGGGAGCGCGGCGCATCGGCGACCTGGAATCGCCCGAAGCGATCGGCAAAGAGGCCGCCAGGCGAACCATACGCAGGCTGGGCGCCCGGCGCATGCCCACGCAGCAGGTTCCAGTGGTGTTCGCGCCGGAAGTAGCGCGTTCGCTCATCGGTTCCGTGTTTGAAGCGGCATCGGGCGACTCGATATGGCGCCATGCTTCGTTTCTCGCCGGCAAACTGGGCGAGCCGATTGCCGCTCCGACGCTGACGATCGTCGACGACAATTTCATGCTCCTCCCCACCGGTGTGGGGGGATTCGGTTCTTCTCCGTTCGATGGTGAGGGTCTACCCTCCCGGCGCACCGTGGTGGTCGAGCAGGGCGTTCTGCGCAATTACCTGCTGAACACGTACACGGCGCGCAAGCTGGGCATGAGGTCCACCCACAACGCATCACGCGGGCTGGCCGGGGCGCCGGGCATCGGATGCGGCAACCTCTATCTTGAACCGGGCCCGCTCTCGCCCGAAGAAATCATCGGCGCCATTCCGGCCGGCCTCTATGTCACCAGCCTGATGGGCTTCGGCGTAAACCTGGTGACCGGCGACTACTCGCGCGGCGCCACCGGGCTCTGGATCGAGAACGGCCAACTGACCCATGCCGTTGAGGAGATCACCATCGCGGGAAACCTGGCCGACATGCTGCGCAACATCACGGCGATCGGGAACGACCTGTTGTTTCGCGGCTCGGTGGCCTCGCCCACGCTGCGCGTCGACGGCATGACCCTGGCGGGCGCCTGAATCGAGAGAGACTGAATCAAGGAGTCTGATTCGGAGGTGGCCATAGCGACCGCGTTCCAGTCCATTCCCTTCGACCCAGCGGATGCCAAGGCCGCGCTGGCCCAGCTGCCGCAGCGTCCGGCGGTTTTCGCACTGCACGGGGCCGAGGCGCACACCGAGCCCTACATCGGCCGCACCCCCAACCTGCGCGGCCGTTTGGAGCGGCTGCTGCAGCCTTCGCCGAAGCATCCGCGCCGCCTGCAACTCGCGGGACTGGTGCGGCGGATCGAATGGAAGCTGACCGGCTCGGACTTCGAGTCTCTCCTCCTGCAGTTTGATCTCCTCCAAAAAATCTACGGCCCGAAGGGCCTCGAGCGCATGCACCTGGGCGCGCCGTCGTTTGTCCGCTACCTGGGCGGCAATCCTTACCCCCGCATCGTCGTGACCAACCGGCCCAGCCAGCGCGAAGCCGACTGGGCGTACGGACCGTTTGCCTCCCGGGCCGCGGCGGAGCGCTTTGCGGAGGAAGCGCT
>Ga0207156_10349_pt1 | contig 10151 bp, 8 predicted proteins | sample Alteio_BWMinHeat_24_FD_153514 | JGI IMG/M metagenome (GOLD analysis project Ga0207156, IMG submission 153514) | Enriched cells from forest soil in Barre Woods Harvard Forest LTER site, Petersham, Massachusetts, United States -... | ecosystem: Environmental > Terrestrial > Soil > Temperate forest >...
TATCTGCGCACTGCTAAGATGAATTCCTTGCCAAGTGATGGCACAAAGCCCGCTCTTTACCAGTACAAGAGGAATCGAGCCTACAGTTGGCAGAGGATCACTTCATGGGTATTAATTATAGCTGTCATAGGCCACGTCATCCATATGCGCTTCCTAAGTGCCCCTCAAGAAGTATCTGAGGAAAGTCATCTAACGCACGCTTTGAATCAGGAAGAGGGCTATGATGCACATTATGTAGTGCATCTTGACAATGATGCCCAATTGAAAGAAGTAGCCAAAAAACTAAAAGTACATCTTGTCGAGGAGCAGGGAGAGGTATTAGCCTTCTCAGATACTCCTGGAAAGGGGTTTTTCCTAATGGTCAGAGAGAGTTTTAAGCATCTCTACATGGTCATTCTTTACTCTATTTTTGTTATTTTTACTTGCTATCATGCTTTTAATGGGTTGTGGACCTCTTTAATCACTTGGGGGATAACTTTAACCAAACAGTCGCAAAAATACACAAAGATAGCGGCTGTCACATTGATGTGGGTCACTTTATTTTTAGGTCTATTTTCGATCTGGGGGACGTATTTGACATATGCCTTCTCCAAATAAAGAAGTTATTGTTGTAGGTGGGGGCTTAGCGGGTCTTGCAGCAGCGATGCGCCTTGCTGAAAATGGGTGTTATGTTAAGTTAGTGTCACTATCTCCAGCCAGGCGTTCCCACTCTGTGTGTGCACAAGGAGGGATCAATGCCGCTCTAAATGTGAAAGGAGAGGATGATTCCCCCTACATTCACGCTTTTGATACGATCAAAGGGGGAGATTTTCTTGCCGATCAGCCTCCGGTTTTAGAGATGTGTCTTGCAGGGCCAGGGATCATAAAAATGATGGATCGCTTCGGTTGCCCCTTCAACCGAACGGAGAGTGGGCATTTAGATGTCCGCCGCTTCGGAGGTACTTTATATCATCGCACCGTTTTCTGTGGGGCTTCCACAGGGCAGCAGCTTTTATATACTCTTGATGAGCAGGTACGTCGCCTGGAGACAAAAGGAAAGGTAGTCAGGTATGAAAATCATGAGTTTCTTCGTCTCATAAAAGATGAGGATGGGTGTGCTCGTGGGATAGTTGTGTGCCATTTTTTCAATCTAAAGCTTGAAGTGATAAAGGGCGATGCCGTTGTTTTTGCAACCGGTGGCCCCGGTTTGTTATTTGGCAAGTCGACTAATTCTACCTTTTGCACTGGATCGGCCAACGGTCGCCTCTACATGCAAGGGATGAATTATGCCAATGGAGAGTTCATTCAAATCCACCCCACAACAATTCCTGGGAATGATAAATGCCGGTTGATTTCAGAATCCGTACGTGGAGAGGGGGGGCGAGTTTGGGTATGGGGAGATTCCTCCAAAAATATTGCCTTCCCCAATGGAGAAATACGCCCCTGTGGCCATACTGGGAAGCCTTGGTATTTTCTCGAAGAGATGTATCCTGGATACGGCAATCTCGTGGGAAGAGATGTGGGCGCTAGGGAGGTTTTGCGGGTCTGTGAGCTTGGCCTTGGCGTGGATGGCCAAATGCAAGTGTTCTTGGATGTGAGCCACCTGAGCGCAGAAATACATCATAAACTAGAATCTGTATTAGATATTTATGCCAAATTCCGTGGAGAAGATCCCAGAAAAGTGCCGATGAGGATCTTCCCCGCTGTGCACTACTCCATGGGCGGGGCGTGGGTTGATTGGCCTTCCTCCGATGATGCCGACAGGCAAAAAAGATTTCGTCAAATGACGAATATCCCCGGGTGTTTTAATTGCGGAGAATCAGACTACCAATACCATGGCGCCAATCGTCTGGGAGCCAATTCCCTGCTTTCATGTATCTTTGGAGGGCTCACAACAGGAGAAGAGATACCCCGTTATCTTGCAGGTTTGAAAGAAAGTTACACATCATGCCCTTCAAAGGTATTTGAGGAGGCTATTCAGATCGAAGAGAACTTTAAAGAAACGCTTTTTCAAAGAGAGGGGAAAGAAAATGTCTTCAAGCTGCATGAAGAGCTTGGAGAGGTGATGATCAAAAACGTGACAGTAAAGAGAAATAATGCAGATCTCCTAGCCACGATAAATGAAATCAAAAAATTGCGAGAGCGATATCAACATATTTCTATCAGTGATCATAACTTTTTTGCCAATCGCGCTTTTCAATTTGCCCACCAGTTCCAAGCGATGTTAGAGCTTGCTTTGGTCATCGCAAAAGGAGCGCTTTGCCGAGATGAATCAAGAGGAGCCCATTTTAAAGCAGAGTTTCCTGATCGTGATGATAAAAATTTTCTTAAAACAACGATCGCTTCTTATAATGAACAAGAGCCGCAAATCTCTTATAACCCTGTGGATATAAGACACCTTGAGCCTACACACAAAAGAGACTATACTGTAGCAAAGAAGATGATTCCCGATATTAAAAATATTCCTAATAATATTAAACTACCGGTTTAATGGATAAATATATTTTAAAAATTTTCCGAGGCACCCCTGGGCATCAATATTTTGAGGAGTTTGAGCTGGATGTGTCTGCTGGCGACAATGTGATATCGGCGTTGATGCAGATTCGCAAAAACCCCATAAATCGAAAAGGGGAGAGAGTAGAGGCGATCGTTTGGGAAGATGGGTGTTTGGAAGAGGTGTGCGGCTCTTGTTCGATGTTGATAAATGGCCGCCCGAGACAGGCTTGTACAGCACTGATAGAAAATTATCTAAAAAAATCAAATAGAGAGATCACGCTGGCACCATTTACCAAATATCCTCTTGTGCGGGATCTTATGGTGGATCGTTCAAAAATGTTTGAGAATCTTAAAAAAGCGCATGCCTGGATCGATACAGAGGGGTCGAGGGAGGAGGGATTTGGTCCTCTTATTAGCCCTGCCAAGCAAGAGGTGATGTACCGTTTGGCGACTTGTATGACGTGTGGATGTTGTGTTGAGGCGTGTCCACAGGCAAGTAACCACTCTCCTTTCATTGGTCCCGCAGCTATTTCTCAAGCGCGTCTTTTCAATGCGCATCCAACTGGAAGAACGCAGCAGGCCCTTAGATTGCGCCCTTTGATGGGTGAGGGGGGCATTTCAGATTGCGGCAATGCACAAAACTGCGTTGAGGTATGTCCCAAAAAAATTCCTCTGACTGATAGTATTGCAGCTATTGGACGAGATGTGACTCTCCAAGCTTTACGCGACCTTTTTGACCTTCCTGATCGTGAATAAACTGATATTTCTTCTTATATTGAAAGCCCTTTTTGTGATGGGTTTTATCGTCTTTTCGGATGTGGCTCTGGCCCCCGATGAGGCGCAGTACTGGACATGGAGCCAAAGCCTGGACTGGGGCTACTATAGCAAACCTCCAGGCATTGCCTGGCAGATCTTTTTGACAACGCATATTTTTGGCAACACTGAGCTGGGAGTGCGTTTTGGAGCCATTCTTCTCGCATTTTTTCTAGGACTTGCTGTGTATCGTTTGGGCAAAAATGCGGGCCTTTCTGAGAGAGCTTGTTTTTGGGGCGCCATTATTTTTGCTTTTTCTCCTCTGGGCATGTATTTAAGTTTTGCTGCTACAACAGATTGTGGAATGATTTTGGCTATTGTTTTAGCTTCAGGTGTGGTTGTCAAGGGATTGCAAGAGAAAAAGAGCCCGAATTATCCATTGATGGGGTTTTGGTTGCTTGTGGGAGCTCTTTATAAATGGACTGCCTTTATTTTTTATCCTTTTGTATTTCTTTTTCTCATTTTTTTTCCATGGATGCGTTTTAGTGGCCTTATCCAAGCTCTTTTGATCTCTCTCTGTGCCCTTCTTCCAACCCTTTACTGGAATGCCACCCATGATTTTGCCACATTTAAACATGTTTTTTATACTGTGTATCACCAGAGCAATGCATCAAAGGGAGGGAATTTCTTCTCTTTTTTAGCTGTGCAAGCAGCTCTTTTTTCCCCCCTCTACTTCCTATTATTTTTAATCGCTTTATATAAAAACCTGAATAACAAGAAAAGAGCTGCTCTGCTTTTTTGCGCCGTATTTTCTTCCGGTTTTTTGATTTATTTGATCCTCTCTCTTTTTAAGAAGATACAACCGAATTGGGCTGCCTATTTCTATCCGACAGGTATGATTCTCATTGCATGGTACACTTTGGAGAGGATGAAAAGGGGTGCATATGTGCTTTACGGGGCAACCCTTCTTTCTCTTATTTTCTCTTTCGGTGTTTTTTTTATCCCTTTTTTACCCATCCCTTACAAATGGAATCCTTTTCGGCAAAGCCTAGGGTGGCAGCAATTGGGGGGGGGCTCTGGACAAGGTGGGGTATGAGTCAGAAAGAGATTTTCTTTTTAGTGATACTTATCAGATGACTAGCCTTTTGAGCTTTTATGGAAGAGAGCAAAAAAGGGCCTATTTTTTTAACTTGCAGGGTAATAGAAAAAATCAATTTTCCTATTGGCCACAACTTTCTACAAGAAAGGGGGAGAGAGGGTTTTTTGTTATTGCTGAAAATGTTGAGGCTGCTCTGCTTCCTTGGTATGAGGAGCACTACTTAAAACAGCTCTCCCCTTATTGTGAAAAGGTAGAATATATGGGTAGCGCACCTTTATTTACAGTGAAGGGAAGGGTTGTGAAGCATGCACTCATTTTTCGATGTGAGGGGTATGGGGGCAAAGTGCCCCCTGACCCAGAGAAGTATTAGTCTGAACGAATTTCGGCGCAGACTGCAGTACGATCATCACTAATTCCTTGTGCACAACCGTACGTGAGCACATCAGGGGGATGGACAGTGATAATCACGGGCTTAACACCTCTTGTCCAGCACGCAATGTAATCCACTGTAATAGGCTCTTTCAGCCCCGCATCAAAAAAAGTACCTTCTCGAGTAGGAAGAGAAACGACATACCCTGCTTTCTGCAGTATATCGAATCTACTCGGACCAAGAAAAGGATCGCAATTCGCATCCATCCCAATGATGATCTGATCGACATCGTAGCAATCAACAGCTTTATTGAGATAGCTTATAATCTGTGATAATTGCTCATTACCACTCTCAAGTGTGGGTTTAGGGCCAGTAGCATTCTTTGATGTATCAGCTAAAAGAAATCCATCAATATGCGCAGATATAAAGATAATGTTTTTTCCAGTTTCTTTATCTCTTAATAAGACAAACTGAGATGATAAACTCATTCCCCGGCTTTGACCAACAAGCGGTCTATAGGTGATTGTTCCTTCCCCTAAAAGCGTGAATTTTTTCTTATTCCACCCCACAAGGGTATCCTTCCCAATCCTTGTCCTCTCCGTACCTTCTCCTGCAGGATTTTGGCGAAATTCATGAGTGGGCATAGCCCCTCGTAAAAAAGTGTCTGAAAAAGTGTCTCCTGATTCCTGCATGCCAATAAGATCCACATCTGAGTAATAATGACGGATTTGCTTTATAAATTGCTCTTGTCTTGTTGTTGTACGACTTACTCGTGCCACGCCCTGCATCCAGGGTTTACCTGAACAGCATCCATTTGGTCCAGGATTATGGGTAATAGATCTGTATGCATGGGGACTAGGACTTCGCCTTTCTCTGACTTTTTTAAGGGCAAAATATACCATACCTTCCACTACAACAACTGCAACCCCTGACCACATCATAGGTGGTGCATCAAAGTATAATCCACCCCCTACCAGCAGCGCAGCTACAAGAGTCGTTACACCGAACGCTATCTGCCTGGACCGCACTGATCTGAAAGTTCGGTGCCCTTCGACTGATAAGGTGAAATTATAACCTGCGATAATGGGTGCACTCATTGACGTCCTTCTTTTAATGATAGTAAAACAGGCATTCGACAAACCTAGGCTAAAATTAAAATAGGGCACCTGAATAAATTGCGACGCAGATTGCAGTATGATCACCAATTCCTTCTGGATTTTCGTATGTGAGCTCATCAGGGGAATTGTGGGTGATAACCGTAGGCGTATCACCTCTTGCCCAGCATGCAATGTAATCCATTGTAATCGGCCTTCTCAACCCCCCATCCCAAAAAGTACCTTTTGTATTAGGAGGAGTAGAAGAAACGACATACCCTGCTCTCCTCAGTATATCAAATCTACTCGGGCCAAGAGAAGGATCGCAATTTGCATCCATTCCAATGATAACCTGATCCACATCGTACTTATCAGCAGCTTGCTTGAGATAGTGTATAATCTCTGATAATTGCCCATCACCGGTCTCGGTAGTAGGTTTACCAGAGCCAGTAGCACCCCTTTCTGCATCAACCAAATGGAATCCATCGATATGCGCAGATATAAAGATAACGTTTTTCCCAGTTTCTTTATCTCTTAATAAGACAAACTGAGATGATAAACTCACATTCCTATCCTTGGTTTGACCAACAAGCGGCCTGTAAGTAATGGTTCCTTTTCCTAAAAGCGTGAATTTCTCCTTATTCCATCCTACAAGGGTATCCGCCTCTATCGTTGACTCTGCTTCGCCTATTCCTACAGGATTTTGGCAAAATTCATGAGAGGGTATAGCCTCCCGTAAAAAGGTATCTGGGAAAGCAGTCCCTGATTCTTGGATGGCAGCAAGATCTGCTTCCACATAATGAGAAAGGATTGTTCTTTTAAATTGCTCTTGCCTGGGCTTCACAACCTCTTTTCCTGATCGACAACCCTGAGCCCAAGGTTTATTTAGGCACCATCCACTTACTCCAGGATTATGGGTTATACATCTATATAAGTGAGGAGGAGCAGGCTTGCACCTTTCTCTGACTTTTTTAAGGGCAAAATATACCATACCTTCTACTACAACAACTGCAACCCCTGACCACATCATAGCCGGCGAGTCAAAATGCAACCCACCTCCTACTAACAGCGCAGCTACAAGAGTTGCTACACCGAACGCTATGCGCCTGGACCTCACTGATCTGACAGTTCCTGCAAATTCACGTTGCCCCTCTACTGATAAGGTGAAATTATAACCTGCGATAATGGGTGCACTCATTGACGTCCTTCCTTTAATGATAGTAAAACGAGCATACGTATCACATTCTACATTATAAATTTATATCTAGTATACACTAATAAGGTTAATTTATTATTAATTTTTTAAAAAATCTAATCTGAAGAAATATTTACGTAGTTAGTAGCTTGTCTAAAGGCGCGCGCGGTGATCTCTACAGTGTCAGTGAGAGCTATTTCTTGGACCTGAAACACCGAGGAAAGCTGTGTCTTTAAATTCTCAATCCATTGCATTTTGCACGGAAAATAGGAAGAAAGGGGGCTTAAAAAGTCACTATGGGCGCGGTCCCCTCTGTAAGAAGGGCGTTTTTCAGGAAGCAATAGATACTCCATCTTCTCCTCAGAAAAATCCCAAAGAAAAGAGGTATGTAAAAGCCACCTTCCCTTTTTGATGTACTGCGCATTGCCGCCAATTTTTCTTTTTCCAATGACGTAATCATTTTCTCTCAGATGAAAATTCAATGAGGGAAAAAGCGGATCGTAAAATCTCTCAGACCATTCTAAAATCGCTCCGGGGTAGGGAGAAAAAGCAAAATCTTCTGCATTACAGATAAAAGAGACAAAAAGGGTTCCCTCATCTGTATACACCGTCCCCCCACCGCTGTACCTTTTGATAAGAGGCACATTATCTCGTCGTATCATTGGAAGATTGAGCAGTTTTTCTGGTTTACCTGAAATACCCATCACAATCGCAGCAGGAGCATTTGTGTTAATGAGGCAATAATTTCCAGTTTCCGTGCGCAGAAGCGCTTCCTCAATACGCAGTTGTTCATAGATAGGTGTGGCATTGAGGTTCAGAAGAGAGATCATTCACTTAAACTCAAAACTCAGGTTTTTAAATGGCACATCAAAATTTGGATATCAGCAGGAGAAACCCCCAAAATCCTTGAGGCCTGTCCCACGCTGTGGGGGCGGATTTTGAGCAGCTTTTCTTGGGCCTCATTGCGCAATCCCATCACATTTCTATAATTAAAATCAGAAGGAATCAGTAGTTTTTCAGTATTTTCAAAGCGCGCCACATCCATTTCCTGCCGACGGATATAACCCGCATATTTAAAATGAAGTTCAATGTGAAGGTTTGTCTCTAATCCATAATCATGGATAAGCTCCGGATAGTTTTGCAAAAGGGCTGCGTATGTCATTTCAGGACGCGCCAGAAGCTGAGCTAAAGAAACCCCTTTCCCCTCTATTTGCTTGAATACTTTCGTGAAGCGCTCAATCTCTTTTGCAATCATCTCTTGCCTTTTGATAAGCGTATCGTAGCGCTCCCTTTCAATGAGGCCAAGTTTGTATCCATAGTGACGCAAACGAATATCTGCGTTATCTTGGCGTAGCAACAGGCGATACTCCGCCCGGCTTGTAAACATGCGGTAAGGCTCATCGAGCGTTTTAGTCGTCAGATCATCGAGCATCACCCCAATGTAGGCCTCTGAACGGGAGAGAATAAAAGGCGCACTACCCAAAACCTTACCCGCTGCATTGATCCCAGCAATAAGCCCTTGTGCAGCAGCTTCTTCATAACCAGTTGTGCCATTAATCTGTCCAGCAAGAAATAGCCCTTGCACCCTTTTTGTCTCTAACGTGGCACTGATTTCACCACTTGCCACAGCATCATATTCAATGGCGTATGCTGGGCGGAGAATCTCTGCTTCTTCAAGTCCTAAAATGCTGTGGATCATCTCGATTTGGACATCATAGGGAAGCGAAGATGAGACGCCATTTACATAGAATTCATCGGTGTGCACTCCCTCAGGCTCTAAAAAAACCTGATGCCGTTCTTTATCAGCGAAACGAACGATTTTATCTTCGATAGAAGGGCAATAGCGTGGCCCAACACCTGAGATTTTCCCCCCATAAAGAGGAGATCTATGCAAATTTTTTTCAATGATCTCGCGAGTTTTGCCCGTTGTGTATGTAATCCAGCAAGAAAGCTGTGGGAGATTCCATGTATTTTTTGCAACGCCATCATAGGAAAAATGGACACCCTCTTCTCCTCCCTGCTCCTCCATCTTACTAAAGTCTAAGGAGCGTTTATTAAGCCTTGGTGGCGTGCCCGTTTTCAGCCGTTTCAGAGGAAAGCCTAACTCCTCCAAACAGGCCGATAGACCAACAGAAGGCTTGTCTCCAGCTCTCCCTCCTGAAAAATGCACATCACCAATATGAAGAAGGCCCCGCATAAAGGTACCAGAAGACAGAATCACAGTTTTAGCTGAATAAAAAATGCCTTCTTGAGTGGAGACTCCTGTGATGGAGCCTTTTTCCACGTGGAACTTTTCCGTTGTTCCTTGCTGTATATGGAGATTTTGTGTTTTTTCGAGACGGTGTTTCATCTCGGTCTGGTAGGCCACTTTATCTGCTTGAGCACGCGGGGCCCAGACAGCAGGTCCTCGTGCGCGGTTGAGCATGCGAAATTGAATACCAGTCATATCGGTGACTTTGCCCATCTCACCACCCAAGGCATCGATCTCGCGCACCATATGCCCTTTCCCAATCCCGCCGATGGCAGGATTGCAGCTCATTTTAGCAATGGTATCGAGATTCATGGTGAGGAGCAGAGTCAATGCTCCACGGCGCGCAGAAGCAAATGCAGCCTCGCAGCCTGCGTGACCTGCTCCTACGACAATGACATCATAGTGTATCGGGTATTTCCACATCAAAACTCAGGTTAGTATGGATCACTTGCTCTTATGACGATCGCGACGACGTCTTTTTTTTCGCTTGTGCTTGGCGATTTTGTGTTTTCTTTTTTTCTTTACTGATGCCATGGTGCCATTTCTTTCTTTGAATTTAGTGGGTAGATGATATGAGATTAGGATGTAAAAGGCAAGGGGACATTTCTGCCGCCGCTCCCCAATTAATTTTTTAAACACGAGGAAGAGACGCAGATTACAAAAAACACAAAGAGATTCACTGGTTTCTCACTTGAGCCTTCTAGCGATCATAACGTCTTTGTTTAATGTTTTTTGTACGCAGATGTTTTTTTCTTTGGACCATGTGTCTCCCATATATCCTCACAAATCATATTGAAAATAACTTGTGGGGGTATTTTCAACACAGAGACGCGAAGACGCAGAGGTTCGCAGAGAGGGTCCAATGGTCCAATTTGGTAACATAGGTAACACTTTGATTCATCGACATGGGTAAC
>Ga0207156_10317_pt1 | contig 10120 bp, 9 predicted proteins | sample Alteio_BWMinHeat_24_FD_153514 | JGI IMG/M metagenome (GOLD analysis project Ga0207156, IMG submission 153514) | Enriched cells from forest soil in Barre Woods Harvard Forest LTER site, Petersham, Massachusetts, United States -... | ecosystem: Environmental > Terrestrial > Soil > Temperate forest >...
GTCGACCGAGGGGCAATCCAACCCGACCGGCAATAAGGTCAAGAACAATATCCTCTACACTCCGGACGCGGGCCACGGTTCAGTCACGATATACGCGCCAGGGGTTTCGGGGTTCGAAAGCGACTTCAACGTCGTGGTCCCGACCTTCAGTGACGATAACGATAACACCAGCATTCCGCTTTCTGCGTGGCAGGCGCTTGGGTACGATGCCCATTCGGTCGTGGCGACGCCGGCAAACTTGTTCGTCGATCCCGCCAACAGCAACTACTTTTTGAAAGCTGGCTCGCCGGCGATTGGGGCGGGAACGACCCTCCCGGAGGTCACCGATGATCTCGACGGCATAACCAGGCCGGCGGTCAATCCCGCGATGGGCTGTTACCAGGCGGGGCCGGGCGGGAACCAGCTCCAAGGCTTTGTGGACGCCGCCGGATGCAACACGATTTCCGGCTGGGCCTGGGATGGCCTCCAAGCCAGTGCGACGATGAACGTCGACATCTATAATGGCAGCACCCTGATCGCAGCCTCGGTTCCCGCCAACCGCTACCGCGTGGACCTGCTCAACGTGTTCGGCAGCCCCAGTCATGGCTTCAGCTACCCGACGCCGCTCGGGCTCAGGGACGGCGCGTCACATACGATCAATATCTACTATGCGGGGACCAGGACGGCGGTGGGCGGCTCGCCAAAGACGCTGGCCTGTAACGAGACCTCCCAGAGCCTGGTGGGCGCCCTCGATGGAGTCGGTTGCGATGGAGTATCGGGCTGGGCGGAGGACTCAAACGATAGGGCCGGAGTCGTCAACGTGGATATCTACGCCGATTCCACGCTGATCGGGACCGTCGTGGCGACTCAGGTTCGACCGGATCTGACTCAGGCCGGTTTTGGCAATCCATATCACGGGTTCACCTATCCGATGCCGCCGAATCTGAAGGACGGGAAGATGCACGCGATCACAGTGAAGTTCGGTGGAACGACGACGAATCTGCCCTGGGGGACGAACCCGCTGAACTTCACTTGCACGGGCGGGACAACGCCGAGCTACCAGGGGAGCCTTAATCCGGTAAACTGCACACAGATCACAGGCATCGCATGGGACCTGAACTCGCCGGGGTCGACGATCGACGTGGCAATTTATCTGGATGGGAGCTTCCAGGTGGTGATTCCGGCGCAACAAACGTCGCCAGGAGTCGGAGGCGGCTTTCACGGGTTCATCTTCCCGGTTCCGGCGAGTTGGAAGGGCAACGTTCCGCATTCGGTCACGGTGAAGATTTCGGGGACAAACCAGGCCTTAAGCAACACGCCGCAACCGCTAACGTGCCCTTGACGGCGTAAGGGACGGCCATTTCCGACATCTGGCGTGTTCTGCGCTCTTTGTAACGCTTAGGATTTGACGGCGGCCCTGACCCGTCGCTCGATTTGCACCAACGGTGCGGTAAGCCACTGAGTATGGTCCGGCGATATACTGCCACACGATCTTTCGTTAGCAACGCCGTTGCGCGCTTTGCTAGAGTGGCCGGGGAGCAAGCTTAGTCCCGCAAGTCTGGCCGCTGCTTCTTCCGTGTGCCGGAAAAGAGATCTGTAGAGGTGGCAGTAAGGGTCCTTCGTCAGCAGGGTATGATGCATCGTATAGGTCCTGACCGGACAACCGCCGTGGCACATGGACAAGTAGTCGCACTCGATGCAGTCCTGATCCACGATTGCCGCCGGTCTATCGATAAACTGCTTGCGCGCCGGGCTGTTCCTGAGCAAGTTCGAAAGGGTGTCGCATTCAAAGATATTGCCGAAAAAGTACTCGGGATAACTGGTCACCCAGCAGTCGCACTGCGCCACAAACCCGCGCGCGTCAATCGCGATGAACTCGTCGGCGCAGTTCGACTGCCAGATGCAGGGAAGGCAACTCGGCTCGCCTGAAAAATGGGCCAACAGTTGGTCTACAGGACCAAGCTTTACCCCTGCCGTCCGGCCGCGCTCAATCCAGACGTCGGTCAACTCTATAAAGAACCGGCTCAACTGCTCATTCTCGAGCGCCAAGTCTCTTTTCGTATCGTTCTGCTCGCCGCCGGGGAAGGGCGTGTTGACCTGAAAATCCGTAATGCCCAACTCGTCAACGAAAAAGGAATAGAAACGATCGGCGCCGAGCGCCAGGGTAGCCTGGTTGGTCACCGCGATCACTCCGACCCCGATCCCCGCCGCGCGCGCCGCCTCCACGTTTCTGATCCAGATGCGGGTGTAGTCATCAGGGCCGCCGCGAAAGAGCTTTCGAAAAAGGTTGGGATAGTCCATCGACGTGCCGACGCTGTTGCCGAACATACGCTTGATAATCCCGTTCCAGCGCGAGCTGTAAGCAATCATGTTCGTTTGCAGGCCGTGATCAATCTGCTTATTCCGGGTGTAGGCCAACACTTGAATCAGTTCGTAAGCCTGGTCGAACCACTCGGGAGGCATGGTCATGATCTCGCCGCCCTGCCAGTGAAGAGTTAGCCGAGGGGTGCCGCCCTCATCCATGAAGTCAAGAATCTTAGTGATGACCGTAGAGAGTTGTTCCAAAGAGAGACGGTCGTCAGTCTTGTCCTCAAAGCAGTATTCACAATTCACGTTGCATTTATTCGTCGGGAGAAGAATTACCTGCAAGTGATTTCCTGTCATAGCTGCCCCCGGGCTTGCATCACATCAAAGTATTGAGGTCGTTTCTCTGATCCTCCGTCAAATCCTAACGCGCTGAGCAAGTCATCACGCCTTACCAACTAAAGTCCTTGTCCGGCCTGCTGAGATCCTCCACTCTACTCAAGATATCGCCGAGTGTTTGAGCATTCATTAGCAGCTCGCTCAGCAACCCTCCGGGGTCTTCAGGAGACCGCCAAACTCGCGCAGCACTCGAAGCAGATCTTGCTGCGTCTCCGCAGTCTCAAACGCCGAGCTTCGGCGCTTTGTTTAAGTAGGTCTGGTGTCTTCTCATAATGAATGCCTTGCTCTCATACCCTTAGAACAATTGCGTCACTGTCGCAAAAAGTCGCTAACCAAAGCGAGAATGCCGAGCAATGCAATCAGCCACCCCATCACTCCGGCAAGAGAAGCCGGCAGGCCGGGACATTGCTCGCGAAGCGTCTTCAGAGCATGCCTGTGCTGGACATCTGCGAGAGCCAGGGCGGCCACCCCGATGCAAATCATGACGACGCCTACAGTGCGAGGGCCGATCAGCGGGGCGTGCTCGGCCTGGTTCTCGCGCAAATACTCGAAGAATTTGGTGATGCCGAACCCGAACGAAATCAGCGACAGGGCCGTTCGCACCCAGGCCATCTGGGTGCGTTCGTGCGCGACATACGTGCGCTCGAACGCCAGTTTCGTTGCTGTGTCGAGCCGCGGTGCGGCCTGTTCATGCGTTAACGCGGCGTTCATGTCTGGCTTTTTTTCTGCGCGCCAGCCGGGTTACGGGCGCGCGCACGAGGAGATATGGGACCAGCGCAAGCAGCATCGCCACTATGATTGCCTCGCCCGGGTAAAACGTGTGCAAGACGAAGATCTGGTAAACCGCGTCCAGAATCACCGCGACGATGAAGACCTTGCCGATGTCCTTCCACGCGTGCCGTAACAGGTCACGCCGATTGCCCGGGCTAAAGGCTAGCGCCCAGATAAAGGGTGGATTACCTTCGCGAGCGTCCCGCAACCCGGAGCGAATTGCCAGGATGGTCGCCATAAGCGGCTGAACAACCAGCCGGAATTGCATCGGCCCTGTTACCCGGCCTACGAGGTTCGTCCAAACGCGCGAAAACAATTCATCCATGTTCATCCCTCCAGTTGCCGCAAGCGACCGCATCTTCGCAGGCCAGGGGAGCGCCGAGTGCTTTTCAGTATATGAGCGTGCCTGGGGAGCTTGAAACTGTTAGTTCTGACAGTGAGCGTCGAGAAATGTGACAGGCTCTCCAGCCTTTCGCTCGATGCGAACGTGGGTAGGGCAGGTTCTACGTCGTTCCCGCGCGGACGGCCTCGATGAAAGGCTCGGTGGAATAGACCGTTTTTCCGGACCGTATCACAGATCGTCGAGGAAACTGAACGGCAGCAGGCATCCTCACTCGTGAAGAAGGCGCACACGGTCTCCCTCTCGTCGCCCCGGGGAAAGCGGATGAAATCCGGCGTCCTGGTCTCTTTTGACCCAACCTGCCGGCTCAAATAGTGTCGCTAAATGGCCCGAAACTTCTGATAGAGAAAACCCGGGAAAGTTAGATCCAACCGAGCACCCACCTAATCGGGTACCTAGGGTTAAGAGCGTGAGAGGCCGAACGCGGCGCTTGGATGCCGGTTACGTTTGTTTTTGGAACTGTCTAAAGGAGGCTAGCAACGGTGAGTCGGCCAACCTCGCAGACGGCGACACGAAAGCTCTGCCGCAAGCGGCCTCCCGGACTGCGGTTCTGAGGTCACTCGCCATTCTAGATTTGACTACATAGCCCATCGCGCCAGCAGCAATCGCCGCCTCAAGAAACGCCGGATCCTCGTGCGCAGTCAGAAAAACTATCCCTGCCCTCGAACCGCGATGTGTCAGCCGGCGGGCCGCCTCAAACCCGTTCATTCCCGGCATCGAGATATCAAGGACAACGATGTCGGGTTCAGTCTCAGATTCGGCATCCAGCATTGCCTGGCCGTCAGCTACCGCGACAACCACTGAGAATTCAGCATTCAATATAGCCGTAATTTTTTCACGCACACCCGAGTGGTCTTCGGCAATTAATACACGAACCATTTTATTTCCCAGCCAGCATAGTCATCGAGACGTCGACCCAACCAACTTCCTTCGGGACCGTTACTACAAGCCCGACTAAAGGCAAATACCGTTCCTTAACCTGGATGTGGTTGAGAGTCAATTTGAGCTATGAGCCCGCAGCTTTCTATTCCGAGATCCTGAGGAGCGAAGTCATTGCCTTTCGGTCTAGCGAACCGTTCCAGCGCCGACAGCAGAGCCTATCGTAAATACTTCACCTTTGTCTAGCCGGTACCATGCTTAACTTGTAAACCTGCTGCCATACCTAAGAGGCGCCACGTTTCTCCCGGGCTGAAAGCTCCATTGCCGTTTCGTTGCCCTCGGTGGTAAATCCAGCAAAACAAACCGATTACGACACATTCTCATTTTCGTCACTCGCCGATACTTGTTGTGAATTCCTTTTCAACGGATGATCAGTGAATCCAGCTGTAGATTCTTGTCGCCAGTGATTGATAATTGCGCGATTCCGGAGATCCGGAGATTCGGGAATAGCGAGGGGTAGCGGTAGAAGGTTTTCGCTGTTTAGAGAAAGCGCTTGTCTCTGGGTTCGTCGAAAGCATCCGGAATCCGGGAGCGGTTTCTAGGGCGGGGGCAGAGAGCATGTGGCAATTCACTCCGTCAACTGCCACGGGTTGTTCGATGTCAAAGGATGTTGTGCAACCTTACTGCATAGTGTGTCGCACGATCAAAGAAATATCCGCGCGCGCCGTGCGCGTCAGAACCTGAAAGTACACCGGCAGGACTCGAACCTGCGCCCCCTGCTTAGGAGTCCGACTCAAGCGAAGTGCCGAAATCGTCGAATTCGTTGGTGGAATCCAGCTTTTCAAATTCAACGAGATGCAGGAGCCTTGCTGAAGGCTGTTGGGCCTTGCGGCAACTTGAGGCTCTGACCATCTACAAAATCGTCTATAGTTAATCGATTAGCTGGTGCGCGCCCACTCGTGAACGTCGCGGTCCAGCCGGCGAACGAATCGTCTTGGAGCGCCACACAGCCTGTCATTAGGGGCTGGTACTCTGACATTTAATCACAAAACTTTACCGGCGCGGTTTTGAACCCAATTTACTTGTGATATGCAATCATCTTCTGCACTCCGGCAGGACGGTTTGTTGTCTGGTCAAAACATTCGTGACAAACAATCCTTTTTGGTGTCATTCACCGCCGCGGCAAGCGGTACACCGCCATCGTCCCGCATGGTCAACACCTGCAAAGGCCCTTGCCCATATACCCACCGCGCCCACTTGCCCGGCAGCCCAGAGTTCATCGCGTAGGTCTCGACCACACGCCAATCGCTCGTTTGGACCAGGCCTTCATCGGTAGCGACCAGGGTAGGCGTATGTGTGAGGCAATAGACGATTGGGGGTGTAAAGGTCTTGTGAACATCGGGGAACAAGAAAATATCGCTGGGTTGCGAAGGTGTAGATGAAAGGAGTAGATGAAGAAAAAGCCGCCCTTGGGGGCTGTAAGTTGTTGATTTTTGGTACGCCCGGCAGGACTCGAACCTGCGACCCCCTGCTTAGAAGGCAGGTGCTCTATCCACCTGAGCTACGGGCGCAATTTACGCGCTAAACAGTGCGCTCTCGAACCTGCAAATGACGCAGGCTATAAGGCAAAGATACCGAATCACCGCGCACCATGTAAAGAGCCCAAAACAGCAAAGCCCAGCAAGCAAACGCGGAGCTAAATCGAGAAGTCCTCGCCGCGCCACATGCCTTGCTCAGGCACATGTGGCCCCGTGACCGGGGCATGGTGGGTGACCAGTTGCTCCAAGGCGTCCAGGCGCGCCATTAGCGAGATCACCGAGGCTCCAATCGTATCCGGCATGATCGCGTGCTCGAGGTCGGGCCGGTCTTCCGGCAGACGTAATCTGGAGCGGGCGACCGATTGCCCCGGAACGCCGACGACAACCGAATTGGCCGGCACGGATTTCACGACCACGGCGTTGGCGCCGATGCGGCTGTCGGAGCCAATCGTGATCGCGCCCAACACTTTGGCGCCCGCGCCGACTACAACCCGATCCTCAAGGGTCGGATGGCGTTTGCCCTTCGACCAACTGGCTCCGCCGAGCGTCACCCCGTGGTACAACGTCACATCGGCGCCGACCTCGACCGTCTCGCCGATGACGACGCCCATGCCGTGATCAATGAAGAAGCGCGGACCAATCGTCGCCCCGGGGTGAATCTCGATGCCCGTAAAGGAACGGACAACTTGCGATAGCCAGCGCGCCAAGAGGCGCAGGTTATGGGCCCACAGCCAGTGCGACAGGCGATGGCCCCAGACCGCGTGCAGCCCCGGGTAGCATAGGAGGACCTCCAGCGCGCTGCGCGCCGCCGGGTCCCGATCGAATACAGATGCGATGTCATTGCGTACTTTTTTGAACACAACCGCCTCACGTCACGGATGAGAGTCCACGGCCTGGATTTGCACCGTGAATGCCCGGGTAGCGCGCTGGAAGCGTGCGGTCCCAGGGTGTTCCGGCGAAATCCGCCGCGCCCGAGTTAGTCCGCCAAATTTGCAAAGAGCGCCGTGCTCAGGTAGCGTTCGCCAAAGGACGGGATGATCACGACGATCAGCTTCCCCGCATTTTCGGGCCGCCGCGCTACCTGAAGCGCCGCCCACATGGCCGCCCCTGACGAGATGCCGACCAGCAGCCCCTCCTCTTTCGCCATGCGCCGCGCCAGATCGAAGGCGTCTTCGTTCGTGACCCGAATCACCTCGTCATAAATCTCTGTGTTGAGAATGTCGGGAATGAACCCCCCGCCGATCCCCTGAATCGCGTGCGGTCCCTTTGGGCCGCCCGACAACACCGCCGAGGCGTCAGGCTCAACCGCGATGCATTTGAATGACGGCTTGCGCGCCTTGAGCGCCTCGCCTACGCCCGTTATTGTTCCGCCGGTGCCAATGCCGGCCACAAGAAAATCAGCCTTGCCGTCCGTGTCACGCCAGATCTCTTCGGCCGTCGTGCGCCGGTGGACTTCAGGGTTCGCCGGGTTCCTGAATTGTTGTGGAATGAAATAGCGCGAATCGGCATCCGCCAACTCTTCGGCCTTCTTGATCGCGCCCGGCATGCCTTCGCTCCCGGGCGTCAACACCAGATCAGCTCCGTAGGCGCGCAAGAGCATGCGCCGCTCTTTGCTCATTGTATCGGGCATGGTAAGCATGCATTTGTAGCCGCGCGCCGCACAGACCATGGCCAGAGCGATGCCGGTGTTCCCGCTGGTCGGCTCGAGGATGATCGTGTCCGGTTTGATCTTACCGGCGTGTTCGGCCGCGTCGATCATGGAAAGGCCGATGCGGTCTTTGACGCTGTGGGCAGGGTTGTAGAATTCGAGCTTGGCGACAACCTCGGCGGGCGCGCCCGCGGAGAGTTTGCGGATGCGCACGAGAGGCGTGTTGCCAATCAGTTCGGTTACGTCATTTGCGATTTTCATTTGGGCTCCTGGGTTTAGGTGGATCCGACCGGCGCCTGTTTAAAGACAGGTATGACAGGGACAAGTGTGTTGACAGATCAGAAACCGAGTCGAGTGCGCGGTCGTCATAGCGGCGATTATATCATATAGGCAGCACCCGAAACCGCCCCGGCAGAAAGTCAGGGTATCGGCAGTCGGGCACAGCATGGCGCAGTCGCGCACGGCCGTTCGGGCGAAGCCATGGGAGCCTCAGAGTTTGTTCAAGGAGGCAGGTCTTGGGGCGCTCAAGAAAGACGCCCGCTGTAATGAAGTCTCTGCCAGCAGATTCGCACCGCGGCTTCGCTTTGGGAAGATTTCTTCGATCAGGGTAAGGATGATTCAGCGTAGCCTCGGGCGGCCATCAAGCTGTACGCGAAACGGGAGGCGGGCAAGACGAGTAAAAACAGGTTTGCTCCCGGAGCGCGCCGTGAGGGCTTAACCGCCGCTCCGGGAGGACTCAGCAGGGCATTACGCCAAAGGCCAGAGCGCGCGACTACCTGCTTGGCGGGCGATCGTCGCGCCTGCTGGATCGGCCGAATCTATCGGACCTGTCATGCCTTCGGTAATGGCTGCGACGATGTCTCGAACGCCAGGCTCGATCATGACGGTGGTCCCGGACGCCCTGGCGGGGTTCGTCCCGATGCGAATCCTGCATTGCAAAGGTCGAGCCCGTTAGAGCCAACAAAATCACCAAACCTGCGAGTAGTTTCTTCATCTATTCTTCTCCTCCTGAACCGTGAAATCGCCTGGGCCCACAAGCCAGTAGGCTTAAACGCCACCTCAGCGTCGCACTGGCAACCCACTCTGGCAAATAGAGGTGCGCCTTAGTATCGGCGATGATGGTGGTTTCTGAAATGCTGCACCAGGGCTCCGCCGGCGGCTCCGACACCGCCCCCGATCAGGGCGCCCTTGCCTCCACCTGCGATCGCTCCGATGACTGCGCCGCCACCCCCGCCGATCAGCGCGCCCTTGAGCTTGCTGTGGTGGTGATAGTGGTAGTAGGAATAAGTACGATAGTGGCGGTGATACGCAAAACCGCTTGGCGCCGACGCCAGCAACAGCAGGGCTGCCGCCAAGAAGCCTGCGAGTATGCTCTTCTTTATGACAAAGTGTCTCATTTGATTTCCTCCTTTGCGCATCCGTCCTCCTCCAGCCCCGCCCGCGGACGCGCACACCTAAACATACAAACGCCGTTCCACGATTGCGGACCCGCGCCCGCGAGGGTCCGAATCCCCTTAATTCGTCTTTTTTGGAGCCTATGAAGGGCGTGCGCACGCGCGGAGCGTTTTAACAGCCCGTTTGCGTAAAAGAAAAGAACCCTTCCGCCGCACCGAAAGGAACGTCGCGCCGCGTACTATCGTATTGAAAGAGACTACTTCGCTCGGGAGGTTCCCCATGCTGCTAGCGTTTGTGTTGGCGTTTTTCTCGTTTGCTCCGGCGGCGAGCCAGGATGAATGGACTAAGACCTTTGAAACCGATTCGTTCCCACACTTGCGCATCGAAACCAGCGACGCGAACATTCGCGTCGAAACGTGGGACAAGGGCTCGATCGAGGCTCGGGTGACCGCGCACAACTGGACGATCGGACCTGGCGGCATCAATGTCCTGGATCACCAGAACGGGAATACGGTGCAGTTGGACGTCCGCTTTCCGCGCCAGATTTTCAGCATCGGATTTAATCGCCATCGAGTGGATATCGTGGTTCGCATGCCCAAAGAGGCCAGCCTGAATCTGCATACGGGCGACGGCAAGATCGTGATCAAAGGCATAAAAGGTGAAATGACGCTCGCCACCGGAGACGGCCACATCGAGATAGACGGCGTCGACGGCGAACTGCGGGCAACGACAGGCGACGGTCACGTGAGCGCCAGCGGCCGCTTCGACGTCTTGCAAATCAAGACGGGCGACGGGCGCGTAGACGCA